>ERZ887851.1129-NODE-1129-length-24086-cov-28.427822_pt1 | contig 24086 bp, 20 predicted proteins | sample MGYA00521100_ERZ887851 | MGnify/ENA primary metagenome ERZ887851 (study PRJEB32303, sample SAMEA104408602) | aquatic metagenome | biome: Brackish water; feature: Pelagic; material: water | place: Baltic Sea | collected 2014-06-06T16:11:00 | depth 11,444 m ... | reverse complement strand
TATAGAAATCCTAGAAGATAGACTTCATAATGGTGTTTATACCTTTAAATAAAAGATATACAGCACCAGCCCCAGCTATAAAACCAATGCCGAAAAACACATACCCATAGATAGTTTCAGTGTTTAAAAAGGCAAGAGTAATAAGGTAAGGACTTAAAAATAATAGGGGTAAAGCAATGGCTAGGTATTTTACACCTTTTCTCAGTAATTCTACATCTGTGTGCTCTTTACTCATTGCTATAGTTTTGAATTGCATTTCTTACGTTGTTGTATTTTCTTAACAACTCTGATGCTTCTGCCTTTGATACATGAAGTCTCTCCATTAACATTTGCTCTGCCCTTGCAACAAGCTTGTTGTTACTTAGGTGCATATCCACCATTTTATTTCCTTCTACTCTTCCCAGTTGTATCATGGTAGCTGTAGATATCATATTTAAAATAAGCTTTTGAGCAGTACCCGCCTTCATCCTTGAGCTACCCGTAACAAATTCTGGACCCACAACAGCCACAACTGGAAATTTTGCAGTAAGTGCTAGTGGGCTTTGCTCATTACAAGTTATGCAACCTGTAGAGATATTTAATGCATTACATTTTTCTAGGGCGCCAATAACGTAGGGCGTAGTTCCAGAGGCTGCAATACCAATTACAATATCGTTAATACCAATTTGATGGTTTTTTAAGTCTTTCCAACCTTGAGTAGTGTCATCTTCTGCAAATTCAACAGCTGTTCTTATAGCTGTGTCTCCTCCAGCTATTAAGCCAATAACAACATCAGGGTCCATACCAAAAGTAGGGGGGATTTCACTAGCATCTACAACCCCTAATCTACCACTTGTTCCAGCGCCCATATAAAATAATCTTCCTCCTTTTTCTAAACAAGCGATGACTTGAGAAGTAAGGGCTTGTATCTGTGGAATGGCTTTTTTAACCGCTAGAGGTACAAGGGTGTCTTCCTTGTTTATATTGTGTAAAAGCTCTTCTACGCTCATTTTTTCAAGATGGTCGTAATGTGAGGTTTCTTCTGTTGTTTTTTTAAAAGGCATTGTAAGTAAAATATTTTTTATTACTCAACAATGTACACAATTGTTGAGATTTCAGAAATCCTAAAGTATCCTAATGGAAAATTATCTGAATTTGTTTGATTTACGATATTTCCTCGAACAGTTGCAGGTTGTGTTTCAAAGGGTCCACCACCGCCATTGTCTGTTTGTTGTAATAAAACAATCATAAAGTTAAAGAAATATTCATCAACTCCATATAGATTGAAGGTTACTACATCTCCAGGGGCTAAATCATCAGCAAGGTAAAAATCATTTATTCTATTTCCGTCAAAAAACTCATCATTAAAAGCTCTTCTTTCATCCCCTCTAATAGACAATGTTTCACTAAGGTAATAATTTTGAATACCTCCTGGATCTGTGAAATAGGCCTTTAATTGTATTTGATCTCCTCCAAAGCCACCCTGGTTATCCTGAATTACCTCCTCAAATTGTGTAACTGTATGCAGAGATTCTGTAGCGGTGTAGGTTTCATCTTGATGGATTACCTCTAAGGTATATGTGTTTTCTAAAACAGGTAAAATATTTGCTGTATAAATTCCATTTTGTGTATGATTGAAATTATACACCTCACCTGTGCTGCTAGTAATAGAAACAAGCGCATCTGTAACTGGTGGTATGTAGTTTTCAAAAAATGGGGCCGTCTGTGAGAGTTTAACTACCGCTGTAGAAGTAGCGTCTTCTAGTACATTAATAGTAGCCTCTATTACTAGTTTTGGCTCGCTATTTTGCAGATCTATTTCTATAACCTCTTCGCAGGAGCTTAGTAGCAGTGTCACTAGAATAAAAAGAATGTTTTTTTTCATAGCTTAAAATTTAAAATTATAAGTAATGGCAGGAATAATCCCGAAAATAGATAGTCTTACCGCCTCATTATTTCCAGTATCTGTGTTTTTTCTAAATGATACAGAAGCAGCATTCTTTCTGTCGTAGACGTTGTAAACACTAAACACAATTTCATCACTCCAGCGTTTTTTACTTTTATGTTTTAAATTCCAGGTGGCTGAGATATCTAGGTGATGAAAGCTTTCTAATCTACTTGCATTTCTTGCCTCATACACAGGAACTACCTGTCCTTGATACTCGTATTGTCCAAGGGGGAATGTGGCAGGGCGTCCAGTTTGAAAAATAAAATTAGCACCTAAGAACCATTTTTCGCTTAGTTTATATTGTGCAGTTAATGAGAAATCATGCGTTCTGTCCCAGGCTGTATTGTACCACTTTCCGTTATTAATACCTGTTTCTATAGCCGTTCTGCCCGGTGTTCTTTGTTCAGATTTTGAAAGGGTGTATGCCAGCCAACCTTGCAAGTTTCCTTTGGTTTTTCTTAGTAGAAATTCCAAACCGTATGCTCTTGTTTCTCCATTTAAAACAACCTGCTCAATGGCTTCATTTGCAATTAGATCTGCATCATCAACATAATCAATTCGGTTTTTTACCTCTTTGTAATAGCTTTCCACCTCTAGTGAGAAGTTTTCAAAACCTTTAAAATAACCTACGGCAAATTGATCTCCCAATTGCGGTTTTATAAATTGACCACTCGGAGCGTATATATCAAAAGGGGTTGGAGAAGATGTATTGCTTATTAAATGAATATATTGTGCTGTTCTGTTGTAACTGGCTTTAATGGAGGAGCTCTCTGATAGTTGATACGCAGCAGATACTCTTGGCTCTAGGTTTAAATATGACTTTATTGAGGCGTCTCTAGCTATAGAAATTGTATCTATAGGAGTCGCTTTTTGATAGACATCTAGATTTTGGTTGTAAATAATTGGATTATCATTATCGTAGACATTAATAGAAGCTTGGCCTAATCTTGCAAAGTTAGATAAACGAAGACCTGCCTGAATATTTAATTTTTCTGAAACTTTTATGTTTCCATCTATATACCCTGCGTTTTCAAAGGCATACTTATCTGTAAGTTTTCTGTAGTTTCTCCCACTGTTATCTGTGGTTGGGAAAACCTCTCCAGGGTTGAATTTGTAATAAATACTATTAAAGCCAAATTGTAACTTTACTGCTTCTGAAACATAACTTGTAAAATCATATTTTAAGTTAAAATTCCTGATACCACTATCAAATTGAAATTCTGCAAACTTGAGTTCTAAACCGTAGTAATAATCTGAATAAATCAAGGATAGATTACTAAACAGCGTATCGTTAAATAAATGATTCCAGCGTAGGTTTAATGTTGTGTTTCCGAAGGTATTTCCGAAAATCTCACCCAGATTAAAAGTATCTCTTCCAAAATAACCAGATAAGAATAATTTATTTTGATCATCTATATCATAACTTAGTTTTGTGTTTAAATCATAGAAATAAGCAACGTTTTCATTACCTGGATCTACTAAGGGAATAAATAAATGCGCGTAGGTAGATCTACCGCCAATAAGAAATGACCCTTTGTCTTTTACAATAGGACCCTCAAGCAGTAGCCTGCTGGCCAACAAACCAATACCTCCTGTGGCGCCGAATGCTCTCTTGTTACCGTCCTTTTGATATATATCTAGCACAGATGCTATACGTCCTCCATATCTAGCAGGAATACCTCCTTTGTATAGGGTTAAGTCTTTAATAGCGTCTGGGTTAAATACAGAGAAAAAACCAAATAAGTGTGAGGAGTTATATAGTGTTGCTTCATCTAGTAAGACCAGGTTTTGATCTGCGGCTCCACCTCTTACATTAAAACCACTTGCTCCCTCGCCAGCATTAGTAACTCCAGGGAGAAGCGTAATGGCTTTCAGGACATCTGCCTCACCCAGTACTACTGGAATTCTTTTTATTGTGTTTGCCTTGAGTGTGGTTACACTCATTTGAGGTGTTTTAATGTTGGTTTTTTCAACATCAGTCTCTAAAATAACCACATCTAGCATTTCTGTGGTTTCAAATAGTGAAATACTATTATTTACAGCGGCATTTAGTTCTATGGTTTGCGTGTAGCTTTCAAAGCCTAAGCTTGTGTATATAACTTGGTGGGTTCCTTTGGGTAGGGTGATCGAGTAAAAACCGTACTGATTTGTAACCACTCCAGTTTGCAGCGCAGGAATTAATACATTAACACCTATCATAGTTTCGCCAGATTGGGCTTCAGAAATCGTACCACTTAGGGTAAATTTTTCTTGGGCAAACATTGCAAAACTTGCAAGAATAAGTACTAAGGTCAGTATGTTTTTCAAGGCTATAATTTTAGGTAAAAATAAAGCCTTTAGTTGCAGTTACTAAAGGCTTTAACGAAAGTTTAATTATTTAATATTCTCTAGAATAGTATTTAATGTGCTACTTGGTCTCATTTGCTTGTTTACCAGATCTAATGTAGGCTCATAATACCCTCCAATATCAAGGGGTTTTCCTTGGGCCTTTAATAGCTCATCTAGGATAGTTTCTTTATGCTGTTTAAAATCTTGATATACTTTCTTGAAACGTTCTTGAAGTATTTGGTCCTTATTCTGATTTGCCAGGGCCTCTGCCCAATAAAATGCAAGATAGAAATGAGATCCACGGTTGTCTAATTCATTTACTTTTCTCGAAGGTCCTTGTTTGTTCTCTAATAATTTTTCTGTGGCCTGGTCTAAGGTTTCAGATAATACAATAGCATTGTTATTACTATACTTGTTGCCCAAATGCTCTAAAGATACAGCAAGTGCTAAAAACTCTCCCAGAGAGTCCCATCTTAGGTGTCCTTCTTTGGTAAACTGTTGTACGTGTTTTGGAGCAGAACCTCCAGCACCTGTCTCAAAAAGGCCTCCACCATTCATTAGAGGTACAATAGATAACATTTTTGCACTTGTTCCTAATTCTAAAATTGGAAACAAATCTGTAAGGTAATCTCGCAACACGTTTCCTGTTACAGATATCGTGTTTTCTCCATTTTTAACTCTTGCAAGGGTGTAATGTGTCGCTTTTTCTGTAGATAATATTTTTATATCCAGACCGCTCGTGTCATGGTCTTTTAAGTATGTATTTACTTTTTTTATCAGCGCAGCATCGTGGGCTCTTTGGTGGTCTAGCCAGAAAATCACAGGCCAATTTGTTGCTCTACCTCTTGATACTGCAAGTTTTACCCAGTCTTGGATTGGTAAATCTTTTACTTGGCACATTCTCCAGATATCACCTTTTTCAACCTTGTGTGAAGTTAGGGTGTTTCCAGCATCATCTATAATGTGTACTGTTCCATCCGTAGAGATTTCAAAAGTTTTGTCGTGAGATCCGTACTCTTCTGCTTTTTGAGCCATAAGTCCAACATTAGGAACTGTACCCATAGTAGTAGGATCAAAGGCTCCGTGTTGTTTGCAAAAATCTATGGTAGCTTGGTATAGAGGGGCATAACTGCTATCTGGAATGATAGCTTTAGTATCTTGTTGTTCCCCTTTGGCATTCCACATTTGGCCAGAAGTTCTAATCATAGCAGGCATAGAAGCATCAATAATTACATCACTAGGGACGTGAAGGTTTGTGATGCCTTTATCACTATTAACCATTGCAAGATCTGCTTGGCTGCTATAAGTTTTACTAATATCTGCTTTAATATCTGTTACTTTACTTGCAGGTAATTGGTCTAGTTTGCCAAGTAAATCTCCAAAACCATTACGAACATCTACTCCTATTTTTTTAAAGTCTTCATTATATTTTTCAAATAATTCTGAAAAGTACACCTCCACAGCATGGCCAAAGATAATTGGGTCACTTACTTTCATCATGGTGGCTTTCATGTGCAGAGAGAGTAAAAGTCCTTTGTCTTTGGCGTCTTTTATCTGCTCTTGTAAAAAGCCTAGAAGTGCTTTTTTATGCATCACAGTTGCATCAATGATTTCTCCAGAGAGTAGTGTAATGTTTTGTTTTAAAATATGTTTGTTTCCTGAGGTATCTGTAAGTTCAATTTTAACGCTAGTTGGAGTTTCAATGGTAACAGAAGTTTCATTGTTTTTAAAATCACCCTGGCTCATTGTAGCAACATGTGTTTTAGAGCTAGATGACCAAGCGCCCATTTTATGTGGGTTTTTCTTGGCGTAATTTTTCACCGCTTTTGGTGCACGGCGATCACTGTTTCCCTCTCTTAATACAGGATTTACAGCGCTACCTTTAATTTTGTTATAGGTTGCTAATGTTTTCTTTTGCTGGTCTGTTACTGCTTCTTCTGGATAGCTAGGTATCGCAAATCCTTTTGCTTGTAACTCTTCTATAGCTGCTATAAGTTGCGGCACAGATGCGCTAATATTTGGAAGTTTTATAATGTTAGCATCAGGACTTTTAGCCAATTGGCCTAGTTCTGATAGTGCATCAGTAACACGCTGGTCTTGCGTTAAGTATTCTGGAAAATTTGCCAGTATTCTTGATGCCAGTGATATGTCTCTTGTTTCTATGGCAATATTAGAAGGTGATGTAAATGATTTTACGATAGGTAAAAAAGAATGGGTTGCCAAAAATGGCGCTTCGTCTGTTTTAGTATATATGATTTTAGCTGTACTGCTCATCGAGTTCTTTTTTTTTTGGATTGCAAATATACAAATTTGAGCAGCCTTTTAAAAGAGTCTAGCGCTTATTATAGCTGTAATCCTATGAGTTGCTAATGTGTTATTTTTTAATCGAATTTATTAATAGTATGGCAATTACAAGCCCTCTTACTAAGGATATGATAATAAAATAAAAAAAGCCATATCATTGTATTGCTACATTGGTATGGCTTTGTGTAAAATAATAGGTTGCAAATTAGACACTTAGGTCTCTAATACAGTTTATTTTACAAATAGTGTTTTGTTTTTTTAAGTAATCAATACATATTGTATTCTATGACACTAGCAAAACAAATACACATACTACTTTTTGATAGTATCTCAACCCTTTTTGAAGGGAGTCCTCAATAAAAAAAAAGCAGCAATACTAAGAACGTATTTTTTAAGTAGTAGCTTACGCTAATTATACTACCAAATATACTAGAGAAATAAAAGCTAAAAACATTTTAAGTGTTTTGTTTTCAACCTGTTATGAACACGAGTTGTTAACTTTTGTTCATAAAAAAAGCAGCTCTTTGAGAGCTGCTTTTTTATTATGTATGATTGGAGACTAGTATCTCTTCTCTTTGATTCTTGCTTTTTTACCAGTAAGACCTCTAAAGTAGTATATACGTTTTCTACGTACAGCACCTTTTTTGTTGATCTCAACTTTCTGAAGAGCTGGCATGTTTACTGGGAAGATTCTTTCTACCCCAACAGTACCTGACATTTTTCTGATAGTAAAAGTTTTTAAAAGTCCTGTACCTTTAACTTGGATAACTACACCTCTAAAAAACTGCGTTCTTGTTTTTTCACCTTCACGAATTTCGTAGAATACTGTAATAGTATCACCTGCAGAAAATTCTGGGAAGTCTTTTTTTGTAACAAATTCGTCTTGAACAAATTTTATTAACGATTCCATAGTATTAATTTATAATGTTAAATTAAAGTAACATACACGTATTTCGCCAGAGGTTAAATTAATTGGCTGCAAAAATACCTAATTTTTGTAATGTGGCAATTATTTAGGCCACTATTTTGATTGAAATATTAAAATTTCAGAAATAATTTACTTGGCATCCGCAATCCAGCGATTAATTTTATCTTCAACTGTGACCAAGGCAATGCAACTAGTTTGTTCATTGCTCTTTGCTTTTTAGTTTTTTGTGTCCTAAAATAGTCTAGTAAAACCAAGTAAAAAAGACTAATTTAGTATCTTGCAAACACCTTTAAAAATCAAATAATATGTACAGTTCGAAAATAAGTGGTGTGGGTCATTACGTGCCAGAAAATGTTGTTACCAATGACGATCTTTCTAAGGTAATGGAAACTAATGATGCATGGATACAAGAAAGAACGGGCATACAAGAGCGCAGACATATTAAGGAGGGTGATGGTAACAACACCTCTATTATGGGAGCAAAGGCCTCTAGAATTGCAATGCAGCGAGCTGGAGTTACCCCCCAAGACATAGACTTAATTATTTTTGCAACCCTAAGCCCAGATATGTACTTTCCAGGTGGAGGTGTACAGTTGCAAGAATTACTAGAAATGGATACTGTGCCTGCATTAGATGTACGTAATCAATGTAGTGGTTTTGTGTATTCTTTGTCTGTTGCAGATCAATTCATAAAAACAGGGATGTATAAAAATGTACTAGTTGTTGGTAGTGAAAATCACAGTGGTGGTTTAGATTTCACAACTAGAGGACGCAGTGTATCTGTTATTTTTGGAGATGGAGCAGGAGCGGTGGTTGTGTCAAGAAATCATAGAGAAACTGGAGGCATTTTGTCTACTCACCTGCATAGTGAAGGAAAACATAAGGATGAACTTGCACTTCAAGGACCCAGTACCGGTCATTGGGTGCCAGAATTATTAGCAAATAACCCGCAAGAAGACATTCCATATTTCCCGTATATGAACGGCCCGTTTGTTTTTAAGCATGCGGTTGTTCGCTTTAGTGAAGTAATACATGAGGGCTTGCAAGCAAATGGTATTAGCACCGAAGATATTGATATGTTGATACCACACCAGGCTAATTTGAGAATCTCTCAGTTTATTCAAAAAAAGATGCAATTACCAGATAGTAAGGTGTTTAATAACATACAGAAATACGGTAATACTACCGCTGCTTCTATTCCTATTGCTTTGTCTGAAGCTTGGGAGCAAGGAAAAATCAAAGAGGGTGACCTTGTTGTTTTGGCTGCATTTGGAAGTGGTTTTACTTGGGGAAGTGCTATAATTAGGTGGTAGTGTGCCCAAGCACTATTAATTTAAGACGCCTCTCAAAAAATAATTTTCGAGAGGCGTCTTCACTTTAACAAACCTAAACATGAACGTTTATATATTTTTAATGAACGGCTAATTCAAATAATTATAACATCTGTAATAGGGGCAACTTTCTTTAAAGACGAACATCTTTGCTAAGTGTTTCAAATTGTTTAGATAAAATAAAGCTCGAATGCCTAAACAGGCTTCTTAGTATTAAAGATGCTACCTTTGTTTTGTAATTGTTGACATATAAATTTTTATCATGAAAAAAACTTTAGTGCTTGGCGCTAGTCTAAAGCAAGACAGATACTCAAACATTGCGATCCATAAATTACGCGAGAATAAACACCAGGTAGTTGCCATTGGCATGAGAGAGGGTGTTGTTAAAGATGTAGCAATCACCACAGAAAAAAAGATGTTTGAAGCTATAGATACAGTTACGCTATACCTTAATGAGTCTAGGCAAGAAGCTTATTACGACTATATTTTATCTTTAAATCCGAGGCGGGTTATTTTTAATCCAGGGACAGAAAACCCAGATCTTTACACTCTTTTAAAGAAGCATCAAGTTGCATTTGAAACGGCCTGTACCTTAGTTTTGTTGGGTACGAATCAATACTAAACCTAGGTAAGTGAGAAGCCCGTTTAAAATCAAAATAAAGAACCCAAACTCAAACCCAAACCACAAGCTAGAGAAATAACTTATAGCGTAGCCAACAAAGGGCGTAAGTATTGCAATAATTGGTACAAAGCGGTCCTTTATTTTTTGTTTTGAGAACAAACCAAAGGCGTATAGGCCAAGAAGCGGCCCATAGGTATATCCTGTAAAGACAAATAGTTTGGTAATTACCGAGGCGTCTCCAATAAGATAATTAAAACTTACAATAACCAATATGAGCACTAAAGACATCGCAATATGTACTTTTTTACGCACCTTGATTTGATCTTCTGGCGTGTGTTTTTTTTCAATATCCAGGATATCAATACTAAAGGATGTGGTAAGAGAAGTTAAAGCGCTATCTGCACTAGAGTAGGCCGCTGCAATAAGCCCAAGCAAAAAGAAAACACCAATGCCCCAACCAAAATTATCATTCATGGCAATGGTAGAAAAAAGCGTGTCTTTATGTGCGTTAATTCCGTTTTGCTCAGCATATACAGTAAGCAGTAGCCCTAGTCCTAAAAATATTAAATTAACAATAGTGAGCACGATGGTAAACCAAAACATATTTTTTTGAGCATCCTTTAAATTGCGGCATGTCAAGTTTTTTTGCATCATATCTTGATCCAGACCTGTCATTACAATGGCAATAAACATTCCGCTAACAAATTGTTTAAAAAAGTAATTACTGCTTTTATAATCATCAAAGAAAAAGATTTGTGATAGATCGCTTTGTGCTATGAAATTAATTATTCCATCATCCCCTATGCCTAATCCATCTGAGATATAATATATTGCTACTCCAACTGCAATAAGCATGAAAAGAGTTTGCAGGGTGTCTGTCCATACAATGGTTTTTATACCGCTTTTAAAAGTGTACAGCCAGATAAGTAAAATAGTAATGGTTACTGTTACCCAAAATGGTACTCCCATTGCATTAAAGACAAGGTCTTGCAATACAATAGCAACCAAATACAGTCTAAAACTAGCCCCTGTAATTCTAGAGAGTAAAAAGAAAGAGGCTCCTGTTTTATAGGAAGCGGTTCCAAACCTTCCTTCCAAATAGGTGTATATTGAGGTTAGATTTAACTTATAATATAGTGGCAGTAATACAAGCCCAATAACCGCATACCCAAAGGTATAGCCCAAAACAACTTGAAAATAATTGAAACTATCTGCCTCAACAGCCCCTGGAACAGAAATAAAAGTAACTCCACTTAAAGAGGCGCCAATCATGCCAAAGGCTACCAAATACCAGGGTGACTGCTTCCCGGCTTTAAAAAAATCTGCATTACTACCTCCCTTGTTTGTAATGTATGATATTGCCAGCAGTAGGGAGAAATAACCGCCAATAAGTAAAAGAATGTGAAGTGGTTGCATAAAATTGTTTCTGAAATATTTTACCGTGAGTAAAAATATGAAAGTTTAACATGCAATGCTTTACTAATGGCTATATATTCTTGTGGGGTTGTAAATTATTTTGATTAAAGTAGAAAAATGATTCATCACAAAAACCGTATAATATTTATTTATAAGGATTATAATTCCTCGTTTTTTCGAAGCTTTTTTTTATCTTTCGGGTTATGGATTTTTCTTCAAAACTTCTTGAAAATGCGGTAAATGAAATGTCACAATTACCAGGAATTGGCAAGCGAACTGCGCTTCGTTTGGTGTTACATATGTTAAAACAGCCCCCACAACAAACCCTTGGGTTGGCTCAAAGTTTGGTTTCCTTAAGAGAACAAATTAATTTTTGCGACAGTTGTCACAACTTAAGTGACGCTAAGTTGTGTGAAATTTGTGCAAATCCTAACCGCACCCAAAGATTAGTTTGTGTGGTTGAAGACATTAGGGATGTTATGGCTATTGAGGCAACGAGTCAATACCGTGGGCATTACCATGTATTGGGAGGTAAAATATCACCAATGGATGGTATTGGCCCCTTGGATTTAACCATAGATTCTTTGGTTGAAAAGGTAAAAGGTGGCCAAATAGATGAGCTTATATTTGCATTAAGCTCCACAATGGAGGGAGATACCACCAATTTTTATATCTTTAAACAAATTGAAGACTATAGCGTAACAACGACAACCATTGCCAGGGGGATTTCTGTAGGTGATGAGTTAGAATATGCAGATGAGGTCACACTAGGGCGCAGTATTATTAATAGAATTCCTTTTGAGAATTCTCTAAAAAACAACTAGACTATTGAAACTCTCGGTCATTATTGTTAATTATAACGTTCGCTATTTTTTAGAGCAGTGTATCATTAGTGTCCAAAAAGCAACGCGTGCTATTGACGCAGAAATTATTATTGTAGATAACAATTCTACAGATGATAGTTGCGACATGGTAAAAGACTCCTTTCCACAGATAACACTTATAGAAAACAAAGAAAATGTAGGGTTTAGTACTGCAAACAACCAAGGGGTTGCAATTGCAAAAGGAGATTATGTTTGTATTTTAAACCCCGACACAGCCGTTGCAGAAAATGTATTTACAAAAGCGCTACACTATGCAGATTCTCTAAAAGATTTGGGCGCCTTAGGTTGCTACCTTATGGATGGGACAGGACATTTTTTACCAGAAAGCAAAAGGAATCTCCCAACACCAATGGTTTCTGCATTAAAGCTTCTTGGCTTTTCGAAAAAATACTATGCAAATGCTGTTTCTAGAGATGATAAAGGAAATGTAGCTGTTTTAGTAGGTGCTTTTATGCTGTTAAAACGTTCTGTGTATACTAAGGTAAATGGCTTTGACCAGGATTATTTTATGTATGGTGAAGACATAGATTTGTCTTACAAATTAGAGAAAGCTGGATGTAAAAACTATTATCTAGGAAATGTTACAACCCTGCACTATAAAGGAGAGAGTACTACTAAAAATAAAATTTACCTGCAGCGGTTTTATGGCGCCATGACTATTTTTTATAAAAAACATTTTACCACCAATTTCTTGATGGACGGTGCTATAAAATGTATGGTTTGGTTAAAAACTAATCTTTTTTCACATTCTGGTAGCCATAGGCCAAAAACAAAACAAATCAAGGCTGGGTATATCATGACAGAAGACCTAGCGCTATTTTCTAAAATTTCAGCAGTTATAGACGTGCCATTAAAAGCAACCTCTAAAAGTATATTTCAAGACACCCTGCACAGCAACACACTATTTGTTTTTGACGCTGCATATATGTCTTACGATCAAATTTTTACTGTAATGAAGCAATTGCAGGGTCTTGGCAATCATTTTAGAATACGCCCACCAAATTGTGATTTTATTCTTGGCAGCGACCAAAGTGATCAAAAGGGAAGTGTACTTGTTTTTTGAAAAAAGTAAATCAGTTCCTGTAAAAATTTGTTAATTTCGCAGCATAACATTAAACGCTATTTCATAACACCACTATGGCTAAATTTGAATTAAAACTTCCTAAAATGGGCGAAAGTGTTGCCGAAGCTACGGTAACCAACTGGTTGAAAAACATAGGAGATACTATAGAGGCAGATGAGCCTGTACTAGAAATTGCTACAGATAAGGTAGATAGTGAAGTGCCTAGTGAAGTAGATGGCGTATTGGTTGAGATCTTATTTAACACAGATGATGTTGTTCAAGTGGGGCAAACAATGGCTATTATTGAAACAAATAGTGATGCTGGTTCTGAACCTACTCAAAGTACTGCTCAAGAAACTGAAAGTGTGAAACAGGTAGCTGCAACAGTTACTGCAGCTAAAGATACTGTAGCTGCCGCTGTGGTGGTGTCCAGTACACAAGGCAGATTTTATTCTCCACTGGTCAAGAAAATGGCCCAAAAAGAAAATATTTTACAAGCAGAATTAGATACAGTTCCAGGAACTGGAAAGGATGGTCGTGTTTCTAAAAACGATATGTTAACCTACATCAAAAGTAGGGGAGCTAGCACCTTAGTTTCAAAATCTGTCGCTGCACCAACACAAGCAGCGCCTGTTTCTGTAAATGGGGGTGATGAAATTATAGAAATGACGCGTATGGGTAAATTAATTGCCCACCATATGGTTGCCAGTGTGCAAACAAGTGCGCATGTTCAGTCATTTATTGAAGCAGATGTTACTAATATCTGGAATTGGCGTAAAAAAGTAAAAGCATCTTTTATGACTCGTGAGGGAGAGAATTTAACATTCACTCCAATATTCATGGAAGCTGTCGCTAAGGCATTAAAAGATTTCCCGATGATGAATATAGCCCTTGATGGTGATAACATCATTAAACGTAAAAACATTAACCTAGGGATGGCTGCAGCCTTACCTGGCGGAAATTTAATTGTCCCTGTAATTAAAAATGCAGACCAACTCAACCTTGTAGGAATGACAAAGGCAGTAAACGATTTGGCTGCCCGTGCAAGAGACAATAAATTAAAGCCTGATGATATTCAAGGAGGAACCTACACAGTAACCAATGTTGGAACCTTTGGAAGTATCATGGGAACTCCTATTATAAACCAACCTCAAGTTGGTATATTGGCATTAGGAGCCATACGTAAGGTACCTGCTGTTATAGAAACTCCAGATGGAGATTTTATAGGTATTAGATACAAGATGTTCTTAAGCCACAGTTATGACCACAGAGTTGTAAATGGAGCTTTAGGAGGTCAATTCGTAAAAGCGGTAGCAGATTATCTTGAGGCTTGGGATGTGAATAAAGAAATATAAGATATCTAGCTAATTCAAACAAAAAAACTGCCCTATAAAGGCAGTTTTTTTGTTTGTATATACTTTTACTATAGCTTGTCTGCGGTAATACGCTTTTCTCGATTGGCTACTTCCCAAGCGGTGTGAAAAATAAGTTTTGTTCTTTTTTCCATTAAATCATAAGCTATTTTATCTGGTGTATCAGAGATTTTATGATAATCTTCATGTACTCCATTGAAGTAAAATATGACAGGAATATTGTTTTTCGCAAAATTATAATGATCACTTCTGTAGTAGAAGCGGTTAGGGTCGTTTTCATCATTATACGTGTAATCTATCTCCAAATCGCTATAGGTTTTTGCAACTTGTGCTGATACATCATGCAGCTCTTGGCTCAATTTATCACTACCAATAAGGTAGATGTAATTTGGAGTATCTGCTTTGTCTGGATCTATGCGCCCAATCATGTCTGTATTTAAATTACAAACCGTATTGGCCAGTGGAAATATTGGGTTCTCTGTGTAATATCTAGAACCATACAAGCCAATTTCTTCACCCGTAACATGTAAAAATAAAATAGATCTTTTAGGGCCATTTCCTTCTTTTACTGCTCTTTGAAATGCTTCTGCCATTTCTAGCATAGCCACTGTACCACTCCCATCATCATCTGCTCCATTAAAAACATTACCCTTATCATCTACCCCTACATGATCCAAGTGTGCAGATAGAACAATTATTTCTTCTGGAAATTCACTTCCCTCAATAAAGGCAACCACATTTTCAGAATCTGCAGGTTCTTTTAACCTTGTTAGGTACTTTGCAGGTACTTTTTGAAAATAATTATCGCCTCCTAAAGCAGATTTAATACCCTGAGCTACGTAAAAATCTTTTAAATAGTTTACCGCTAACTTCTGCCCCTTTGAGCCGGTCATTCTTCCTCGCATGTCATCACCTGCGTAGATGTATAACATCTCTTTCAGTTCATTTGAAGTAATAGTTGCGGCATAATCTTCTACAGTGTTTTGTTTTTGTATCGCTGCTTTTTGGGCCGAGGAAGACGCCACTGAGGTAAAAACAAGCATTACAATGATATAATATTTCATAGGGTTGTAGGTTAATTTTAAACGATAGTGCAAAATATTGATTTTTTGAGACCTATGCTATAGAGTTATCTAAAAATTTTACCTCCCAGTGACCTCTAATTTTAACCTAAGGTTTGCAAACAATTATTATATTTGTATTTAAACTAGCAATATGCAGATTGAACAATTATATACTGGATGTCTATCTCAAGGCGCCTATTATATCGAGAGTAACGGAGAGGCTGTGGTTATTGACCCCTTAAGAGAAACTGCACCTTATTTGCAAAGAGCCAAACGTGATAAGGCTACTATTACCTATATTTTTGAAACGCATTTCCATGCAGATTTTGTGAGTGGTCATCTCACATTATCAAAACAGACGGGAGCAACTATTGTTTTTGGTCCTAACGCAAGCACTTCTTTTGATGCCCATATAGCCAAAGACAATGAGGTTTTTACAGTAGGTGACATTACCATTACGGTACTGCATACTCCAGGACATACCATGGAGAGCACTACGTATTTACTGCGTGACGGATCTGGTAAAGAACATGCAATTTTCACTGGTGACACCCTCTTTTTGGGAGATGTAGGAAGGCCAGATTTAGCCCAAAAATCTGCCGATATTACCCAAGAACAACTTGCAGGAACTCTCTTTGATAGTTTGCGAAACAAAATTATGCCCCTGCCAAATGATGTGATTGTATATCCTGCTCATGGTGCAGGTTCTGCTTGTGGAAAGAATATGATGACACAAACGGTAGACACCCTAGGGAATCAAAAACAAATGAATTATGCCTTGCGCCAGGATATGACCAAAGAAGAATTTATTAAAGAAGTTACAGATGGTCTAGTAGCCCCGCCAGCCTATTTTCCTTTAAATGCGAAAATGAACAAACAAGGGTATGAACACCTTGACTCCATTATAGAAAGAGCTTGTTTACCGATATCTGCTCAGGATTTTGAGGATTTAGCCAATAAAACTGGCGCTATTATCTTAGATGTTAGAAACCAGCTTGATTTTATGCAAGGTCATATCCCTAATTCTATATTTATTGGTATAGATGGTGGCTTTGCCCCTTGGGTTGGAGCACTTATTAAGGATGTAAAACAACCTATCTTGTTAGTAGCTCCCGAAAATAGAGAGGCAGAAGTTATTATGCGCTTATCTCGCGTTGGTTTTGATAATACACTCGGGTTTTTAGAGGGCGGTATTGCCTCCTGGCAAAGTGCAGGAAAAGAAATTGATTCCATGCAGACGGTCTCTGCAAAAACACTAGAAGATGTCCTAGAAAAGGGGATGCCTATTTTTGATGTAAGAAAACAAGGCGAGTTCTCTGCCGCGCATGTTCCAACGGCTAGCCACACACCACTTAGTTTTATTAACGACTACTTGGCTTTGTTTCCAGATGCATCACCTTTTTATTTATACTGCGCAGGAGGATATCGCTCTGTCATTGCAGCTTCTATTTTAAAGAGTAGGGGTATTCATGGAGGTATAAATGTAACAGGTGGTTTTGCATCCATTAAAGAAGCAGCAATCACCGTTGTCTAATTATTTCAGTGATAGGTATCAAAAATCACCTACTATTCTAAGTATTTAAAGGGTATATTTGCCCTTATATTGTTAACACTACTTCATGTCTTTTTTAATTTTCGCACTAGTCTATCCTTTTGTTTTGTTATTGTCCAAGCTTCCTTTTAGGGTATTGTACATCATTAGTGATCTAGTGTTTTGCATCCTATATTATATTGTCGGTTACCGAAGAGATGTGGTTCTGTTTAACCTAAAAACAGCTTTTCCTGAAATGGATAAAGCAACCTTAAAAGAAACAGAAAAACGTTTTTACCATCACTTCTGTGATTTGTTTATTGAGGTAATTAAAACCCTTAGCATCTCAGAGCAAACCCTTAGGGATCGTTATTTATTTACAAATATTGAAGTACTTCAAAAATATGTGAATAAAGGCCAACCTGTACTTGTAACTATGGGTCATTATGCCAGCTATGAGTGGGTATTCGCACTTGCTACCTTACTAAAAGATCATCCAGGATACGCTATTTATAAAAAAATAAAGAATCCTTATTTTGATAAAATGATTCGTGATATACGCAGCAAATGGAATTCAACTCTTGTGCCTAATAAACAGGCGCGAGAAAAAATAAAAGAGGTGCTAGCTACTCAAAAAGGATTTGCTTATTTTGGTTTTATTATGGATCAATCTCCTTCAAACCCAAATAACAAGCACTTTTCAAGTTTTTTAAATGTTCAAACTCCTTTTTTTACTGGTGTAGAGAAGTTGTCAAAACAGTATGATTTACCAGTGTTGTTTCTAGGCACAACCAGAGTAAAAAGAGGATATTATAGCTCCACTTTTAGTGTTCTTTCAGAAACCCCGAAGCAGCATCCAGATTTTGCTATTACAGATGCCTACGCAAAAATATTAACAGAGTTAATCATTAAAGATCCAGCTTATTATTTTTGGACTCATAAACGTTTTAAGTTTTTGAAATAAAACCAAAACCTTTACTAATTAACTTTACATAGTACCCTAAAACCACACCCATGACTTCTGAAATACTTGATAAATTAAAATGGCGCTATGCATGTAAAAAATTTGATGCTTCAAAAAAACTCTCAGAAGAAAAATTGACAGTTCTCAAGCAAGCTTTTAATCTTACTGCAACCTCCTATGGATTACAACCCTTAAAAATGCTTGTAATTTCTAATCAAACACTCAAAGAAGAATTAGTGCCCTTAACCATGAACCAGAGGCAGGTAGCAGATTGTTCTGAGGTTTTAGTTTTATGTACTGAGACAAAAATATCTTCAAATTATATCAAAGAATATTTTGATACTGTAGTGTCTTTACGTGAAACACCAAGAGAGGTTTTACAACCGTTTGAAGATTTTCTTACCAAAGATTTTTCTCAAAAAGATTCTTCCCAGATTAATACCTGGATGGCCAAACAGGCCTATTTGGCTCTTGGTAATTTACTAACGGTTTGCGCCCTCGAAGATATCGATGCTTGCCCTATTGAAGGTTTTGAGCCACACAAGTATGACACTTTTCTAAATCTTACAGAAAAAGGACTGCAGTCTGTCTTAGTGCTTGCAGTTGGTTACCGTGCTGCTGATGATGTGTTTTCAAGCATGGCCAAAGTACGCCGGGGTACAGAAAAAGTGATTATTGAACTCCCTTAGTATTTAGTAATTGTGGCCTTTGTATTAGGCTCTTTAATTTACTTGTAGCACCCTGGAGAAAGTTGGCAATGCTGTATTGTTCTCAAAGTATTGTATTAGATATTCTCCATTTTCAAATATCATTCCTAGATCTAAGTTTGTATCTGTGCTAATAAATTCTTGAGAGTTGTCTGCTTGGTTGTAAGCACCTGTTGACCAATTTTGTACCGATGAAAGATCATACACCCAACACCCTCCTTGGCAATTTGTACCGTTTGTGGCAGAAATTTTAACTTTTAAATCAATACACTCTACAGGTAATCTAGCAGCCAAACTTACAAATGCGCCACTGTTAATTGAGCTTAATTCTTTATTTAAAATATTGATGCCGTTTACACCATTTTCCTGATAGGTAATAACACTATCTGTATCTATAAAGGTGGTGGAGGCAATAAAGTTATCAATGTAGATGCCAAAATCTGGCACTGTAACTTCGATGCCAAGACTGCTATAACGATCTTCTATGTAGGATGTTATTGCTGCTACATCTAATAGTTTTGCATGTGCTAAAAGATTTGATCCTATTGCGCTGTTATCTAATGTTCCGTCAGTTGTAATGTCCGAAATAAAATCTGCCATGATACCAGAGAATTCACTTTCAGTCCTAAAACCTTGAAAAATACTTGAAACAGCAATTAAAATAGCGTCGCCTTGAGTACTTCCTGAAATATCTAAACGCTCAGAATAATCAATTCCCTCACCAAAGTTTATGTTCAGTATATCTAAAATTTCACCTTGGGCCTGAAATTTTGCCTGTATAAAAGAAGTCCCGTTTTCTATGAGGTATTGTGTTCTTCTTTTTTCTAAATGCGTTAATACATTTAAGTTTACTGTGGTAGTGTCCTCTAAAGCAGAAATTCCTTGAAGAGTTATGGGCGCATTACTTTGTTCTCCACAAACTTCATTAAAATAAAACCCATCAACTCGTAAACTTATATTTTGGGACACTAAATTTAAGTTGTTGATAGCAAAGCTTCCTGTGTTGTCTAATATTTCGGTAGTAAATACCTTTCCTGTAGCGTTGAAATTGTCGTCTAGTTCAGTAACAAGAATTGCAGATCCATTTATAAAAGGGCCTTTTTGAGCTTTTCCCTCAAGAGAAATGCTAATAGTACATGGTGCACAATTACCACCGCAATCTATGGCAGTCTCTTCGCCATTTTGAATACCATCTGAACAAGTAGCTATAACTTCTTGTTCTTGCTCTTCATTTTGAATTTGATATATTATAGTTTCTTCACCACTACAACTCGATAGAATAGTGCAAATGCCAATTAGAAAATAAATTGTCTTCATAAATTTTTTCTTTAAAAATACAAATCACACAATAGAGATGGAAAAAGGATGCTTGTTTTAACTTGATTTTAACTCGCTATATTTTTGCCTGATAGGTGTACAAATCGTAATACCTTCCTTGTTTTTCTATTAAGGTGGTGTGGTCTCCCTGTTCTGCAATTTCACCGTTTTCTATCACAAGTATTTGATTGGCACGTTTAATAGTGCTTAGTCTATGGGCTATGACGATGGTGGTTCTATTTTTAGTTAGTGTTTCTAATGATTTTTGAATTAAAGATTCACTTTCTGTGTCTAGATTTGAAGTTGCCTCATCCAAAATAATAATTTTTGGATCGGCAAGTATCGCCCTTGCAATTGCGATACGTTGTCTTTGCCCTCCAGATAGCTTTACCCCACGCTCTCCTATTAAGGTGTCTAGCCCATCCTCAAAACGATCTGTGAATTCATCAACATATCCTGCCTTCACTGCTGTGAGTAATTGTTGCTGTGTTGCATTTGGTCTAGAGAATAAAATATTTTCACGGATGGTTCCTTCAAACAAAAATTCATCTTGCAATACAACTCCAAGATGCTTACGATAGCTACTTAGTTTTACATTTGCCAGATCTACGCCATCCATGGTAACACTTCCAGATTGCGGCGTTAAAAAGGTAGCGCACAATCCAGCAATAGTAGATTTTCCTGAGCCAGAGCTTCCTACCAGGGCAATTACATCACCTCCTTTAACACTTAGATTTATATTGTGTAGTACATTTTTACCATCATCATAGGCAAAACTAACATCTTTAAATTCAAGTTTTCCTTGTATATCATCTAAGACAATGCTGCGATTTTCCAGCTCATCTTCTCCAGTGAGATTCATCAGCTCCTCTGTGCGGTCAAGGCCGGCTAGGGCTTCTGTGAGTTGGCTGCCAATATTGCTCATTTGTACAATAGGAGCAATCATAAAACCAAGTAAAAGCGTGAACAATAAAAAATCTCCTACGGTCATGGTCTCTTGTATCATGTAATACCCGCCAATACCCATAATACCTACAGAGGCCAAACCTAATAGGAAAGTGGATGAACTTGTCATAATTGCGGTTGCTGTCAGGCTCTTTTTTACGTTCTGAAACAGCAGATCTACACCCTTTTCAAAGACCTTGTTTTCTTGGTTCTCTGCATTAAAACCTTTAATAACTCTTACCCCAGCAAGTGTTTCTGTGAGCCTACCTTTTACTTGGGCGTTTATCTTTCCGCGAACTCTAAATATGGGTCTAATGTATTTAAATGCTTTTAGTGCCACAAAACCAAAAATTGCCACGGGTAGAAAAACAAATAAGGTCATCCATGGGTTTATTCTAATGAGTAGCACTACAGATATAATTGCGGTAATAGTACCTCCAACTAGTTGTACCAGTCCTGTGCCAATAAGATTACGCACTCCTTCTACATCGCTCATTATTCTGGACACAAGCGCTCCAGATTTATTATTATCAAAAAAACTAATAGGTAATGAAAGTATCTTTTTTTGTACCTGTGCTCGCAATTCGCTGATTAGATACTGCGCCTGTACACTTAAAATACGTGTTAACAAAAAAGAGGTAACTGCCTGAAACAATAGGGCTATCCCAACCATCCAAAGCATGTTATATAATCCTTGAAGGTCTTTATTAGGTATGATACTGTCTAAAAGTTCCTTAGATTTTAAAGGCAAAACAAATCCTGCAAGACGCCCAATTACAATTAATAATAATCCAACAAAAACCAGGTTTCTGCGTGGCCAAATAATGGTCTTAAAGGCAGAAGCCATTGTTACATTATTTTTTTTATTTGTGTCTTTGGTAGGAGTCTCAGCGTATTTTTTCATCGGGTATAAGGATGCTTTGTTGTTAGTGTTTACAGATGTAAAGAGTGAAGCCTTTAACAAACAATGAGTTACAAAAAATGTATAAAGTAACCCTTAGCTATAAGCGGGCAATAGTTCGGTTTTTAATACCCTACGTAATCAATAATCTCAAGACCATAACCAATCATCCCTACACGCTTTTCTTGCTTGGTGTTTGACATTAGGCGTATTTTATGGATGCCTAAATCATGCAGGATTTGAGCGCCAATTCCAAAATCTCTCGCGTCCATCTTAATGTTTGGAGCCTTGGCAATCTCATCTGCTTTTTGTATTTCTTTTAGTGTTTTAAGTCTATTGATAAGATTAAAAGATTGGCTTTGCTGGTTGATAAATACCATTGCACCTTTCCCTTGGTTTTCTATAACTTTAAACATATCGTCAAGTTTCTTGTCTACACTACTAGTTAAGGTGCCTAGAATATCATTGTTAACAAGTGTGGAGTTCATGCGCACTAAAACAGGCTCATCATTTTTCCAGTTACCTCTAGTTAGGGCAATGTGCACTTGATCATTAGTAGTTTGTTTGTATGCTCGTAAACGGTAGGGACCAAAGTTTGTATTGATGGTAAAATCTTCTTCTTTTTCTATCAAAGAGTCATGCTCCATTCTGTAGGCAACTAGATCTTCAATGGAGACTAGCTTTAGGTCAAACTTTTTGGCAACTTGGGCAAGTTCTCCAAGGCGTGCCATGGTTCCATCTTCATTCATTATTTCTACAATCGCGCCAGCAGGTTTTAGCCCTGCTAGTCTCGCAAAGTCAATGGCAGCCTCTGTGTGGCCAGTTCTGCGCAGTACACCTCCGTCTTTTGCCTTGAGCGGGAAAATATGTCCTGGTCTACTCAAATCAAAGGGTTTTATAGAGGGGTCTACCAATGCTTTCACTGTTTTTGCTCTATCCTTGGCAGAGATGCCTGTAGTAACACCATGCCCTTTTAAGTCTATAGAAATAGTAAAGGCGGTTTCCATTGGGTCTGTGTTATTGCCAACCATCATTTCAAGTTGTAATTCTTTACAACGACTTTCTGTGATGGGCGTACAAATAAGACCACGACCATGGGTTGCCATAAAATTGATGATCTCTGGAGTAATATTTTCTGCGGCTGCTACAAAATCACCTTCGTTTTCACGATCTTCATCATCTACTACAATAATCACCTTACCCTGTTTGATATCTGCAATAGCTTCTTCAATGGTGTTTAATTGTATGTTGGCTGCTTGTTTTGTAGTAATCATAGTCCTTAAATTTTGGATGCAAAGATAAACAATGCTAGTGATACCTTATGGCGAAATTTTAAATCCCTGTCATATTTTAGGTATAAATTGTCTTGAGTAAAGATACAAAGGGTTTGCTTAAAATTGTAAATCACAACGATAGTAACTAACAATATCTATGCTAGGTTTCTTAATAACTTTTTTACTCCCTTTTTATGAAAATGTTTACTTTTGAAATCCAAGAAAAATTTCAGAAAAAAAAGCCATGAGCGATACTATAGAAAGAATTAAATGTTTGATAATTGGTAGTGGTCCTGCGGGATATACTGCTGCAATTTATGCTGCACGTGCAGATTTGAGTCCTGTTATGTATACCGGTATGGAGCCTGGTGGACAATTAACAACCACTACAGAGGTTGACAACTTTCCTGGGTATCCAGAAGGTATTGATGGCCCAACTATGATGGTGCAATTACAACAACAAGCAGAACGTTTCGGAACCCAGGTAAGAATAGGTATGGTTACTGCCATAGAATTTAGCACCCAAGTTGGTGGGATTCATAAAGCAACAGTAGATGGTAAAACACAAATAGAGGCAGAATCTATTGTTATTTCAACAGGGGCAACTGCAAAATATTTAGGGATACCTAGTGAGCAAAAATTACGTGGAGGTGGTGTATCTGCCTGCGCCGTTTGTGATGGATTCTTTTATAAAGGACAAGATGTTGCAATTGTAGGAGCTGGTGATACAGCTGCAGAAGAAGCAACCTATCTTGCTAACATATGTAATAAAGTAACCATGTTGGTACGTAAAGATTACATGAAAGCTAGTAAAGCGATGCAGCATAGAGTAACCTCTACACCAAATATTGATCTGCGCTACAATACAGAAGTAGATGAGGTATTAGGAGATATGGTCGTTGAAGGATTGCGCATGAAAAACAATAAGGATGGCACCACTCAAGACATTGCCATTACAGGACTTTTTATTGCTATTGGGCACAAGCCAAATACAGATATATTTAAAGGCCAATTAGATATGGATGACACTGGTTATTTAATTACTAAGGGAAAGTCTACCAAGACAAATCTTCCTGGAGTGTTTGCTAGTGGAGACGTACAGGATAAAGAATACCGTCAAGCTGTTACGGCTGCCGGTACAGGTTGTATGGCTGCCTTAGACGCAGAACGCTACCTAGCTACCCTAGAGACGGCCGTAGAGGCATAA
>ERZ887851.1126-NODE-1126-length-24127-cov-17.492273_pt1 | contig 24127 bp, 27 predicted proteins | sample MGYA00521100_ERZ887851 | MGnify/ENA primary metagenome ERZ887851 (study PRJEB32303, sample SAMEA104408602) | aquatic metagenome | biome: Brackish water; feature: Pelagic; material: water | place: Baltic Sea | collected 2014-06-06T16:11:00 | depth 11,444 m ... | reverse complement strand
GATCCAACCCTGCTGCGCAGTTTGTCTCTTGCCGCTGCCTTGTAACAGATCCAACCCTGCTGCGCAGTTTGTCTCTTGCCGCTGCCTTGTAACAGATCCAACTCTGCTGCGCAGTTTGTCTCTTGCCGCCGAGGCCGCTTTACTATTTCGTTGCAAATTCTTTTTGTTTTAGCAGACCGGTAATTTCATATTGGCGAAGTATTCTAACTGCGCCTCTTTGCTCGGCAGTGCCATTGCTTCATCCACCACAGTGCGGGTCAGGTGCGGTGCAAAGGCATGGATGAAATCATACATATAGCCTCTCAAATAAGTGCCTTTGCGAAATCCAATGCTGGTTACGCTGGATTCAAACAGGTGCCCCGCTTCTATGGCCACCAGATCCGTATCTAAAACTGGGTCATAGGCCATATGAGCCACTATGCCGATGCCCAATCCCAGACGCACATAGGTTTTGATCACGTCAGCATCAGTGGCGGTAAACACCACCTTGGGTTCCAGATGCTTTTTACTGAAGGCATCGTCCAAGCGGGAGCGACCGGTAAAGCCAAATACATAGGTAACTATAGGGTGTTGCGCAACATCTTCAATGGTCAGATTCGCCAGCTGCGCCAGAGGGTGATTTTTCGGAACCAAGATGCAGCGGTTCCAGCGATAACAGGGCATCATCAGCAAATCGTTGTAGAGCTCCATAGCTTCGGTGGCTATGGCAAAATCCACTGTACCATCGGCGGCTTTCTCCGAGATTTGCACCGGCGTGCCCTGATGCATATGCAGTGACACCTCGGGATACTTGGCAATAAACCCCTGAATCACCGCGGGCAGCGCGTAGCGTGCCTGAGTGTGGGTGGTGGCTATGCTGAGACTGCCTTTATTCGGGCTGTTGTGTTGCTGGGTTAACTGTTTGATGCTCTCGACTTGACGCAGAATATCGCCGGCAATTTTAAGTATCTCTTCTCCTGTGGGTGTCACCCGAGTCAGATGCTTGCCGCTGCGGGAGAATATTTCCACACCCAGTTCGTCTTCCAGTAGACGGATCTGTTTGCTGATCCCCGGCTGAGAGGTATAGAGGCTCTTAGCGGTGGCTGAAACATTGAGGTCGTGGTGGGCGACTTCCCAGATATAGCGCAGTTGTTGTAGTTTCATGGCATCTCCTCGGCAATCATAGGACAGCTAAGCCTGACATTCGGCTGCGTCCAAATGTAATCTCAACTTGAAACATACCCCTATCTATACGATAAAGCTATAAAAATATACAAAACTATTCCTTCTTAGAATAGTGCCAGCTTGTTAAAGTGCGTCGATTATTTGGCCTAAAAGTGACAGCCCTACTCAATGATTGACCTGATTCTCTATATTGCCTCTGGCGCTGCTGTGGGCCTGGCCATAGGCCTGACTGGCGTCGGTGGCGGCTCGCTGATGACACCGCTGCTGATTCTGTTTGGCTTTCCCTACAATGTCGCAATCGGCACCGACCTACTCTATGCGGCGATTACCAAGGCTGGCGGTGTTGTCAGTCACCAGAAACAGAAAACCATTCAGTGGCGCACCGTACGTATGCTCGCCCTGGGCAGTGTGCCGGCGTCGGTGATTACCGCCCTATTCCTCAGTCAAGTATTTAACGATTCGTCGGAATACGAGAGCATATTGACTCGTAGCCTCGGCGTTATGCTGGTGCTGACGGCTACTGTAATACTGTTAAACGGCCGCTTGCGCCAGACAGTTAAAGTAAAGTCTGAAATAAGCGAAGGGTTTTTCATCCGTCACAACGACGTGGTGATTTTTTTAGTGGGTATCTTTTTAGGGGTGTTTGTCACCCTATCATCAGTGGGTGCTGGCGCCTTTTGTGCCGCCGTATTGATGGTGCTCTACCCCCATATGCCGGCGCTCAAGGTGGTTGGCACCGATATAGCTCATGCCGTACCACTTACGCTAGTGGCTGGCCTTGGGCATCTTATCTGGCTGGGTAATGTTGATTTTATGCTGTTGGGCTGTCTCTTGATTGGCTCGCTGCCAGCGATCCATCTGGGCACTCGACTGGCGAGGAAAATTCCGAGCAATATACTGCAAACTGCGATAGCGACACTTCTCTTAGGAATGGGTATTAAGTTTGCGATTTTCTAAACAGCAATAAAGCCACAACTAGATAAAATCCGAACCGAATCGAGCAACAAAAAATCCGAACATCAGCGCGTAAAAAAGATAGTAGAGCACTGAGTGACGCGCTTTTTTACGCACCTCCTGCAAAGCTTGACTCGCTTGCTCAGCCAGATCCCGCTGCTCTATTTCACTATTTAGGAAATGCAGGTCCTCACCCACGGGTTGATCTTTATAGCGTTTAAGTATCTCTGCGTCCGACAGCTGCAGGTATTTCCGAGATCGTAAAACCGCCATAGCTAATTCTCTGCCACCAGGTGCACTTTACTCGTGTCTACTCTTTAAGTTCGTTGGCGACGCCATGGGGAACATGACCCGTGGCCACGTGCTCGCTGGCGGAGCTACAGTGAACCTGCTGATCATCGAAAAATACATCAGCGCCGAAAGAGTTGAGGAAGTCCCCTTTGCTGAGCCCACCGAGAAACAGGCTTTCATCGATCCGAATACCCCACTCTCGCAGTGTGCGCACAACACGCTCATGAGCTGGCGCAGCTCGAGCAGTGACCAGGGCGGTGCGAATCGGGCACTCATCTATGGGAAATTCTGCCTGCAGTGAGTGCAGTGTCTGCAGGAATGTCTTAAATGGACCCGCGTCTAAGGGCATACGCGCTTCGGCTTTTTCATTGGCGGTAAAGGCGTCTAGACCACGCTCTTTAAAGATCCGCTCGGAGGCATCTGAGAACAGTACGGCGTCGCCATCGAAGGCGAAGCGCAGCTCATCGGATTCGCTGATGCTCTTCTGGGATGGCAATAACGTTGCCGCCGCCATACCGCTATCCAAGGCGCTGCGAACGTCCTGGGCATTGGTGCTCAAAAACAGATGGCAGGCAAAGGCCGAGACATATCTATAGGGCGAGTTGCCCCCAGAAAAGGCCGCCCGGGTAATATTGAGACCATAATGGGCAATGGAATTGAATACCCGCAGGCCGGTATCGGCTGAATTTCTCGATAGCAGAATGACCTCTACCCGGGGCTCACCACCAAGCTTTTCATTAATTCGCAACAGCTTGGTTACCAGAGGGAAGGCTTCACCTGGCTCGAGAATATCGTCCTCGTGTTCACGCTGATATTTTGAATAAGCGGCCACACCCTGAGTTTCATAGATTTCATGACTCTCACGCATATCAAAAAGTGCGGTTGAGGAAATCGCGATAACCAGTTTGGGGCCGTTTAATTCAGACATAATGCTATCTCTTTATATTGCTCTCTATTGAGTTCGCTATTGAGTTCGCTATTGAGTTCGCTATTGAGTTCGCTATTGAGTCCTCTATCTTGCACTCTAAGACGCTTTTTGCGCTGCAGCATCGCTGGTAGCTTGCTCTTCCTCATCAAAATACTCTCTGGACAGGCGAAACACAACCGGCGCCAAGAACACCAGCGCAATTAGGTTGGGGATTGCCATCATACCGTTGAGTACATCAGACATTTTCCACACCAGTTCTAAACTCATCTGGGTACCAAGAAAAATACCCACTACCCAGAGCACTCGGAATGGCACAATCACTTTTGGGCCGAGCAAAAATTCAGCACAGCGCTCACCGTAGTAGCTCCAGCCCAACATAGTGGTAAAGCCAAACAGAATAATACACAGAGTCAGAATAATATCGCCAAAGGGCAATTGCGAACTGAAGGCAGCCGACGTCATGGCAGCGCCATACAACTCACCATCCCAGACACCAGTAACCACCAGAACAAGGCCGGTCATGGTGCAGATAATCAGTGTATCTATAAAAGTACCGAGCATGGCGATTGAGCCCTGACGGACTGGGCTATTGGTCTCAGCGGCAGCGTGAGCAATCGGCGCTGAACCGAGGCCAGACTCATTGGAAAAGACGCCTCGGGCGACACCGCTCTGCAGCGCCAACATAATTGTTGCACCGACAAAGCCACCGGTTGCTGCAGCGCCGTTAAACGCTGTATCAACGATTAAGAACACCGCAGCAGGCACTTCCGCGGCATTGAGAATTAAAATACTCATGGTGGCTAGCAGATAGATAATTGCCATTAGAGGAACCAGCTTGCCGGCGACTTCGGCGATGCGCTTAATGCCACCGAGCAGGACTATGCCCACCAGTACCGACATGACAATACCGCTTACCAGAGTCGGCACATTGAAATTGCTCTGCAGGATCTGAGATACAGCATTGGACTGCACTGTGTTGGCCAGACCAAAACCAGCCAACGCACCAAAAAAGGCAAATAGCATACCTAACCACTTCCACTTAGCGCCAAGACCATTTTTGATGTAGTACATGGGCCCGCCGACTTTTTTACCCAGCTCGTCGGTTTCACGATAGTGAACGGCCAATACCGCTTCAGCATATTTAGTTGCCAGGCCGATTACGGCAGCACACCACATCCAGAACAGCGCTCCGGGCCCACCCAGGGCTATAGCTGTTGCAACGCCGACAATATTGCCAGTGCCCACTGTAGATGAGAGTGCCGTCATCAATGCATTAAAGGGGCTGATCTCCCCTTCACCACTGCCCTTACGGCCCTTAAACAACTGTTTAAAAGCATAGGGGATTTTGGTGATGCTGATTCCCTTGAGACCTATAGATAAATAGATGCCGGTTCCCAGTAGCAGTGTCAGCATACCGGGACCCCAAATTACCTCTCTCATGGTGTCGATTATCTGTTCAAACATATCAGTGCCTTTTAGTACTTTTTATTATTGTTTTTAATCGCGCCGCTTTGATAGAGCTAAGTTTAATAGCCTTTTTTTAACAGCCCTTTTTTTTAACAGCCCTTCTTTAACAGCGCTATTTTTAATAGCACTTTTTTAATAGCGCAGTCGATCCTGCTGGGCGAATAATCCAAATAGCCCGCCGGTGTGGACAAAGACAATATCGTCGCCCTGGCGGTGGGAGAATTGACCTTTTTTAATATCTTCCATCATGCCAAAGAAGGCTTTGCCTGTATAAACTGGGTCAAGCAGAATTCCCTCGAGGGCGGCAACCTGTTTAATGCAGTCAAACACCTCGTCTCCAGCAACGCCATAAGCGGGACCAATATACTGATCCGAGGTGTCAGCAATCAGACCAGAAATATCGGTCTGCGGACTGTACTGACTCTGCCATTGCTCGAGGTCACTGCGCACTTTGCGGCTGAAATACTCGGCGTTATCGCACACCGCATAGGCTTTCACCTGAGTATTGATCTGATGCAGGTGGCAACCGAGCATTAGACCAGCCTGAGTGCCCGCTGATCCTGTGGCATGCACTATCGCCTGTGGAACTATATTGTTGCGCTTAAAGTCCTCAGACAGCTCCTCAGCGGCCGCTATATAGCCCCACATACCAGTGCCATTGCTGCCACCAGTAGGAATTGAATAGGCCTTACGCCCTAGATCAGCGTAGTGCTCTTGCCACTGGGCAAAGAGTTTGTTTAGGCCGCGGTATTCATCGACACTGTAGTGACTGATCCTGGCGCCAGCCAAATGGTCGAGCAACAGATTACCCACAGGCTTTGGCTCAATATCTGCGCGCAATAAGAGATGAACTTTGAGGCCCAATTGAGCCCCGAGAAGTGCCACCGAGCGACAGTGATTGGACTGCACGCCGCCAGAGGTGATCAAGGTATCGCAGCCGTTGGCCAGGGCTTCAGCAAGAAGAAATTCTAGCTTGCGAATTTTATTACCAGAGGTTGCGGCACCAGTGAGGTCGTCGCGCTTAATCCAGATACGCGGCCCGCCAAGCTCCTCAGACAGTCGCTCTAGGGGATAGAACGGCGTCGGTGTCTGGGCCAGATTGAGTCTCTCTGGATAATTTATCATCTAGTGGCTCTCGTCGAAGAAGATCTATAAAAAACGCGTTAAGTGACTTACAAAAAAGGCCGCGTGAGCGGCCTTTTTCGATTGCGACGCTAGATCGCCTTGATAGTGCCCTTTGGCAGCACCGCGTGCACTGCGGACTTTTGAAACTTAAGCTCAAGCTTGTCATTCACTTCAACCACTACATACTCACCTTCAAGCTTAACGATCTTGCCCAGTATGCCGCTGGTCATAGTCACTTCATCGCCCTTGGTCAGGCCGGTGATCAAATCTGTATGCTCTTTCTGACGCTTGCGCTGGGGACGGATAATAAACAGGTACATAAAGATAAAGAGTCCGCCAAACATAATCAGTGAGCCGGTAATACCTGGATCGCCTGATCCGGCGGCCGTCTGTGCCTGGGCACTGGAAATAAAAAACATAATAAGTCCTTAGAGTTAAAGTATTTAAGTTAGAGTAATAGCGCCGCGACAATTTTACGCCTCGGCAGTTACAGTTAAAAAGCCCTTGCGCCAGATCCAAGAATTATAGATTCTCTTTAATCCAGGCCAATGCGTCATCGTGATGGGTCTTGGTTTTCACCTTTGGCATCACATGTTTAATCAGGCCATCCTTGCCAATCACGAAGCTACTGCGCAGCACGCCCATATATTCGCGGCCCATAAACTTCTTCATGTCCCAGGCGCCATAGCTTTCCGTGACCTGATGATCTTCATCGGAGAGCAGGGTAAAGTTAAGCTCCTGTTTGTCTTCAAATTTCACCAGCCTATCAACTGAGTCCGGGCTGACCGCCATAACCACAGTGTCGAGCTCAGCGAATTGATCCTTACTATCGCGGATTCCACAGGCCTGCACGGTGCAGCCGGGAGTCATTGCTTTGGGATAAAAATATAGCAGCACATTCTTAACGCCGCGAAAATCTGCCAGACTGACTTTCTCGCCACGCTGACTAAATAGCGAAAAATCTTTCGCCGCGGTTCCAACTTCAGAAAATGCCATTTTTCTCTCCCAATAAGAGGCTGTTTTTAAGGTCGCTTACTGTAGCAAACTTTCTGTCCCAGCAACCAGTAAAAGCGTCCCCGCGAGTCTATTTAGCGTTAAAAGCAACTAGACTCGCAGCTGTAAAAAAGCCGCTTACTCAATGAAGAATAAACGGCTCACGATTACTTCAGGGTAGCAGGCTATGGCAGCAAGTGCTGAACCGCATCGCGCTCTTCTGTCAGCTCTTGCTCAGTGGCAGCCATCTTGGCGCGGGAGAAATCATTGATTTCAACGCCCTGAACAATCTCCCAATCACCGTCTTTACAGACGCAGGGGAAAGAGTAGATCAGGCCTTCAGTGATGCCGTAACTACCATCGCTGTAGACGCCCATGCTAACCCAGTCGCCGTCGGCGGTTCCCAGAGCCCAGCTGCGCATATGGGCGATAGCCGCATTGGCTGCTGAGGCGGCACTTGACGCGCCACGGGCTTTAATAATTGCTGCGCCGCGCTGCTGTACAACCGGGATAAAATCATTCTCGTACCAGTCCTGATCAACCATATCTATAGCCGCTTGGCCATTGACTTTAGTCTGGTGGATATCCGGATACTGAGTGGCTGAGTGATTGCCCCAGATAGTCATATGGGTCACGTCATTGATCGTGGTGCCAGTCTTAGCGGCAATTTGACTCAGGGCACGGTTGTGATCAAGACGAGTCATAGCGGTAAATTGGCGCGGGTTAATCGACGGCGCGTTGCGCTGGGCAATCAATGAATTGGTGTTGGCTGGGTTGCCGACGACCAGGACTTTAATTGCTTTTGAAGCATTGGCATCAATCGCCTTGCCCTGTGCAGAAAAGATCGCTGCATTAGCTTCCAGCAGGTCTTTTCGCTCCATGCCGGGACCGCGAGGACGGGCGCCAACTAGGAGTGCGTAATCAGTGTCTTTAAAGGCTACTGCCGCATCGTCGGTGCAAACCATATCGGTGAGCAGCGGGAAGGCACAGTCTTCAAGTTCCATAGCCACACCTTTTAGCGCTTCCAGTGCTGGAGTGATCTCAAGCATCTGCAAAATAACAGGCTGATCGGCACCAAGCATTTCGCCAGCGGCGATACGGAACAATAGAGAATAGCTGATTTGGCCTGCGGCCCCTGTAACTGTAACGCGAACGGGTGATTTCAAGATGGTTCTCCGGAGAAGTAAGTACGCTTAATTGCGATGTACAGCGATAGTAAGAGTCAGGGCCACAAACATGCGGCCCTATTGCGGGGCGCTATTATAAGGATGCACAGGGAAAATGCATCATTGCCAGACGAATGGAGATCATTTTCACCAACAATAATCACTACTCGGGTGATTTACTGGCAACCGTTGCGCGCTATAACTAGGCGCAGAGCGCTTTATAAGTCGCCAACATTCGGGCATAGAGCTGATCTTTAAAGTCGCTGGCCGAGGTATCCAGCTGCGCAACTATTTCTACCAGATGCTCATTATCCTCTTTACCGCCCCACTGCTTCTGGTAGCTGCCATCCTGGTAGCCATTGTCCTGACGGAAGAAATTGAGCACATTCTTGCCCACGTAGCCCACATAGAGCTGTTCAAAATCCATCTCTATGCCCTGCATCAGCTTGGCAAAACGCACAGCGTCGAAGCCTTTGCTAGCTAAGGTGTATTCGGTAAAGTCTTCCAGATCAACGCGGAAATCGCCAGTTTCCTGCGGCCTCGCAAATGCTTCCGTGACCTGCTCAGCGATAGATTCTGCGGAGTCCCCTTTCAACAGCATAATACTCAGACCAAAGTGCCATATATCCACCAACTCAAGGGCGATCTGGCCAATATCTGGGTTCTGCTTTTTCCACCACTTCCAGCCCCAATGATCGAGCAATTCGGCACACTCAACCCAGATGGCGCGATACCACTCAAAATTCTGTGTCTGCCACTGGGCATGCACTTTGGTATTCATATCGTTCTGCAGTTCAAGCATGGTTAATAGCTGTTGCTGTTTCATCTGTAGTTCCTAATTCTGGGTTGAGGCTGTGGGTTGCATTTATTAAGCGCGAAGAAAGCTATTGCTCTGTTTCTCTGTGCCAATGGTTGTGCTGGCCCCGTGACCGGTAATCACAACTGCATCATCGTGCAGTGTGTAAAGTCGCTGGCTGATGGACTGTTTAATCTGATCAAAATTTCCCCCAGGCAGATCGGTGCGACCAATACTGCCCTGAAATAGAGTGTCACCAGCGATCAAGGTTTTGTACTCATCAAACCAAAAGCTCACTGAGCCCGGTGTGTGTCCAGGGGTATGTATGGCAACAGCACCGCAGCAATCAAAGGACTGATCATCGGTTATATAGTGATCCGGTTCAGGCAGTGACACAGTGGGCACACCAAACATGGCGCACTGCTCCTCAACCATATCCCAGAGAAACTGATCGCCCTTGTGCAGATAGATCGGTGCGCCAGTGGCATTTTTAATCTCGCCTGCGGCCAAAATATGATCCAGATGAGCGTGGGTATGGATAATCGCCACTACCTTTAGATTTAGTTCTTTTAACAGAGCCAATATCTTGTCGGCATCACCGCCGGGATCAACCACCAGTGCCCGGCCACTCAATCGGTCGCCGATTACTGAGCAGTTGCACTGCAGCGGCCCCACCGGGAAGGTGCGAATAATAAAGTTGGACTGCTCGGCAGTTGAGCTCTGAGCATTAGTGCTAATTTGTTCGGTCATGGTCACGATCTCTTATCTCTAGGCAGGTATTTGGAAAAGACGGTTAAAGTTATCCGTGGTGGCCCTAGCCAATTCTTCAAGGCTGATACCTCGCAGATCTGCCATGCACTGGGCCACTTCAAGCACATACTGAGGTTCATTCTGTGAGCCGCGGTGAGGCACCGGCGCCAACCAGGGCGAATCAGTTTCAACCAAGATGCGGTCCAGCGGGACTTTTACTGCAACATCGCGCAGATCTTTGGCATTGGCAAAGGTGACGATTCCGGAAAAGGAAATATAGAAACCCAGATCCAGGGCCTGCTGCGCCATTTCCCAAGTCTCGGTGAAACAGTGCATCACACCACCAGCAGGTGGAGTGTGTTTGCGCATTAGTTCGATGGTCTCGTCTCGGGCGTCGCGGGTGTGGATAATCACTGGTTTGGCAATTTCCTGACAGGCCTGAAGATGGTTTACAAAGCTCTGGCGCTGCCAGTCGATGGTTTCACTGCTGTAAAAGTTATCTAACCCAGTTTCCCCTATGGCCATCACGCGAGGTCGCTGAGCCAAGCTGACCAACTCTTCGACGCTGGGCACCGGCTGTGGGGTTTTCTGTAAGGGGTGAACGCCCACTGAAGAGTAGACATTATCAAATTGTGCAGTGAGATCAATCAGCGAGCGCGAAGTGGTCATGTCAACGGCGACGCTAAGAAAGTGGGTGATGCCGCGAGCTTGGGCATCATCTATTACGCCGTTGAGGCCGCCCTCTCGATCGCTTAAATCCAAGTGATCCAGATGACAGTGGGAGTCTACCAGCATAGCGTAAAAGGTCTTTTTTAGGATTGATTACTACATGGTTAGTGTAGGCTTGTGGGAGTGTACCGTACCGGTAAGAGCCTGTTCAATATCAACTTTTAATTCTTCGTGCTCGGGGCTTAATTGGACGCCGACACCCTCTTGCTTAAAACTCGCAGAACCTTTGTGAGTAACCCAGACCACTTTACCGGTCATCGGGATGGGCTCGGGGCGCAGATAGATACTTAGCAGAAAGAAAATATCATCGCCCAACTCATAACTTTTTTCGTCGGGACAAATACACCGCCCCCTTGAACAAATGCCATGTAGTGTTCGTACAGCGCATCTTCATTGTTTATCTCTACGGATAAAATACCGCCTTTACCACCTTTAAACATCCTTATTGCCTCTAGTCCCTATGCTGTTTTGAGCTTAGCACGAAAATCTTGAGGATACTGACAATGTCATTTGGACTGGCTTACCAAGGAGATCCTTAGGTACGCTACCTGCCTCAGGATCATAGGATTTGAGCTCAGTTCGACGAACTACAGCGCTCTCAGTGGAGCTGAGTTTACGGAATATCAATCAGTCTATTTACCGGACTTAAACACCATCACCCAATCCATAAACAGCTCTTCCCAGAGCAGCTGCGGGTTGGGGTTGTTGCCGCTAAGTATCCAGTTGCGCGCCAGTAGCAACTTATCGGAAAAACCAAACAATGCAGTATTGGGCTTATCCGCCAGTTCGGTTGTGGCCAAGCGGTGAATATAACGACTAAACCAATCAATAGATTGCTCGCCATCGAGCTTTTGACTCTGCTGCGCAGCGGCCAGTGGAGACACAGAACCATCAGCCACCTCGGCCACCAGCTGCTCAAACTGCTGTCGCTGTTGCAAATTATCACTTTGCAAATAATCGAGAGCCAGCAGTGGTCGACCACCGGCTAGGGGCAGCACCTGTTCCGCAGCGCTGCGATCATTGGTGACATCAGTTAGCCACTGCAGGGCAATCTCGGCTTCTGGAGTTGGCATATTGAGTTTTTGACAGCGGCTGCGAATGGTCGCGGAGAGCCTGCTGGGTCTATGAGATACCAGGATCAAAAGAGTTTTGCCCTGGGGCTCTTCGAGATTTTTTAACAGCGCATTGGCGGCACTGATATTCATGGCTTCCGCCGGTGCAATAATCGCTACTTTCCAGCCACCCTGCTGAGCAGTTTTACTCAGGGATTCACAGAGCTTGCGTACCGGATCAATCTTAATCGCTTTACCCTTATCTTCCGGTTCCAGATAAGTAATATCTGGATGACTGCCAGCACTGAAAAGATTGCAGCTCTTGCAGGCACCGCAGGCGTACTTGACCATCTCTGCAGAACAGATCAGACGCTGAGCCAGAGCTGTCGCCAGACGCATTTTGCCGATCCCCTGATCGCCACTGATCAATAGCGCATGGGGCAGACGGCCACTATCGATGCTGCTATTGAGAGCAGCCCAGGCATCCTCGTGCCAGGGTAATGGCAGAGCCGACACTAAACACTCTCCCAAAAAGTTTCTAGGGTTTGGGTAATCTGGGCCTGAACGCCTTTAAGGGTTAGCGATGCGTCAATAACCACACAGCGCTGAGGATTGTCCTGAGCAATCTGTAGATAACGATTGCGCACCCGCTCAAAGAACTCCATCTGCTCCTGTTCAAAACGGTCCGGGGCGCTGCGCTCACTGGCCCGGGCCAAACCAATCTGCACTGGGATGTCGAGAATAAGGGTTAGATCTGGTTGCAAGCTGCCCTGGACCATTAGTTCGAGCTCTCTAATCAGATCGTCGCGCATATGCCGGCCAGCGCCCTGATAGGCGTAGGTCGCATCAGTAAAGCGGTCACAGAGTACCCAGGCACCCTCAGCCAACATGGGTTCGATCACTTGATTGAGATGTTGCGCGCGGGCGGCAAATACCATTAACAGCTCCGCGGTGTTGCATACTGACTCCTCTCGAGGTGCCAGCAACAGTTCACGCAGCTGCTCAGCCAGAGGCGTGCCGCCAGGTTCTCTGGTGCAGCCATAGGTGAGCTTTTTGCTGTCCATCCAGTCCTGGATAAATTGAATATTGGTGGTCTTGCCGACGCCTTCGGTGCCTTCAATGGTAATAAATTTTCCGCGCATCTGCTTTCCGACTCAACTAGTTTTTGGTTGCCCTATTGTGACGATTTGAGAGCCTACTGTCTGCCCTGGTTTTAGCTTTTAACTTTTAATCAGCTTTTGGCGCAGACTGATAATCCTCTGCACGCTGGTTTATTTGATATTGTCGCACCGCCTTTTGATGCTCTTCAAAGCTATCGGAGAAGTAATGTCCACCGTCACCGCGAGCCACAAAGTAGAGGCTGGTACCAGTCTCAGGGTGCAGTGCCGCCTCGATAGCCGCAGCACTGGGCATGGCTATAGGAGTCGGCGGCAAGCCGTTGATGCGATAGGTATTATAGGGCGTCAGGGTCTTTAGATGCCTGCGAGTAATATTGCCTTTATAGCTATCGCCCAGGCCATAGATCACCGTTGGGTCGGTCTGCAGACGCATACCTTTATTAAGTCGACGAACAAATACCCCGGCGATGGTGGCTCGCTCTGAAACCTGCCCCGTCTCTTTTTCCACTATGGACGCCATAATCAGTGCTTCATAGGCATTGGCATAGGGTAAGCCCTGTTCCCTACCCTGCCAGGCTTGATCCAACACCTGAAGCATTTTGCGATGGGCTCTAGCGACTATATCCACAGCGCTATCCTCGTGGGTATAGCTGTAGGTATCGGGAAATAGCCAGCCTTCTGGATGCGCTTTATTAATCTTGGCCGCAGCCATTAGCTGCGCCTGGCTGAGCTCGCTAACCTGAGAAAATTGTTCAATAGAGGCTAGCTGTGCAATCCACTGCTGAAAACTCCATCCCTCTGGAAAGGTTATCTGATAGCTGATCACTGTGCCGCGATTAAATTTTTCCAATAGCTGCAGCGCTGTTTCGCCCTGCTCAATCCGATAGTGACCTGCCTGTATTGCTCCGCGTCCAGAGACTCGAGCATAGAGACTAAGCAGTTTTGCATGGGACAGAATTTCATGCTGATGCAGCTGACGATTGACATGGGTCAAACTGCTGCCTTTGTCCACTTGCCACACCAGAGAGCCCTGCCCTGCAGGCAGCTCAATCGGTTTTTGCAGTTCGCTATAGCCAATCAGTACAAGCCCTAGGCTACAGACCAGAATGGCTGTAAGCAGCGCTAGGCTGCCGAGCAGTCGCCTTAGCATAAGAAGCCTTGATAGTTATTTTGCAGTGCGCGCTGCAATAGCTTGGTGTCACTACCTATGGCAACAGTGCCGGTGCTCGGCGTTGATATCACTGGCACTACACCCCGCACCGAACTGCAGCTGAATAGTTCGCTCGCACTAGCAAGCTGCTCACGACTAATTGTGCCTTGCCGCACTTCTAAGCCGGCGCTGGCAAAGAGTTTGTCGAGTAGAAGCTCGCGCATCACTCCTCGGACACCAGCTTGATTAAGGCGCGGAGTCATCCAGCCACTGCTGAGCCTAATAAAGATATTAGCTCTGGTCGTTTCAATCAGCTCGCCGCCAGCAGAAAACATTAGGCCGTCATCATATTCCTCTGCCCATTCCGAGCGAGCCATAACCTGATCCAATCGATTTAAATGTTTAATTCCCGCGAGTACCGAGTTCAGCGGCAAGAGATAGACACATTCAGTGAGACTTATGCCCTGCTGCCGCTGAATTTGAATATTCGTTGGCAAGGGAAAATACTGAGTTATAACTCGTGGAGTTGCTTCAGTCACTGTTGGGGAGGCGTAACCGCGTCCGCCACTGCCAGCAGTCACCACAGTCTTAACAATACCTGACTGGCACTGCTCGAGACTAAGGCCTTGAATCAGACTGTCTATATTGACCTCTAACTGCTGCGCGGTGATATTGATACCCAGTGTCGGAGCATCCCTAAGCAACCTTTCACAGTGCTGTTGTCGCAGTGGCAAGACGCCCTGGTGCAGTAGCATAGTTTCAAACAGGCCATGGCCGTAGGCAACACCGCGATCTGTCACAGGCAAACTATCCGTCGCTAGACCGTCGACAACAGTATAAGTCATAGGGACGCCCTTTTAATTGGGGTGAGAGTTAGAGTTGCAACTGAAAACTGACACATTGCCGCTGTCATAGCGCTAACCAACCCTTTAGAAAAATAAGTAGAGCCACCATTAAACCTAAATTCCGCGCATAAAAAAACCGCCCCAGAGGAGCGGTCTTTTCAAATACGTTCAAATATCAGCCGTGAGCTGTGATATAGGTGACCGCATCTTGAACCGTAGCAATTTTCTCTGCTTCTTCATCAGGAATCTCAGCATCGAATTCCTCTTCCAGAGCCATAATCAGCTCCACTGTATCAAGGGAATCGGCACCCAGATCTTCAACGAAAGATGAAGTGCTTTTAACATCTTCTTCTTTAACACCAAGTTGCTCTGCAACCATTTTGATGACGCGTTCTTCAATGTTACTCATCGTATATCTACTCCTGTTAACTGAATTGCATATTAGTTGTGCTACCGAGCAGACAGAGCTCAAACAGCGGTAATCTGTGTTTTCGGGGCGGCATTTTACCCTACAAATAAGAAAATGCTAAACCCTATTTTAAAAAACAACAATTCCCATTAATATCAATGGGTTAGGACATGTACATACCACCGTTCACATGAATTGTTTCACCGGTAATGTAGCCAGCAGCCTCTCCAGCGAGGAAACAGACCACCGATGCGATCTCTTCTGGGGCTCCCAGTCGAGCCAGAGGAATCTGTGTCAGCATGGCCTCTTTACTCGCTTCCGGCAAATCTTTGGTCATATCAGTATCAATAAAACCCGGCGCTACAGTATTCACGGTAATGTTTCGCGAACCCAACTCTTTAGCCAAGGCGCGGGTAAATCCGCCGACGCCTGCCTTAGATGCTGAATAGTTACTCTGGCCTGCATTACCCATGGCACCAACCACCGAGCTAATGTTGATAATGCGCCCCCAGCGCGCTTTGGTCATAGGACGAACACAGCCCTTAGCCAAACGGAATACCGAGGTCAGATTAGTATCCAGCACATCCATCCACTCATCGTCTTTCATGCGCATAAGAATATTATCTTTGGTGATACCGGCGTTATTCACCAGTATAGTCGGCGCAGCAAACTGCTCGGTAATGGCCTTAATAACGCTGGCAACAGACTCAGCATCAGTGACATTCAATACCATGCCAGTACCGCTGACACCGCTCTCAGCAAGGCGCTGACTGATAGTTGCAGCGCCGGCTTCGGATGTGGCTGTGCCAATAACAGTGGCTCCCGCCTTACCCAATGCCTCCGCAATAGCAGCACCAATACCGCGAGTGGCGCCAGTGACTAGTGCCACTTTTTCGTTAAGATTCATCTATTTTTCCTATTTATAAACAATTAATTAAACCGATGTCAAAGCATTGTCTAAGCTATCCACATCATCAGTGGAAAGCGACTTGAGATTGCGATCTATGCGCTTAGAGAGGCCATTGAGAACGCGCCCTGGGCCACATTCGATAAGCATTTCGGCACCGCCAGCGGCGAGACCATTAACACAGTCAACCCAGAGTACAGGCTTGTAGATTTGCTCGAGCATCAACCCCTTGATAGTTTGGGGGTCCGCTTCAGCCTGGGCGTTAACGTTGTGAATAATTTTTATCTGGGGAGCACTAAAAGTCGTTGCCTCAACCAGCTCAGCGAGATTATCCGCCGCTGGACGCATCAGTGAAGTGTGGAAAGGTGCGCTAACCGGCAATTCAACCGCGCGCTTGGCACCACCTTTTTTGCAGATAGCCGTGGCCCGAGCCACTGCATCCGCATCACCGGCAATCACTACCTGACCAGGGGCATTAAAATTAACTGCGGCAACCACCTGCCCCTCTGCAGCCTCTGCGCAGGCATCTATTACAATTTGGTCGTCTATACCCATAATCGCCGCCATAGCACCGACACCCACAGGCACAGCCTGTTGCATAAAGGCACCCCGTGCGCGAACAATATTTACTGCATCGGCAAAATCAACTGCACCAGCACAAACTAAAGCAGACCACTCCCCAAGACTGTGGCCAGCCATCGCAGCAGGATTGGGACCGCCGTGCTGTTGCCAGAGACGCCATATGGCAACACTGGCAGCAAGAAGTATAGGTTGGGTGCGCTCAGTAAGATTGATCGCGTCCTCTTCGCCGTTCTGCACTAGTTCCCAGCAGTCATATCCGAGAACTTCGGAGGCTTCGCCAAAGGTCTGCTCTACCAAGGTATTTACAGCGGCCAAATCAGCCAGCATTCCAATTTTCTGAGATCCCTGGCCGGGAAACACAAATGCCAAGTTATTGTTCATAGACTGTCTTCTTTTATCCAGGTTGGTTCAGTTTGTGCTCAAGTATAGGCGACAAAACTTCGGGCAAGTTATGTTCTGCCGCTTCAGTAGCCACTTCTAAGGCACGACCAAAGGCTGCCTGGCTCGCACTGCCGTGACTTTTGACTACCACAGCATTTAAGCCGAGGAAATAAGCGCCGTTGTAGCGCGCAGGATCCAGTTGTACTTTGAGCTTTGATAGCGGACCACTTAACATGAGTAATGCCAGACGGGCTAGCCAGCCGCGACCAACTGCCTGACGGAATCGCGCAGCCACCATGGCTGTCAAACCTTCACTGCTTTTCAGCGCCACATTACCGGCAAAGCCATCACAGACGATCACATCTGTACCGCCTTGAAAAATACCATTGCCTTCAATGTAACCGCAGTAGTTAATCTCAGGATCAGCCTCGAGAAGCGCGGCAGCTTGCTGAATATCTTCGCGGCCCTTATTCGACTCTTCACCCACATTGAGCAGCCTTACGCTTGGCGACTCAATAGACTCAAGCTCTTTGGCGGTTAACACACCAAGCAGAGCAAACTCATAGAGCTGGGCGGCAGAGCACACCGGATTGGCTCCCAGATCCAGCACATAACTGTGCCCAGAGATGGTTGGCACAGTTGTGCAAATAGCTGGCCGCGAGATACCGGGAAGTGGTTTTACAAAATAGAGACCCAGAGCCATGATTGCCCCGGTGTTACCGGCACTGATAAAAGCGTCAGCTTCACCTGCAGCTAGCGCCTGCAATGCCAGCCCCATAGAGGAGTCTCGCTTGTGACGAATAACCGCTGAGGGTTTATCGGAATCGACGACCTGAGAGTCGCTGTGACGAACCTCTACGCGTTCTAGAAGGGTCGGATCTTTAAACGGAGAAAGAGATAACTGCTCGCCCACCTGAACCTGGTCACCGAAAACCAATGCACTAACTTGGCGATGGCGATGGAGAAAATCAAGTAGCGCAGACACAGTGACGCGAGGACCTAGATCCCCGCCCATTGCATCAACGGCAATTCGTAGTGAATTTGCCAAAGAATAAATTATTCAGTTATTCGGAGTCGGTCTCGACAACTTTGCGGCCGCGATAAAAACCATCAGCGGACACATTGTGACGCAGGTGCTTCTCGCCGCTTACCGGATCAACTGAAATAGTTGCCGCAGTAAGTGCATCATGTGAACGACGCATACCGCGCTTTGAACGTGTCTTGCGACTTTTCTGAACAGCCATAGATTACTCCTAAGCAATAATCTGATGCAGCCGAAGTTATTTCTTCAACTGCGCTAAAATATTAAAGGGGTTGTCAGCGACAACCTCATCGTCTTTCTCGTTACTGCCGGACCCATCCTGAGAAATAAAGGTGTCTCCAGTACAGCTACCCTGTTCATGGTAGTTGACTAAAGGCAGAGCCAATAACACTTCATCTTCGAGCATTGCACTTAGATCGACCATTTTATCACCGACAATCCAAGGCTCTCGGTCACCAGACACTTTGCCAATCTGATCTTCCGACCAAATTATCTGTGCCGCTATATCAGCAACCAATTCCACTCTCACCGGTTCCAGACAGCGCTGACATGTCGCCATGACTGCTATCTCGAATGTACCATTGACCACTTTCGCCCTAACCTCATCCACTTCAAACTTAATAAAAGTGGTTAAGGGTGACTCAATGCTCTCTACTGCGAGCGCTAAACGCGGAAGATGCTTCGCCTCAAAATGTCCTTCGAGGACAATTCCTTGGTTCGCAAGTTTACGCGGATCGACTAGTGTTGGCAGTGCCATAAATAAGGTGGTACCCAGTTAGGCGCGCATGATAGGGTCATGACATTGTTCTGTCAAAGAAAATTGACCAAATAGCTCTGATCCACCATGTATAATCAAGCTTCAGGTCCAGACTCATCATTCCAGAAGCTTTTTTATGCAAAACCTTATTTTAGCCTCCTCCTCCAGCTATAGAAAAGCCCTGTTAGAACGACTGCAAATCCGCTTCACATGCGTCTCCCCGGATCTCGATGAGCGGGCTCTCAACAATGAGTCGGCACAGAATCAAGCGATTCGCCTAGCCAGTGAAAAAGCTCAGGCCGTGGCGCAGGCGTTTCCAGAAGCAACCGTTATCGGATCGGATCAGGTAGCGGAACTGTGCTTTGTTGGTTCAAAAAACCACAGCCCAAGAGTGCTGGGCAAGCCCGGAAATCACCAGCGTGCAGTTGAGCAACTCAGCGCCCAGTCCGGCCAGCTGGTTAAATTTTATACCGCAGTCACAGTGCTTAAACAGGGCGTGCCCCATAGCGCTCTAGGTATCACCGAAGTTAAATTTCGCAACCTCAGCAGCGCAGAGATTGAAGCCTACTTAAAGGCAGACACACCCTATGACTGCGCGGGCAGTTTTAAAGCAGAGTCTCTGGGTGTCAGTCTATTTGAATCAGTGAAGAGTGATGATCCATCAGCGCTGATTGGTCTGCCGCTGATAAAGTTGTCGCAGTTGCTAAGGGATCTAAATATATCCGCAGGCTAAAAAGAAGCGATTAGAAAAAACTATTAATAGAGGGAGGATTTAATCTCGCTAAACAGATCTACGCAAGCCAGAGGTTCAAAAGCATGCAAACGGTCTGCATGATGTGCCCCATAGCTCACGGCAATTCTAGGCATACCGGCATTCACCGCCATTTCCATATCAAACTCTGTATCACCGATCATCACCGCGGCCTCTGCAGGTAGATCAAACTCTGCCAATAGCTCTTCAAGCATCAGCGGATGAGGTTTGGAGAGGGTTTCATCGGCACAGCGACTGTTATGGAAAAAATTCTCCATACCCAAACTGAGCAGCACGCGATCCAGACCCGCCCTGCTCTTTCCCGTGGCAACAGCCAGCTGATAGCCATCCGCTTTTAACTGGTGCAATGTTTCCTCAACACCGGGAAAGAACGGACAAGGGGCGCTATCTTCAGCACGGTAATGGCGGGAATAACTGGTCTGGAGCTGGAATACCTGCTCCTGAGTCGCCTTGGGGAACAATCGAAATACGGCTTCGGTAAGGCCAAGTCCAATAATTTCTTTAACCTCAAGATAGGTCGGCATGGCCATATCCAATTCAACTGCCGCACATTGCATAGAATCAACAATTCGTGCAACAGAATCCGAAATGGTGCCGTCCCAATCGAAAATCACCAGCTTTATAGTATTTGAGGCAATTTTGTTCACAGTTTGGCCAGAACCTTTTCAAGTTCAGCCGGCAGAGGCGCTTCCACTTCGACCCAATCGTCGGAGAGAGGATGTTTAAAACGCAGGTAGCGTGCATGTAGAAACAGTCGCTTTAGCCCCAAAGGTTTTAAACTTTCATTAAACTGCTCGTCACCGTACTTAGGGTCACCGGCAACCGGCTGCCCAGCAAACTCGCAGTGCACACGAATCTGGTGCGTCCTACCGGTCTCAAGCTTGATATCCAAAAGAGTGGCCACGGGATACTGCTTAAGAATTTTAAAGTGGGTCACCGAAGCTTTGCCTGTAACATCCACACGCACCATACGCTCACCGGAGAGCAGCGTGTTTTTACGCAGCGGTGCATTAATGATGTTCTTACCCTTGGGCCAGCGACCTTTAGCCAGAGCCGTGTAACGCTTTTCTATATGGTTGCGTTGCATATCCTGCTGCAGTGCCAATAACACTGAACGCTTCTTGGCGAGCATCAAGCAACCAGAGGTGTCGCGATCCAAGCGGTGCACCAATTCCAAAAAGCGCAGCTCCGGATGTTCAGCGCGCAGCGCTTCAATAGCGCCCAGTGACACACCGCTGCCACCGTGAACTGCTAGCCCGCTAGGCTTATTGATGATCAGCAGACCATCGTCTTCGAACAGCACATTGTCTGCCAGGTACTGTTTAAGTTGGCGACCCACTGCGGGCATTTCGCCGCGCTCGGCAACTCGGATTGGCGGCAAACGCACAATATCGCCATCTTTAAGTCGGCTGTCGGCTTTGACGCGACCTTTATTAACTCGCACCTCACCTTTGCGCAGCAGTCTATATATTCGCGACTTGGGCACGCCTTTTAAGGTTTTTATCAGAAAATTATCCAGACGCTGGCCATCTTGTTCTGGACCTATGTCGACGTAAGAGACTTGACTGAATTGGGATTCGGTAGCCATGGGCACTGCTTGTGATGATTTGGCGCGCATTGTACCTAGCAGCCCCGCCGTTCCCAACTAAATTATCTGTTTAGATTGAAACTCATGGGCTTTGTTGTTACATTGCCGCCAAGTTCCCTGCTGCCCAGCTTAGTTATAGTGCTGCCCAGAGGTTGAACAGATCGCCAAATGCCCTAACTAGGCTAAGCGAAAAAGAATACATGAGAGTCTGGCCATTGGGGTCGACACTCCATGACAGCTGAGTAGGCTGCAGAGAAAAGACAAGATAATTTTGGTTACAGAAGTTAACCGCAATTGAGAAAGACCTACCCTTAGAGGCCTATCTTTCTTAAAGTGAGACGCGTTTGAATCACCTAAAGCCTGGCGTTTACGTAGGGCTGGTATTAGAGAGTGTAGAAACAAGAACGCTGTTCGGTTAACTGAGAACAAGATACTAAATAATGGATAGCATCCCCATAACTGCGCTTAAAGCCAGTAAAACTGGGGGAAAGGAGTACTTGGCAGAGCGCATAAACCGCGCCCTGCCGCTGGTTACACTTCATCTATAGCTAGTTACTTGCTTGATTACACCTCTTCTTACCTCTTTTCACTACTGCTGCTCGACACAACAAGCAAAGGTGAATTATGAAACGTATGTTAATAAATGCTTCGCACACTGAAGAAGTGCGCGTCGCGATGGTTGATGGCCAGAAGCTCTATGATCTGGATATTGAAAACCGCACAAGAGAACAAAAGAAAGCCAATATTTACAAAGGCAAGATCACAAGAGTCGAGCCCAGCCTCGAAGCAGCATTTGTCGATTATGGCGCCGACCGTCACGGCTTCCTCCCATTAAAAGAAATCTCCCGAGAATACTTCAAAGGCAAATCCTCAGACGGCGGCCGCGTCAATATTAAAGATGCGATTCGCGAAGGCCAGGAAATCTTTGTTCAGGTCGAGAAAGAAGAGCGCGGTTCCAAAGGCGCTGCACTGACTACCTTTATCAGCCTCGCTGGTCGCTACCTGGTGCTGATGCCAAACAATCCTCGCGCCGGTGGCATCTCTCGCCGTATCGAAGGTGAAGAACGCGCTGATCTGCGTGAAGCCATGCGCGGTTTAGATATTCCTGAAGGTATGGGCGCCATCGTCCGCACCGCAGGCATCGGTCGAGCCACTGAAGAACTGCAGTGGGACCTGGATTACTTACTGCAGCTCTGGAACACCATTGAAGCCGAGGCTGAGGGTGCCAAAGCACCACACTTCCTGTTCCAGGAAAGCAACGTGATTGTTCGCGCTATTCGCGACTACCTGCGTCAGGATGTCGGCGAAGTCATAGTCGACAGCCAAGATGCCTATAACTTGGCCGCTGCGTTTATTGGCACAGTGATGCCAGACTTCACCAACAAGGTGAAATTCTACCAAGAACAGATTCCCCTATTTAATCGCTACCAGATTGAAAACCAAATTGAGACGGCATTCCGTCGCGAAGTTAGCCTGCCATCTGGCGGTTCAATCGTTATCGATATCACTGAAGCCATGGTCTCCATTGACATCAACTCAGCCCGTGCCACCAGGGGTGGCGATATTGAAGAGACAGCCTTTAACACCAATAAAGAAGCTGCAGAAGAAGTTGCCCGTCAACTGCGTCTGCGCGACGTTGGCGGCCTGATCGTGATCGACTTTATCGACATGCTCAATGCACGTCACCAAAAAGAAGTGGAAAACACGATTCGCGAAGCGCTTAAAATTGACCGCGCCCGAGTTCAGGTTGGCCGCATCTCACGCTTCGGTCTGCTGGAAATGTCCCGCCAGCGACTGCGCCCTTCTCTCGAAGAGACCATGTCTAAGATCTGCCCGCGCTGTAAAGGTCAGGGCACTATTCGTGGAACACGCTCACTGGCACTGTCGATTCTGCGCCTGATTGAAGAAGAGGCACAGAAAGAGTTCAGCAAAGAGATTCGTGCCATAGTGCCTGTATCTGTTGCCACCTTCCTGCTTAACGAAAAGCGCAGCGAGATCGCCGACATTGAAAGCCGCAACAAAATCAATATTGTCGTACTGCCCAATACGCAGATGGAAACACCACACTTCGAAGTCGTGCGCATACGTGCCCAGGATGACGATGACAGCGATGGCGAGTTTAGCTACAAGCTAGCCCATGAGCTGAGCAGCAAAGAGCCAGAGCAGGATCTAGAGCGCAGCAGTGCACCACTGCCTATCTCAGAGCCAGCAGTCAAAACACTGGTCCCTAGCACTCCTGCTCCAATCATGCCGGAGAAAGCCGCTCCAGCAGCTGCACCAGCAGCAGTCAAATCCGAAAAAACAGGCCTTCTCAAGCGTATCTGGGGAAGCATTTTTGGCAGTGATAGCAGCGCTGATGAAAAGAAAATCGAAGAAGAAAAGAAAGCCCGCTCAAGCGGCAACAGTCGTCGCGGCGGCCAGAGTCAAGACAGCCGTATTCGTCAGGGCAACCGTCGGCCGAACAACCGCAATCGCAACCGCAACCGCAATGACAGCCGCGGTGAAAAAACACGCGATGGTGAAGGCAGCGAGAGCCAAGCTAAATCAGCTGATAAGCCAGTACAGGGCAAAGGCCGCACAGAACAGTCCCGTCCTGCTGCTAAACCACAGGCTCGCGATCAAAAAGCTGACGCCGCAACCACTGCACCTCAGACAGCTGACAAAAGCCCTGAAGCAGGTGAAGGCGGAGAACTGAAGAAGCGTCCAAATGACAAGCGTCGCGGACCGCGCCGCCGCCGTCAGCGTCAGGATGTTCCAACCAATGTTGCAGAGCAGGCAGCTGCAAATATAGCGGTTGAAACACCAGCGGTTGCAACAACAGCTCTAGCAGCAGAGGCAACTCCAGCAGTAGTCACTGAAAGCCCAGCATCAGCGACAGGCACAGCAGATCCAGCAGTTGAGACCAAGCCAGCACGCAAACGTCCTGCTCGCCGTCGCAAGCCAAAAGCTGAGACTGTCGAGGAAGCAGAGACCGACACTACTGAAGCGACTCCAACTGCACCTGCAGTTGCCGAAACTCAGGACTCAGCTGCAGCCTCTGAAGAGAAGCCAGCACCTAAGCCAAGAGCGCGCAGAAAAGCACCGGCCAAGCCAAAGAAAGTTGAAGCGGATACAGCAGCTTCTGCAACAGCTAGCGAAGCACCAGTGAAAGCTGAAGCATC
>ERZ887851.1124-NODE-1124-length-24190-cov-15.532795_pt1 | contig 24190 bp, 16 predicted proteins | sample MGYA00521100_ERZ887851 | MGnify/ENA primary metagenome ERZ887851 (study PRJEB32303, sample SAMEA104408602) | aquatic metagenome | biome: Brackish water; feature: Pelagic; material: water | place: Baltic Sea | collected 2014-06-06T16:11:00 | depth 11,444 m ... | reverse complement strand
GGTTAATTATTATTGTTGTTTTTTTATTAACTGAAATATACGCATTTCAAGCCTTTAAAATATTGTCAAAAAACAAGTGGATTATAAAATTATACACTTTTATAAATGTAATTGTTTTTGTAAATTTTTTTTTCAGACTTTTTAGTATTTATTTTCAGAATTTAGATTACTCTGATATTTTTTACAACTATTTATCTGTCCCGTTTGCACTTCTTTTTACTTTATTATGTTTTAAACTTATTGTTATCTCATTTCTTTTTATTGAAGATATTGGAAGAATAGCTGAATCAACATTCAAATTTTTTTTTTCAAATTCGTCAGATTCTTTCTTAGTTAAAAGACGAGATTTTTTGAGTAAACTAGCAATTTTAGTTGCATCAATTCCTGTTCCATTTGTTATACACGGTATTTTTAAGGGCAGATATAATTATAAAGTATTTAATTATGAATTGAAATTTGATGATCTTCCTCAAGATTTTGACGGTTATAAAATAACCCATATTTCAGATATTCATAGTGGAAGCTTAGATAACAGAGAAAACGTTGAATACGCTGTAGATTTAATAAATAAGCAAAATTCTAACCTTATTTTATTTACTGGAGATATAGTTAATAATAAGGCAAATGAATTAATTAAATGGAAAACTTTATTTTCAAAACTCAAGGCAAAAGATGGTAAATATTCAGTTTTAGGAAATCATGATTATGGCGACTATGTACAATGGAATACTAAAAATGAAAAGAACCTTAACTTTCAACTTCTTCAAGATATTCAAAAAGAAATGGGGTTTAAATTATTGTTAAATGAGAATACTCAAATACGTAAAAAGAATAGCAGTATTTCATTAGTTGGCGTAGAAAACTGGGGAAAAGGTCGTTTTAAGAAAAAAGGTGATATCGATAAGGCCTGTTTAGGACTTGTAAATTCTGACTTTAAAATAGTTATGAGTCATGATCCCTCCCACTGGGATAAAGTATTAATAGATCATAAAACTCATTTTCATTTAACATTAAGTGGTCATACTCATGGAATGCAGTTTGGTATAGAAATTCCTGGATGGATTAAATGGAGTCCTGTTAAATGGGCCTATAAATATTGGGCTGGCATATATAACAATAACAAACAATTTCTAAATGTTAACAGAGGGTTTGGTGTTTTAGGTTTTCCTGGAAGAGTAGGTATCCCACCTGAAATCTCAGTGATTAAACTTAAAAAAGCATAGTTTTTTAAAAAATCCTTATTTTTATATAAATATAAAACTGACCTATGTCAAAATTTGGTGAGCTTATAAATTTGGAAGTCCCAATACTATTAGACTTTTATGGTGATGGTGATGATTCTTCTAAGGCTATGCATCCTGTGTTGAGAGATGTAGCTGCTGCAATTGGAGATAAAGGAAAAGTAATTAAAATTAATGTGGATCAAAATAATGAACTTTCGGAAGCCCTTAGAGTAAAAGGACTGCCAACATTGATGATTTACAAATCTGGAGAAATGGTTTGGAGACAAAGCGGAGAACAAGACGCTAACTCATTGATAAATTTAATCAATGATTTTATTTAAGCCTTCGCCTAATAATTCCAGCTCTTTTACTTCTCGAACAACATAACTCTTGTCACTATCATATTTTTGAATTAATTCAATTAATGACCTTAATTCAAAATAGTCATTTAGAACAGACTGTGAATATTCAGTCTTTTTATCATCCTGCATAGACATAATTATTGCTATTCTTTCCTTGTATTGAGATGAGATCTTTATATACAATTCTCTAGCAAGTTCCTTATCATCAGAAATAAAAAGTTGTTTTATAAACGGACTTAGCAGAGTGTAATATTCATAATCTCCGTACAGTTCAGACACAAATTCAGTTGAACTTATATATTGTTTTATAGCTTGAGATTTTAAACTATTGTTTTCAGATTTTAAAAGAGTTTCCAAAAGAGACCTATATCTTTCCGTATCTGTGATAATGTTTTCCGCAAAACTATATATCGAAAATTTAGAATTTTTTGAATTAGATAGCTGAGAATAATATTTTAAATTTTCATCATATTTAATAGAAAGCTTTTGGTACAGATCGTCACCTTTATTGAATTTATTGAGTTTATAGTAGGTTGATATGTAAGGCTCTAAAAGGCTGTAATATCCAAAATAATTTATTGGCATTTTTTCAATTGATAAATCTAATATTTCTTCTGCTTTTTGATTTTCATTATCGGCCATAAGTTGTTTGGCAAGCCTGTGAAGATTTCCTCTAAAAGAAATACTGTTTTTTCTAGTTTCAGGATCATGGTAAATTTCAGAACTTTCAGAGTTACCCCACTCCCAACTTTTTACAATATCATACATTAATGAAGAATCAATACGCCCCATTTCGTAAGGGTTGTTTTTATTAATTTCAGTTTTTATTGGGACAAGTTTGTAAACAAGACCATCAAGCTGAAGAAAATCTTTCATCCATAAATATTCAGCATCATTGTAGCTTCCACCTGTAAAATAAATAGGCCTTTTCCAGTCGTTATTTGCTAAAATATCTAACATTAGTAATTGATTCTTATATAATCCTCCTGTTGGAAGATCAATATCTATGAAATCTAAAATTAAATCTTCATTCTCAATTTTTACAACGCCACTTTTTAAAACATTTGCTTTATTAACAGGAACTCTAATTTTGTTGGTAGGATAAAAAACCATGTTTTGAGTAAACATTGGAATATTATTTAAATCAGCACCGTATTGAGTTAACAGATTTTTATATTTAGTCCTTGGATGATCACTTGAAACCCAATTCATAAAATCTTTAATATCCCATCTAACTGAATCTATTAAAGCTTCATACTTTATATAGTCTCTAATACCATATGCGTATTGGCTGTGTTTTAGTTGGGATGGAATTGGACTACTGCTGTAGGTACGCTTTTTCATTTGATCAATGTACCAATCAGTAGCTATTAAACTTGTATTAATTGTTCTTACATCAGTTCTATAATTTTCAATTTCTTGAGCGTACCACAATGCGAAAGTATCATTATCCCCAATAGTAAAAATCATGGAATCCTTATCCTTGTCAATTGAATTTAGATATGCTTTGGCTAACGATTGAGCCGTATATCTGTTAGACCTGTCATGATCATCCCAGTTCTGATAACCCATAAGAATGGGCACAGAAAGTAACAATATACTTAATGCGGGAACTGATATTTTTTCAGAAATAATTTTTTTAAATGAATTGGTTATTGAATAGATACTAAGTCCAATAAAAATAGAAAAAACATAAAATGACCCAACTAATGCATAATCTCTTTCTCTTGGTTCAAAAACTCTTTCATTTAAATAAACTTTAAGCGCTAAGCCAGTAAAAAGAAATAATAGAATAACGATCCAAAATAGATTTTTATCTTTTTTGAAAAGAAAGAATAATCCAATTAATCCCAATATAAGAGGAAGCATATAATATGTGTTTCTAGCCTTATTGTTTTTGAGATCTGAGGGTAAATTGCTTTGTGGACCAAGTCTAAATTCATCTATAAAATTTATTCCAGAAATCCAGTTGCCATTTAATAAATCGTATTCCCATTTAATATCATTTTGTCTGCCGCTAAAATTCCACATAAAATATCTTAAATACATAGATCCAATTTGATATTTAAATAGATATTTTAAATTATTAAATAGTGATGGCTTTTCAATATTGAGATATCCGCCATATTCACTTAAAAATTTGTGGTACCCTTCTGCATCGATATCTCCCTTAGCTACACTTTGATTAAATTCATTTACGAGTTTTTTGAAATTGGTTTCTGCTAAATATTCTGGCTTAATTTCGAAATCTAAAAACCCAAAATAGTTCATGTAATTTATTGCATGTTCTGAACTCCACATTCTTGGAAGAAATCCAACATGTTCACTGTTGGAATTTATTTTCCCTGATTCCCAATCGTTTACAATTACATACCTTTTTTTCAGATCATCTCTTTCGTATTTTGGTTTATCATCTTTATAAGGTTTGTTTTCATCTTGTCCAGCATAGGCATCTGAAAACATTGGTCCATAAAAAAGTTTAGTTTCCGGATACTGCTCTAGATTGTAATATGCCAGTAAAGCTCTAGCATCAGAGGGCGAATTTTCATTTATTACAGTATTAGCATTAGATCTTATTGGAATCATAAGCCAAGCTGAAAATCCTATAAAAATAAACATAACACAAAGTGTAAGAACATTTGTATTTACCCAATTATTTTTTCTAGTATATCTCAGTAAAACTATAAATAGTGTGATTATTAAAACCGATGTAAAAATTGTTCCAGAATTAAAAGGTAATCTAAGGCTATTTACAAAGAATACCTCTAAGTAGCCAAATAGAGCAAGGGTAGAAGGCAAAAGAAGTTTAAAAATAAAAAGCAATACAGTTACAGAAAGAATATTTGCAATTAAAAAGCTTTTTAAATTAGGCTTTGGATACTTTTTAAAGAAATAAATCATTCCAATTGCTGGAATTGCTAAAAGACCCATAAAATGTACTCCAAATGAAAGTCCAACAACAAATGAAATCAATATAAGCCATCTATTTCCTCTGTCATTATCCATGTCTTCTTCCCATTTAAAACCTAACCAAAATAGAAGCGCCATTATAAATGTAGCCATGGCGTAGACTTCAGCTTCAACAGCGTTAAACCAAAAGCTATCTGAAAACGCAAAACATAGAGCCCCTATGATTGAGGAACTTATTATTTTAATTGCATTTTCTTTTGTAATATTTTCAGAAACAACTATAACCTTTTTTCCAATTATTACTATTGTTAAATAAAGTAAATAGATTGTGAATGCACTTGCAAAAACAGACATCATATTTACCATAAATGCTATATCCTCAGGATTTGAAGCGAAGGAGGAAAAAAAGGCGCCAATCATTTGAAATAATGGAGCTCCTGGAGGATGTCCCACTTGTAATTTAGCAGATGTCGAAATATACTCAGCAGCATCCCAATAACTGGCTGTAGGCTCAACTGTTAAATAGTATGTGGTTAATGCAATTAAAAAAACAATTAGTCCAGTAACAGTATTTATTTTTTCGAATTTTCTAATATTCATTATTTAAATAATTGATAGACGAAATTAAACAATATTATGAATAAATATTTTTTAATATACTAATTAATTTAAGTGGTAAAAGAAGAAAAAACTAGAAAAGAAGAATTTTGTTTTTACAATTCAAACTTTATACTAAATTTGCCGATAATTACACTGGCCTATGGTGTAACTGGCAACACGCCTGGTTTTGGTCCAGGAGAGTCTAGGTTCGAGCCCTAGTAGGCCAACTTTAATTAATGGTGTTTAATTAAATTCTTTGTTTTGTAGAATTTAGTATATTTGCACTGCATTATTGAAAAATTGAAGGGGACAATGTCCCCTTCTTTATTAAACATATTTGATTTGAAAGAAATATTAGAAAAAATATTTATTGAATTTTTTGAAAATAATAAACACCTTTTTTTAGTAGATCTAGATGTAGATTCTTTTAAAATTGATATAAAAATTGATGGTGATAACGGTGTTAAGGTTAGTGATTGCGTTTTATTATCAAAATATATAAAAAAACATTTTGACACTGAATTAGATGATTTTAGTTTAAATGTTAGTTCTGCTGGACTTTTGTCTCCTTTAATAACATATAGACAATTTTTAAAAAATTTGAAAAGAAAGTTGAATGTAACATTAAAAGAGGGTGATGATATTAAAGGGAACTTAATTAAAGTAAGTGAAGAAGATATTACACTTGAATGGACAGCTCGTGAGCCAAAGCCAGTAGGAAAAGGCAAAGTGACTGTAAAAAAAAATAAATTAATTGCTTTTGATGAAATTAAAAAAGCAAAGTTAGTAGTAGAATTTAATAAAATATAAGCATGGAAAATTTATCTTTAATAGAATCGTTTTCAGAATTCAAAGACGAAAAATTTATAGACAGAGTTACGTTAATGTCAATATTAGAAGAGGTTTTTAGAAACACTTTAAAAAGAAAATACGGCGATGACGATAACTTTGATATAATTATTAATCCAGACAAAGGAGATTTAGAGATTTGGAGAAATAGAGTTGTTGTTGAAGATGGAGCAGTTGAAGACGAAAACCAAGAAATTTCAATTACTGAAGCAAGAAAAATTGAACCTGATTTTGAAGTTGGTGAAGATGTTTCTGAGGAAGTTAAACTAGTTGATCTTGGAAGAAGAACAGTTCTTTCTTTAAGACAGAATTTGGTGTCTAGAGTTCATGAACACGATAATGGAATTGTTTACAAACAATTTATTGATTTAATAGGCGAAATATATACTGCAGAAGTTCATCATATTAGACATAATGTTATCATATTGCTTGATGATGATGGAAACGAACTAATCATGCCTAAAGATCGTCAAATACCATCTGATTTTTATAGAAAAGGAGATTCTGTTAGAGGAGTTATTGAGTCTGTTGAATTGAAAGGGAATAAACCTTCTATTATTTTTTCAAGAACTTCTCCAAAGTTTTTAGAAAAACTTTTTGAACAAGATATTCCTGAGGTTTTTGATGGTTTAATATCAGTAAAAAAAGTTGTTAGAATTCCTGGTGAAAAAGCCAAAGTAGCTGTTGATTCATATGATGATAGAATTGATCCAGTTGGAGCTTGTGTTGGAATGAAAGGATCTAGAATTCATGGAATTGTAAGAGAACTTGGAAATGAAAATATTGATGTTATTAATTTCACAAACAATACTCAATTACTAATTACAAGAGCATTAAGTCCCGCTAAAATATCTTCATTAAAAATAAATGAAGAGAAAAAAACTGTAGAAGCCTTCATGGAACCTGATCAGGTTTCGAAAGCTATTGGAAGAGGTGGTCATAATATTAGATTAGCAGGTCAATTAACAGGATATGAAATCGATGTTTATAGAGATGGAGCTGAAGAAGATGTTGAATTGACTGAATTCTCTGATGAAATCGAAGGTTGGGTTCTTGAAGAGTTTAAAAAAGCAGGTTTAGACACTGCTAAAAGTGTTTTGGAACAAGATATTGAAGATTTAATTAAAAGAACTGATTTAGAAGAGGAAACTATTTTAGCGGTTAGAAATGTATTAAAAGCAGAATTTTCTGGATAACAAATTTATTTATGGGTGAGCTAAAACTAAAAAGATTAAATAAAATTTTAAGAGAATTTAACATATCTCTTGATAGAGCAGTTGAGTTTCTTGCTTCTAATGGGCATGATATTGATGCCAGACCAACTACTAAAATTTCACCTGATCAGTATACTTTATTTTTAAACGAATTTAGTTCTGATAAATCAAGTAAAGTTGAATCTCATGATTTAAGTGAAGAAAAAAGAAAAGAAAAAGAGGAGCTAAGGATTAAGCTCGAAAAAGAATTAGAAGAAAAAGAAAAGAAAAGAAATTCCTTTATTGAAAGAGCAGAAATTAAAAAACCTGTTCATTTAGGGAAAATAGATTTAGACAAGTTCAATAAGCCTAAAGCTAAACCTAAGACTGAACCTAAGACTGAACCTAAAGTTGAATTAGAACTAGAACCTAAGACTGAACCTAAAGTTGAGTCTAATGCTGAAAAAAATGTTATAAAGCCTGTATTAACAGTCGAAAAAATAAAATCTGAGTCCCAAGTTGAAGAAGTTAAAGATAATTCCAGTATTAAAACTAAGTACACTAAATTAAGTGGTTTAAAAACTGTAGGTGATAAAATTGATTTAGGCAAATTTGATAAGCCTAAGTCAGCTGCTTCAAAGCATAGTTCAGTTTCTAAAAGAAAGAGAATTAGAATTTCTAAAGATCCTGTAAAACCTACTGTCTCTAGTAGCAATAAAAGAACTTTTAATAAGCCCGGAGGAAGATCTAAGCCTGTTGCAAGTGAGCCCTCTGAGGTTGACGTTCAAAAGCAAATACGAGAAACTTTAGAAAAATTACAAGGAAGATCATCTTCGAAGGGTGCTAAATACAGAAAAGGCAAAAGAGATTCACATAAATTAAAATCTGATGAAGAATTAGCTCAAAATGAAGCTGAAAAAAAGACTATAAAAGTCACAGAGTTTATTACTGTTGGGGAGGTTGCTACTATGATGGAAATAACTTCAACTGAGATTATTTCTACATGTATGTCTTTAGGAATTATGGTTACCATGAATCAAAGGCTTGATGCTGAGACTTTGACTATTGTTGCTGACGAATTTGGATACGAAGTTGAGTTTGTTACTGCAGATATTGAAGATTCTATTAAAGAGGTTGAAGATAGTCCTGAGGATTTACTTCCAAGAGCACCAATTGTTACTGTAATGGGGCATGTTGATCATGGAAAAACTTCGTTACTGGATTATATTAGAGAAGAAAATGTAATTGCTGGTGAATCTGGAGGAATTACTCAGCATATAGGTGCCTATAGCGTTGTTTTGAAAGATGGACAAAATATAACCTTTTTAGACACCCCTGGTCACGAAGCATTTACTGCGATGAGGGCCCGTGGAACTCAAATTACTGACTTGGTTATTATAGTAATCGCTGCTGATGATGATGTAATGCCTCAAACTAAAGAAGCAATAAGTCATGCTCAAGCTGCTGGTGTCCCAATTATTTTTGCAATAAATAAAATTGATAGACCAAATTCAAATCCTGATAAAATTAAAGAAAAGCTTTCTGGAATGAATTTGCTTATCGAAGAATGGGGTGGAAAAATACAATCTCATGATGTATCTGCTCTTAAAGGAACAGGAGTTGATGAATTACTTGAAAAAGTATTGCTTGAAGCAGAGTTCTTAGAATTAAAAGCAAATCCAAATAAAGCTGCTATTGGTTCAGTAGTTGAAGCATATCTAGATAAGGGTAAAGGTTATATATCTACAATTTTAGTACAGTCTGGTACTTTAAAAATTGGAGATTATTTATTAGCTGGTCAACATTCTGGAAAAGTTAAGGCAATGCAAGATGAAAGAGGTAACCCGATAATTGAAGCCGGACCATCAACCCCAGTATCAATATTAGGTCTTGATGGCGCTCCACAAGCTGGAGATAAGTTTAATGTATTTGATGATGAAAAGGAAGCAAAACAAATTGCCGTTAAAAGAACTCAACTAGTAAGAGAGCAATCTGTCAGGACTCAAAAACATATTACACTTGATGAAATCGGAAGAAGAATTGCTATTGGTGACTTCAAAGAATTAAATATTATTTTAAAAGGTGATGTTGACGGATCTGTTGAAGCATTGACTGATTCTTTTCAAAAATTATCAACTGACGAAATACTTATAAATATAATTCATAAAGCTGTAGGTGCTATAACAGAATCTGACGTTCTGTTGGCTTCTGCTTCTGATGCAATAATTATAGGATTTAATGTAAGACCAACTGGAAATGCTAGGCAAATTGCAGATAAAGAAGAAATAGATATTAGGAATTATTCAATTATTTATGATGCAATAAACGATTTAAAAGATGCTATGGAGGGCATGTTGGCTCCCAAATTTAAAGAAGAGATTTCTGGTAATGCTGAAATTAGAGAAACCTTCAAAATATCTAAGGTTGGTACTATTGCAGGTTGTATGGTTACCAGCGGAAAGATTTTCAGAAATTCAAGTATAAGAATTATTAGGGAAGGAGTTGTAGTTAGCTCAGGAGTCTTATCATCATTAAAAAGATTTAAAGATGATGCGAAAGAAGTTGCTAAAGGATATGATTGCGGACTTCAGGTCAAAAACTATAACGATATTAGAATAGGTGATGTGATTGAAGCTTATTCTCAGGTTGAAATTAAAAAGAAACTTAAATAGAAATTAAGGCTGTAAAATAAATGCTGAAGAAAATTCTTTTTTAATTTTCATCAGTTCTTTAATAGCTAAAATTTTAGACACATATTTGCCTATCCTTATTTTGTAATAAGGGGTTTCAAAACTGTAAAATATTTCTTTATATTTTTCTTCACCTGTTAGCTTATCCATTAATATTTTATATTCCTTAAAATTTCCGCTAAAAACTTGAATTGTATATTGACCAGACGTGAAAGCTTCTTGATTAACAATTTTTTTTAGCTCCAAAACCTTCAAAAGTTTAGGGTCTTGATTTATTGTAATAGAATCTTTTTGAGAAAATGATTTAAATGAAATTAATGTCAATAAAAGTACCGAAAAGACTGATTTATACATCATTACAAATATAGTTTTTTAACAAATAGTTTTTTAATATTAATCCTTTTTTTTATTCACTTTATTTAGAATGATTATAAATTAAAAATTACATTTAAGTTAGGTTTTTATTATCGTTCCTGTGTTGTATTTTTGCCCTCTAATTTTGATACAATTTTAACATTGTCGTTCGTAGTAAAAACATCTTTATTGAAGGTAATTTTGAAACTCTTTAGACAAGTATCTGTTTCACAGGTTTTAACTGTACTTTTTCTTTTTTCTTTTTCATTAAATATTTCTGCTCAAGAAATTGATATTGCTAAGGGAAAGTCTCTTTTCAATGCTAATTGCGCATCATGTCACAAGCTGAACAGAAATTTAGTTGGCCCTGCTTTAAAAGGCGTTTCTGCTAAATATGAAAAGGAGTGGCTTTATTCATGGATTAAAAACAGTGCAGCTTTAATTAAGTCTGGAGACGATCAAGCTGTTGCCATTTATGAAGAATACAATAAAGTAGCTATGAATGCTTTCCCTCAACTTTCTAATGAGGATATTGATAATATTTTAGCATATACTGATTACGTTCCTGAACCTGTTGTTCCTGCAAACACCGGCACTCAATCAACAAGTTCTAGTGACGAATCTTCTTTAGCAAATGATATTGTTTTGGTTTTACTTACAGTGGTTTTATTAGTTCTAATCGCTATGTTGTTTTTAGTTACTAAGACCTTAAGAAGTATAGCTGAAAAAAATGGTATAGAATTTGAAAATGAATCAGGTTCTAAGTTTTCCATATGGAAAGCATTTGTAAAAAATCAATTTTTAATATTTGTCTCAGTTATACTATTATTATTGTCTAGTGCATACTTTGCATATGGCTACATGATGCAAATTGGTGTTGATCAAGGTTATATGCCAATTCAACCAATTCATTATTCACATAAAATTCATGCGGGTGAAAATCAGATTGAGTGTCAATATTGTCATTCATCTGCTAGAATCTCTAAACACTCAGGAATACCTTCGCTAAATGTTTGTATGAATTGTCATGAAAATATAGCTGATTACAATGGTGAAGAGGATCTTGAAAAAGGTTATACTAAAGATTTTTATACTAATGAAATCAAAAAATTATACAAAGCTGTTGGTTGGGATGAAGAAACTCAATCATACACTGGAGATACCGAACCTGTTAAATGGGTAAGAATACATAATTTACCTGATTTTGTTTACTTCAATCATGCTCAACACGTTTCTGTTGCTGGAATTGATTGTCAAAAATGTCATGGTCCAGTTGAAGAAATGGAAATATTATATCAATACTCACCTTTAACAATGGGATGGTGTATTAATTGTCATCGTGATTCAAATATAAAAGTAAAGGACAATGAGTATTATACAAAAATACATGAAGAATTGTCTAAAAAATATGGTGTAGAAGAATTGTCTATCGCTCAAATGGGTGGTCTAGAATGCGGTAAGTGTCATTATTAAATAAGTATTATTAAGAAATGGGAAACCATAAAAAATATTGGAAAAGTGAATTAGAATTATCTTCTGACAGCAAATTAATTGATAAACTTGCAAACAATGAGTTTGTTGAAGACTTGCCAGTTGGTAATCTATTAGCCGATGAAAATAGTTTAGAAAATTCTAACGCTAGCCGAAGAGATTTTTTAAAATATTTAGGATTTAGTACAGCTGCTGCAACACTAGCTAGTTGTGAAGGTCCTGTCAACAAATCTATTCCCTATGTAGTTCAACCTGAACAAATAAGGCCTGGGATTTCTAATTTTTATGCTACATCTATTTCTGATGGTTTTGACTTTGCAAATGTTTTAGTTAAAACTAGAGAAGGTAGACCAATCAAAATAGAAATAAATAATCAATCAAAAGACAATTCTCCTAATGCAAGGGTTCAGGCATCTGTTCTTTCGATGTATGATAGTTCAAGGATTCAAGGCCCAACAATCGATGACCAAGATGTCTCATGGGATCAGTTTAATGATAATGTGAAAGGTCAGCTTGATTCAATGAAGGAATCAAATAAAAAAGTTGTGTTATTGACGCAAACTTTTGCTAGTCCTACCAATGAATTAATAATTAAAAAGTTTTTAAAAAAGTATCCTAACGTTGAGCATATAGTTTATGATGCTATATCAAACTCAAAAGCATTAGATGCTTTTGAAATTAGTTATGGAGTTAGAGCTTTACCTACTTATAACTTTGAAAATGCAAATGTTATAGTTTCTCTTTCTGCAGATTTTCTTGGTGACTGGCAAGGTGGAGGATTTTCCAAAGGTTATGCCAAAACAAGAGTTCCTAAAAACGGAAAAATGTCTAAGCATTTTCAACTCGAAGCTAACATGTCACTTTCTGGTGCAAATGCTGACAACAGAATTCCTCTAAAACCTTCATTACAAAATAAGGCTTTACTTAAGATTTACGACTATATTTCAGGAGAAAATAGTGGAGTTTCATTAGATGTCGATCTTGATAAAAAATTAAAATCTATTTCAAATAGTTTATTAAAATCTAACGGAAAAGGAGTATTTATCACAGGTATTGATGATGTTGGTGCTCAGCTTATTGCATTAAAAATTAATCATCTGATAAAAAGTAATGTAATAAATGTTCAAAAACTTAATTACACTAGTTTAGGTGATGATAAAAAGGTGTCTAAGTTTGTTAAAGAACTTTCAAACAATAATATTGACGGATTGATTATGGTAGGAGTAAATCCATCATATACTTTTCCAAAAAGTGAACAATTTAATAAATCATTAAAGTCTCTTGATTTATCAGTTTCATTCTCAATGAATAATACTGAAACTGCCAAACTTTCAAAATGGGTTGCAGCAACTCCTCATTATTTAGAATCTTGGGGTGATGTTGAAATTAAATCAGGTAATTATAGTTTGGTACAGCCAACTATCAAGCCATTATTTGATACTACTCAATTTCAAGATGTTTTACTGAACTGGTCAGGATCTTCAAATTCATTCTACGATGAGTTAAAGTCAAATTGGAATAAAAACATTTTAAATGGATCATCTTGGAATCAGGCTTTACACGACGGAGTTTTTTATCAAAATTCTAACTCAAAAAAACTAAGCTCACCTTATACTTTTCCAAATATCAATGAGTTTGTCAATGGTTTGAAATCTACAGTTTTTGATGATTTCGAATTGACTTTATATTCTAAAACATCAATGGGTAATGGTCAGCAAGCTAATAATCCTTGGCTTCAAGAAATGCCAGATCCAATTACTAGAGTTTCCTGGGACAATTATATGACTGTTTCTAAGTCTGATGCACAAAGCTTAGGTCTAAAAAATATTAACGACTCTAACGGAGCATTAAATAGTAATTTTGCTAAAATATCTATTAGTGGTAAGTCACTAAAAGTCCCTATTATTATTCAACCTGGCCAAGCTAAAGGCTCTGTAGGCTTATCTCTTGGATACGGTAGAACTAGCGGAGTTAAAAAAGAATTACAAACAGGAGTTAATGCTTTTAATCTTTATAATAACTTTACAAATGTTCAAAACGTTACTATAGAATCTGTAAATGAAACACATGAATTTGCTTGTGTTCAACTTCATAATACTCTGATGGGACGTGGAGATATTATTAAGGAAACTACTCTTGAAATTTTTAACACAAAAAAATCTTCTGAATGGAATTATGTTCCTAGCGTTTCTTTAAATCATATTGAAACACTTGTTACATCTCCTGATGTTGATATCTGGGATGAATTTGATAGATCAGTTGGACATCATTTTAATTTGTCAATTGACTTAAATGGATGTACTGGATGTGGAGCATGTGTAATTTCATGTCATGCTGAGAACAATGTTCCAGTTGTCGGTAAAACAGAAGTCAGGAAATCAAGAGACATGCATTGGTTAAGAATAGATAGATACTACTCTTCAGCTGAAACATTCTCTGGTGATAATACTACAAAAGACAATATTAGTGGTTTAAGTGATTCTCTATCAGTTTTTGGCGAAATGGAAAATCCATCTGAAAATCCTCAAGTTGCTTTTCAGCCTGTTATGTGTCAACATTGTAATCACGCACCATGTGAAACAGTTTGCCCAGTTGCTGCAACTTCTCATGGAAGACAAGGTCAAAATCATATGGCTTACAATAGATGTGTAGGAACAAGATATTGTGCAAACAACTGTCCTTATAAAGTAAGAAGATTTAATTGGTTCTTGTATAATAATAACAATGAGTTTGATTTCAATATGAATGATGATTTAGGAAAAATGGTATTAAATCCTGATGTTGTTGTTAGATCAAGAGGAGTTATGGAGAAATGTTCAATGTGTATTCAAAAAACACAAAAAACTATACTAGACGCTAAGCTTGAACGAAGAGAAATTAAGGATGGTGAATTTCAAACTGCATGTTCGTCAGCATGTGAAACTGGCGCAATTGTTTTTGGAGATATTAACGATGAAGATAGTAAGGTGTTAGAATTAAAAGAAGATGATAGAATGTATCATCTCTTAGAAAGTGTAGGAACAAAGCCGAATGTAGTGTATCAAGTTAAAGTTAGAAATACGTAAAAAGATAAATATATATGTCATCTCATTACGAAGCGCCCATTAGAAAACCTTTAGTAACTGGCAACAAGTCATATCATGATGTTTCAAATGATATTGCCGCTGCCATTGAAGGGAAAGCCAATAAACAATGGTGGATAGTATTTTCTATTGCATTAGCTGCCTTTTTGTGGGGAGTAGGGTGTATGATTTATACTATTTCAACAGGAATTGGTGTGTGGGGGTTAAACAAAACTGTTGGATGGGCGTGGGATATTACAAACTTTGTATGGTGGATTGGTATTGGCCATGCAGGAACTCTTATTTCAGCAGTACTTCTATTGTTTAGACAAAAATGGAGAATGGCAATTAATAGATCAGCTGAGGCAATGACAATATTTTCCGTTATTCAAGCAGGTTTGTTTCCAATTATTCACATGGGTCGTCCTTGGTTAGCATATTGGGTATTGCCAATTCCTAATGCATATGGATCTTTATGGGTTAACTTTAACTCTCCATTATTATGGGACGTTTTTGCGATATCTACATATTTATCAGTTTCTTTAGTGTTTTGGTGGACAGGTTTATTACCTGATTTTGCCATGATAAGAGACAGAGCTGTAAAGCCTTTTCAGAAAAAAATATACAGTTTAGTAAGTTTTGGATGGACAGGTAGAGCTAAAGACTGGCAAAGGTTTGAGGAAGTTTCTTTGGTATTAGCTGGTTTAGCAACTCCTTTAGTTTTATCAGTTCACACTATTGTGTCTTTTGATTTTGCTACATCTGTTATTCCTGGTTGGCATACAACTATTTTTCCACCATATTTTGTCGCTGGAGCTATTTTTTCCGGATTCGCAATGGTAAATACATTACTAATAATAATGAGGAAGGTTTCAAATTTAGAGAATTATATAACGGTTCAACATATTGAATTGATGAATATAGTTATCATGATTACTGGATCTATTGTTGGTACAGCATATATAACTGAACTTTTCATCGCTTGGTACTCTGGGGTTGAATACGAACAATACGCTTTTTTAAATAGGGCAACAGGTCCATATTGGTGGGCTTATTGGGCTATGATGACGTGTAATGTCTTTTCGCCACAATTGATGTGGATAAAGAAATTAAGAACTAGTATTCTTTTTTCATTTTTTATATCCATCGTTGTGAATATTGGCATGTGGTTTGAAAGATTTGTTATTATTGTCACTTCTTTACACAGAGATTACTTACCCTCCTCTTGGACGATGTTTTCTCCTACGTTTGTAGATGTGGGGATATTTGTAGGTACTATTGGATTCTTTTTTGTATTATTTTTATTATACTCAAGAACGTTTCCTGTGATAGCTCAAGCAGAAGTGAAGACAATATTAAAAACTTCAGGCGATAATTATAAAAAAAATAGAGATAAAAAATAATGGCTGATAAAATATTACATGCCGTATACGATGATGATGATAAGTTAATGGATGCTGTCAAAGATTTGAGATCATCAAATTTTTCAATTGACGAGGTTTATACACCTTTTCCAGTTCATGGACTAGATAAAGCTTTAGGTTTAAAGCCAACTAGATTAGCTATTTTATCATTTATTTATGGATGTATTGGATTTTGTTTTGCAATCTTCATGATGAACTATATTATGATAGTCGATTGGCCTCAAAATATTGGAGGAAAACCAAGTTTTTCATTTATTGAAAACTTACCTTCTTTTGTGCCAATTATGTTTGAACTTACAGTATTTTTTGCTGCCCATTTAATGGTTATAACTTTTTATTTAAGAAGTAAATTATGGCCTTTCAAAGAAGCAGAAAACCCAATGCCTTCCACGACTGATGACAAATTTTTAATAGAGATTAAATTTAATGGAGATGGAAAGGCTTTAAAAGCTGCAGTCAAAAAAACTAATGTACTTGAAGTTAAAATAATTGATAATCAAGAATCTAACTAATGAAAAAATATACTTTTTTTAGCGTGATGATATTGTTTAGTATTTTGACTGTGTCATGTTTTGATAAATCAAAACCTAACTATCAGTATTTTCCTAACATGTATGAGTCTGTAGGTTACAGTACTTACGAAGAATCAGATGCTTTTGCTAATGGAATTGAAGCTCAAATACCAGTCGAAGGAACTATTCCAAGAGGGTGGGTTCCTTATGAATATTTAGATACTAATGAAGGTTATGAATTAGCAAAAATTAATTTGTTATCTCCTTTAGAAGTTAATGACGAGAATATCTCAAAAGGTAAAGAGTTGTATAATATTTATTGTGCAGTTTGTCACGGTTCAAAAGGAGATGGTCAAGGAATATTAATGAAAAATGAAAAGTTTTTAGGTATTCCAAGTTACGCTGATAGAGATATTAGCGAGGGAAGTATTTATCATGTTTTAATGTATGGTAAGAACCTTATGGGGTCCCATGCTAGTCAAGTAAATGCTAAAGAGAGATGGCAGATTTCGCAGTATGTAATAAGTTTAAGAGAAAAATTAATAAAATAAATTAATGTACAAGGTTTCTAAAAATATAAAAATCTTTTCACTTACCTTAATGGTAATCGGTGCCCTTGGTTTAGGTTTTAGTTTTTATTCTGCGCCCAAAACTATTGAACAAGCTAAAGAAATGGTTGCAGATTTACATTCTGATGACCATCAAAAAGTTGAATCTCAAATCTCTGAAGAAACACATGCAATCGATGATTCACAAAGTTCTTCAGGTGCTCATAATGAAGAGGGTGCTCATTCATCTTCTCACGATGAACACCTACTGCATTATTTACAAAATCGTCCCTGGTCTGCTTTATATGTAGCCGCATTGTTTTTTATGTTTTTATCATTAGGTACTTTGGCTTTTTATGCAATTCAAAGGGCTTCACAATCAGGTTGGTCTCCTTTGTTATTTAGAGTGATGGAAGGAATAACAGCGTATTTGCTTCCTGGTACACTAATCATATTAGTAATATTAATTTTATCTTCATTACACTTGAATCATCTTTTTGTTTGGATGGACCCTGAAGTTGTTGCTCATGATAAGATAATTCAAGGAAAAGTAGGATATTTAAATTCACCTTTTTTAATTGCTAGAGCTGTTTTTTATATTGCAGGTTGGAATTTCTACAGATATATTTCTAGAAAATATTCTATAGCTCAAGACAATTCTACAGATATATCTAATCATACAAAAAATTTCAAGTGGTCTGCTGGGTTTTTAGCATTTTTTATAGTTACAGAATCTATGATGTCATGGGATTGGATTATGTCAGTTGATCCTCATTGGTTTAGTACATTATTCGGATGGTACGTTTTTGCAAGTATGTTTGTTTCAGGAATTACTACTATTGCATTAATTACGATTTATCTAAAATCAAAAGGTTATTTAGAAAAGGTAAATCATAATCATATTCATGATTTAGGAAAATTCATGTTTGGTGTTAGTGTATTTTGGACTTACTTATGGTTTTCTCAATTTATGCTAATCTGGTATGCAAATATCCCAGAAGAAGTTACTTACTTTATTACAAGAATCGAAGATTATAACTTTCCATTCTTTGGCATGATCGTTTTGAATTTTATTTTCCCTTTATTATTGTTGATGAATAGTGATTATAAAAGAGTTAATTGGTTTATCGTAATGACAGGAATAATAATTTTGATTGGACACTATGTTGACGTTTTCAATATGATTATGCCAGCCACTGTCGGAGATCAGTGGTATTTTGGAATCCCTGAAATTTCAGGTATTTCGTTCTTTGCAGGATTATTTATTTATGTGGTATTTAATAGTCTAGCAAAAGCTCCTTTAGAGCCCTCAGGAGACCCTTTAATTAAAGAAAGTGAAAAATTTGTTTACTAAAGAAAATATTAAATGACAGTATTACTTACAATAACAATTTTAATCTTAACAGGAGTTGCTATATGGCAAATTACTAAGATATTCGAATTGTCTAAATTAGGACAAAAGCGTGACGATTCTCAAATTGCTACAGAGAAAGACAATGATTTAAACGGTAAGTTGATGTTTGCTTTTTTAGTTTTTATTTATGCAGTTACTATTTATTCTTTTTGGACTTATTCTAAAGTACTTCTTCCTGAATCAGCATCTGCACATGGACCAGCTTATGACACCTTACTTTGGATATCATTTGCTGTTATTTTATTTGCACAAACTATAACTCAGGCTGTTTTACATATTTTTGCCTATCAGTACAGAGGAATAAATAATAGAAAAGCATATTTTTTCACTCACGACAATAAACTTGAATTTGTTTGGACAATTATTCCTGCTATAATCTTTTTTGTTTTAATTATTTATGGAATGATTACTTGGGGAAAAATAATGAATTTTGAAGAAGATGAGGATGCTTTAGTTGTTGAATTATACGCACAACAATGGAACTGGAAAGCAAGATATGGAGGAGAAGATAATGTGCTTGGGGATGCAAATGTTAGATTTCTTAACGATTTTGACGGAAAAAACTCTGTTGGTATAGATTCGTCTGACCCAAATGGAATGGACGACTTTGTTGTAACTCAAGAATTCCACCTTCCAGTTAACAGAAAGGTAATCTTTAAACTTAGATCTCAAGATGTTCTACATTCTGCTTACATGCCACATTTTAGGGCTCAAATGAATTGTGTACCTGGTATGATTACTGAATTTTCTTTTACACCAACTAAAACTACAGATGAAATGAGAATGAATTCAGATGTTGTAGACAAGGTCAATAGAATTAACAAAATTAGATACGAAAATAGTAAATTGCTTACTGCCAAAGGTGAAGAATCACTAGAGCCATATCAGTTTGACTACTTATTGTTATGTGCTAAAATTTGTGGGACATCTCACTATAATATGCAAATGAAAATCGTAGTTGAATCTGAAAAAGATTATGAAAAATGGGTTGCTAAGCAACAAATATTTTCCGAAGTAATTCAATAATATAATATGTCAGAAGTTTCAAGTATTTCGCATTCAAATCACGATGATGATCATCATCATAAGGAAACGTTTATTACTAAATATATATTTAGTCAAGATCACAAAATGATCGCTAAACAATATTTGATTTTAGGAGTATTGTTTATGGGCTTTATTGGAGTGGCTATGTCTTTACTATTCAGACTTCAATTAGCATGGCCTGAACAATCCTTTGCAGTTTTTGATATCTTTTTAGGCGATTGGGCACCTGAAGGCGTGATGGATCCTAATATTTATTTAGCATTAGTAACTATTCATGGTACTATAATGGTGTTTTTTGTTCTTACAGCTGGTTTAAGTGGAACTTTTAGTAATTTATTGATTCCATTACAGATTGGGGCTAGAGATATGGCTTCTGGTCTTTTAAATATGATTTCTTTCTGGTTGTTTTTTTTGTCTAGTATGATAATGCTTGCATCTCTTTTTGTGGAAGCAGGTCCAGCTGCTGCTGGATGGACAATTTATCCTCCATTGAGCGCATTACCTCAAGCTCAACCCGGTTCTGGAATGGGTATGACACTTTGGTTAATTTCAATGGCTATTTTTGTTGCTTCTTCATTACTTGGATCACTTAATTATATAGTTACAGTTATAAATTTAAGAACTAAAGGAATGTCAATGTTCAGACTGCCTTTAACAATATGGGCGTTTTTTGTTACTGCAATAATTGGTGTTATTTCTTTTCCTGTTTTACTTTCAGCTTCGTTACTTTTAATAATGGATAGAAGTTTTGGAACTTCATTTTTCCTTTCAGACATTTTTGTTCAGGGTGAAGTCCTTCATTATCAGGGTGGTTCCCCAGTATTATTTGAACATCTTTTTTGGTTTTTAGGACACCCCGAAGTATATATTGTACTGTTACCTGCATTAGGTATAACATCAGAAATTATTGCTACTAATTCAAGAAAACCAATTTTTGGTTATAGAGCCATGGTAGCCTCTATTTTAGCTATTGCATTTCTATCTACAGTTGTATGGGGACATCATATGTTTATTTCAGGAATGAATCCTTTTCTAGGTTCAGTATTTACATTCACTACCTTGCTTATTGCAATTCCGTCTGCTGTAAAAGCATTTAATTATATTACGACACTATGGAAAGGTAATTTGCAATTCAATCCAGGGATGTTGTTTTCCATTGGTTTAGTGTCTACTTTTATCACTGGTGGTCTTACTGGAATTATTCTTGGAGACAGTACTTTAGATATTAATATACATGACACCTATTTTGTTGTAGCACATTTCCATCTAGTTATGGGTATTTCAGCTCTTTATGGTTTGTTTGCTGGAGTATATCATTGGTTCCCTAAATTATTTGGAAGAATGATGAATAAAAATTTAGGTTTCATTCATTTTTGGGTAACAGCTATAGCTGCTTATGGAGTATTTTTCCCAATGCATTTTATTGGAATGGCAGGTTTACCAAGAAGATATTATACAAACACTGCTTTTCCTTATTTCGATGATTTAGCAAATATAAATGTTGTAATCACGGTCTTTGCTTTATTAGCAGGAGCTGCTCAGTTAGTCTTTTTATATAATTTTATTTCAAGTATGTTTTTTGGTAAAAAAGCAGAGCAAAATCCATGGAGGTCAAACACTATGGAATGGACTTCACCTGTTGAACATATTCATGGAAACTGGCCTGGTGAAATACCACATGTACATAGATGGGCATATGATTACAGTAAGCCTGGTCAAAAAGAAGATTTTGTTCTTCAGACTACCCCACTTAGTAAAGGAGAAAAAGAAACTGAACACTAGTTTATTGTTTTAAATATCGATTTTCTTTTGCCTATATTTGGATAAATGAATGAAAATTTAGACCCTACAGATTCTGGATTTAACACTGAAGAATTAGAAATTGATAAGGCTCTAAGACCATTGTCGTTCGATGATTTTGCAGGACAAGATCAAATACTTAACAATCTTAAAGTTTTTGTAGAGGCTTGTAATCAACGTTCAGATGCTTTAGACCATACTTTGTTTCATGGCCCCCCTGGTCTTGGAAAAACAACACTAGCCCATATTGTTGCTAACGAATTAGGCGTTAATTTAAAAGTAACATCAGGACCTGTCTTGGATAAGCCAGGTGATTTGGCAGGCTTATTAACTAATTTAGAGCCTAGGGATGTACTGTTTATTGACGAAATTCATAGGCTAAGTCCAATAGTTGAGGAATACTTGTATTCTGCTATGGAAGATTATAAAATTGACATAATGATAGAAACTGGACCTAACGCAAGAACTGTTCAGATTAATTTAAATCCATTTACTCTAATTGGAGCCACAACTAGATCAGGACTATTAACAGCTCCAATGAGAGCTAGATTTGGAATCAACAGTAGACTTGAATATTATAAAACAGAATTACTTTCAACTATAGTAGAAAGAAGTTCTGAAATATTAAAGATTGAAACTCATCCTAATGCAGCAATTGAAATTGCAGGAAGAAGTAGAGGAACCCCTAGAATTTCTAATTCATTGTTAAGAAGAGTAAGAGATTTTGCTCAGATTAAAGGAAATGGAATTATTGATATGGAAATAACTAGATTTGCTCTTAAATCTTTAAATGTAGATAAGAATGGACTTGATGAAATGGATAATAAAATTTTATCTACTCTAATTGATAAGTTCAAGGGAGGGCCAGTTGGTATTAGTACATTGTCTACTGCAGTTTCTGAAAGTGCTGAAACAATTGAAGAGGTTTATGAACCTTTTTTAATTCAACAAGGCTTTATTGTCAGAACACCAAGAGGTAGAGAGGTCACTAAGTTAGCTTATGATCATTTAGGATTAAAAAAAACCCAATCTCAAGATCAACTGTTTTAATAAACTAATTTAAAAACACACAACTCAATGGAATTAAACAACTTGTTTTATGATCTTTTAATTGATCTACGAATACCAGAGTTTTATGCAGAAATTTTAAATTTAATTTTAGTCTCAATACTAATCTTTATCTCTGTTTTGGTTATTAATTATATATCAAAGAAAATCATAATTAATTTTCTTGAACAAATTTCGGAAAGATCTAAAACGGATTTTGATAATTTTTTAATTGCTAACAAAATTCAAATATATTTATCAAGATTAGTCCCGCTATTCTTTTTATATTGGATTTTACCATATTGGCTTGAAGGTTTTCAAGCTTTACTTGTTTATGCTGTTTTAGTTTTAGAAATATATTTTATTATTCTTTTAGTTTGGATAATTAGAAATTTTTTGAGTGCTAGTAAGGATTTCTTTAAAACTGTTGATTCATTAAAAGGGAAACCAATTGAAAGTTTTGTTCAAGTTGCTATGATACTGGTATGGTTTACAGCCATTATAGTGATATTTTCAATTCTTACGGGAACTGATGTGGGAACTTTTCTTACTGCCATGGGTGCACTTTCAGCAGTCCTTTTGCTAATTTTTAAGGATACTATATTAGGATTTGTTGCTAGCATTCAGTTAAGTTCAAATGATTTAATTAGAATCGGGGATTGGGTAACAATGGAAAAGTTTGGAGCTGACGGAGATGTGATAGAAATAAATTTAAGTTCTGTTAAAATTCAAAATTTTGATAAAACCATAACTACTATTCCAACATATAAATTAATTTCTGATTCATTTAAAAACTGGAGAGGAATGAGTGATTCTAATGGAAGAAGAATTAAAAGGGCATTACTAATAAAAGGTTCTTCTATTAGATTCATGAAAAAGGAAGAAGTTTCTAAATTAACAAACATCAAATTATTATCTAACTATTTAGCTGCAACCGAAAGAGAAATAGAACATCATAATTTAAAATTAGATCTTGAAATTGATGATAAAATTAATGGAAGAAATCTTACAAATATTGGTTTGTTTAGAAAATATATAGAAGAATATTTAGTTGCTAATGAATTAATTAATAACAATATGACTATCATGTGTCGTCAATTAACTCCAACATCTCAAGGTGTCCCTCTTGAGATATATGCGTTTGTTTCTGATAAAGAATGGAAAAACTATGAAAATATTGTTTCCAATATCTTTGATCATCTACTTGCATCGCTAAAAACTTTTGATCTTGAATTATTTGAGCTTCCATCAAATTTTAAAGTTTAACATGAAAAATATTGTAATCATATTATGTCTTTTAATTTCTATTTTAATTAATGCTCAATCTGAAAACAACTCAGAATGTACTAATGTGTTTTTAATTAGACATGCAGAAAAGGATAGAACAGATAATGCTAATTCTAATCCTCATTTAAATTCATTAGGAATAAAAAGATCACTTAAATGGAAGGGTTTTTTTAAAAATATAGATTTTGATGTTATTTATTCTACTAATTATCACAGAACATTAGAAACTATAAAACCATTTTCTGATACTGGAATCGAGCTAGTTATTTATAACCCCTCAAACATTGATTATGATAAATTTATTTTTAATAACAAGGGAAAAACTATTTTAGTGGTAGGTCACAGTAATACAATACCAACATTTACTAATAACATTT
>ERZ887851.1120-NODE-1120-length-24249-cov-20.274862_pt1 | contig 24249 bp, 7 predicted proteins | sample MGYA00521100_ERZ887851 | MGnify/ENA primary metagenome ERZ887851 (study PRJEB32303, sample SAMEA104408602) | aquatic metagenome | biome: Brackish water; feature: Pelagic; material: water | place: Baltic Sea | collected 2014-06-06T16:11:00 | depth 11,444 m ... | reverse complement strand
ATGTCGTACAGTTTGGAATTGTCTACAAGTCGCCACCTTGACGTTCGGATGGAACACTTTTTGTAACGATTTTCTTCCCTTGAGAATTTATTTTTTCTGCCATCATCCCAACGACCGCAGTGGATGAAAATTTGTCTATCTTTCCAAAAGGCAGATGAATTTTTAATCAATGGTAAAAGTGACCGCCCTCGTGGAGGTAATTTGCTTTTTGGTATCTCAATTCCCGCTAAATCACAAAATGTTTTATATATATCAATATGTCTAGTGAGGGCTTTTATATCTGTTCCTTCCTTAATCTTATCTTGCCAATACCAAAAGCAGGGTACTCTAGTTCCTCCTTCGTCTGGACTGTTTTTTCCACCCCGTAACCCAGCATTATATGGTAATAAACGTTTTCCATTTTGTTGGATTGCTCCCATCGACATTCCGTTATCTGTCATGAAAATAATTAAAGTTTTTTCGAGCGCTTTCCACTCACTAAGTTTCCTTTTTAAGAAACCAAAATTATAGTCTATATTCTCGATCATACCATAGCGAGCCGCTGTCTTTTCGTCGTATCCCTGATCAAGGAAACGTTTTTTCCATAATTCAGGAGCGATCATTGGACCATGAGGCGCATTGAGTGAAATATATGCAAAAAATGGAGGTTTAGTCTCCAATTGATCTCTAATCCAAGTTAATGCTTGGTTAAAAAAAACATCTGTGCAAAAGCCATTACTTTTAACGACTTTTTTGTTATGCAGTAAAACACTGTCAAAATAGGTATTATCCGAATTTTCTTCAAAATCTCCCAAACCATTCTGACCTATTCCGCCTGCCCCGTGCATCAAAACTTCGTGAAATCCACGGTTTTGTGGAAGATATTCTTTTTCATCCCCAAGATGCCATTTTCCAAATAGTCCAGTTCTGTAGCCAGCTTTTTGTAATGCTTGAGGCAGCGTTACAACTTGGAGTGCCATCCTTTCTCTACGTCTTATCGTATGAGAGATGCCAATTTCAAAAGGGTGACGTCCGCTCATCAGTGCACCTCTTGTTGGAGCACAAGTAGGACTTACATGAAAATCAGTAAATCGGATAGATTTAGCGTATAATTTATCTAACTCCGGGGTTTTCAAAACTGGATTACCCATACAACTTAAATCCCCCATTCCTTGGTCGTCAGTTAATATGAGAATAATATTTGGACGACTCCCTTTTAATTTTACATCTCCACCATGCAGGTAAAGAAAAGTTGTTAAAAAATAGATCACAGGTGGGAAAATTAGATTCAGCATTTTTGATCTTTAGTTACAGTGGATTACTCAAAAATATAATATTATATTAACTAGACTCGGCGTGGATGAGTTTTGGGGTTTTATCCAGTCATTCAAGTCTCATCTTTTCGATTATTGATTTTATTTGGCATAGTCTGGCAGAACCTCGCCATCAAATTCAATATGGTCGACGGTGATATGCCCCCAGCTGCCCTTTGATTGATCAACGATCTTGAGGAAAATCTTTTTGTCTGCGTAAGGCGTGATATCAAATGCCGCCTTTTGCATGAGATGACCACCCGCTCCACTGGCTTTCAGCATTTCCGCACCATCTTCAGAGCAAAGAGCAATATAGGTCTTTGTGCCGCCACCACCACCGATCCGGAATGTCATGGTACCGGGTTTGGCAATAAACAAGGGTGATATGACCACTCCTGTCTGCACATCGGTTCGAGTGTCTTCGGTAGCACTGGTCTCGAGTGTAGTCAGGTAATGTTTGCCTTGCTTGTTAAATTCTGCACCGGTAAAGAAAAATTCTCTATTTCCGATTAAATGGGCAAATTCTCCGTCAACGACTTTCCAAGGGGTAAGTTTTCCGGATTCGAAATCGAGGCACACGCTTTGTTTACTTGGCTTAGCCGGAATCTTTGGCGCAGCGTTTCTGGTTAAACCGGTTCCAGCGATTGCAGGTTTTGATTTCCGCTTGGACTTGTAGGTATTCAGAATGGTACGCATTTCATGAGCGATTTCGGGATAGTCATTATAGAGATTTTGGGTCTGATAGACATCATTTTCCAGGTCGTAAAGTTGTGCCGCTGGTGCTTCGGCTTTCATTTTACCGACTTCAGAGATATCGCTATTCGATTTGCCAACAAAATTGGCTGCAGCTGCTCCAGCGAAACCGTGCCCGCCCGGCTTGACGCCGCCAAAGCCACCTTCATTTCTGGCATCGATAAACATCCATTTCCCTCGCCGAAGAGAAAGATGTGAGGGCCTGACCGGAGCCAGCACCAATTGATCGCGCACTGGTTTCTCAGGATTACCTACTAAAGCAGGTAGTATATCAACGCTGTCTGCCCGCACATCCTCTTGTAGTACTTGACCGGATAGCGAAGCGAAAGTTGCCAACATATCGATGTTACAAACCAACTGATCCGAAGTGGTCCCTGCCTCAATCTTTCCTGGCCATCTGGCAATGAATGGGACTCGATGCCCGCCTTCCCAGGCTCCAAACTTAAAGCCGAGCAGTTTGCCATTGATCTGGTGGCCGTATTTAAAAGCGTCCTGCCCGTTTTCGTTGAACATTCCGCCGTTATCACTGGTAAAGATCACCAAGGTATTGTCGGCGACGCCCTTCGTCTCGAGTGTTTTCATTACCTCGCCAACCATCCAGTCCAACTCGTGAATAAAGTCGCCGTAGAGGCCGCATTGACTGGTTCCCTGGAATTGTTTGGCCGGGGTGCAGGGGTGGTGAATATTGGTCGTAGATAGATAGAGGAAAAACGGATTATCATTACGATCGGTTATCCATTGGCAGGCACGCTCAGTCAGGGTTGTTCCGATAGAGAAATCGTTGTAGATCTTATGAGCTTCTTTCGCTCCGCCAAACCAGTTGGGAACTCGGCTACCATGTTCTGTTTGTAGCGGAGTGATTGGAGTAACCTTATTTTTAGAATTTCTACCATAATAAATGAGCGGATCATCGGCCGTTATGCCAAAAACCCTATCATTCTCGATATAGACATAGGGCGGGGCACTGTTCACGACCGGGACACCAAAGTAGTAATCAAAACCCAAGTCCTGTGGCCCCGGACGAATCGGCTCTTCCCAGTCATTGGTTTCTTTGGTTCCAAAACCCAAGTGCCATTTTCCAAAGCACGAAGTGTCATAGTCTTCATTCTTTAGAACCTTTGCGATCGTCAACTGATCCGTGTCAATGATCAGACTTCGATTTGGATGACACGGCCCCCAGATCCCCCGCCCATCATTAGCTGTGCACGGATATTGACCGGTTAAAAGCGCATATCTCGAAGGTGTGCAAACCGCTGAGGCCGAGTGAGCATCGGTGAACCGGCGTCCATCTGATGCCAGTTTATCAATGTTTGGCGTCTGAACCTTAGTAGCTCCGTAGCATCCAACATCGCCGTAACCAAGGTCATCAGCGAAAATCAGGACTATATTGGGAAATTCTTTGGAGCAGAGGCTTGTAGCTGCAAATAGACTAATAACGATAGTTAGCGTGCGTATAATCATGATAATTGTTTGAATTAATTTTTTTGGTTATCGTAAATCGAAATCGTGTGTTCCGGCTCCTGCATTTCTTTCATGATTCTCGAACATTCACCATCTATTTTCGACTATTGCGTCAGGGGATGAGTGATTATTTCTTATTCGCCGGGCTCGGTTTCTTCTTTGGTCTCGGGGTCAGAGTTACATAGTTTGGCGTTTCCGGACGATTATTCATGGGGTCGAAAAAGCGCATGTTGTCACCGACACGGTTGTAATCGCCTATATCGGCGCGGGCTTCTTCGGCTAGTGTTAGTAGTTGGGCTACGACTTCGGGATTGACTTTGGCCACGCTTGAGGTCTCACCGGGGTCGGCTTCGAGGTCCACGAGAAATGGCTCTTCGAAACCGGTCCAGTCTTTTTCTGCGATGTGTGGGTTTTTAGAAAATCTGCCTAACCACTTGGGATTCGCAGGGCGAGGTAGATGCAGCTTCCATTTGCCCTGTCGGACGGCTTGTAGTGAATTAATAAAGTAGTACCGAAAGTAGCGCTTTTTGTCTGCCTGATCGAAATCTCCCTTGAAGAGGTGTTGGATATCGATCCCGTCGAGAACGCGATCGGACGGTACTTCAGCTCCGGCTAGACCGGCAAATGTGGGTAGGATATCAATGGTGGCGGCAATCTTGTCGCAGGAGGTTCCGGCCGGGACGCGGTCGGGTGCCCAGAGGATAGTCGGTACTCGAACCCCGCCTTCCCAGGTGGAGACTTTGCCGCTGCGTAGAGGGCCGGCGGAGCCGCCGTGGTGCAATGGTAGATGACCGTCGCCTTTGCCGGCTCTATTTTTAATCAACCAAGGACCGTTGTCGCTGGTGAAAAGGAAGTAGGTATTGTCGACCAGGTCGTGCTTTTTTAAGGTATCGATAATTCGCCCGCAATTGAAATCGATCTCCTCGACACAGTCGCCGTAAAGGCCACGAGGCGATTTACCCTTGAAGTCGGGGGAGGCATCGAGGCGGGTATGAACCATGGAATAGGGTATATAGGCAAAGAAGGGTTCTTCGCGATGTTTCTCGATAAACTGAATGGCCTCATCGGTGTGATTTTGGGTTAGCATTGACATATCAGCCTTTCTTTTAATCAGCTTTTCGTTTCGATAGATATCGACGAAACTGTCGTTGCTCGAAGGGGTACCATAGAAATAGTCAAACCCCTGATGATTTGGCATCAGTTCAGGGATGAAGGATTTTTGCGAATGCCTGGCCAGGTCCCACTTGCCAAAACAACCGGTAGCATAGCCTTTGGTTTTCAATACCTCGGCAACGGTGATTTCCTCGGTATGAAGAACCGGATGGATTTCTTTTACATTGCCCGGTTCCGCGACCCGTTGAGGATGAGACCCGGTCATCAAAGCGGCACGTGAAGGGCCACAAATGTGCTGGGCGTAAAAATGGGTAAAACGCATACCTTCTGTAGCCAAAGTATCCAATCGAGGGGTTTTGATATTCGGCGAACCGAAGCAGCCTAAATCGGCGTAGCCGAGATCATCGACAAAGACGATGACGAAATTCGGTGGGCGGCTTTCTTCGGATTTTGCGAAAGACGGGAGCAGCACAGCGGCAACTCCCAGACAGGTTAGAAGGAACAGTCTCATAATTTTTCTAGTCAGTACCTTGAAGGTTGGGTTTTCTTTTTCGAGAATGCCGGTTTTAAATCCATAAGAAATGGTTCATAAAGCTCTGGGAAGAAGCTAGCTGCCATTGTCCTAGTAAGGATTATCCTTTCGAGTGCCGAGCAGATCATTACTCAAACATCATTGAAGCGGTATCAAGGATCGGCTTTGACGGGTTTTCAGTGGAGTCAGTCAACCGCACTTCAAACTGGAACCCGTAACCCTGTGGCAGTTTCGATAGATCGAGTTTCGCAGCGGTTTTTGATACTTGTTTTGAAAAACCCTCCATGTAGTCATAACTTTCCTTTACCTCCTGCCAATCAGTCCGTTGGTTGACTTTTCCATCGTTGTTGGTGTCGACGCCGACTCGTACTTCGACGGTTTCTACCCATGGACCAGTGCTAATGTAGTCATTAGACTGTTGAGTCGCGAGGTAGAACTTACCTTCGGCAAACATGATATCGGGATCTGGGTGTCCCTTACCTATTTCTCCGCAGAAGGTGAAGGGCTTATCGATAGCATCTGAGGTGAACCAACCGACTCTGATCTTGTCATTGGCGGGGTGGAAATCAGCGAATAGGTAGTATTGACCACCAATACAAATAGACGCCCAGTCGCCAAAGGCGTCCTGCTCAGGTTCGTGAATTTCATATTGGCCGTAGGCCTTGGCCTCACCCTTTTTGATTCGATGTTCCGGCACATCCTTAGTAGCTTTTTTGGCAGGGAATTTCTCAGGCATGGTCGCGTGCCAGTGAGGATGGGGGTATTCGGCGGACCTCCCCGTTGGATTGGTGCGTTCGTCTACAGCCGGTGCTACAATCTTGAAGTTTCCGATACCGTCTTTACTGATGGCATGGCCCGCTAAGGGTGAATCCCATGAATGTTTACTGGCATTAATCGGGCTCCAATCTTCGTAGATGACATGGAAGTTGCCTTCGAGGTCGCGGATGAAAGTACAATCGGATCCATGAGAGGGATCTTCGAAGGCTATACCCATGTTCTTGCCAGGGATGCCATCAGTGAGGTTGTCATCGATGTAGAGGTGCGGATCCTGGTCGTTGGGGTAGTCGTAGTAAATGTATAATTTACCATCGGCGTATTCAGCGGTGGTGACCCAACTGGAAAAACTTTCGGTGACGGATCCGTGATGCACCCAGTTGAGCATATCTTTACTTTGCCAGGCATGGTAGCCGCCTTTACCTGGTTTAAGACCGCCCGGAGCATCGTATTGATTCGGGAATGGCGTGGTCTTCAGCGGAATATCGAAACCTTCCAGCTTGGCGTCTTCCGCTTTGAAGCCCTTCTTTCCTTTGCCGCCGTAGCGTCCAAACATCCAGTAGTTATCGGGGCCTACTGTTACCATCACCGGAGCATCGCCGAGATTGCTAGGTCCGAGATTCTTGATCGGTTCCCAGTTTTGCCAGACGGGTGACTGATCGATGGTGATCGATTTGAGCGAGCGTGGTTTGTCGAAGGCTTTCAATTTGCTACGATAGGTGGCTTCTTTGGCGGTGGGGGTGGCCATTCCGTCGGCAATATGTAGATTGGTGTGGTCGCTGGCTGCCAGCGCCCAGTCGGCGTCGTTATCGATGATCCAGGCGTTTTTCGGTTGTTTGGTGGCTGATTTCTCCAAGGTTGCCCGGGTATGTTTTTGAATAAATTCAAGTACCGGCGTCGGGTCTTTCATGCCATGAGAGTGGCCTTTGTTCTCGACGATTACGCGGATGTTGCCGCCTAGCGCTTTATAGCGCTGCTCGAGAATGGCATCGTTTTCTTCATAGGGGACGGCTCCGTCCTTATTTCCGCAGACGGTAATAATTGGCACTCCTGCTTTGGCAAGTGGCTCAAGAAGGTCGATCGGATTTTCCTTGGTTTTCAGTGCCTCTGCATCGCTGGTGTAACCATATTTCTTTTTGAAATCTTCCCACGAGGCCGGTGCACCACTGGCGATGGAGTTATTACCCGGTACCAGCTTCCCTGCTGGCCAGCTGAGAACATTGCAGACACCATTGTCGACATAGATACTCTCGACTTTCTCAGGATTACTGTTTGCCCAGCGAAATAGGGAAAGGGTACCGCGACTCATCGAGGCCATGGAGCATTTTTTGGAGAATCCATACTCACTAGTCACCATTTCGTAGGCGGCATCGATATTGGGATTGCCTTTAGGATGACCGGCGACATCGCCGTGTGCGAGCACGACATGGTAGCCTTCGTCGACCAGTTTCAGATCGGCATTGCTAAATTGCTGGATCGCTTCCCAGAAAAGACTGCGCCACAACCATGGGCGACCGGGAGCGGTTTTTTTCGGGCAAACCACAGAGAAATGTCCGTGCTCGGTCTCGATGCCGCTGTAGCGAACATAGCCCCGGAAGTTTCTCTTTTCGCCGGGAAAGGTGAGTTCCGATTTCGGATCGAGCATTTCGATCGCAGCCTGGGCTAGTCTTTGGCCAAATATTCGATAGCCATCTTTGGTGTAGTGAACATCGTTTAATGGTTTATCATCCCTGGTTTTGTTATTGAGGTCGTCGGTATCGACCCAGGCACCCAGAGGCGTTGCTTCTGCGTAGGCTACTTGCAGATCGCGCATGTCTTGCCACTCGGGATGTTTATTACTGTCGAGGCTGTAGTCGCTGAGTCTCCCCAGAACGAAACGAACCTCTTTTTTATCCAGATCCTTCTTTAATTGCTTCAGTAAGCGATCGAGGCTGGATTGATAAACGCCAACTTGGTTACCTGCTGCGTCAGCTTCGCCCTGCATCCAGACAAGTGTAACAGTTTCCACTGTTCTTCCTGAGATGGCTTGGCTGATTTTTTCAAGCATTCGATCGTAAAGATCTCCACTGTTCTTGACAGGCGTACCTTGTACCGATCTCCAGCCTTTCACCCATCGTCGGATGGATTGGCTATTGTGTGCGTCTTTGACGACAATGACTTTCTCTTTGCCGAAAGCTTCATTGACCGCAGGGATAAACGAGATATTTGGATCGAGACCGACCATATTGGACTGACCGGCTAGGATAAATAGATGTGCGCCAGCACCTCGAGTGGATTTCGTTAACGAGTCTTTCGTACTACTGGACTTCGGTGTCACCTTCGATGATTTGACGCCTGCTTTTATAAAAGAAATCAAATCACTCTGTGGATGCCCCATCTTTTTAAAGACAACTTTCCTTTCTGGCGAAAGCACCTTGAGGGTGAAACCATCCAGCCGCTGGGCATGGCCATCGGTCCGGTTGTAGATAGCGATTTCTTCGATATTCACCGACTTTCCAAAATCCATCTCCCACCAGGGGTCTACCTGAGTTTTGGTATGGGTCACTGAGCCTGAGGTATAGTGGCCATCTAAGATGCCATCGACTGCTAGTTTAGGATCGCCGCTGAAAGCGATAGTCGACTGGATTGCTGGAGAGTCTAAGGCTAAATTTCGACCTTGATCAAAAACCTGAACCTCGGCCAGCGAAAGCGTACGGTTCTCACCTGGTAGCTCGATTCGAACATACTGACCGCTAGTGTTCGCAGGTAGACCAGCGTTTGCTGCCTTTTTTGTTTCCGCTGGCTTGGCTTCATCCGTTTTCGCCTTTGGGCTTGGTTTCTGGTGTCCGAAAAGATCTGCCGCCATCTCCGGGCGATTTTTAAATATGCGTTCGATTCGCTGTTTGCCTTTTTCACTTTGCTGATCGACGCCGACCAGTTCAGCGCTTGAAGGCATGATGGCACTTTCCCACCCTGCGAGTTGGCTGGGTGAAACTCCTTTGAAATAGAGACTGCCTGTACTGTAGGGGCTGGGTCGGTATTTACCGACCAGGCTTACCTCAAGTTCCGGCGTGATCTGCTTTTCCATGCCCAATGCCCAGAAGCTGGCGTTGGTCAAAAACCGTCGCATGTTTTCGTCCAGAATGTCTTCTGAGGCACCGAAGGGTGTGTAGACGATCCGGGCTTTTTGCTCTGTGCCGGAAGGAGCGGTATAGGCATTTTTGTACCAGCCTGCCGTCTTGATCGGTTTGTTTTTGGCCGGTTCACCACCAGGGTGAAATGAATTCAACACCTGCAATTCAATCAATGAAGTGGCACCGGGAGGCACTGATGAACTATAGGCCCCGGAGTAACCATGCATCTCCCCGACACCGCTGAGAATGGGATGGCTGGCGGCGGATTCTACAAGGGTGATTCGGGAGCCCTGTGAATGATTGCCACCATAATGCCCCTGGCCACCATTTTTATTATCAGTCCAGGTTACGCCAACAATATTTTGGCCAAGTCCACCTGGATAATCATCGCCCTTGTAGTTAAAATTCAACTTCGCCCACTTTCCGGACTGGCCGTTGAAACTATGTGATGACGTCCGTAGTGCAACGACAGGGCCACCTCTTTCAAAGTAATCTGCTAGATGATCTACCTGTTCGTCCGGCAAATTCATAAACCGGCTGAAGAGAAACAGCATGTCGGCGTCTTTGAGTGCTTCGAGACCGGGCACGGTTCTTCCGCCCGGATGAATATGCCCATCGTCATTTAGCCCAAACAAAACCGTGCAACGAAATCCATGGTGCTTCGCCAGCATTCGGGCGATGGCCGGGCAGGTTTGCTCGGAACGATATTCGTGATCGTTGGCCAGGAAGACGATATGTTTACCTAACCCCGGGCCGGACTTGCCTTCGTAGACAAGCGGATGAGTTGGCTCATTGCTTTGTGACTGGTGCGGAGACCGTTCGCTACTTTTTGCTTTCGCAGTGGGTTTTGTCTGGAGTTTCGTTGAGGTTTTGACGCCATCTTTGATGAACTGGATGGCGCTCGACTGTGGGGTTTGTATATTCGTGAAAACCTCTTCGCGCTTGGCATTAAGAACTTTCAAAGTAAAGCCTTCCAACCGTGCGCCATTGGAATCGGTGCGGTTGGCGATCACAATTTCGTCAATGTCTATGACTTTGCCCAGGTCGACCTCCCACCAGGGATTGGGCCTAGAATTATCGGTATGGGTCGTGGAGCCCGAGTGGTAGTCGCCGTTGGTGTTTCCATCAACAGCAAATCCCGGTTTCCCTTCAAAAGCAATTGAAGACTGCGAGGCTTTCTGATTGAGGGCTTTATTGACGCCTTTCTCAAAGACCATTACCTCGGCTAACGAAAGGGTGCGTGCACCGCCGGGTAGTTCGATCCTAACATACTGACCTTTGACCTCTTCAGGTAGTGGGTGCGATGTTAGTTTCGGCAGTGTGGTGCTCGACTTTGAGGTTCTTCGCAGTGGACTCGCTTCCGGGAATTTAATCACGCTTTCCATACCATGTGGTCGGATTAATATTTCCTGCACGCATTGGACTTTTTCATCGATGATTAGCTGGGCCTCCATCCAACCTGTGCCTTTCTTGAGCTTGATATCTTCTAGCGAAATCTGATCCGGGGTACGATCAAATTTCATGCTCTTTTCCTGATCGAGCCAAATGAATTTCAACTCTGATGGTCGGCCATAGGTATCGCGGGTAGTGCGAATGGTGATGTCGAATTTGTCGATCAGGCCGGGGTTGGTGACATGCCACTTGCCGTAGTTTCTAGAGCTCCATCCGGTCTTATCTCCATACCAATCTTGCCATGTCAGTCGGTAGTCATAGGGCTGGGTTGGATTTAGCTCAAAGGGATGCGGAGTGCCTTCTGTTGCCATCAAATCAGCGGTGACATCGTCAAACCATTTCTCATACTCGGCCACCCAAGTCTTTACCTTTTCCGGGTGTTTGGCTGCGAGGTTGTTGGTCTCTCCAGGATCGTTATCGATATGATACAGTTCAAATCCCTCTGGAGTGCCTTTGTTGCCCACCACTTTCCATGAGCCTTTTCGAGCCATGCCATTTTTATATTTCAGCGGTACATTGCCACGATTGTGCTGCATGAAGATAAATCGCTCGTCTAGTTTTTCGATTTCACCGGTGAGTAGAGGCAAGATGTTCTGGCCATCGAGTTGCAGATCTTTAGGTATCGGGATATCACAAGCCTGAGCCAGAGTTGGTAGTAGGTCGATGTGCATAGCGGGATCGCTTAGCTTACGTCCACTCTCAATAGCGGCTGGCCAGCGAATCACGAATGGCGCCCGAAAGCCGTTTTCATAGACACTGCCCTTACGCGCCTTGAGACCTGCAGTGAAGTAGGTAGAGTTAGGTCCATTGTCGGTGGTAAAAATGACGATGGTATTCTCCTCCAGTCCCTGGGTCTTCACGGTATCCAACAGGCGCTGGAATGCTTCGTCCATCTGAGTGATCATCCCATAGATGTCCGGCGTCCACTTGCGACCTCCCTCTTTGATCTTGCCTTGGTAGCGACCACTGTATTCCTGATCGACAGTGAATGGTGCGTGCGGTGCGTTGAGCGGAACATAGCAAAAGAACGGCTTTTCTTTGTTCTCTTTAATAAACCGGATCGATTCATCAATGAACACATCGGTGCAATAGCCATCGGATTGTTTGTAGGTATCCTGGTAGAGTAGAACGGGGCTGTAGTTGGAATTTCTCGGGTAGTCGGCAAATTGCCCCAGCCCACCGCCACCGTGGACAACGACATCGTGGAAGCCCTGATCCTGAGCACGCATGGGGTAGTTTTCACCCAAGTGCCATTTGCCGAAGATACCGGTGCGGTAGCCAGCATCGGCAAACACCTCGGCGATGGTGGTCTCCTGAGGATTCATATTCGTGCGGCCGATGTAGGTATCGTGAGCGCCAGTGCGGTAGTGATACCGACCGGTCATCAGGGATGATCGGGTGGGTGTACACATTGGTGATACATAAAACCGCGAGAGTTGCAGACCCTTTGTGGCAAAGCGATCGATATTAGGCGTTTGGATCATCTCGTTACCATTGAAGCCAACCTCGGCCCAGCCTTGGTCATCTGTTATAACTAAGATAACATTAGGTTGGGTGTTTGACTTTTTCTCTGCTGGCTTTTTGGCTGCCTTTGCTATCTTTTTCTGACCAATCTCAACGGCCAATTCCTGGAACGCTGTGTTCTCATTCAGCTTTGTGACCGGGGAAACATGCCAGGCTATCCAGTGGAAGTCGCCAAGATTTGTGTCCGGTTTTGAGCGTAGCGAAAGAGCGGTATATTGATCGATCTTCTGACCATCAGTGCTAATGGTACCGAGATTGGTATATTTTTTCGTATCCGAGAAATCCCAACCGGGATCGGTATCATTGGCACTGCCGTAAATGGTTACCAGCTGATTCCCTCTGCTCCCGGATTGTTTGAATGACCAACTCGTGACGGCCGACACTGGCTGTTTTTTGCCAAGATCCATGCGATAGGCACCGTTCTTGATACCGTTGGCAAACACGGGACCAAACCCCTGGCTAAGTTTGCGGTCGGTGAGTATGGTAATTGGATCGTTATTGGTATTTCGGTTCGCGACAATTTTACCCGCTGGTTTTGCAGGTAGTTTGAGCGTTTTGAAACCGTTGGGTGATGAGGTCGTTTCAAACATCACGCTGTCGCCAATCGCTTTAGTAACCGATTTTGTGGCGGGTGGAGACTCAGTTACTTTCTTTGCGGGTGCCGGTTTTGCTACTGTTAGTACACCCTTCATCATGCGCCAATGTCCCGGGAAAGTACAAGTGTAGGGATATTCGCCCGGCTCAGACGGTGCGGTAAATACAAGTTCCTGCTTAGCTTTTGGTCCTAGTAGTTTGGATGCAACGAGGATTTTATCGCTATCGGGAAGATACTCTTTTTCCATACCGTCAGGTTGGGAAGCAAGCTTGTCAGCCAAGGAGCCAACTTCCTCCAGGCTGCCAGGTTTGAGCAGTACCCAATTATGCATCATGATATCGGGATTATCAAAAACCAGGCGGACCTTGCTGCCAGGGGTGACGCACATTTCTGTTGGCGAGAATTGAAGACCTGCCGCTGCCTGGACGAAAAGAAGATTTCCGCGTTCGGCGATCATTTTTTCGTATTCTGCTGCTGACTCTTGAAAGATTTCCAAATTGTCCGGATAACTGGTGTTGTCTAAAACCTGCCCTGCTGGATCATACAGATAAACCGGAGGCATAATTCCACCGGCACGCCGCCCTTTGTTTAATTGAACTTCGATTACATTCAATCCGTTTATAAGTTCCACATTGACTTGTTGGTCGCCACTCCACAGTGAGTTTTGACTGAACTTCAAAACATCGTTAACCCTGATCTTTAGGTTTTTGTGATTGATCGCGATGATCGCGGATTGTTGTTTTTTGGAGTGAACAAATGTGCGAAATAAACCGGCTCCTGGTAATTTTGTCCGGCCCAACTGCATGGCAACAGGTTTATTCTCCCCATTTTCACCTAAGTATTGCCAAGTCTTTAGCTGAGATTGAGGAGTGACCTCTAAAACTGGAACGCTACGCCCCTTAGCCGGCTCGGTTCCAAAATCAAGATAGGCTAATGAGTCACTAACATGTTTATTTGCAGGTTGTATGCTTGCCAAAATTAAATCTAAATTTGGATGGGTTGGCCGTAAGTGTGCGACAGCATCGATAACTTCGATTTGAACTCGTGGATGCGGGTCGTTCACTAGCGGAGAAAGTATTTCTCCAATATCATCAATACGGTCTGCTTGTTGACGTAGAGCCTGAACCCCTGCGCCACGAAGGAGTGGGTTCTCAGATGTAAGTAGTTTCTGGATTAAATTGGGACTGGCTTGATTCAGCCCTTCTCGGATAAAAATCACTTCCAGGACTCCTTCCAGATACTTAGGTGAACCGCTTATGCTTTTTAACCATTCGTCCAACAAGTCAGTTCCTGAATTTATAAGTTTACGCAATTCTATGCGGGCATGGTGGCGGACTATGTTTTGTTCGTGCAGTAAAAGTTGGCACAGTTCTTTTGCAGGAGCTCCTTCAATTTTTGGCCAATCCTTGACAATTGGCTTCCCTGTGTGAACGATTCGCCAAATACGTCCGTAATCGTGATCCCAATGCGGATCACGCATTGGGTGCTGAGCGTGACCAATAATTGGACTACAGAAATCAGAAACATAGAGTGCACCATCCATACCGAATTCAACATCAGCGGGACGAAAAGCGGGGTTGGGTGAACTAAGTATAGCTTCATGGTCCACTTCTTTTACCATGCCGTCTTTGTAGGAGATGGCAGTCAGATTTACAGCATAGCGTCCCAACAAAGAAGCTGATGCAACTGCTTGCTTGAAACGGTCGGGGAAATTTGGGCTAGATACGGAAGCTACAGCAGAACCCTTACCATAACTACATACATGAGCGTATCGAAAGGGGTGATAGGTACCCAGTGGTGTCCAAATCAATGAACTGCCATCATAAACCTGCCCATCTCCGTATACTTGGAAAGCGTTTCCCCATTTATCAAAAGTTATTCCCCATGGATTCGGAGTGGTGTGCTGCCATTCAGTATTAATTCTTCCGGTAGTGGGATTGAGACGATAGGTTGTGGCGTCAATACCACGAACGACTCCAAATGGAGTTTCAAGTTGGGAACGGTGAAAAACACCATCGCTAAACATAATATCTCCATAAGGATCAGTTGTTATCATGCCTCCGTGGTGAGTGTCGGTGACATCGATTCCGCGAAGCAATTCCTCCTTGGTGTCCGCGATATCATCTCCATTAGTATCGCGCAACAGCCACAGGCGAGGTTGTTCGGAAATTATAACTCCATTGCGATGAAACGCGACCCCATCAAGAGCATCAAGGCCTTCTGCGAATGTGGTAAGTTTATCTGCCTTTCCATCACGATCGGTGTCTTCAAGAATGATAATTTTATCTGGAGGAGTTAAACCGGGGGGTGTGTGGGGAAAAGAGGGCATAGTTACAGCCCAAAGTCGTCCTTTTGCATCGAAGGTAATTTGCACCGGATTTCTCAACTCAGGGAATTGTTCCTCAGATGCGAACAGATTAACTTCGTAACCATCAGCGATTTTAAATTCAGCCTCACTTTCTGCAATGGTTTTAATTATTCCCGTACGGTCGCCATCATCTCTGCCTTTGCCTGGCCCCATGGGTGGTAGGGATGGTTTGGGTATTTCCGAAAACTTTAATGCAGGGTTTGAGCAAATATCGTAAATTACTGACTCAGTGAGTCGAATCATTTCATGATAGCGAGGCATCTCACCGTTATATTCGTAGGGGCGACCGCGTACACCGAAGTAGACAACAGCATTTTTTGGGCGCACTACTTCGGCGACTCTAAAATGTTTGGCGGATGTAGCCTTGGCTACTTCGATGAGGTGATTTGGATCAGGTTCAGGTGTTTGAATTCCTCGTAACTTGAGTAATTCTTTTGCGACCTTGCGGGCAACGAGGCTGTTACCTTTGCTATTGAGGTGAATGCCTCTATTGGTTAAGCCCTTTTCGCCAGTTATTGAGTGCAGGTCGACAAATGTTGCTCCGTGTTTGATTGCTAGCTCGGAAATAGCTTTTGTATATAAACCAGTAGCAGCTCTCCCTTTGGCAATGGGTGACAACAAAACAATCTTCGCACCAGGGTGAACATTTTTTATCTGGCGTATGTGGATATCATAATGTTCGTGAAATTCATCTAGACCTGCTTCCCCAGAAAAGGCTTCGTTCATTCCGTAACCGAGTACAATTGTATTGGAAGGCCACTTACTTAGAAGGTTATTCATGTGAGTTGCGTACCTTTCAAGTCGCAGACGATTACCCACTTCGTCACCGGTCCAGGCAAGGCTACGAATCTTTAGTTTCTGGTTTGGAATTGCGATCTGCAAACGGGCTTCCAGTTCGCCATGCTCTAATAGGCGTTCGACCATCGAATTGCCGTAGAAAAGGATGGTTCTTTTTTTCTCTTTCAATCGAGATAGAGCTTTCTCTAGAGCTTCGCTTGGTTTTACTCCCCGCCTAAATGGATTGGGCTGTAGAATGGGAGTGACATCGGCTTTCACAGGAATCTTGTGCTCTAACTTAACTGCCCAATAGCAGGCATTGACAAACATTCGACGCATCCCTTCATTGGCCCAGTCGTCTTTACCTGCCATGGCTCCACCGATCGTGCTTGTGAAAACCCTTCCTTTTGCACCGACGTCACGATTCCATGTCCAGGCAATGGGCATCATAGGATTATTTTTTTTGCCATCTGCGGGACCACTATCGGATGACATTGTTTCGCAAACTTCACCAAGTAAGATTGCCTGACAGCCTTCAGGCTGAGGTAAAGCGGTTTCGTAGACATCGGTAGGCCCCCAAATTTCACCATCGGTTATACCTTTCAGTATAGGGTGCATTTCCTGACCTTTGGCAATGCGACCTCTTGTGCTTTGTTTTCCATGATGTCCCCAGTGTCGAATCCATGTCTCACCTAGTACCTGACGACCGAATCCCCCAAGGTAGTCTTTGTTTTGGTTAGAGTACCCATACTTCGCAAGGCTATGATCAGGCACTTTTGAAAAATCAAAGGCGTGGGTCGCTGTGCGAATTCCTATTATCGGTTTTCCTGTCGACAGGTAATTCGCGATCTTTTGCATCTGATCATCAACCAGAGTTCTAAATCTTGTGTAGATTACCATGAGGTCGGCGTCGGCGAGAAAATGAAGTCCAGGGATATTGTCTCTTTGGTTGGTATCAATGACGCCGGTTTTACGATTGATCGCGAACAGTACATTACACTCAAAACCATGATAATTTGCTAGAATATGAGCCATCATTGGCATTGAGGTCTCTGATTTGTATTCGTCGTCGCCAGTTACAAAGACAATTCTCTTTCCAATTGCCTTTTCTTTTTCAGGAATGAAATGGAGCCATTCTTCTGCTTGAAGATGGTTGAAACAAAAGATTATGAAGAAAAGGGAGGTTATTCTATTCATGAAAGTTAATGAGGAGGTTTTTTAGCGGACTACAATATTAAATATCTTTTTTTGATATAATTATGACATGTAAATTTAACCAAAGGTGATCATGTTTATAAACATCCTAAGAAATGCAATCTTAAAGATACCTAAAAGTGACATATGCATATCTATATTTGACTTAAAAATAATCTTTGAAATTGACAATCCAACTTTCAAAAGCTCCTTAGACTAAAGGTGACCATGAAAATTGGATCTCAGTCTTATGGAGGGAACCCTTGGGAGATGCATTATGCCTCTCATTAAAAGTTGTGGTTACTCTAAGTTTACCCCTATAAAATCAATACCTTCTTATGAAAATCTTTAAGCTTACAGCCTTCATTTTCTTCAGTCTATTCGCGATTCAAATTGTTTCCTCGGAAAGCGACAAACCAAACATCCTGATTATTTTCACAGACGACCAGGGTTATGCCGATTTGGGATGTTTTGGGAGTAAGGAAAATCAGACACCGGTCCTCGATAAGCTGGCCAGGGAAGGAACCAAATTTACCTCTTTTTATGCCCAGCCGGTTTGTGGACCTTCACGTTCTGCTCTGCTAACCGGGCGCTATCCTGTCCGCAGTAAAGGCTGGTCGATGCCCGCATCGGAAATCACCCTCGCGGAGATACTCAAAGAGGTCGGCTATCAGACCGCCTGTGTTGGGAAATGGGATGTTTCAAGTCGAAAGGCGATTGTCGAAAGAATGCCCAATGCACAGGGATTTGATTATTATTTCGGGGCACTGGGTGCGAACGACAGCGGGAAATCGGTTTTACGCAGTAACAATGAGCTGGTGGGCAAAACCGATGATATGGCGGGGCTTACCCGACTCTACACCGATAAGGCGATTGATTATCTGGTTAATCAGCGTGATTCCCAAAAGCCGTTCCTCCTCTATCTCTCACACACGATGATGCACACCATCATCGATGCCTCCCCCAAATTTAAGGAAAAAACGGGCGATAACCTTTATCGTGCGGTGGTTGAAGAATTTGATTTTGAAACCGGCCGTTTGCTCGCAACCCTTGAAAAACTTGGTTTGAAAGGAAATACTTTTGTTATTTTTACGACTGATAACGGACCCTGGAATCAGCCCAAATATTATGAAAACAAAAAAGGGCATCCCAAGGATTCAATTTTCTGGGGCGATGCCGGACCCTTGCGTGATGGAAAAGCATCGATTTACGAGGGAGGTATCCGTGTGCCCTGCATCATGCGCTGGCCCGGAAAAATCCCCGAGGGCAAAACGAATGACGGGCTCATGGCCACCATCGATTTTTTGCCCACCTTTGCCTCTCTCACCGGAGCAAAGATTCCTGACGACCGAATTATCGATGGAGTTAATCAATTGGATTTCATTTTGGATAAATCCAAGACAGCCCGCACATCCTTTATTTATAACCCGGGTTCTGCATCTGTGCAGACCAGAATCTTACAGGGTAATGCGATTCGGGAAAGAGACTGGAAACTGATCTCTCCATTGAAAGTGGGAATGTTTTTGGAAGACGCCGGATCGGGTGAATGGGAGCTCTACAATTTAAAAGAGGATATTGGCGAGACCACCAACCTCGCGGCCCAGTATCCGAAAAAGGTGAATCGCCTCAAAGCCCTGCTTAAAACAAGCGAAGCAAAATTAACCAAGTGATTATTTAAATATCCTAATCAAGAAGACATCTTGGGTTAGTTTTTTTATATTAAGTGCAAATTAATCAGGTCGGCCCTGGTTGTTGCGTTATTTTGTTCGATTTATACGATACGAAATGAAATTTTTTATAGTTGGCAGATGTGTTTAGTACATTTGTCCTCAAAAAATTTAAAAAGTTTGTAAGGAAGCAGGCGGCAAAGACATTTGATATGTATAAATACTTTTTTATTCCATCTACATTATGAAATCAGACATTAATCGCCGTACTTTTCTTCGTGGGGCTGGGGCGATGATCGCCCTGCCTGCCCTTGAATCCATTGGTTTTCGACGCTTTTTATCGGCTGCTCCCAAGTTGCCTCCCAAAAGAATCATGTTCATGGGGATTGGCTATGGGGTAACCTCTCAAACTTGGTTTCCAAATATTAAGGATACTGGTGCTGGATATAAACTACCCGAAGGCTTAAAACCACTGGCCCGGCACAAAAAAGATTTTACCATTGTTCAAGGATGTAAGCATAAGTTCAGTAGGGAGGCGCACTGGGGAAGTACCTTTTGGCTGACGGGTGCGAATAAATATGGCACGCCCGGCCAATCCTTTTCCAACACTATTTCCGCTGATCAGTTGGCGGCTGCCCAATTCGGGAAGCATACCCGTTACACATCCATCCAATTGAGTGCAGACGCCAAAGACCGGAATGGACATGGCCCGGGCAATTCCCTCGCCTGGGATCAGCGGGGGAAACCTTTATCCGCATGGAGCTCTCCTTTGCAAACATACATGAAACTTTTTGGGGGGGATGATATGCCCATAGCCCAGCGCCGGGCACTGTTGGCGGAAGAGCGAAGTGTGCTTGATTCCGTGATGATTGAAGCGAAGGATATGCAAAGAGCACTGACCAAGAGTGATACGGATAAACTCGATGAGTACTTTCAAAGCATCCGGGATATCGAAACCCGTTTGAGCAAGGCGGAACAATGGATGGATGTGCCCAAATCCAAGTCTCCCCTGAATCAACCGGATAAGGCGTTAGTGGGGCGTAGCGAAATCGAGATGATGTACAAGCTCATGGTGGCGGCCATCCAGACGGATAACACTCGGGTCATTACCTACCGCGAGCCCGGGTCAGGTTTACTGCGTAGTCTCGGTGCCGGCGGGAATCCTCATAACGTGAGTCATTATCGACCGGGAGGCGAAACGGAAGTGTCTTCCAAATTGAGGGACAAGGCACACAGTGAGCTTTTGGCCGGTTTGATCGATAAGTTAAAAGCAACCAGGGAAGTGGATGGCAGCAGTCTGTTTGATCATACGGTGATGGCCTTTGGTTCCAACATTCGCTCGATCCATTATCTCAATAATCCCCCGACTTTGATTTCCGGGGGAGGGGCCAACCTGAAGCTGGGTCATAACCTTGTACTCAGAAGTGGCACACCCCTGAATAACGTATGGTTAACCATGCTTCAGGGCATCGGGGTCAATGCTGAAAAACATGGGGATAGTACGGGTATCGTCAGTGAGTTGACGGCGTGAAGATTTGTATTTTTTATTAGAAATTTTGGATCTTTGATAATCGATGAATATTTATGTTCATAAGGATGGTAATAATTATGGTCCTTATTCAGTTTCTCAACTTAGAGAATTCTTAGCAGCAAGAAACTTCGAAGGGAACGATCTCGCCTGTTATGATGGAGTCAATTGGGTCAAGTTATCAGAGGTTCCTGGTATCCAACGAACTCCAGATCCTGTTTTGGAGCAAACAAATCAAAATACTCAGACATCGAAGCTCTCTCCCACCGCAAATATAAATACGGGTGCTGACCTGCATGAGGTTAAGCCAACTCAGAAAAGTAAAAAGAAGATTTTTATTCTTAGCGGAGCGGTCGTTGCTTCAATTTGTATGATTGGTCTTTTAGCATATTTTCTCACGGCAAGTAACGATGTGCCAATTGCATCTATCGTTGATTCAGGTAATGGTCTTGTTGATAATTCTTTGGTTGCAAAAGCACCTTCTAATTCCGATCAATCCGCTGCCAGCCTGGCACTTCCAAAAAACGACAGGTTACCGAATACTACTGAAGCAATTGCAAAACTCACCCCCAAGGTTGTTTTCCCCGAGAAGCATCTTGATTTCTTGGACATGTATTGCATGGACTGCCATAATGCCGACTCTCAAAAAGGAGAGGTTAACCTCGAGAGCCTGTCTTTTACCATTCAGAACATTGAGCAGGCTGAAAACTGGCAGAAAGTACTCCATGTGCTTAATTCCAAAGAAATGCCCCCCGAGGACAAAAACCAGCCCGATGAGGGCTTGAAAGCCGATTTTCTTGATGACCTTTCTCAAACAATGGTGACTGCCCGTAAAGTACTGTCTGATTCAGGAGGTAAGATTACCATGCGGCGTCTCAATAAGCGGGATTATCAAAATACGATTAAAAGTTTACTGGGTGTGGAACTAGATAAGGAAATTCTTCCGGAAGATGGAAGTTCCGGCGAATTTGATACCGTCGGGTCCTCCCTTTTTATGTCCAGTGACAAGTTCGAACAGTATCTTAAACTTGGGCGTTATGCCATTGATGAATTCTTCGAGCGCAGGGAGGCTCGGAGTGCCAAGCCTTTCGTATACCGGGTTGAGCCTGAAGAAACGCTGAATGTTGCCCAGAGAGAAAGAGTTAAGCGAAATGACGAATACCTGAAACGATATGAAGCACTGGATGCGGAGGTGGAGAAAGCCCTCGCACTGCCAGAGAACAAGGGATTTAAGGCCAAACTTGGTGTGCGAGGTGGACGGGAACAATTCTACCGTCAACTGGACCAACATAAAAGCAAGCTGAAAGGAGCCCCCAACCCGAAGGACTTTGGATTCGGGAACTTTTTCAGTGCAGCCAAGTTTTACCCCAAGAGTGCCCCCTACGATAAACATTATGTGGGTCTACCCCATAGTGATACGGGAACCTGGCTGCAATTGACCATGGGGTCCAGCAAGATCGTGATCGCTCCAAAGAAGAAGATGCCAGTAGGTACTTACTCCCTTCGCATTCAGGCAGGCGTAAGCGATCAGGTTTCAGAGTTTCGTCATTTTCTTGAGTTTGGTTATGCATCTGAAAGGAATCTTGGCAGGGGACAGTTGGAGGGCTTTCCCCTGAAGGCATTGCATGTCACCGGCAGCCCGGCCAAGCCGGAGGTGATTGAAACTCAGTTACTCGTGGGTAAGGATACAAGACGAGAATTTGCGATCAGGGAACGTCAGCCAGGGTGGGGGCCCTTGAGGAAGTTCTACTTTTATCCTGCAATGAATCGAAACGGTTATGGCCATAAACCTTCGATATGGGTCGATTGGGTGGAAATTAAAGGACCTTTGCCGCAGAAGAGCACCAGCCCGCTCAATGAAATTTTATCCCTTCATCCAGCTGATTCAAAGAAATCAGATCAATTACGGGCAAGGTATATTCTCCGGCAATTTGCGGTCAAAGCCTTCCGTGAAAAAGAACCCAGTTCCAAGTTTATTGATTCGCTCGTAGCCGTTTTTGAAAACAGATTGGCCATCGACAAGGAGTTCGATATCGCGATTCGTACGCCGTTGAGTATGATTCTCGCGTCTCCCCGCTTTCTTTTTATTAAAGAGCCCGGTCAGGAGGGTTCCCCCCGTGCTTTGGACGATCTCGAGCTGGCTGTCAGGCTTTCTTATTTCCTTTGGAGTTCCCCGCCCGATACTCAATTGCTGGAACTAGCGAAGAACAAGCGATTGTCTGATCCTGAAATTTTACGGGGACAGGTAGATCGTTTGATTCAGGATCACAGGGCACATAATTTCGTTTCCGGTCTCGCTCATCAATGGCTGGATATGAAGCGTCTGGACTTTTTTCAATTTAATGCAAAAGACCATCGCGAATTCGATGAAAGCACCCGGACTGCCGTGCGCGAAGAAGTCTACCAGACCATGCTTTATCTTTTGCGTTCCAGGAATGAGGGTGAGTTGGGTCACCTTCTTGATACTGACTTTGCTGTAATTAACGGACTTCTCGGGGCCCATTATGGGATCAAGGATGTAAAGGGTGATCAATTCAGAAAAGTCAGTCTTCCCGCAGGATCTCCCCGCGGAGGACTTTTGGGAATGGCCGCCATTCACGCAATGGGAAGCGATGGTATGGAAAGCAGCCCTGTTGAACGGGGTGCCTGGGTTTTGAGACACTTGGTTCATAATCCTCCGCCTCCTGCCCCCGCCAATGTGCCTCAGATCTCTCGCCTCGATGGCAAGCCGCTTACCAAAAGGCAAAAACTTGCCGCACACATGGAAGAAGCCCAGTGTGCAAGTTGTCACCGGAAGATGGACCCGATCGGATTTGGCATGGAGAATTTTACGGCTTCAGGTAAATGGCGCGAGAAAGAAGGGAGTGGCAAAAGAACTCATAAAATCAATCCCTCCGGAAAATTTCATAACGGGCCCGCTTTTGAGGATTTCTTTGAGTTGCGTGAGTTGATTGCCTCCAATCATCAGGATGATTTTGCCCGCGGATTCACGGAAGCCCTGATCGAGTATGGCCTCGGACGCCCATTCGGTTTTACTGATGATGAGCTAGCTCAGAGTATCATGAGTACTGCCAAAGATAAAAACTATGCTCTGAGCGAATTCATTCACACACTCGTGCAAGCCAAGGAGTTTCAGTCCAAATAAAATCTCTTTTCGCTCTTCTGTTCAAAACAATTAATATAATGAAAACCCGAGAAATCCTACCAATGAAGATTTTAATCACCTTCCTGATTTTAACGAGCTCACTGAGCATATTTGCAGCAAGCAAAGGGGCAAACAGCCCGATGGTCATAGGTATTATTAAGGAGGTATACAGCGACAATATCGTCGTCGTCACTCGTGATAAGTTTACCCGGAAACTCCTTTTAAATGATAAGAGTAAAATCAGCTATGTTGGTTTTGATGGAGCCAAGAAGGAAATTAAGAACAGTTTTTGCATTCGTGCTTCAGTGAAAGACGAAGTTATTGGATCCATATATGTGACCCCGGCAATTGGAGAGGATGCCGTTTATCCTACTCCGGAGATGGTCAAGATGACGCCGAAGGAACTCTTTCAGGTAGCTGACCTTAATCAGAATGGTCATGTCTGTTATGTGGAAGCTTCCAAAACCATAAAACACTCGCTCAAGCACGGGCCGGTCTCCTTTTCAAAGACAGATCGCGATAGGTCCGGAGCCCTGAATCTCAAGGAATTTTCTGCTTTTTTGGGAAAAGTCAAGTGGTGGAATATGTCCAGAAAGACACCTGAGCAATGGTTCAAAGGTTCCGACAAGGACAGCAATGAGGTCCTTTCTAAAGAAGAACTGGCAGACCTTTTGGGCAGTAAGGCACACATTGATGTCTTCTTCAAACGAGCCGATAAGAACTCCTCTGGAGATCTCGATCAGAAAGAAGTATCTGCTTTCATTAATGAGCTGATTTTTTCCTAGCACCAGAGCAAAAAATATCAGGAAAACGAAATTCAAAGCTCAAAGCTAAGGGCCAATAAGTTATTTCCCTGAACGGACTTCGTGATGGAAGTTTGTAATCAAACAAACAACTAATCTGTATTTAACCTCAAAATTTTTTGTAAGGATTTTAAGAACGAAGACATTTGATATATAAA
>ERZ887851.1118-NODE-1118-length-24260-cov-35.257881_pt1 | contig 24260 bp, 14 predicted proteins | sample MGYA00521100_ERZ887851 | MGnify/ENA primary metagenome ERZ887851 (study PRJEB32303, sample SAMEA104408602) | aquatic metagenome | biome: Brackish water; feature: Pelagic; material: water | place: Baltic Sea | collected 2014-06-06T16:11:00 | depth 11,444 m ... | reverse complement strand
ATGCCCCCGCCCGAGATCGGAAAACCTCTGACCAAAAAAGAAAAACAAATCCTCGAACAGTGGATAAAAGAAGGTGCCAAATGGGCGGACCACTGGGCCTATGTTCCTCCAGTTGATCATCCCACTCCCGAGGTAAAGGACAAGCAATGGTCGACTCACTGGATTGACCCATTCGCTCTCGCAGACATCGAAAAAAGAAATTTCCGACCCGCCAAAGAGGCCGACCCCGTCACCCTCGTACGCCGTTTGCACTTCGATTTGACCGGCCTGCCTCCAGCACCCGAGGTGGTTCAGTCCTTTGCATCCGATCCATCCGAAAAAGCCTATTCCCGGATAATCGAAGACCTCCTCGGCTCTCCCCACTTTGGCGAACGCCTCGCCACCTACTGGCTGGACCTCGTGCGTTATGCGGACACCGTCGGGTACCACGGAGATCAACCCCATAACATATCTCCCTACCGCGACTGGGTCATCCAAGCATTTAATAACAACATACCCTTTGACCAGTTTACCCGGGAGCAGTTGGCCGGCGATCTCCTCCCCGGTTCCACCACCCAGCAAAAAGTGGCATCCGGTTACAACCGACTCCTGCAGACTACCCATGAGGGAGGCCTGCAACTCAAGGAGTACGACGCGATCTATGCCGCCGACCGGGTACGCAATGTTTCAGAAGTATGGATGGGGGCGACCGTCGGCTGTGCCCAATGCCATGACCACAAGTATGACCCTTACACCATCAAGGATCACTATGCCCTCGCTTCCTTCTTTTCCGATCTGGGTGACCGTGGTTTTAATGGAAACTCCTTACCCACCAAGCGGCCTCCAGAAATCCAAATCTTTAGCCCGGAGCAGCAGGCAAGAATTGATAGTCTTACCCAAGAAATCACCATGGCACTACCCCGAGAAATCGTATTGGGAATTAACGCTCTCGACCACAACCGTACCCAATTTACCAGCCAACTTAAAAAAGCGAAAAACAATAAGAAGGCACCATGGAAAAAGAAGCTCGCCGAACTCGAAACCAAATATCTTGAGCTAACCGATCAAGCTAGCATCGACCGCTACCGTAAATTAGTAGGCAAAAAGAAAAAAGTGGAAAATCAAGGTATTTGGACCATGGTTTCCCGGGCGGTTAAACCTCGTACTATGCGGGTTCTCCCGAGAGGGAACTGGATGGACGATAGCGGGCCGGTTGTATTGCCTTCCGTACCAGAATTTCTTGGAAGCATTCAATCCGATAAAGAAAGACTGTCCCGACTCGACCTCGCTAACTGGCTTACGGACACCGAGAACGGGATTGGTCTGATCAACGCCCGAGTGCTTGCCAACCGTCTATGGTATCTCTTTTTCGGCAAAGGACTCGCACCTGACCTGACCGACTTTGGCGGACAAGGTACCCCGCCGGAACACCCCGAATTGCTCGACCGGCTAGCGCTCTCGCTTATCGAAAAAAAGTGGAATCTCAAGGTCTTCATCAAGGATATTCTTCTTAGTAGAACCTACCGGCAAGCCACCCTACCCCCTGCTGGCTATCAAAGCTATCAGATCGCCCGCCGCCTACCCGCTGAGTTCGTACGCGACAACACTCTTGCGATTAGCGGATTACTTGTCCCCACCATCGGAGGCCCCAGTGTAAAACCCATGCAACCTGCCGGCTACTATCGTCACCTTAATTTCCCCCCAAGAAAATACCAGACCGACAAAGGAAAGTCTCTTTGGCGCCGTGGACTCTATGTACATTGGCAAAGACAGTTTCTCCATCCTATGCTTAAGGCATTCGATGCCCCGAGTCGTGAGGAGTGCTCCGCTGAACGCCCACAGTCCAACACCCCCCTAGCTGCCCTTGTTCTGCTCAATGACCCCACCTTTCTAGAAGCGGCTAAGTTCTTTGCTAAAAAGATTGTCAGCAGTGGAGGCTCCAGCATTAAAGAGCGCCTGACCTATGCTTTCCGCCAGGCTCTCTCAAGACCTCCGGATGCCTTTGAACAAAAAACTTTGGCCGCACTATTTGACTCTCAAGTACCAAGTACCGAGGAAGACTGGACTCCGGTGGCCCGGGCCGTACTTAATCTCGCTGAAACCAATTTAAGACGATGAATCCACTATTCTCCGCCAACCATATCAACCGCCGAGCCTTTCTTGCCGGTTCGGGCCTTAGCCTGGGTAGTGCTGCCCTCAATTCACTCATAGCAAAAGATTCCGGTAAACCTAGCTTCCTTTTACCCAAGGCAAAAGCGAAACGGGTCATCTTTCTTTGTATGGCTGGAGGTCCATCCCACTTGGAAACCTTCGACTACAAACCCAAACTTGATGAACTACACGGGCAACCAATGCCCGAGTCTTTCACCAAGGGACAGCCCATCGCTCAACTACAGGGCAAAGAACTAAAAGTTCAGGGACATCTTACCAAATTCAAAAAGTACGGGCAAGGTGGGCAGTATGTCAGTGACTACCTTCCATGGACGGCAAAGATGGCCGACGATATATCGATCATTCGCTCGATGGTCACCGAGCAGATCAACCACGATCCCGCTCATACTTTCATGAACACGGGCACTGCAATCAGCGGACGTCCCTCCATGGGCTCGTGGATTAATTATGGACTTGGCAGCGAAGCCGAGGATCTGCCGGGTTTTGTGGTGATGACCAGTGTGGGCGGGCGCAATCCCCAACCCATCGCATCCCGCCAATGGTCGGCCGGTTTTCTTCCCAGTAAATTTCAGGGTGTGGAGTTTAATTCCACGGGCGATCCGGTTCACTATGTGCGAAACCCAAAGGGCGTCAGTTCAAGTCACCAAAAAAAATTAGTCGATGCAATCACTGCCCTGGACCGCCACCGCAACCAGGCAATTAACGATCCGGAGACCGATACTCGAATAGCCGCTTATGAAATGGCTTTTAAAATGCAAACCTCGGTGCCTGAACTGATGGATGTTTCAAATGAGCCCCAGCATATTTTAGATATGTACGGTGCCACACCCGGGGATGGTTCCTACGCATCAAATTGCCTGCTCGCAAGAAAGCTTGCTGAACAAGGCGTTCGTTTCATTCATCTTTACCACCGGGGCTGGGACCACCACGGCGGTTTGGAAAAGTACATGGGCACCTGTTGCGGCCTAACCGACAAACCTACATGGGCCCTAATTCAAGACCTTAAACAACGGGGCATGCTTGATGATACCTTAGTAGTTTGGGGCGGAGAATTTGGTAGAACCCCGATGTACCAAGGGAAGGGTGAAATCGGTCGTGATCATCATATCAAGGGCTTTTCCATGTGGATGGCGGGAGGAGGAACCAAGGGAGGCTTTGGATACGGCGAGACCGATGAACTTGGATACCATGCAACTAAGAACAAGGTTCATGTTCACGACCTCCACGCCACCATGCTTCACTTACTTGGGATCAAACACGAGTTCTTCACCGTAAAGCATCAGGGATTGGATTGGAAACTCACCGGGGTGGATCACTCCCATGTTGTAAAAGATCTGATTGCTTAGGTTCTAAACCATGCCCTCTCCTCGCTTTCGCCAAACCATTCTCTTGGTCTTGTGCACGATTACTTGGTCCTCTCTTCTTGGAGGCAAAGAATCCGCCGATTTATTGGTTAAGGATGAGTACCAAAAAATGGTCTGCACAACTCTTTCAGACCTAGAAGGTTTTGCAACTGGACCGCAGGCAAGAGTTGGGCTTTACGGTGGATGGAAAGAAATACGACACGAGGGAACTGGGTTTTACAGGATCGAAAAAATATCGGGACGCTGGTGGACAGTTGATCCCGAGGGATATCCAATGATTTGCATGGGAGTCAACTCCGTCAGTCCGGAGGACGGTGGACCCGATACCTTAGCTAATGAGCAGACTCTGCTTTGGGGAAAAGATGCCACCGGCAAGTTACGTAAATTTGGATTCAATACCGCAGGATCTTGGTCCTCCTCGGATGTGATTCGGAAACTGGACCGGCCCGTCTCTTACTGCCTGCGCTGGAATGTTTCCTCCCACTACCGTAACGATCGTAAAAAGAGGCATGCGGCTACCGGAGAATACCCAGTCCTCTACCCTTTCGACCCCAAATTTGAATCCTTTTGCGAACGACTTTTTGAGAAAGCTCGCATTACCAATGATGATCCTTGGCTCTTCGGACACTTCTCCGATAACGAACTGCCCTTCCGGGAAAAAGGCATTGTCGAGCTCTACCTTTCCCACCCCAAGGATGACCCCAATCATCTGGCTGCCCACAAGTTTCTCCAGGACCGCAAGGTAAAGAAAGCAGGATGGAAAGAAGACCGGGATTTCCTCGAATTGGTGGTGGATACCTATTACCGCAAGGTTACAAGTGCCCTGAAAAAAAACGACCCCAACCACCTCTACCTCGGCACTCGCTTACATGGACGGGCTCTTCAATCCGAGCAGATTTTCGTGGCTGCGGGCAAGTATGCCGATGTCATCTCGGTCAATTACTACCATCGTTGGACTCCGGAAAAGGAACGGATCGAAAACTGGTCTGCTCTGGCAGGCAAGCCCATCCTGATCACCGAATGGTATGCCATGGCCGAGGATAGCGAACTACCTGTTGACGAATTTGGGGCTGGCTTCCCAGTGCGTACTCAGGCAGATCGGGCTAAATTTTACCAGCATTTTAGCCTAGGCCTTTTGCAAATTCCTTCCTGTATCGGGTGGCACTGGTTTAAGTACCGAGACTCACGTAACAATGCCGGGATCGTCGACAAGGAAAGTAAACCCTACGATGTCCTTTGGAAATCGATGAAGCAAATTCACCACCAAGCTTACTCTTTGGTCAACTACTTCGACCATCAGCAAGAAAACAACATAGAATAAAAAATATGATCCGATTTTTCTTACTTCCTGCGTTCTTGATTAGTGCTCAAATCTTTGGGGACCAACCCAATGTAATCATTATCCTCACCGATGACCAGGGTTGGGGTGATGTAGGCTACAACAACCCAAAGGTGTACACCCCTAATATCGATAAACTCGCCAATAGTGGTGCTCTGTTCACCAACCACTATGTCATGGCTCAATGTACTCCCACCCGAGCGGCCCTGATGACCGGCAGGTACCCCAGCCGGTTCGGCCCCCATGCCACAGCTGCCAGCACCAAGCCAGCCTTCCCCAAAGGCACACCGACCATTGCTTCGATGCTCAAATCACAAGGATACGACACCTGCCTGTCGGGGAAATGGCACTTAGGCAGCTCACCTGATCATGGGCCCAACTATTTTGGATTTGATCAAAGTTATGGCTGTCTTTCCGGAGCCGTTGGAAACTACAACCACGGTTACCGCAAGGGCCCTCTTTTTCATACCTGGCACCGTAATCATGAATTAATTGAAGGCAGTGAGAACGGGGTCCATACAACCCAGCTGATCACCGATGATGCCATTCGTTTCATTCGGGAAAAAAGAGACAATCCTTTCTTTCTCTATTTGCCCTACACCGCCGTACACACACCTTTAGATGAACGGGGAAAGTTTTATGATCAACCGACTCAACTGGATCGGCGAAACCCAAACCGCTGGAAAAATGAAAGTGACATCCCCTGGTTTAATGACCCCCTCGGGAAAATTCAGCAGGAACAGGACCCGGAAAAAAGATTGTTCCTCGCCGCCCTTCATCATTTGGATCATGCCATCGGTCGGGTCATCGATACCCTGAAAGGTCAAAATCTCTACGACCACACCCTAATACTTTTTTCATCCGACAACGGCCCACAAGTCAATTGGCCGGGCAACGCCTACCCCGACGACCTCAAACTTACCGATTTCAATCAACCCATTCCGATGAGAGGAAGTAAAATAGATGTCTATGAAGGAGGGATCAAGGTGCCTGGGTTTGCGGTATGGCCCAAAAAAATAAAGCCTCAACAAATCGGTACCCCCATGCACATCGTGGACTGGTTTCCCACAATTGCTCAGTTGGTTGGATTCCAAAGAACCAACTCGTTCTCCTGGGATGGTTTTGACCAGTCCCCCAGCATTCTAAGCGGTGCTAAATCTCCTGAACGCGACTTCTACTGGGTACAGGGCAACCGCCGAAGGGCTCTCCGGTATGGTAGTTGGAAGATCGTGTGCTACTCCAAAAAAACCCCAAAAAAACCATCCGACTGGTCTTTGTATAACCTCAGCAATGATCCATTGGAAAAAGAAAATGTAGCCTCAATGAACCCAAAAGTTCTCGCCCAAATGCATGGGCGCTTCATTGAACATCGAACCTTAGATAAAACCCGCTAGAACATCCTATTCTCAAGGTTTATATTGCTCTGCAGTTTTTGGACATGCGTTGATCTGTTACGCATTAAATCGTTCACTCACTCCCTCAAGTCTTGACCTGGAAACCCAGAGCAGAAGATAATTGAGTCATGGCTATTCTTTTAAATATCTTTTTCGTAATCTCCTGCTTTCATTTTGCATGGGGAACCCAAAGCAAAAAGCCAAATATCTTATTTCTCTTTGCTGATGATCAAAGTTATGAAACCCTTGGTAAGCTTGGCTTAACCGAAGTAAAAACTCCGAACCTTGATCGACTGGCTAAAGAGGGAGCTTTCTTTGACCGGGCTTACAACATGGGATCATGGAGCGGAGCTGTCTGCGTGGCCAGTCGTCATATGTTAAACACCGGAGCTTTTATCTGGCGGGCCCAAAAAACTCATAAGACTGCAAATAAGGAACAGAAAGAAGGTAGATATTGGGCGAAATATATGAAATCGGCTGGTTATAAAACCTACTTCACTGGTAAATGGCATCTACCTGCCAAGATAAACGAATGTTTCGACATTGTACAAAATCCGCGAGGTGGCATGCCCAAGACGGTTCCGTCCGCTTACCAACGTCCCCAGGCAAATGGGGAGGATTCATGGAGTCCCTATGATCCAAAACACGGCGGCTTTTGGGAAGGTGGAAAACATTGGAGTGAAGTTACCGCTGATGATGCCATCCAATTCATTCACTCTGCCAAGGAACACACCGAGCCGTTTTTTGCTTACATTGCCTTCAATGCTCCGCACGACCCCAGGCAATCTCCCAAGGAATATTTGGATAAATACCCACTTGATAAAATAAGCGTACCCAAAAGCTTCCTCCCATCCTATCCTCACAATCAGGCTATGAGTTGCCCCCCTTCTCTTCGTGACGAAAACTTAGTTCCTTATCCAAGAACCAAAGAAGCAGTAAAAGTACATCGCAAAGAATATTTCTCCATCATCACCCATATGGATGACCAAATTGGACGAATCCTCAAAGCTTTAAAAAAATCCGGACAAGCCGATAATACCTACATCTTCTTTACCGCAGACCATGGACTCTCAGTCGGACATCACGGTCTAATTGGGAAACAAAACTTGTACGAGCACAGCACCAGAGTGCCCTTTATCATAACTGGGCCAGGTATTCCCAAAGACCGAGTCATCCGCGACCCCATTTATTTACAGGATGTCATGCCAACCACCTTAGCGATTGCCGACTTCGAGAAACCAAAACAAGTTGAATTTCAAAACCTTCTACCATTGGCAAAGGGGATAAAAGTTTCCTCAAAACATAAAGAAATTTATGGAGCATACTTAGATGCACAAAGGTCAATCACCCTGGACAACAAAAAATTGATTGTATACCCCAAAGCCAAAGCGTATCGCATTTATGACCTCACTGAAGACCCATTAGAAATAAACGATCTTGTCGGTTCCCCAAAGGGCGATCAGTTAGCTCAAAAGCTTTTTCCCAGACTGATCCAACTACAACATCAAATGGAAGACACCTTGGATTTAAAGTCAGTTTTTCCGGCACTTTTTAAGAAAAGCTAACAGTTGTTTTATGATTAAATGGAACAAGAGAATCTCGCTCCCATACTAGTTGTAAGAAACTCTCCCCAAGCAACATAAGGAGGATGTATGCAAAACAATACTCCACGTTTTGACCCAAACCCTACTGTTTCCCAAGTACTAAGCGGGAACAAAGATGCCTATCGTCTTATTGTTTCTGAGTACGGCTTGCTAGTAAGAGGCTTTCTCGCCGCCCGAGTCTACCATCTGGCCGATGCGGAAGATCTCGCTCAAGACACATTTGTTAAAGCCTATGAAAAGCTTGAAGATTATGAACTGGGCACCAACTTCCGGGCCTGGCTGATGAGCATCGCTCAATTTTTACTTAACAACCATTGGCGCAAAAATGGAAACCGGGCCACAGTGATGGAAAAGTTCAGGCATGACATTGCCGAATCCATCCAGGCCGAGCTCAAAGTTGCTCATGAAGAAGTGGATGAATCTAGAATCCCCAAGCTTCTAGATTGCATTACCAAACTTCCTGACAACTTAAGAAAAGTCATTCGGTCTGGATTGGATGGAGAAAAAATTTCCATCCTCGCCAAGCAGCTAAACCTCCAAGCCAATGCCGTTTATCAACTTCGTCATCGTGCCCATATCGCCCTGCGTAAATGCATGAACCAAACACCTTCCCCCACCCGATCATGAAAAACTTTTCTCACGACCCCGACTACTTGGATATCCTCTCTGCCTGGCACGGCACTCTAAACATTTCCCCGAAGAGAAGAAAAGAACTCCTCGACCGTCTCGGTCATGATCAATCATTGCGTGCCGAGGTTGCCGAAGAAATTGAAATGGCTGGGCTGATTCGGGCCGCTCAGTCTGGTGAACCGAGGTGGCTGGAATTAGAAGAAATTTTAAGCAGTGCTCAGGAAAGCCCTCTATCATTCGAGGATAGAATCTTAGGCCAGGTTTCAAACAAACCAAGGAAGCCTTGGTTGGCGCTCCTCACCCGACCAAGTTTTGCCTGGCTGGCGATGGCAGCAACCCTCGTTTTTGCTTTTGTTATCCCCTCGGAAAAACAAATGCCTGATGGAGTCGCACGGCTTCTTCGGTATGAAGGATCCGACTCGTCCGTGCAGAAAGACTTTGAATTTCGAAAGGGTGAACAATTTCAATTCAATGATGGCTTGGTCGAGGTTGCCTTTCAGGAAAGTGGCGTGCACCTCATTGGAAAAGGTCCCCTGCAAATGACCGTCATTGATCATAACCGTTTATTTCTAAACGAAGGAGAAATTAAACTGGTGGTCCCACCTCAGGGGATTGGTTTTGTGGTCGATACGATGGAAAGAAAATTCGTCGACCTCGGAACCAGTTTTGTGGTTCAGGCAAGCAGCCTGGGATCCCGCGTCCTCGTGCTCGACGGCGAGATTGCGGTGGGGGAACGAGATGGAAAAGGCTCCCGCCTCATGACCGAGGGGGGACTGGCTAATTTTAACCGTAACGGAGAAGTCTCACCACACAGTACAAGACCCAGTGGAGTACCCGAGGTTAAAAAAGATATTCAAGGAACCAAATTGGGAACCCTGCTTGGCTCCATAATTGGTTTCCCTAAGGATGCACAGATCCCCAACCCCGCCCCTGAAGACAGTACGATCAGCCGGAAACTCCTCCCCCTTGTACAATCTAAGTTTTCCGACCTGACCTGCCTGAATAAACTAAAAAAAGGAAACCCCATTCGCTTTCGGGGGATCGCAGGTACCTATGATCTATTCCCCCAACGAACAGGCTTGGTGCCCTACTCGGAAAACAATGGTTGGATTGCCTGGTACCAGGGAAAAGTGAAAGCCCCCCAGAAAGGAAAATACCGCTTCTGGGGATATGCGGATAACAACCTACTGGTTGCGGTCAATGGAGAGCCGGTCTTTGAGGGATCGCGCTATGACTCCTCGTTCCGCACCGAAACGAATGTTCCACGAAACAACCATCCCTCCTTTCCTTGCCTCAACGCACGGGCAGGATTTGCCTCAGGTCCATGGTTTGAGAGCGGAGATACCCCCGTGCAAATCGACCTGCTCTTTGGGGAGTCCCAGGGCAACAAAACCTCAAGCCTGCTTTTGATTGAGCAGGAAGGTGCTTCCTACGATCAAACCTACTGGGGTCAACCCAAGTGGCCTCTATTTGCTACCGAAGAATTCTCCGGCCCAGAGAAAAAAGCACTCAACAAACTCAAGACACACATGGAAGAAAAAATCATGGGTTCTTTTTCCATTCCCGAGGCTGAATTATGGGCAGTCATTCAATAAATTAATTAACAGGAAGGCAAAAATCTATGGGATATGGAAAAATAATGAACGATTTACATGATGCCTCCAGGACTTTTAAACACCATAGACAAAGAAGATATTCTTGATTTGATGGCTAACTTAGTTGCAGTTGTTCAATCGAATCATCAACTCTCCGCCTAATAGTTTAAAATTTATCTCCTCATACAGTCCTGTTCCCTATGAAAAAACTCATTAGCTTACTCTTTGTATTTGGTTTAACCCTCTGGGTATCTGCTCAAAAATCGCCCAATGTTCTCTACATTCTTTCGGATGATCAGGCCTGGACTGATTACGGTTTCATGGGACACCCGCAAATTAAAACTCCTCACTTGGATAAACTCGCCAACGAAAGCGTACTATTCGAACGGGGGTATGTTCCCACCGCTCTCTGCCGACCTTCGCTCGTCACTCTGGTCAATGGGCAGTACGCTCACAGGCACGGTATTACAGGGAATGACCCATCACCCAAAAGCTACCAATCCACGAAGGTACAAAAGCAGGCAAAGGCTCAACTCATCTCCTACCTGGATCGTTTCGACACTCTCCCTGACCTGCTTGGAAAAAAAGGGTACCTCAGCCATCAAAGCGGAAAATGGTGGGAGGGGAATTTCAAACACGGCGGATTCTCTCATGGAATGACCCGTGGTTTTCCTCAACCAGGTGGACGCCATGGAGATGACGGCCTAAGGATCGGACGGGAAGGCCTGCAACCCATCGAAGAGTTTGTGGATTATTCAATGAAAGAAAAAAAAACCTTCTTCTTATGGTACGGAGTCTTTCTTCCTCACACGCCACACAACCCACCGGAGCGCCTGCTCAAGCCTTACAGAGATCTTGGTCTCCCCTTACCCATTGCCAAGTACTATGCAAATTGTACCTGGTTTGACGAAACCTGTGGTCAACTCATTGACATTTTGGAAGAAAGAAACCTGCGAGATGACACTCTCATTGTCTATGTGACTGACAATGGTTGGATCAACCGAACCGACAAATCAGCCTACGCACCCCGCTCCAAACAAACCCCCTACGAGGGAGGTATCCGCACGCCCATTATGCTCTCCTGGCCAAACGGGAACCTGAAGAACGGAAGACGCAAGGATGTGGTATCCTCCATCGATCTCTTTCCCACTGTTCTGGCAGCAACCGGAGCCCGCACACCGAAAAGATTGCCTGGGGTAAATCTTCTCGAAAATTTAAAGACAGGGAAGACGATCGAACGAAAGAGAATCTTTGGTGAAAGTTTTGCCCATGATATTGCAGATATCGAAAACCCTGAAGACTCACTCCTCTTCCGATGGACCATTGAAGGAAAGTGGAAACTTTTGCTAACCTATGACGGGGAGGTTAATCGACACAAAACTACCCATCCACGCGAAGAAAAACGCCCTCAACTTTTTAATCTACTGAAAGATCCAAAAGAGGAAAATAACCTGGCCGAACAAAACCCGAATGTAGTGGCAAAACTCGTCGCTAAAATCGATAATTGGTGGCCGGTTAAGGAGCGCAAAGTAGTTAAAAGGTGGGAATGAAAATTTCCTCAGGAACTCAACTTTTTTTAACTTTACCCATTTAATTTTAACCATGGGAAAAATAACCATTTTAAAAACCGCCTTGTTCTTTTTCACTTTTAGTGTTTTCGGAAAAGAAACACCAAACATCTTGATGATTCTGGTCGACGATATGGGGTATTCCGACCTGGGCTGTTATGGCAGTGAGATTGAAACGCCTAACCTGGACAACCTTGCCGCTAACGGTCTACGCTATACTCAATTCTACAACACGGGCAGGTGCTGGCCCACTCGCGGATCTCTGCTTACTGGTTATTACGCTCAACAAATTAAACGGGACAGCCTTCCTGGAATTAAGGGAGGTGGACATGGGCAACGCCCAAAATGGGCCCCTCTCCTACCCGAAATCCTCCGCCCTCCCGGATACAGAAATTATCACAGCGGGAAATGGCACATTGACGGCAAGGTTCTAACTAACGGTTTCGACCGCTCATGGCATGTCACCAATCAAGACGGCTTTTTCAGCCACAATGCTAATTTACTCGATGACAAAAAGTATAACCCAACCACGTTGAAGAAGGATTATTACTCCACCACTGCCACTGCCGATCATGCAATTGAGTTCTTGGAGGATCACCAGCAAAACCACAGCAACAATCCATTCTTTCATTATCTGGCCTTTATTGCTCCTCACTTCCCCTTGCATGCTAAGCCCGAAGATATTGCCAAATATCAGGATCGTTACCTGAGCGGATGGGATAAACTAAGAGAAGAACGATTTGCCAAACAAAAGAAAATCGGCCTGCACAAAACCTCACTCTCCGCACTTGAACCGGAAGTCGGCCCACCCTATGCCTTCCCTAAGGCGATCGAGCGCCTAGGGACTGGAGAAGTAAACCGCCCTCTTGCATGGGATTCCCTCACCGATAAGCAGAAGCGTTTCCAGGCCACCAAAATGGCCATCCATGCCGCGATGATCGACCGGGTGGATCAAGAAATCGGGCGGGTCATTCAACAACTTAAAAAGATGGGAGGCTACGATAACACCCTGATCTTTTTTGCTTCAGATAACGGGGCCAGCGCCGAGATCATGGTGCGCGGAGACGGACACGACCCCGATGCCCCTATGGGTAGTGAGAAAACCTACTTATGCTTAGGACCTGGATTCTCCAGCGCTTCCAACACACCTTTCCGCCGGCATAAAACCTGGGTGCACGAAGGAGGAATCAGCACGCCCCTCATCGCTCATTGGCCAGATGGAATAAAGGCCAAAGGAGAGCTAAGACATTCCCCCGGGCATGTGATCGATATCGTACCTACCATTCTGGAATTAGCCGGAGTAGAAAAACCAAAATCATGGAAAGGGGTACCTATTCCAAAGACCCCGGGTAAAAGTTTGGTTCCGTCCTTCTTGGACGATCGCGTCATCCCGAGAGAATCTATTTGGTGGATGCACGCGGGTAACCGTGCGATCAGGCAAGGCAATTTCAAACTTGTTGCCGCCAAAAATGACCCATGGGCCTTGTACGATCTGAGTAAAGACCGAGCCGAATCAAATGACCTTTCTAAGAAGATGCCCAAATTAAAAAGTAAACTCGAAAATCTTTGGAATGAAAAAGTAATTCAATTCAAAGAATTACTAACAAATTAAGTTTATAACAAAATGGCGGGCGAACTTGAATGGTCGCCCTTTGAAGTTTTAAGGAGCAAGACAGCAAAATTTTAAAAGAGTAAATTTGTAACCTGAATAAGAATTTGTATCTTTATTTAGTGATTTAAGTGGTAAGAAACCGATCATTTGCGACATTATATTATATGTGAAAGCCTTTACCTTGTTTTTTGCCTTTTTGGGCTGCTGTATAACCTGCATTGCTTCTGTTGACTTCAACCAAGACATCCGCCCCCTGCTTGCCAGTAAGTGTTACGCCTGCCACGGACCAGATGAAGAAGGAAGGAAAGCAAAACTACGGTTGGATATCCGGGAAGATGCTTTGGAAAACGAGGCCATCGTACCGGGAGTAGTCGAGGACAGTGAATTTCACTACCGCATCCGCTCCGATGATCCCGATGAAATCATGCCTCCTCCCGAATCCCATGCCTCCCTGACCGAGGCAGAGAAAGATCTGCTCGACCAATGGATCGCGGAAGGTGCGGAATATAAAAAGCACTGGGCCTTTGATCCTCCTCAGGCATCCATTACCTTGGTTAATGCAGCCAAGTGGGGAAACAACCCCATCGATGCCTTTATTCTGAAAAACCTGGAGAAAAACGGACTCGATCCTTCTGCACCTGCCGACCCTTACGCCCTGGTGCGGCGGCTTTATCTCGACCTCATCGGTCTACCTCCCACTCCCGAGCAAACAGATCGCTTTGTAAAAGACGACCGTGTGGATGCCTACGAAAGATTGGTTGATCAACTGATGGCATCTTCTCACTACGGAGAAAAGTGGGCCCGTGAATGGCTCGACCTCGCCCGTTATGCCGATACCAATGGCTATGAGAAAGACCGACCCAGAGAAATTTGGCAATACCGAGACTGGGTGATCCGTGCCCTCAACGAGGATATGCCTTATGACCAGTTTACCATCGAACAGCTTGCAGGTGACATGCTTCCCGGTGCCACCCAAGACCAAAAAATTGCCACTGGATTTCACCGTAATACACAATTAAATGAGGAAGGGGGAATCGACCCTCTGGAGTATCGTTTCTATGCTGCAGTTGATCGAGTGGCCACAACCGGAACAGTGTGGATGGGTTTAACCACCGGATGTGCCCAGTGCCACACCCATAAATACGACCCCATTACCCATGATGAATATTTTGGCATCATGGCCCTCCTCGACAATGTGGAGGAACCCGACCTTCTTCTCTACACCGATGGACAATTAAAACGGAAAGCAGAAGTGGAAAAACAGATTGAAGAAAAGATCCAAGAATTGATGGGGCGTCATCATGATTTTGATCAAACCTTCCAAGCCTGGAAAACCAGCCTGCAAAAGGAAGCGACTGCATGGAATATCCTTCAACCCACTGCATGGAAAACCAACCTACCCAATCTGGAAAGTATGGAGGACGGTTCGCTTTTCGCATCCGGTGATTTCACCAAGCGTGATGTCTACGATCTAAACTTCACCACAAAGGAACCGATCACAGCCCTTAGGATCGAAACGATGACCGACGAGCGTTTACCTGATCTTGGCCCTGGGCGGTCTTACTATGAGGGTAGAAAAGGACTCTTCTTTCTAAGTGAAATAGATGTTCTGCTAAACGATGGTCAGGAAGTTGAGATACAAAAGCCAGTTGCAAGCAATGGGCATGGTGCAGACAAAACGATAGATAAAGAGGGTTCATCTGGGTGGAGTGCCGGTGTTGGCGAGGAACAACATATCATCCTTCCCCTTGCTGAACCCATACCTGCCAACCAATCTTTTTCTCTTTCCCTCCTTTTCGAGAGGCACTTTGTCGCCAGTCTTGGCAGGTTCCGCATATCTGCCACCTCTGCATCTAATCGCCCAAAGGTACAAAAACTGGGTGCCAAGATAGAGGATCTATTAGCCACCAAAAAAGATCTAAACTCTGATGACCTTCAACTGCTTAAAAGTACATACCTCGAAAAAGTATTTTACAGTAAAAAGAATGTTCAGGCATTTGATGGTCATGCCAAATGGATCTGGGATGACAAAAATAACAAAATTAAACAAACCCTCTATTTCACCAAGACTATCGACTTAAAAAAGAAACCACGATCTGCCCGTTTGGTCTATACTTGTGATGATGAGTCCGAGTTTTTCATCAATGGGAAAAAAGTGGCCTCAAATTCTCTATGGTACGAACCTGTGTCCGTAAATGTCTCCAGTCACTTCAAGGAAGGAAACAACATCCTTTCGGTCAAAGCAACCAATAATGGGGGTCCAGGAGCCTTAATTGCTCAATTGGAAATCATTTCTGCAGAGGGTAAAAGACAATCCCATGTAACGGATCAATCATGGAAATATTCGGAACAGGAACCAGAAGGTAATGATTGGAAGACCAAGGGTCTAAGCGATGGCCAGGAATCTACCATTGCCGGAAAAGCAGGTGATGCTCCCTGGAAAAACATCCCCCTAAAATCAAACGAACTTTCTGAGCTTCATGCCCTGCGCAAACAACTTCCCAATAACCGCAGGTCACTGGTCATGCAGGAGCGCCCGGCGGATAACCCCCGCCCCACTTACCTGCGCCATCGTGGAGAGTACACCAGTCCCAAGCATGAAGTGCATCCCAAAATCCCCGAGATTCTTCTCAGCAAAAATACCAAGATGCCCACCAACCGATTGGAATTTGCCCGCTGGTTAGTGAGTCAGGACAATCCGATTGGAGACCGGGTAACCGTTAACCGAGCTTGGCGTTCCCTCTTCGGCTTTGGCCTGATTCGAACCAGTGGAGATTTTGGTACCCAGGCACCAGCGCCAGACCACCCCGAACTACTCGATTGGTTGGCGGTGGGATTTAGAAAACAGGGCATGTCATTGAAGAAGCTCCACCGACAAATTGTGACCAGTGCCACCTACAAGCAAAGCTCCACTGCCTCTCCCGAGCTTCTGGAGAAAGATCCACAGAACCGTTTGCTGGCACGCGGCCCCCGCTTAAGATTAAGTGGAGAATTAATCCGCGATCATATGCTCCATGCCAGTGGGAAACTCTCCTCCAAAATGTACGGGCCTGGGGTTTACCCGCCCCAACCCAAAACTGTTCTCTCCCATGCCTTTGGCAACCAGGCATGGAATGTATCCAAAGGGGAAGATCGCTTCCGCCGCTCCGTCTATACTTTCATCAAGCGGACCGCACCCTTTGCGGGATTTATGACCTTTGATGGAACCTCAGGAGAAAATTGCCTCGCCAAACGCGACCGTAGCAATACCCCTCTGCAAGCCCTCACTCTGCTCAACGATGAAATGTATGTCGAACTCGCCCGTGAGGCTGGCAAACTTGTCCATCAAACGAGCAAAGACCCAGTAAATGAATTGTTCCGCAGGTTCCTTACCCGCCCACCATCTGAGGAAGAAAGTAAGGTCCTGCAAGACTACCTCGAGCAACAAATTGACCGACTCCAAAAAGGACAGCTCAAACCGGTCGATGTCACCAATGATTCAAAAGCTGATGCTATTTGGGCAGGCAAAGTTTTGCTCGCCCGGGCTATTATGAATTTAGACGAATCCATCACCAAGCCATGATCACAAATCCACTCCTACATCGCACCCGAAGACACTTTTTTGAAGACTGTGGAATTGGACTGGGCAAGATCGCCCTCGCCTCCATGCTCGCCAAAGAAAGTTTTGGAGCAATGGGCAACCCCGGTTTCATGCGTTTCCCAACAAAAGCCAAGCGGGTCATCTTTTTGTTTATGGCCGGTGCACCCAGCCAGTTGGAACTCTTTGACAATAAGCCAAAACTTGCAGAGATCGAGGGCAAGCCCATCCCCCCTTCCGTAATTAAGGGACAGCGCTATGCCTTCATCCAGCCCGATGCTGCGGTGCTTGGGCCTCGCTTCCCATTCGCCAAACATGGCCAGTCCGGTGCTGAGCTATCCGACCGCCTGCCCTACCTTTCCAAAATTGCCGATGATTTGACCTTCATAAAATCAATGAAGACCGATCACTTCAACCATGCCCCCGCCCAACTCTTCATGAGCACGGGCAGCGGCATCCCCGGCCGAGCCAGTATGGGATCGTGGTTAAGTTACGGAATCGGCAGTGAGGCGGACGACCTCCCTGGATTCGTGGTCTTACAAAGCAATGGTGTTTTGAGCGGTGGTTCTGCTCTCTGGGGTTCCGGATTTCTACCCTCCGAACATCAGGGTATTCCCTTCCGCCAGGGGGCTGATCCTATCCTCCATGTCTCCAACCCCAAGGGGATTGACCGGACTGCTCAGCGGCAAACCCTTGATCTGCTCAATAAGTTGAACCGGAATTCCTTGAACCGTATGGGCGACCCAGAGATCAATGCCCGGATCGAGGCCTACGAAATGGCCTATCGGATGCAGGCACGAGCACCCGAATTGATGGATTTTGCTCAGGAGAGCCAGGAAACACTAGATCTTTATGGCGTGAAAAAAGGCAAGTCGGACTTTGCCAGCAACTGCCTTCTTGCCCGCCGCCTTGCGGAGCGCGGAACCCGGTTTATACAGCTCTACCACGCTGGTTGGGATGCACACAATAATGTGGAAGGAAATGTAAAAAACCAGGCAAAGTCGGTCGATCAGGCAAGTGCAGCCCTCGTTCAGGATTTGAAACGCAGAGGCATGCTCGATGACACCCTGGTCGTCTGGGGTGGAGAATTCGGACGCACCCCCATGGTCGAGGCCAGTGCCGCATTGAACCGTAGTGGCGGGCGCGATCATCACCCACAAGCCTTTACTATGTGGATGGCAGGTGGAGGGATCAAACCGGGGATCACCCTGGGGCAGACCGATGAACTTGGCTTCCATGTGACTGAGGACCCAGTCCATGTTCACGATCTGCAGGCCACCATTCTCCAACTCTTGGGAATTGATCATACCCAATTGTCCTTCCGCTTCCAGGGGCTTGATTTCCGGCTCACCGGTGTGGAACAACACCACGCCGTCAAAAAATTGATTGCATGATGCTGCGGTGGCTTTTGCCCCTGCTTGGAGGACTTCCAGTCTTCGGGGCAACGGGCAAGGATACTGAAGCTCTTTCGTTTAGCTTTAATGATCATGTCCGACCTATTTTGGCGGATAAATGTTATGCCTGCCATGGCCCAGATCCAGAAGACCGGGCAGCCGATCTGAGATTGGACACGGAAGAGGGTGCTTTTGCCGACCTCGGGGGATACCGTGCGATCACACCAGGTGATCCTGAGGAGAGTGAAATCTTTTGGCGGATCGAATCGGAAGAGGAGGACGAAATCATGCCCCCACCCGACTCTCACCTCTCCCTCAGCAAACAAGACAAATCCATCATTAAGCAATGGATCGAACAAGGTGCAAAATGGGAAAACCACTGGTCCTTTGAACCCATCAAGGAAACCAAGGTTCCCACCAATGATTCCGCCTGGCCCCAAAATGAGATCGACGAGTTCGTTCTTTCTTCCCTGATCCAGAAATCGATTTCACCTTCCAAGCCAGCCGATCCTGAAACCTGGTTACGCCGGGTGTCGTTTGATCTTACCGGCTTGCCCCCATCAGTAAATCGCCTTCAAAAATTTCTTCAGGACCCATCCCCAAAAGCCAGGGAAGCGGAGTTAGATTACCTCTTATCCACCATAGATTATGCCGAACGAATGACCCTATTATGGTTGGATGGTGCCCGTTATGCAGACAGCAATGGCTTTCAGTTTGATACCGCCCGAACCATGTGGCCCTGGCGGGACTGGGTGATTCAGGCTTATTCTCAAAATATGCCCTACGACAAGTTTGTTCGTGAACAGGTGGCAGGGGATTTATTGCCCAACCCTACCCAGAATCAATTAATTGCAACTGGCTTTAACCGGAACCATGGATACACCTACGAGGGAGGAACCATAGACGAGGAGTACCGGGTTATCTATGCAAATGATAAAACCACCACCTTTGGAACCTTGTTTCTCGGGTTAACCCTGGAATGCACCCGTTGCCACGATCACAAGTATGATCCGCTTAGCATGGAAGATTATTATTCCATGTTTGCTTTCTTTAACACCAGTGCCGAGAAAGGAAACCCTGGCGAACAATCCCGGGCAACAAAAGCTTCAGCTCCTTATCTTGAAGTTTATTCGGGCAAGAAAAAACCCATCCATGCAAACTGGAAGCAATTAAAACCAACCAAGGCAGTTGCTGAAAAACAAACCCTCGAAATTCAAAAGGATCACTCCATAAAAGCGACAGGAGAGGTGCCCTCATTCGATTCTTATGTGATTAACTTTGGGGCTTCGCCACAAAAGATTCGAAGCCTAAGGCTTGAAGTCCTTCCAATCAACGGCTCCAAGCACGGAGCTGTTGGCCGGGCACCCAATGGGAATTTCGTTCTCAATAAACTTGAAATCTTCTTGGTCTCAGAAAATTCCAGGTCGCCTGTGAAGATCACGGAAGCTACCGCCACCTTTGATCAGTTTGGTTTTCATGTAAAGCAAAGCATTGACGGGGATTCCACAACTGGATGGGCTGTGCAGGGAGGCTTGAATAAAACCCAAGTTGCCCGCTTCGATTTTAAGACCGAACTAAGTGTTCCTAAGGGGTCAAGCTTGGAGGCCAGAATGGAATTTTCATCCCATGATAAACATGTGCTAGGGCGATTCCGCTTTGCATCGTCCATCTGGGGTATCACTCCCCCCAATGCCCTGACCATGATCATGAAAGAGGAAGAGAGAGAAACCCGCATTCTCATGGAAGGACTCTATGACCAACCCGGCAAGCGGGTGACTCCAAGAACCCCTGCCGTACTTCCATCCTTTGACGGATACAGGCTGGACCGGTTAGGACTGGTCGACTGGCTGGTATCCAAGGAGAATCCTCTTTTTGCCCGTGTATCGGTTAACAGATTGTGGCAACAGTTCTTTGGGTATGGATTGGTAAAAACCCCAGATAATTTCGGTTTACAGGGCGAACTACCCAGCCACCCGGAACTTCTCGATTGGTTGGCCAAAGATTTTATCAACCACAAGTGGGACCTTCATCAAACCATCAAGAAGATCGTTCTATCGGCAACCTATGGACAATCCTCAACCTATCGTTCTGAACTTGAGGATCCTGAAAACCGTTCCCTCTCTCGTGCATCCACCTTCCGCTTGCCTGCAGAAATGATTAGGGACCAGGCCTTAGCTGCCAGCGGATTACTCTGCAAGAAAGTGGGAGGTCCCAGCGTGATGCCCTACCAACCAGATGGAGTCTGGGGTGACCTGAACGCCCCGCCTTCCCACCGCGAATTTTATGTACAAAGCAAAGGGGATAATCTGTACCGCAAAAGCCTCTACACCTACTGGCGTCGTGCCGTTCTTCATCCATCGATGTCTACTTTTGATGCTCCAAGTCGGGATGTATGCACCGTCGAACGGGCATCCACCAATACTCCTCTGCAAGCTCTGGTTACTCTGCATGACCCAACCTATTGGGAAGCGGCCCGTACGCTCGCCGTTCTCGTTCACCGAGAAACAGATCCCATTAAATCGGCTTTTGAAAGGGTGCTTTCAAGAAAGCCCTCCAAGAAGGAGTTTCAACTTCTTTCAGATTTGCAAAACCAACGAATATCTCATTATCGAAAAGACTCTAAATCTGCCAATCGCACCCTATCCGTGGGAGAAAGTCCGTCATCCAGGACGAAGGTGGAACCTGCTCAACTGGCTGGGCTTACCGATGTCTGCCACACACTTTTCAATCTCAGCGAGACCATAACCCGCAAATAGATTATCTAATGAATCAAGAAATTGAAAACCTCTGGTTAAAGATGAACCGTCGTCAGTCCCTACGCACCGTAGGTGCAGGGCTCGGGTACATGGCTCTGGGCAGTTTGCTTGCCGATGGCTCTACAACTGCTGGAAACTTCTGCCATCACCCTGCCCGGGCCAAGCGGATCATTTATCTCTTTCAGTCCGGTGGCCCATCTCAGGTCGATCTTTTTGATCATAAGCCAGCACTCGCCCAGCACCACGGCAGTGATATTTTCAAACATGTTGAACAACAGGGCCGGCTCACTGGGTTTAATAACAACCGAAAGATTTTACCTGTCATTAATAGCAAATACTCATTTGCCCAGCATGGTCAGACAGGTTCATGGACCAGCGAACTCTTGCCCCACATGGCAGGAATTGCGGATGATCTCTGCACCATCCGTTCGATGACCACGATCCCGATCAATCATGACCCTGCCATGACCTTTATGCAAACAGGGCACAACTTACCCGGCCGGCCCAGTATGGGCTCATGGTTAAGTTATGGACTGGGCACCATGAACCAGAACCTGCCAGAGTTCGTCGCACTGGTATCAAGTGGGGACCTGCCCAATATGCAGCCACTCAACTCCCGTCTCTGGGGAAATGGATTCCTTCCGGGCAAACATCAGGGAGTGCGCTTGCGTTCAGGAACAGAACCTGTGCTCTACTTAAACGACCCTTCTGGCAAAACCCTTAAGGAGAAGCGATCCATCCTCGATGCCATCAATGCCCTGAACAGGGAAGAGGCTAATCGCTCAGGTGATCCTTCGGTCGATACCAGAATCGCCCAGTATGAAATGGCCTTCCGTATGCAAACCTCCATCCCGGAACTTGCCGATTTTGCCAATGAGCCTGAATCAACTTACAAACTTTATGGAGAAGATGCCCGCAAACCGGGAACTTTCGCATTCAATTGCTTGATGGCCCGTCGCCTTGCCGAACGAGATGTCCGCTTTATTCAGCTTTACCACTCCGGATGGGATCACCATTTTAACCTACCCGCCCATCTGCCCAAACGAAGCCGGGAAGTGGACCAGGCTACAGCCGGTCTGATCACCGATCTTAAACAACGCGGACTACTGGATGATACAATTGTGGTATGGGGTGGCGAATTCGGCAGAAGCACCTACAGTCAAAACGGCAAAGTGATGGAAGCCTATGGGCGCGATCATCATCCCGGTTGTTTTACCAAACTTTTGGCAGGTGGTGGTTTTAAGCCAGGCCTACAGTTTGGGGAGACCGATGATTTTTCCTACCGCGTCACCAAGGATGAGGTATCGGTACATGATCTTCACGCTACCCTGCTCCATCAGCTTGGAATTAATCATGAGCGCCTGGTATATTTTTTCCAGGGTAGAAGATACCGCCTCACCGACGTACATGGACATGTAGTAAAAAAGCTGTTGGTTTAGATCCAGAAATCAGGATCCACTAAAATCATAATTTATGAAACTTAAATTAGTAGCCTTCATCTTCCTTTCACTTTTCGGAAGTATTTATTCGTGGGCGAAGCCTGAACCACTACCCAATGTGGTAATGATTCTTAGCGATGACCAAGGATTTGGGGATTATGGATTTATGGGGCACGAAATGATCGAAACTCCCAGCCTCGACCGGCTCGCTTCTCAAAGCTTACGATATGACCGTGGCTATGTAACCACTGCCCTATGCAGTTCCTCACTGACCACAATGCTTACCGGTCTCTACCCCCATGAGCACGGAACCACAGGGAATGACCCGCTCAAGGGAATCAGCCGGCAGCCATGGATTGATAAATTCAAAAACTCGCCCCAGTTGCCCAAGCTGCTGGCCAAGCATGGATACATCAGCTTACACACCGGTAAGTACTGGCATGCACATCCTAAATATTCCGGTTTCACCCATGATATGGGAGCTACCCAAAGGCATGGGTCCGCCTACTCCCTAAGTATTGGCCGGGATACTATGAAGCCTATCTCCGACTTCCTCCGTGAAGCCAAGGGAAAGGAAAAACCGTTCTTTATTTGGTACGCTCCATTCCTCCCTCACACCCCGCACAATCCCCCAGCCGATTTAGAAAAAAAATACCGTGACATCGGAGCAGGCGGACAGGCAAAATATTATGCGATGTGCGAATGGTTTGATCAAAGTTGCGGACAATTGCTTGATGATCTGGATAATCTGAAATTGTCTGACAATACCCTGGTGGTTTATGCATGCGACAATGGCTGGGGAAGGTTGGATGGAAAGAGAGGCTCCGTTAAAGCATCCCCCTACGAGCAAGGTGTTCGTACGCCAATTATGTTTCGATGGCCCGCTAAAATTTCTCCTCAAATCAATTCCACCGATCTTGCCAGTAACCTCGACCTTGTGCCCACTATTCTAAAAGCCTGCGGCATAAAACCGGATGAGAGGATGAGCGGGATTGATCTATTAAATCCCAAGGCAGTCAAAAAAAGAAAGTCCATCTTCCTCGAAAATTTCACTCATGATATGCTCGATGTTGACCGCCCGGAAACCGCTCTCCGTGCACGATCAATAGTAGAGCAAAACTGGAAACTGACTCGATGGACGGAACCTCACGTAAAGCTCAAATCCATGGTCTGGCAAATTGGAATACCTCAGGAAAAAGTGGAACTCTTTGATCTCACGAAAGATCCATTAGAGAGTACTAATGTGTCTACCCTCCATCCTAAGAAAGTAGAAGAGCTGACCAAACAACTTAACTCCTGGTGGAACCTCCAAGTTGTAGGAAAAAAGTAGTTACTTCTTTTTCTGCAAAGACTTGGTGTTTGGACCCACGATTTCCACAAAGTTACCGTCCGGGTCCTTGAGCATCAACAAACACAAATCTTGTGGGAAACCCTTGGGCAGAATCTGTGGGCTCTTGGCATAAGCCTCGCAACCATGCTTCTTGGCATTGGCCATGACTAGATCCACATCCTCCACAAATATGGTAAGGTAAGAAAACCCGGCAACGGTATGGATGTATGGTTGATCAATGTTGCGGGCAGGCTTTTTGGAATCCACCTGCATCACTTTCAACTTGGTCGCTGACTCCTCTTCCCCCAGTACCAAAACATGGACATTGAGGCTGGACCCATCGGTCAGTCCGACTGCCTTGGGAAACTTCCCCTTCACTTCAAAACCGGGTACTTCCTGAAAGCCGATTACATCTTTATAAAAGGCTATGGACTTTTTCGCATCGGTCACTACGACTCCTAAGTCGATGGTTTGGCGTGAGAAGTTAGACTTTGCCCAAACCGAGGA
>ERZ887851.1117-NODE-1117-length-24276-cov-6.394699_pt1 | contig 24276 bp, 25 predicted proteins | sample MGYA00521100_ERZ887851 | MGnify/ENA primary metagenome ERZ887851 (study PRJEB32303, sample SAMEA104408602) | aquatic metagenome | biome: Brackish water; feature: Pelagic; material: water | place: Baltic Sea | collected 2014-06-06T16:11:00 | depth 11,444 m ... | reverse complement strand
CAAGTTAAGTTGGGTCAAACGCTTGTGTTTTAAATCGTGTCAGCTAGCCGTTTGGCAGTTAACCCCCGTGGGCGCTTTTTGGTTTTGCAGCACAAAGGTAATTTGCTCGGCCAAGGCGATGATGTTCTTCTGCTGAGCCGTGACCAACGGCACGACACCTGGGGTGGCTGGTGTGGAGAGCAAGGAATAGCAGGTTAAAGATCGTTTTGCTTTGTCGTTGAAACTCACGCGCCAGACCGCACCAATTGACGCTTGTTTGGCGGGTTCAAGTTCAAACTGTTGAATATCGACCTTGACCTCAAAAGTGTTGGTAGGCCGTGGCAGGCTCTGAACCATGACCCCTTGGATGGGTGGCATGCCAACGAATTGGGTCAGTGCCTGTGCTAGCGCACCGGTTGTGATCTCGCCCAAAGGCGCGGTCCACTTGTCGTTGGTTAAAACCATCAGTTGGTCGTTGGACTGACGAACGATCAGTGGGATGTCGTCAACGGCCGCTGGCACGGTGACTGGCGCCACGATGTAAGTGGGAGTCGCGCTCACAGCATTCGTTTTGTTAACCACATTTTGCGGTGCGCTTAAGGTGTAATAAGCGGTGCTTTGAGAAGCGCAACCCGTCAATAAAATCGATGCGACGGCGAGGGTTAATAGGGGCAGCAATTTCATGGATCAATTCCCAGGGTTTCACGAGAATAAGACTTGGTTGACTCACCAAAGATCAATGAGTTCGGTTGGGCGCGTAGCTCATCAATGAGCGATCGAGTCGCTCGGATGGCTCGGTCCATCTCTTTTAAGCTGCCATCAATCTGTGAGGGTAGCGCTGTGCTCGAAAGCAGAATGTCGTCAACACCCTTAAGTGTTTTTTGTAGTTGATTGAGTGTGGCTGACAGCTCTGGGGTCAGGGTGTTTTCTAGTGTTTTGGTGAATGCAGTGAGTTCACTCAATGTGGCACTCAAATCTTTGGCAAGCTTTTCAAAGGGAATTTTTTCAACATTGGCCAAGATGGTCACAATCTGTTCTTGAATTTGATCAATGCCGGTGGATTCAGCTGTTGGCATTTCAAATGGCAACGTTGTGGCTATTTTCTCTGGAGCAGACACCCCTTTTTTGAGCGAAAGCGAAATGTATAAGCTACCGGTGATTAGGCTGGCGGTTTTAAGCTCTGCTCGCAGCCCGCGTTTGACCAACAAACCAAATGACTGCGCAATTTGCTCAGGCGTTTGATTGGCGCGCTGCATGGTTTGGAACAAAGTCCCGAGGAGCGCAGGATAGAGTGTGGCATCGACTTGTGTGAAGAATTTGCCTTTGTAAGGGTCAAAGTCGAGTTTGGTTGACGAGATCGTACCAATGTTAATGCCTTGGAAACTAACGGGTGCTTGAGATTCTAAACCCCGGGTTTCTTGGTAAAATTTCATAGTGATCGGCACAGAAATGCCGATGGGAACGGCGCTAGCGGCAACTTTGTTGTCGTAGAGGGTGAAGACATGATCACTGGTCATCACCATCGATGGCCCAAAATTACCAAATGCCAAGCCGCCCGCTAAGATGCTGACCAGTGACTCAGTTGAAACGGTTAAGCCGTGGGCACCAACATTGACATAGATACCGCTCTCATCCCAAAACCGAGTGTTGGCGTTGACGTACTTGTCGTACGGGGCATTGATAAAGACTTCGAGGTCAACGAACTTACCATCGTCATCAAGATGGTATTCAGTGACAACGCCAACCGGAATCCGCAAAAAATAAATCGGTGCGCCAGGCCCTAGCGAGCCCAAAGTATCAGAGCGCAAGTTGAATTTGGATCCTGGGCTATCACTCGAAATGGGTGGTGGTTGTTCAAGACCTTTGAAATTGCGCTCTTTGGGTGTGTCGCCGCGAATGTTTTTGGTGTCAGCATTGATATAGACGCCTGACAAAAGCGTCGCCAAACCTGAGACCCCGCTCAAACCGATGGTCGGTTTCACCACCCAAAATTGTGTGCCTTGCCTAGCCAAGCCTTCGGCGTCTTTATTCAGCTGTACATCCACCAGCACATCATCGCCCGTGTCGTTAAGCCGAATGTTGCTGACAGTACCAACCACCACGTCTCGAAACCGTATTTGGGTTTTGCCTTGTTCCAGCCCCGTTGCCGACTCAAAACTGATGGTGATCGCGGGTCCCTGATTCGAATAGTCATTCCAGGCGATGGAAAGTCCAATAACAGCGGCCACCACGGGTATGAGCCAGACCAGCCAAGCGCTGCGTTTCTTTTTTCGAGTTACTGTTGGTGCGGGCAATCGTTCCGTTGATCGGTCTTGTGCGTCGGTCATTGAACGAAATTTCCTTGTGGTTGAGGGGAGTGATCGGGTTTGTTTTTATGGCTTGTTTGGTGCCGCCTGTGACCGGCTTGTCGCCAAGCCAGTCGTGGATCAAAGCCCATGGCGGCCAGCATGGTGACCACAACGACACCGCCAAAGGCAACCGCACCAGCACCTGGGGCGATGTCCAAAAGATTACCGAATTTACCCAGTGCTGATAACAAAATCACAACAAAAACATCCAACATTGACCATTGCCCAATAAATTCAACCATGGCGTATATTTTTGTTCGTGCTTTTAAGTCTAGTGTTGAGCGTTTTTGTGTCAGCCAAACTAACACAGCAAGTGAGATGATTTTTAACACTGGCACGAACACGCTGGCAATAAAAACCACGGCAGCGATATCCCAAGAGCCCATTTGCCACAGCTCAATCACCCCGCCCATGATGGTGTGCCCTGATGCGCTATTTAGCGCATCGACGTGCATGATGGGAAGTACATTGGCTGGTATGTAGAGAATAATGGCCGTGAAGATGAGCGACCAAGTTCGGTTTAGCAAGGCAGGCGAGGGCGATTTGGCGGGCGGTGGCTCATTGAAGAACAATTCCAGGTCATGGGCCATGTGGCGCAGTTTTTCGGCGTTAAGACGCAGTAAGCTGGTAATCAAAACAGCGGTGGCGACAGTCGCAAAGAGACCCACGCCCAGGTGCAAAGTCGCCAAATCGATCAGTTTGACAATCGCCACCAAAGCCCCGAGCAAGAACACGGGTACCATGCACCACGGCGTCAAGTGATCGATGATCCGTACCGTGCTTTCAAAAAATAGCGGTAACCGGCCCACTGCCAATGGCCCCAAAACCCAGAGAAGCAGGCACAAGTGCACCGCCGGTAATACAAATCCAACCGCACCCGTTAAAAGCGCGACTTCGGGGTAACCGGCCTGCCACGCCACAGCCACGGCATCCAAGAAGGTGGCCGATTTGGCTGTGCCTTGAACCACGAGCGTGCCCAACGGGTAGGTGTTGGCCATCGTGAATGTGATCATGGCCGTGATGACAATTGCCAGCCAGCTGTGCGCTGCAAACTCACTCTTGGTTTCAAGAATAGTGTCGCAGCGTGCACAAAGCGCCAAGTGATCTTTTTCCAGGGGCACGCGTCGATACACGGCACCACAATGATGACAAGCCAGTCGAGAGGGTGTGCCTCGCATCAGCGATTATTTGTTTGCAGCGACAATCATCAGCAATTGTTCAAGGGTGATGTAGCCCTTCTTGTTCACATCAATTTTGTCCCAAGCCAAGGCAACCCTGGGCATGCCCGACTGTGCTTCTTCAAGGGTGAGTTTGCCATCACCGTTTTTGTCAGCGGCTTTAAAGCGAGTCACAACCTCTTGATCTTCAGTCGGAACGCTGGGCATGGCTGTGTTGGTTTGAGCAAGGACAGTTGCACCGAACAAAGCGGTCAGCCCCCCAAGAGCCAATTGTGAGCTGATAAAGGATTTATTGCGCATAAAAGCACCTTATTTTTGGACATAAAAGAGTCAATGGCATTTTTTAAGCACGTTAGACAGGTTCAACGCCATAAGCACGACAACTTAAATAAACTAATTTACTTATGATAACCATCTCTGTGTGTCAAAGATAGCAAACAGGGCAAGAGAGAGAACTCACCGCCAAACCTTGCAAGAACTTGCAGATGCTCAGGCGAACACGTCAGCATCATCAACAAGGGCATGACCTACAGCACTGAGCACGGCTTTATGATGTTCACGCTGCCAGTGTTTGCGCCATTCATGCGAAGAAACGCCTGACATGAGCCTGTATAACCACGCGAAAGGTTTCAAAGCATGACCTCAGCGACGGTTTTAAAGTTCACCGCTTTGACCCCATCGCTGAAGTCAATCGCGTTGCCGCTATAAATCACCGTTTGTTGGGCCAGTGGATGCACCTTTTGGTGAAAGGTGTCTAGGGCACGCTTGAAACTGGCATGCCAAGTGCTGGCTGACTTGATTTCGATACCAAAAAGTTCGTGCCCACGTTTATGCAGCAAATCAATTTCATGGCCTTGACTATCTCTAAAAAAATAAAGGTTCGGTGTTAGTCCCGCGTTGTAGCGGGTTTTAAGGGCTTCGAGCGCAATGAGGTTTTCAAATAGGCTGCCAATCAAGGGGTCTCTGGCAACCTGCTCAATGCGTTCAATGCCAAGCAAATAACACAGCAAACCGGTGTCTGTGAAATAGACCTTTGGGGTTTTGATGACCCGTTTGCCAAAGTTTTCAAAATAAGGCGGCAATCGAAAAATCACGTATGAGGCTTCGAGTATGGATAACCACTCTTTGATGGTCTTGCCATCGACGCCAGTGTCATTGGCAAGCGATTGAAAATTGATGATCTGTCCCACGCGGCCAGCCAGCAACTTAATAAACTTTTCAAATAACACCACATTTTTAAGATTGATCAGCAGGCGAACGTCTCGCTCAATGTAACTTTGAAAGTAGGTGGCGTAGGCAACATGTGGTCGTTGTTGTTGACTATGAACCCTTGGTAAAAAGCCTTTAAACAAGTACTCGCTAACACTGTCAGAAACAATGCCTGCCGCTGTCAATTCGCCGATAGACAGCGGCAGTAAATGTAAGATGCCTGTTCGACCAGCCAGCGACTGGGTCACTGATTCGCGCAGTTCAAGCTGATGAGAGCCCGTGAGTACGAATTGTCCACAGGCGTTGTTTTCATCGACAATGCCTTGCAAATAACTCAGCAAATGCGGCGCTCGCTGGATTTCATCAAAGATCACTCGGGTTGGGTATTGTTTAAGGAACGCCCTAGGATCATTGGTTGCCAACGCCCGCGTGTCGGGGTTTTCAAGACTGACGTACTTAAAGTCAGGCAAAACGGCACGCACGAGTGTGGTCTTGCCCGCTTGGCGTGGCCCAAGCACAGTAACGATGGGGAACTCCAACAATTGGGTTTGGAGTTCGGATTTGATATAACGTGGAATCATATTTCCATCATAAACTATGCAAATCCGGAGTTCAACTCCGGATTTGCATAAAATGAGGCTTGGCATAAAAATTGAAAAATAAAAATAGCTGAGTACAAGGCCTTCAAAGAGCGCCGTAAAGTGCTCCAAAGATTTCAGATCCGGACAGGTTTGTTGCGAGTAAGTCCAATGCCAGTTCCTCTAGCGTTTAACCGCTGCGCGGTGGTGATGAGATTTATTCATCTCGCTTGAGTCAAGCATCCCGGGCTATGAGTTATCGGGAAGTGCAGTTTTGACTTTTTTTCAGGGTTTTTGATCCTTTAGCCACAGGCCCTCAATCAACATCTTGGGAAAGATGAGTCCAAAGGTCATGACCAAGACAATCAGTAGGGTAGCCGTGCCGTCAGAAAAAACCGCGGTGAGCATGGCTAGCGTGGCCTCGTGACCAGCCAAGTAAACATTGATAAGGCCATCGGCGAAGCGAAACACAAAAATACCCGGCATCATCGACACCACTGATGCAAAAGCCAGTGCGGCAAAAGGCAACCTCAGCCGGTGCGACAAAAGCGTCATGACAGTGCCAGCCATCAAACAAGCCACCAAGGCACCCGTGACCAATCCAGCGCCTTGATCGATGACCACCCAGCGACTGCCATGGCATAGCATGCCGACGATGACGGGTGCTGCCAAGAGGCGCCAAGGCAAAGAAAAGAAAGCACCAAAAGCCGCCACCGCAATGCCGGCACAAATCATGTCTAGCCAGAGTGGGGTCGGGGTAGTCGACATACCCGCTGTAAGGGATGCGTTCATCAGGCTTAACCCCAAAATCAAGCCCACACTGATCGCCAGAAATATCAGCAGGCAATACACGACGCGGTTCATGCCGAGCCCCAAGCGGCCTCGGACCAAATCGAGGGCAGCATTGAGGATATGCGCGCCGGGCACCAAAATCATGCAAGGGGCAATCTCCACGAATGGCAAGCCATCGCCACTGAAGGCGTGTTGCGAATAGCCGCCGATAAGCCCAGCGATGAGGGCAGCCACAAACGGTTGTATCAAGAGGTTGTCAGAGGCTTTGGCCAAGAGCCTGCGGGCGACAGCACCCAAGGCTGCTGCCATGAAAATCATGGCGAGCGTGGCTGGGTCAGTCACCCCAAAAATCACGCCTAGGGCAACAGCGCCCGCACCGGCCATCAAAACAAAGCGCAAGTGACTGCTCGGCGCATAAGTTGAAATCGTTGCCAACGATTCGCTGACCACATCAATTTGAGCGACCGCGTGCCGGTTGGGATCGGCACAAACTTGATCAATCAGTTGATTGGTTCGTGCGACCTTGTGCATGTCAACGCCCGTGGGTCGCGCTTGCAAAAGGGCAGTTTGCCAATGGGCTTGCGGGTCATTGAGTGGTCGCGTGCGACAAACGATGGCATCCCATTGGGGCAATACAGCTGCTTCAAAACCATACGCTTTGGCCAGACGCGTGACATCGACAATGGTGCGTTGCGTTGTTTGCGCATTGGCGTGCAGCACTTCAGCGGCACGCCAAACGACACTCAGTGCATCAGTTGTCATAGACAGGCTTATAGGCCATTTGACGGATGTGTGCTGCCACATCTTTGGGCTTTTTAATCCGTGCCAAGCCCTGCTCAAAAATGTACTCAGCAATCTTTGCGGCTGTGTGTAAAGAGGCTGTTAGGATTTGCGACTGCGGCGGATAGATCAAGCCTGAGTTGAGTTCAGCTTGAGTGACCTGTTCGGCCACTGCTTTGGCAGCGATAATAAACATTTGTTGGGTGACGCGAGTCGCTTCAGTGGCCAAAACCGCCATGCCCATGGCCGGGAAAATGTACACGTTGTTGCCTTGGCCGGGCACAAAGGTCTTGCCTTTGAAGGTCACAGGGTCAAATGGACTGCCACTGGCAAAAATGGCATTGCCGTCAGACCATTGGTAGGCCTCTTGAGCAGTGCATTCCGAGCGAGATGTTGGGTTTGAGTAAGGGAAAATGATGGGTCGGGCGTTCACGCGCGACATGGCCTCGATGACAGGTTGATTGAAGAGCTTGGGTACCGTGCTAACACCAACAATCCCATTGGGCTTGATGTCGTTGATAACATCAATAAAAGACTTCATGGGTGCGTGCTTGTGCGCGAATGGTTTCTGGAAATCGGCCAAGTCTTTGCGCGTCGACTCAACCAAGCCATTGATATCAAACAACCAATGGCGCCCACGCGCCTCTTCAATGGTCAGGCCTTCCATCACCATGGCCTCGCTGATGAGCTCAGCAATGCCGGTGGCAGCAGAACCCGCACCCATGAACAAAAACTGCTGATCGGTGAGCTTTTGTCCAGAAATACGTAAGCTGCCGTAAATGCCTGCCAATGCCACCCCAGCGGTGCCTTGAATGTCATCGTTGTAGGTGCAAATCTTGTCTTTATAGGTTTTAAGAATCGAGACGGCATTAAAGTTGGCAAAGTCTTCCCATTGCAGGCAACACTTAGGATAAAGGGATTGCACCGCATCAACAAACTCAGCAATAAAAGCGTCATAGGCTTTGCCGCGCACACGCGGTTGCTTCAAGCCAAGATAGAGTGGGTCGTTAATTAGGTCTTCGTTGTTGGTGCCTACGTCTAGTGTGATGGGCAATGTCAGCGCGGGTGGCACACCCGCAACAGCCGTGTACAAAGCCAACTTGCCCACGGGAATACCCATACCGCCCACGCCCAAGTCGCCCAAGCCTAAGATCCGTTCACCATCAGTGGCGACGATAAAGCGAATGTCTTTCTGTGGCCAGTTTGAGAGTATGTCTTTCAAACGCCCCTTGGCGCTGATGGGTAAATACACGCCACGTGAAGCCCGAAAAATATGATCGAACTTCTGGCAGGCTTCACCCACAGTCGGTGTGTAGACCAACGGCATGAAGCGTGCGGGGTCTCCCATCAGAACCGCATAAAAGAGGGTTTCGTTACGGCTTTGCAAGTCCATCAGAAACAAGTAGCGCTGTAAATCTGAATCGAGCATGTCAAGCTGGGTATGCACCCGAGCCAATTGCAATTCGATGGTGTCCACACCAACGGGTAACAAGCCCTCGATGCCAGCGGCTTGGCGCTGCTCAGTCGTGAAGGCGCTGCCGCGGTTTAGCGTGGCGTCATGCATGATGTTCAAAGGTTTTTTTTTGGTGTTCGTTTTGGTATTTGTTTTGGTGCTTTTTTTGTTTGCTAATGGATTGCTACTTTTGGTCTTTGCTTGTTTTTTTTGAGCGGTTGCCATGCGGGTATTCCTTGGGTGAGTCGTCTTAAAAATAAATGCCGAATGCCAAATGCTGGAGCCAATAATTGTATTTTTTGCGGTGCCAAAGGTCTAAAAGTTATAACCGTACGATCCCCATACAAAGACATCCGTGCGCTTTAAAAGGCTGTCACTAAAAAGAGCACTATATTTGTTTTAAGTGGCGAGACCATTTATGCGGTGAAGCGTTCCCCTTGGTTGTAAACCTTGCCATGAAAAGATGAAATTGTTCGTGTTTCCGATAGGCGCAGTGAGGCCGAACCTGGATTGAAGACAACGAATCCCTTCGGCAAAACAATATCCGTGCCGCCGCTGACAGTTTGAAAATGCGAAATCATAGCGCCCCTGGCCATCCAATCCCTAGGTACGGTTTTGTTTGTGTTTGTTTATGTGTGCCATGGATCCGAGTAATTTTTTAGTGGAAGATTTATTTGGCTACGTAAGGGTGAACCATCTTGGTGGGGTCAACGACTTTGTCAAACTCCGCCTCAGTGACAAAACCGAGTTTCAAAGCCGCGGCCTTTAAGGTTAGATCGTGATCCATGGCGTAGTGCGCAATCTTTGACGATTTGTCGTAACCAATCACAGGTGCGAGCGCAGTAACCAGCATCAGCGAGCGCTCGACATATTCAGCGATTTTTTGGCGATTCGGTTCGGTGCCTTCAACCAAGAATTGACGGAAGTTGGTACAACCGTCCGTCATCAGCGTGATTGAATGTGCGATGTTGTAAATGATTAAAGGTTTGTAGACGTTCATTTCAAGGTAACCACTGGCCCCCCCCAAACCCACGGCAACATCGTTAGCCATGACTTGTGCGGCAAGCATGGTCAGCGCTTCGGCCTGCGTTGGATTTACTTTGCCTGGCATGATGGAGGAGCCAGGCTCATTTTCTGGGATGTTTAGCTCTGCAAACCCGGCTCTCGGGCCACATGACATCAAACGGATGTCGTTGGCGATTTTGAACAAAGACACCGCTAAGGTCCGAAACGCGCCTGATAAGTGAACCAGTGCATCATGAGCACCTTGCACGGTGAATTTATTGGGTGCCGTGACAAACGGCAGGCCCGTAAGTTTGGCAATTTCATTGGCCACGTCAACATCAAACCCTGGAGCGGTGTTGATACCGGTGCCCACGGCCGTGCCACCCAGTGCCAAGTGATAAACGCCTTTGAGCGCGTCTTGGATGCGCAGCAAATCATCATCAAGCATACCCACGTAGCCCGACCATTCTTGGCCAAGCGTAATCGGTGTCGCGTCTTGCATGTGGGTACGTCCGATTTTGACGATATCTTTCCAAGCCTCGACTTTAAGCGCCATGGCATCGCGTAATGCTGTCACGGCAGGAATAAGCCGTTCAGTGGTATTTACGGCTGCGGCGACATACATCGCTGTCGGAAAAGAATCGTTAGACGATTGCGACATATTGACGTGATCGTTGGGGTGCACCGGTACTTTGCCGCCCAAGTCGGTACCAGCAATCTGGCAGCAACGGTTTGAGAACACTTCATTGACGTTCATGTTGAATTGGGTGCCACTGCCTGTCATCCAAACATGTAAGGGAAACATATCGTCGTGAAGACCTGCCAAAACCTCATCGGCTACTTTGACGATTAAGTTGTGTTGTTGGTCTGGTAGCCGACCGCTGGCGTGATTGACGTTGGCGGCGGCTTTTTTAAGCGTGGCATAGGCCGTTATCATTTCGCGGGGCATCAAATCTTTGCCGATACTGAAGTGTTCTAAAGAGCGTTGGGTTTGTGCACCCCAAAGCTTATCGGTGGGCACCTCAACAGTACCTAGGCTGTCGGTTTCGTAGCGCATGTTGGTCATGACGGGTTCCTGCAATGAAAAGCATGTTTGACAGCAAAATATTTATTTTTGTAGGGCTGGTGATCCGTGCGGATTCGGCGTGGATCAGTCGGGATATGGATTTTGTTAGGGTGCTGGCGGTCGTAGCACCTTGAAGATTTTGGATGAAGATTGTTGTCAGAGTAGCGCAAACCGATGTCTTTTGGGTGTGATTAAAAGGAAATTTTGGCGGCGAGTGAACTTGCCCGTCAGCTGATGACTGCGGGCGTCTTTCAACAGGATAATTGAACCGAGGCATTTGCATGTTTCAAGCAATGACAACACCTCGCAAAAGCTTATCGCCAACCAGCTCGACAAGTGAGCAGAAGCGGTGATCTGGTTTCGATTGTGGGGAATATGACAGCCATGCTGGCGTGAAAGCGTTTTCGTTGCTATGTTTGGGATCAAGTCCCAATAAATATATTTTGCTACCATGATTCAATCATGACGGCTGTTGGCTTTTGGTTAGCCTGCGCTTTGCTCAAAACTCAATCAATCACCATTCAAACCCAAGCAACATGTATAGACAATTTGCATCTGGGCGAGCAATCAATCAACTGATCAATTGATTGGTTAATAACGATCGGCAACAGTAGGGAGCACCTTGGGTGGCATCCGCATTTGGCGAGTTTTCTGTATTACTGGTTATTTCAGCTTTCGCTGGAGGTTTGGCGTTGCTTTTGCGCCAACCCCTATTGATTGCCTACATCGTGGTTGGCATTGTGGCTGGACCTGCGGTCTTGGGTATCACTTCGGCTGCTGATCACATTCACCTGTTGGCTCAAATTGGTGTTGCCGTGTTGTTGTTTGTTGTGGGTTTGAAGCTTGATATTAAACACGTTCAGCACATCGGACCCGTCGCACTGGCCACTGGCTTGGGACAGCTGACATTTACGATTGTGTTTGGCTTTATTCTGGTGTTAGTACTCGGTAAAACCACGCTTGAAGCGATTTATGTTGCTGTGGCGCTGACGTTTTCAAGCACCATCATCATTGTTAAGCTGCTTTCTGATAAGCGCGAAATTGATTCCTTACACGGTCGGATCGCGGTTGGTTTTCTGATCGTGCAAGACTTGGCAGTGGTGGTCGCCATGATGGTCATGAGCACCCTACGCACGGGTGACAGTGATGTGCTGATCGTGATGGGATCAATCGCCATACGCATCGCCATTGCCGGTGTATTGCTTTATTTCTTGATGCGTTATGTCCTACCCAAATTGGTGGCGTCAATGGCCCGATCTTTGGAGCTGATGCTCATTTTTGCGATTGCGTGGGGCATGGGATTGGCCGCACTCGGTGAATGGGCTGGATTTTCTAAAGAAGCAGGGGCTTTTTTGGCAGGGTTCTCTTTGGCTTCGACTGAATTCAGAGACGCGATCAATTCCAGACTGACAGCCATCCGCGATTTTTTGCTGCTGTTCTTTTTTATCGATCTGGGTTCCACGCTCGACTTCAGCACCCTGGGTGCTGAAATAACACCGGCATTGGTGCTTTCCGTTTTTGTCTTGATCGGCAATCCTCTGATTGTGATGGCCATCATGGGTTACATGGGTTATCGCAAGCGCACGGGATTTTTGGCAGGGCTAACGGTAGCCCAAATCAGTGAGTTCTCAATTGTGTTCGTGGCCATGGGTATTTCGCTTGGTCACATTGGGGTTGAGGCCTTGGGTTTAACCACCTTGGTCGGGCTAGTAACCATTGCATTGTCGACTTACATGATTTTGTATTCGCACGTCTTGTATGAAAAGTTGCAGCCATTTTTAGGTGTTTTTGAGCGTCAGGTCCCGTTTCGTGAAAATCAAAGTACCCCCCAGTCTGAACTGTCATTTGCTTCGGATGTGGTGATTTTTGGTCTTGGGCGATACGGTCATCGCATGGCCTATGGGTTGGTTGATGCTGGTTTGAGTGTGCTGGGAGTCGACTTTGATCCTACCGTCGTCGCGCATTCAAAAAAAGAGGGCTTATCAATTCGTTTTGGTGATGCCATCGATGGGGCATTTTTAGAAGCATTACCGCTTAAAAATGCCCGCTGGGTTATCAGCACCATGCCGGATTTAGAGTCCAACCGTATCTTGATCAAAGAACTTCGGCAAATGAACTTTACTGGTGAGATGGCCGTGATCGCCCGCGAAAACGCAGACGGTATGGTACTTAAGACAATGGGCGTACCGACTGTGTTGTATCCCATCAACAGTGCGGTTGATCATGTGGTGGCTGCTTTGGTTGATATCATGACACCAGTCAAAGAAGGTGTTTAAGAAGGTTCAGTGAGCATTTGCGTATTTGTCAGCATGCTGATCGGAGGCGATGTCGGAATCCTCGTTCTTTAGGATGGGGAAGATGTCAAGATGTTCAAGACTTGGGGCAGTGGGACTTCAGTGACCATGGCAGTTTTTCTAGGTGGCTTGTCGCGCTGACCGTTGTGGGCAAATCATGCTAAGCGCTAACGCTGTAAGATCTTAAGCCATGCCCGTTGATCGAGCGACAGTGTTGAGGGATCACACAAGAGCGCGTGGGAGAGTGATTGGCGAATGTCTGTTTCAGGCGTGGGCAACGGCTGGCGCAACAGCGTGTCAAGCAACTGCTTGGCTCGGCCCAGTGTTTTGCCATAAAGCTCAAAAATGGTGCTCGCCACCACGTGCTGGCTGGGATCCTCTAACCAGCAGTCGTAATCTGTCACCATGCCAATTGTGGCGTAAGTCATTTGTGCTTCACGCGCCAAAAAAACCTCGGGCACATTGGTCATGCCGACCACATGACAGTTGGCAGCCCGCATGAAGTGACTTTCAGCTTGGGTGCCTAGTCGAGGGCCTTCAACGCAGGCATAGGTTAAGCCTGTGTGTATGGTTTGGTTGGCCAGGGCAGCCGCTGCTTGAACAGCTTGAACCAAGGCCTGGCTCACGGGGCGAGCAGTGGACACATGAGCGGCAACGCCACCGCCAAAAAACGTCTGCTCACGTCGACCACGGGTAAAGTCCATGTATTGACTTGGCATCACCAGATCGCCCGGTGCAAACCGTATGTCTAGGCTCCCCATGGCGGAAAACCCAAGCACCATGGTGGCACCGGCCCGTTTTAAGGCAAAGATATTGGCGCGGTAATTGATTTCATGGGGCAACAAACGATGGCTTTTGCCATGTCGGGCTAGAAATAACAGGTCATGGCCGTGTAGCGCACCTTGAACCAACTCGCCCGAAGGTTCGCCAAAGGGCGTGCTTTGATGCTCGCTTGAGATGATTTTCAGTCCAGGTAACTCATACAGTCCGGTGCCTCCAATGATGGCTAACATCGTGTTTATTCCTCGTTTGATTAATTTCGTAAATGGGGTGGTAGGTGAATCAAATCGGTCGGTTCATCAATATCATGCATGGGGGCTAATTCATGCCAGGTTTTTTTTGCTGCCCGAAGCCGATCGCGGCTCGTCTGCATTACCCGTGTGCTGCCCCACTCGATGTCATGAAACAGCGCTGGGATGGGCTTTCTCAAACCAATGAGTGTGTAGCCACCATCAAAGGCTGGTGCAAAAACAGCATCATTAGTTGCTAAAGCGCTGAATGCCACTGCTATCAAATCACCATTCAAGCTCGGCGCGTCAGTGCCAATGAGTATGGCGTGGCAAGCCCGATCTAGGGCTCTATTGAGCGCGGTTTGCATGCGGCTACCCAAGTCATGGCCTTGTTGGTGGGTGAGTTGCCATTGCGTAGAGCGGTTTTTTTGTTCTAGCCATGATTTAAAAAAACAATCCGCGTGGTCGTCGGCAACACACAGCTCGAGCGCGGTATCTGCACGTAGGCTGAGCGGTGAAACCAATGCCATCGTGTGTTCAAACAACCTTTTCGCCAATGCAGCCGCGCCACCAGCGCCTAGCGCTGGTATTAAGCGAGTTTTGGCCAAGCCAGCTTTGGGTGCTTTGGCAAACACAATGAGGTGTTGTTTTTGGGGCATCAGCGGTAGTCCTTGGCCAAAGACGCTGCCGATTCGCCACGCCAATAGCGCCAACGCAATGACCACATCAGCATGATTGTGCGCCACACCCCACGGGTCTCCCAGCGTCGTCCTGAGGTCGTGACTTTTTGGGGCAAGCAAATCGGCCAAGATAATTGGCACAGGCGTTGACTGGTTTCAATGTCTTCCATGATCGGTTGATCGGCGAAGCCACCCACGGCATCATAGGCAGCACGCGTCATGAATAGGCCTTGATCGCCCGTGGCAATACCAGTGATGCGAGAACGCCAATTCATCATAAAAGCAATCACCGCGAGCCATTGCGATTGTCCTTCAATGCGCACGTTAAAGCGTCCCCAAGTCATTGGGTTGTCCGCTTGGCGAATGCTCGAGCAGATGATCTGATCGGCATCATTTGGAGCGATGGTGTCAGCGTGTAAAAAAAGTAAGTTTTGGCCTTTCGCCACAGCTGCACCTGCGTTTAACTGCCGCGCTCGCCCCGCTGAAACCACGAGTACTCGATTTGCGTGTTGGTAAGCTTGTTCAACGGTATCGTCTTCACTGGTGCCGTCAACCACGATGACTTCGACACCTCGCGCGCGCCAGGCGTCCATGGGGGCAAGGGTTCGTGTGATAGCCGCCCCTTCGTTTAAGCAAATGACGATGACTGATAGCTGCGCAGGCATAGGTTGGCTAGTCTGAACAAAACCGAACTATGCTGCCGCCTTTTGCGGTCTATCGGCCGACTCTAAGGCGCCGCCACAGCTGCTGCCTTGCCCAGCTGTGCAGCCATAACAGTGATTGGCAACACGAATGTCCTGACCGCTCAGATCATGTGCGAGCAAGTCCTTGAGGTGGAGCCGCGCTTGGCTTTCTGAGGTTAGCGCCATGCCCAGCATTTGATTGAAGTCGCAATCGTAGAGGTAACCCTGCCAATCGACGCTGACCATGGTTCGGCACATGACGGTGGGTAAATTGCTGGCTTGGTATGCGCCTTTCAGTGTTGCCATGTAGTCATGGAACAGACCCTTGCTGACCAACGTGCTACCAAAGCGTTGGATCGGCATATTGGTGATGACAAAGAGTTGGTCAAACACAATACCAAAGTGCTGCTTAAGCTCACGTTTGTAGTCGTCTTCAAGGGCCGCTTGAGGCGGCGGCAGGACAGCACCTTGGGGGTTGTAGACCAAGTTCAAAACCAGTCCTGAACCAGGTTGTCCATAGCCCAGCGCATTGAGTGCCTGAAGACCCGCAATGCTTCGGTCAAACACACCGTCACCACGCTGTTTATCGACATTTTCGGCGCTGTAGCAGGGCATGGAAGCGGTGATTTCAACCTGTTGCTCGGCTAGAAATGCAGCCAAATCTTCGTGTCCTGGTTCACTTAAGATGGTTAAGTTACAGCGATCCATGACGCGCACGCCAAGTGCCCGCGCTTGCTGGACCAAAGCGCGAAAGTAGGGGCTGAGCTCCGGCGCACCACCCGTTAATTCTAATAACTCAATCGGATGTTGATTAAGTACGTCCAAGATATGTTCAATATTGTCGGCATCCATCATTTCAGTGCGATTCGGACCCGCATTCACATGGCAGTGCACACAGGTCTGGTTACATCGGTAGCCCAAATTAACTTGTAGCGTTTGCAGTCGGTCACGCTTGATGGCTGGAAAGTCAGTCTCTACTAATAATGAAAAAGTTGGTCGCATCGCAAGTCTCAAATAAAAGAGGAACGTTGGTCTGTATCTAGCAATTCGTTGGCTAGGCTAAAACGTTACAAACCAATGCGGGATGTTGATCGCATCACCAGTATGAGTTTCCCATTCATTTTGTTCAGTCGGCTACTGAACAGAATGATACAAGGGGCTGTTGCTAATTTGAGACACAATTTGTAACAAATGGGGTGACAGCGGTTGCTTTACTCAAGCTTTGGACATTTGGTCTGACCACTTCAGTACATTGGGTTCATGGATTGGATAATCGATCGAATTAGCATTAAAGAAGAAGCGGTTTATTTGCTTAAACCTTCTGGTGTGACTCGGAAGATTTCTGTGCCTGGTGCGCTCAATGCCTGCTTAGAAAATGGACTTTTGTTGATTTGGGCCAACACGGGTTACCGCTGGCAGGTCAACCCTGACTCGGGTCACCGCAAACGCCAACTGTGCGCCGAGACAGGCCCAATCGAAGCGGTTTTGGGTTAGTGCGTTATTCGGCATACTGCTGAGTTGAGCGCTTTTAAAGTGTCTGTGCCAGAGGGGTTTTAGGGGTAACACGATCGGCCAAGCGATACTCTTTGAGCCTTATCCTTTTGCTGTGAAGGCACCAACCCCTCATGAAAACCACCTCTGTCGATAAGAAAAACCTTAAATTTTTGTTGCTCGAGGGTATCCACCCAAGTGCCGAGGATCTCTTGCGTGAGGCGGGATACAGCAACATCGAAACAGAGAAAGGTTCACTTGAAGGCCCCGCCCTTTATAAGCGACTTCATGATGTGCACTTTTTGGGTATTCGCTCGCGCACACAGCTTGACGCGGCAGCCTTTGAAGCAGCCCCTCGCTTGAATGCGGTTGGTTGTTTCTGTATTGGCACCAACCAAGTGGATTTGACTGCCGCATTGGCCAAAGGGGTGCCTGTTTTTAATGCGCCGTTCTCTAACACACGTTCGGTGGCAGAGCTCGTGTTGGCAGAAGCGATTTTGTTGATGCGCGGTATCCCTAAAAAGAGTGCGGCGGCACACGACGGTCAGTGGCTTAAAACGGCACACAATGCTTTTGAGGTGCGTGGTAAAACCATTGGAATCGTAGGTTACGGCTCAATTGGTTCGCAACTGTCGGTTTTGGCCGAAGCCTTGGGTATGGATGTCATCTTTTACGACGTGTCGACCAAGCTGCCCCTCGGTAACGCGCAACAAGTGCCATCACTGGCGACGCTTTTAAAGAGTGCGGACGTCGTGACACTCCATGTGCCAGAGACTCCCGCAACGCAGATGATGATCGGGGCCGAGCAATTGGCTCAAATGCGGCCCAATAGTCTTTTGCTTAACGCCTCACGCGGCACGGTTGTCGACATTGATGCCCTGACGCAAGCACTTAAATCAGGGCATCTGCTCGGTGCTGCCATCGATGTTTTCCCAGAAGAGCCGCGCAGTAACCAAGACACGTTTGAATCGCCATTGCGCGGCCTCGATAACGTGATTTTGACACCGCACGTGGGTGGTTCGACCATGGAGGCGCAAGTCAGTATTGGGACAGAAGTGGTCGAAAAGCTCATTAAATATAGCGATAACGGCACTTCAGTTTCAGCGGTGAATTTCCCCGAAGTTGCCCTGCCAGCGCACCCTGGCAAACACCGGATATTGCACATACATCAAAACGTGCCTGGCATTTTGTTTGAAATCAATCGGGTTTTTTCAGAAAATGGCATTAACGTGTCAGCACAGTTTCTGCAAACCCGCGATTCTGTGGGCTACGTGGTGATCGACACTGACGCCGCCCATTCGGCCTCAGCGCTTGAAAAACTGCGGTCAATCAACGGTACCATTCGGACCCGTCTCTTGTTCTAGTTATGGCCTTATTTGATAGTGACTTGCCCTTGCAATTGCGCCCCATCAATAGTGGGGTGCAATTGGTCGCCAATGCCCAAGGCGTGGTCATGGGGCAGATCAAGCGAATCAACGGCACGTGGAAATTCAAAGCTCTCTGGCGTGATGAGGTGGGCGACTGGGTGCCTGGCGGTGGACCCTTAACCGATCGCCACAACGCCACTTTAGACAGCACCGATGCGCAAGGATGGCAAGCGCGACTGCTCGCAGAAAACCAACCTTAAATGACTGGGCCCCTAGTCGGGCGAGCAAAGCTCGGTCTAGCAAGCGATTAAGTGCTTAACCGCTCGACTAGAGGCCTGTCTGATCTGCGGTAACAGACCTTAGCAGTCATGGCGTCAAAGTTGAAAGCTCAGGATTCGAATGGCCTATGCTTGGGTGGGTCCACTCGAGGTCTCGTTTAACGGTCATCAAACGCCTGTGCTTACTGCTAATGAACTCATTAAACGACTTTCTCTGTTATCTGTAAAATAGTATATTTAGTCATCAATATCTAAATAAATGATAATAGGCATCGGTCATGACGCTCAAACAGTTGACGTACTTTTTGGCGATTGCGCACGAAGGGTCTTTTTTGAAGGCCGCTCAAAAAGTCTATGTTGCACAATCGGCCTTAAGCCACCAAATGGCATTGCTCGAGGATGAACTCGCGGCGAGTCTGTTTGATCGTACCAAGCGTGGTGTGACTTTAACGCCTGCTGGTGAGTTGTTGCAAGCGCACGCGCGTTCTGTTTTGCGCCAAGTCGATGACGCCAAAACCAGTATTGCCAGCTTGTCTGACACACCCGAAGGACGAGTGATTGTGGGTATTCCTCACAGTGTATCGAACGCCTTGGCATTGCCCTTGTTTCAATCGATACGGTTAAGTATGCCCAAAATTGAGCTTGAACTGACTGAGGAGTTAACGGGTAACTTGATCCGTCAGTTACACGGCGGACAGTTACACATGGCGGTGTTGTTTGATGATGGCTCACTTGATGATCTGGATGTGGTGCCTTTGGTCTTCGAGCGATTGTCAGTCATCGTGCCCGCCACGGTTAGCAGTCAACCGTGGGTTACTGCCAACCGGCGCACGCTTTCTTTACAAGAGGCGTTGGCACTGCCGCTGATTTTGCCAGCGCCACCCCATGGAGTTCGGCCCATCATCGAGCGAGCGGCGACTCAAGCCAGTCTTTCAGCGCCAAACGTGGTGGCAGATATCAGCTCAATCAGTATCTTGCGTACAGCCCTGCTCGCTGAGATGGGTTGCACACTGTTGCCTGTGATGCCGTTGATGGCCGATATTGAAAGTGGTGCCTTGCGGGCATTGGCACTGAAAGCGCCAGGACTGTCACGCACGGTTTGTTTGTGTCGCTCCGCCCACAATCCACCGTCAGCGGCGGCCAAGTTGGTTTGGCAGGCGACCATGGCGTTGGTCAAGCAGTTATCAGTCGATGGCCGTTGGGTCGACACGGCGGTGGTCTAAACAATGCGTGGCTGCGCCGCACGGCATGACACGGCAAAGAGAGTCAAAATGGCAGTCAATGCAGCAGCGCCACGGCTTTGACTTGGGCCCACACCTTTTGTTCGACAGAAAGGCCGAGGGTGTGAACGGCTTTGCGAGTCACGCGAGCGAACAGTTGGGTCTTGCCGCAGCCAATGGTCACTAGCGCATGTGAGGGTTGGCTGTCGTTTTCAATGGCGATGATGCGACCGGTGATCTGGTTTTGGATGCTGGTGTTCATGGGTTTGCTGGTGCTGATGCTCACGTCGCGCGCTGCAATACGCAGGCGCACGGTTTGGTCGATGGCCAGGTTGTGGTCGGCGGTCCAAAGGGTGATGTCATCACAGGCCAGTTCGGCAAGCTGCCAAGTGGAGTCTTTGCTCACGACGCGAGCCGTGAGGATCGCACCAGTGTCGTGATCATCAACGCGACTGAAAACATCAGCCACGTCACCTGAGCGCGTCACTTGGCCGTTCTTAAGCAGCACCATATGATCGCCCATTCTGGCGGCTTCTTGGCTGCTGTGGGTGACGTAAAGCATGGGTGTGTGAAGCTCGTCGCGTAACCTTTCCAACCACGGCATGATGTCTTGGCGCCGGGCCTCATCAAGTGCAGCCATCGGTTCATCCAGTAATAACAATCGAGGGTCAGTGGCCAGCGCCCGGGCGATGGCCACGCGTTGGCGCTCACCACCCGATAACGACTCAGGCCGGCGTTCAAGCAGTGCCCCAATGCCCAGAAGCTCGATGCTGTGTTCAAGAGGGTGTTTGGATGGGCTGCGTTTAAGCCCGAAATGTAAGTTTTGTTCAACGGACAAATGCTCAAACAGACTGGCTTCTTGGAACACATAACCGATGGGTCTTTGCCAGACCGGACTGATCTGTTTCTGTTCACTGTCATGCCAAATGTCTTGCCCAATGGCGATACGACCTTTAAACGATGACTCAAGACCAGCCACGCAGCGAAGCAGCGTGGTTTTACCGCTACCAGAAGGCCCATACAAAATGGTGATGCCACGACCAGGCAAAACCAAATCACAGTAAAGCTTGAAATTGGGGCGATTCAGATCGACGCGGATTTGTATGACGTCGCTCATGAGGGCATCGCTCGGGTTTGTCGCTTCATCAAGGCCAGCCATAACAGCACCGCAAAAGAAAAAATCACCATGATGGCCGCCAGCCAGTGGGCCTGAGCGTACTGCATGGATTCAACGTAGGTGTAGATTTCAGTTGAAACGACACTGGTCTGTCCGGCGATATTGCCACCGATCATGAGCACAACACCGAACTCGCCCACGGTATGGGCAAAGCTCAAGATTGTTGCTGTCAGAATGCCCGGTTTGGCCATGGGCAGGGCGACACTAAAAAACGCATCCATTGGGCGTGCCCTGAGTGTGGCCGCGACCTCCATGGGCCTTGGGCCCATGGATTCGAAGGCATGTTGAATCGGTTGCACCGCGAATGGCAAAGAAAACACGATAGAACCCACCACCAAGCCCGTGAAGGTAAACGACAACAAACCCAAGCCGATGGCCTCAGTGAGTTGACCAATCGGCCCACTCGGGCCCATCATCACCAACAGGTAAAACCCAAGCACTGTGGGTGGCAACACCAACGGTAATGTCACCATGGCGCTGACGGGGGCACGCCAGTGTGACCGTGTTTGCGAGAGCCACCAGGCCAAGGGTGTGGCGATGATGAGTAGGCAAATCGTGGTGACTGCGGCCAAACGCAGGGTCAGTAAGAGGGCATCAATGGCGCTTTGGCTCAGTATTGTGTGAAGATCATTCACTGAAGGGGCTCCCGTTGATAACCGAACGTTTTGATGATTTCTTGTGCCTGTGCGCTTGCTAAAAAGATCAGAAAGGCTTTGCCGATGGCGGGATTTTTACTGGCGCTTAACAACACCGCGTCTTGTCGAATCGGTGGGTACCAGTTTTGCGGTGGCTGCCAAACGGATCCAGCCATAGTCTGGCCTGTTGCTTGAAGTTGCGACAGCGCCACAAACCCCAGCTCAGCATTACCCGAGGCGACAAATTGATGGGTTTGCGCAATGCTTTGCCCTTGGACACGTTTTTTGAGCCAAGCATCGGCTAGACCCAAGTGCCTAAGTACAGCTTGAGCGGCTGCGCCGTAAGGGGCGACGGCCGGGTTGGCAATCGCTATGCGCGTAAAGTCGCCGGCTTTGAGTGTTTCAATCGCTTGCGCTTGATTGCCAAACAGACCCGGCTCAGGGCTCCAGAGCACCAATTGGCCAATGGCATACGTTAGGCGTGTTTTAGGATCAGCCAGGCCTTGGTCGATTAAGTTTTCTACGGTGAGGCTGTCGGCGGCCAGCAGTACATCAAAGGGTGCGCCTTGGCGAATCTGCGCATAAAACTTGCCCGTAGAACCAACGCTGATTGATATGTTGATGCCGCTTGACTGCTCGAATTGTTCTGCCAATGTCAGCATCGGACCAGCAAAGTTGGCGGCGACCGCTAGCCGTAATGGTGTTTGTTCGGTTGCGAGGGTGGGTAGATTGACCATGCTTAGTACCAGCATGGTGGCGCTAGCCTGCAAAGCTTGTCGCCGCTTGCGGCTGGTAGGGCTGGGCTTATTTGAGCTTGGCATGTGCGCTATTCGCTTTTAGAATAGCGCAATGGTAGCATTCGTTATTCTTTTTGAGAATAGCGATGTTATTTTTAAGATGTCATTGTGGGGTGCGCTATTTGAGGATGGCAGCCCAATCCTGGCCGACCCACCACATTCGAAGGCGTTCTCAGTGGCACAAAAGCGGTCCGAAGTCGACATACTAGATAGCGCTGCTGTTGCAGTGCCAAACGTCTCGCAGGCGCTGTCCGATGGCGTGACCGACAAGCGGCTAGCCATTTTGCGTGGTGTGGCCAATACGGGCTCAATATCAGAAGCCGCGCGTCAAGCGGGCGTGAGTTACAAGTCAGCTTGGCAAGCCATCGAGACGCTCAGCAACTTGGCTGGCACAGCATTGGTTGAGAAAGCGGTTGGCGGGGCCGGTGGTGGTGGTGCTCGGTTGACAACAGCCGGCGCGGGATTGTTGCAAGCCAGCGCGCAGTGGCAGACGCTGCAACAAGCGTGGTTTAAGCAACGCGGTCACCAGTCCTTGGGTCTGTCACGCTCGGGGTTAATGGGGTTAACGGGGTTAAATCTGGGCATGCAAACGAGTATGCGTAATCAGTGGCCCGTGACCGTTGAGCGCTGCGAGCGTCATGCATCACGGGCACGCATTGTGTGTCGGTTATCTGATGGTCAAAAAATTTGGGCGCAAATCACGCCCGAAAGCCAACAATTGTTGGGACTGGCACCGGGCTTGTCGGTGGTGGCGATGTGCAAAGCCAGTGCGGTCAGTGTTCGCCGCAGGGAAGGGGCAGGCAAGAACCCTGAGGGGAACGTTTTGCGCGGTCAAATCAGGGGCTTTGATGGGGTTGAGAATGTCACGCATGACAGCGGTGGCGCTGTGAGCGTGGCGATTTCAGCCGATGTTTGCCTGTTAGGCTATTGGTTTGGTGTTGATTGCGCCAAAATTGGTGACTGGGTTGACGTTGAAGTTGACCCAACGGCCTTGGTGATCGGGCGCGACATGAGCGCCATTTGAAACAAAGAAAAACGTATTAACTTGTGCACTGACAATCGCAAGCCATTGAGTAAGGAGGCATAGATGAACATGACGATTGATTGGGCAAACTTCACGCCTTGGTTATCACTTTTTGGTGGGGTATTAATCGGTTTGTCAGCCGTGATGCTGATGGCCTTTAAGGGCCGTATTGCCGGCATTAGTGGCGTGTTGGGCGGATTAATGCAGTTTTCAAATGTGCCCAAGGGTCATTTCAGTTGGCGCTTGGCTTTTGTTTTTGGCTTGCTACTGTCAAGTGACATTTACGGTTTGGTTTGGCAGATGCCAAGCGCAGTGATTGATTCAGGTTATCCGTTGTTGATTGTCGCAGGTTTGTTGGTCGGGTTCGGGACACGGATGGGTTCTGGTTGCACCAGTGGGCATGCGGTTTGCGGTATCGGCCGTTTATCGATGCGGTCAATTGCGGCGACCTTGAGTTTCATGGTGAGTGGTTTTGTGACGGCTTATCTGTTGTTTCACGTCTGGTGAGGATCACCATGCAAACATTTTTGGTTTTTATTTCGGGTTTGGTTTTCGGGATTGGCTTGATTGTGTCAGGCATGAGCAATCCCGCCAAAGTGATTCATTTTTTAGACATCGCGGGATCTTGGGATCCGAGTTTGGGCTTTGTGATGCTCGGTGCGATACCGGTTGCCTTCGTGGGTTTACGCTTGATAGAAAAGCAAGCTCAGACGGTTTTTAAAGAACCCTTGCACCTACCGGGTAAAACCCACCTTGATCGATCATTGATTGTGGGTGGCTTTATATTTGGTGCGGGTTGGGCGATGGCTGGGTTTTGCCCCGGTCCAGCGCTGGTGGCCTTGGGTGCGGGTTATGGCAAAGCCTTGGTGTTTGTGGTGGCCATGATCGCAGGCATGCTGATTCATGACCATCCCTTTAAGCGCTTGATGCATCGCACCCAGTCGTAGAAAAGTGATCGTTTACCAAGTGATTGCTTACCAAGTGATGGTTTGGCCGCGGTAATCCAAAAACTGAGCCCCTGGTTTGGCCACAGTCGCGTCTAGCGTCTGTAACAAACCTTCGGCTGAGACCTCAGGCGTGATGACGTCATGCCCACCGGCAAACGGGCCCGAAAGGCTTGAAGCAACGGTGCCCGGTTGCAAGGCCACCACGGCGGCGTGGGGTCTTTTGCGCTGAATTTCGATGGCGGCGGTTTGCAAAAACATGTTCAATGCCGCTTTCGAAGCCCGGTA
>ERZ887851.1116-NODE-1116-length-24313-cov-23.414255_pt1 | contig 24313 bp, 18 predicted proteins | sample MGYA00521100_ERZ887851 | MGnify/ENA primary metagenome ERZ887851 (study PRJEB32303, sample SAMEA104408602) | aquatic metagenome | biome: Brackish water; feature: Pelagic; material: water | place: Baltic Sea | collected 2014-06-06T16:11:00 | depth 11,444 m ... | reverse complement strand
GCTTTTACTCTTTTGGATGGGCTACAAGCAAATCACTGAAGGAAAGAACGACTAACGCGATTAAGAAAATACAGTGCCTAAAAAAGCCGCCCGTTGGGCGGCTTTTTTGATGCCTCAGTTTCTCAATATTTCTTGCAGTAGGCGTTTGGCTTGAACATCCCGCGCATAGGATCGGACGGCGGATGGATCGGTGCGCGGTGCATCTTCTTCTTTCATTCGACGCACGTAGGAGGCAATGGCTTGTACTTCTTTGTAATCGAACACGGCGCCTGCGGCTGTACTTTGTATGATTTGAGCGGCATCTCCTTCAATAGGGCCAAGGCCTAAAATCGGGTTTCCCGCACCCAAATAATCAAACAATTTCCCGGGGACGTGTCCCGTTGCGCTCGATACATTTGGCAATAAAAATAGCATCAGATGACAATCGAGCAGGCGCTGGTTTAATTGGGCCTTAGGAACATATTCCTCGAAAGTAACCTCGACGTGGCTCTCCAATGCTTCCAGCGTCTCGCGACTTTGCCCGTCCCAAGAACCTACAACACGCAGGTTCATTTCAAAATCTAGAGAGTTCAAAGCAGCAACCAATTCACCACAAGGGTATTGTGCCGCCAATGTACCGGCATAAAGTAACGTGAATTTCTGAGGTCGTTGTGGCACAAGAGCACTAAAGTCTTCTGGATCAAAACCATTGGTTAAGGTATGCACGCTACCCTTCTTCAAGCCGCCTTTTTGTTCGTACAAACCGCTCCAGCTAGGACTGACGCTGATCAACGCATCGCAAGTCGCAAATACCTTGCGCTCTAAACCCCGCTCATACCACCGGGTTAATGCCGTTGGATAAAACTTACGGTAATAATAAATATCCGTCCATGGATCCCGGAAATCTGCGGTCCAGTGCACACCAAACCGTTCTTTTAGCTTTAAGCCTACTAATTGCGTACTGTGTGGTGGCGATGTCGTAATCCAATGCCTTACCTCGTGCGTCTTTATGATTTCGGCTGCAGCCTTGAAGGCATGTGAATTCCAACCTTTACGCGCATCGGGGACAAAGAAATTGCCTCTGATGAATCGGGCCAATTTCTGAATGAAACTTACTTTCGCATCCTCACCAGAGAACCCACTAAAAGGCACAAACTTCTTACCTGTAACTTTTTTATATGCCCCAAATTTCTCCGACGTACCGGTTCTAAAAACTTGAATACCTGAAGCAACGTCTTGAAGTAAACCTTCATCGCGCAAAGGATACGTCGCTTTTTCTGCATCGACGGTCACCACATACAACTGGACACCTTCACGCGCTAGATACTTACTTAGCTTCAACCAGCGCTGAACCCCAGGGCCACCAGCGGGGGGCCAATAGTAGGTGATGATACCGAGCTTCATCTACTTCTTTTTCTTGTTGTCCTTGACCTCGACATAGTCGACATATTCGCCTACATCTTTTGGAATCTTACTTGATGAAGCTTTCTTTCCTTTCGGCTCTTTCTGCTTCTGAGGATTCTTAGGGTTCGAACCGCTTCTACCTCCAAAAAAACGGTCCAGCCATCTAAAGATGAGCCAAGCAAGAATGGTAAGTGATAAAAAACGAAACATGGTGAAAATTTTTGTCAAGATAAAAAGAATCCCGGCGCCTTTCGGCGCCGGGATTTTAAAGCATGTCTTTACAATAACATTAGCGACTCAGGTACAAGCTGCGTTCGCTGTGTAGCTTTTTGAATACCGGATCCTTCAAATCTTTAATGAAATGAATTTTCTCACCGGTTGATTTCATTTCAGGCCCCAATTTCTTATTGACGTTAGGGAATTTACTGAACGAGAAGACAGGAATTTTAATCGCGTATCCTTCGAGGTGCGGGTTGAAATTAAAGTCTTTTACTTTCTTCGTTCCAAGCATAACCTTCGTTGCATAATTCACGTATGGCTCTCCGTAAGCTTTACAGATAAACGGAACGGTTCTGGATGCACGTGGATTTGCCTCGATGATGTAAACCACATCGTCTTTGACTGCAAACTGGATGTTGATGAGCCCTTTCGTTTCAAGTGCTTTTGCAATATTTACGGTATGCTCTTTAATTTGCTGCATTACTAGCGGACCTAAATTGAATGGAGGCAGCACCGCCGAAGAATCTCCAGAGTGAATACCACAAGGTTCAATGTGCTCCATAATCCCAATAATGTATGCATCTTCACCGTCACAGATGGCATCAGCTTCCGCTTCAATTGCCCCGTCTAAATAGTGATCTAGCAGCACTCTATTGCCCTCAAACTCTTTGAAGAGGTTAACCACATGGCGCTCCAACTCTTGCTTGTTGATGACGATTTTCATTCCTTGACCACCCAATACATACGACGGACGGACTAGAATCGGGAAACCTAATTCGTCAGAAATATCCAATGCTTCATCTGCTGTTGTCGCAACGTCAAACTCTGGATAAGGAATATTGATTTCTTTTAATAGGTTCGAGAAACGACCACGGTCTTCAGCCAAATCCAGTGCTTGATAAGAAGTGCCTATGATTTCTATTCCGTAACGACTGAGTTTCTCTGCCAATTTCAATGCAGTCTGTCCACCTAATTGAACAATGACTCCGCGTGGCTTCTCGTGCAAAATAATATCGTAAATGTGCTCCCAGAAAACAGGCTCAAAGTATAGCTTATCCGCGGTATCGAAATCTGTACTTACGGTTTCTGGGTTACAGTTGATCATGATGGTTTCATACCCCTCTTCACGAGCAGCAAGCACGCCATGAACACAAGAATAATCGAATTCGATTCCTTGTCCAATTCTGTTTGGCCCAGAACCTAAGACAACAATTTTCTCTCTTTCTGTAACAACACTTTCGTTTTCGATCATTTCCACCCCATCCACTGTGGTGTGTGGCATCTCGAAAGTCGAATAATAGTACGGCGTCTGCGCAGGGAATTCCGCCGCACAAGTATCTACTAATTTCCAAACACGATTGATGCCTAAATCTGTTCGCTTCGTATGAACCTCGCTCTCAAGCGCATTGACCATATGAGCAATCTGACGATCCGCGAAACCTTTCATTTTAGCCTCTTGAATGAGCTCTTTAGGCAAGGAGTTTAGATTGTGCTTTTCAATCTCAGACTGGACGCGTGCCAAATCTTCAATCTCCTTCAAGAACCACATATCGATTTTCGTGATGTCGTAAATGGTTCTCAATGGAATGCCCATTTGAATCGCGTCGTAAATAACAAACAAACGGTCTGAAGATGCATATTCCAATTTGTGCAAAATGGTATCGTGATCGGTCAATCCTCTTCCATCCGCACCTAATCCGTTGCGCTTAATCTCTAAGGACTGCGCCGCTTTGTGCAATGCTTCTTGGAAGCTGCGGCCGATCCCCATGACCTCTCCTACAGCCTTCATTTGAATACCAAGGCGTGTATCAGCACCTTCAAATTTTTCAAAATTCCAACGTGGAATCTTTACGATAACGTAGTCTAAGGTGGGCTCGAAGTACGCTGTGGTTGTTTTAGTGATTTGATTGTCCAATTCATCCAAAGAATAACCAATCGCTAATTTTGCCGCTACTTTAGCAATAGGGTATCCCGTTGCCTTGGACGCTAATGCAGACGATCGACTTACACGTGGATTGATCTCGATAGCGACAATGTCCTCTTTTTCATCTGGACTCACTGCAAACTGAACATTACATCCACCTGCGAAATTTCCAATACTCCGCATCATTTTAATGGCCATATCGCGCATTTTCTGATAGGTAGTATCGCTCAATGTCATTGCCGGCGCAACCGTAATAGAGTCCCCCGTATGGATACCCATAGGGTCCATGTTCTCAATGGAACATATGATAATGATGTTGTCGTTTTTATCGCGGAGTAGCTCAAGTTCGTACTCTTTCCAGCCGAGCAACGCCTTATCTATCATTACCTCATGAATAGGGGAAATCTCTAAACCGCGGCTAAGTGCTGTATCAAATTCTTCTTCAGTGTGCACGAATGTCGCACCTGCTCCACCCAGCGTAAATGAAGCGCGTACACAAAGTGGAAAACCAAACTGTTGAGCGGTCTCCTTGCCGCGCAAGAACGACTTCGCTATTCTCGAGGGAGCCATAGGAATATCGATGGTCTCCATAAGTGCGCGGAATTCCTCGCGGTCTTCAGTGATATTAATAGCATCGATATCTACACCAATAATATCTACTTTATGCTCACTCCAAACCCCTTGTTTATCAGCATCGATACATAAATTCAATGCCGTTTGACCACCCATTGTAGGCAATACGGCATCAATATCGGGATGCTTTAGAAGAATCTCCTCAATACTCTCCACCGACAGCGGCTTTAAATAAATGTTATCCGCGATGACCTCATCGGTCATGATAGTCGCTGGATTTGAGTTGATTAGGGTAACAATGATTCCCTCTTCTCGAAGGCTTCTTGATGCTTGTGATCCAGAATAATCAAATTCACAAGCCTGGCCAATAACTATAGGACCAGATCCAATAATGAGTACGTGATTGATGGAAGTGTCTTTCGGCATGTGCTTTCTAAGATTTGTACAAAGTTAGGTGTGGTTTGGGCCAAAAAAAAGGTGTTGCTTTCGGCAACACCTATATCTTATTAAAAGGTTTTTAACATGTATTAACCTTTGTAATTTCCTTTATCACTAACAGTCAAACGTTTGCGACCTTTAGCACGGCGAGAAGCCAATACTTTGCGTCCGTCGAACGACTCCATTCTTGAACGGAATCCGTGCTTGTTTCTGCGTTTTCTATTACTTGGCTGAAATGTGCGTTTCATAACAATACTTTTTACCCTACTTGTTCGGGGCTGCAAATATAGAATAGAGTTTTGAAATCACAACTCCTGAAAATGAATTTTTAAAAAAATCAATACGGACTCGGACGTAAAGAATCCATAGATGGCAAAAATAAGCCTTTCTTCATAGGATTTTGCAAGGAGTACTACCTTTAATGCTTCAAATTAAACCACATGATAGACTTCTGGAACGCACGATATGCCGCAGCAGAATACGCCTATGGCACGGAGCCCAATGCATTTTTCAAGGCCCAATTAGACCAACTGACTCCAGGAAGGCTACTTTTACCCGCAGAGGGTGAAGGACGAAATGCCGTCTATGCAGCCAAAAAAGGCTGGGAAGTAGTGGCGTTTGACCAAAGTGAGGCAGGTCAAAAGAAAGCTTTGAAATTGGCAAAAGAAACGGGAGTATCACTTACCTATCTCATCAAAGACGCCATGGATTTTGATAGTAGAACAACTTTCGACGTCGTATTCTATGGCTTTTTCCATCTACCGCCAGACGCTTTAACACCCCTATACCATCATTTGAACACATTTTTAAAACCCGGCGGCACGCTCCTACTGGAGGGCTTCTCTAAAAAGAATTTGGGTCGCGGTAGCGGTGGACCACAAAACGAAGCCATGCTGTTTACAACGGAAAGCATCTTTTACCTCTTCGATGACTTCACCACCCTTAAGGTTTGGGAAGAAGAGACAGTGCTTAACGAAGGTCCTTTTCACCAAGGATCTGCAAGTGTTATTCGTGGCGTTTGCACCAAATAACTTCTAACCAATTAATTAGTTGTACATTTGCCGCACGAAAAGAGCGTCCATCTTTCCACGTAGGGTTAAATTTTAGTTTGGGAAGCGCTGACGTTCAAAGGGCGCACCCAGCGGTACTGGGCAACTAAAATTTGGCAGAGCCAACTCCATTTATGGAAACTTTTAAAGACAGTGGTCTACACCCTTCAATTGTGAAAGGCGTAGAGGCACTAGGGTTTGAAACACCTACACCTATTCAAAAGCTCAGTATTGAGCATTTACTGGAAAACGAAACTGATCTCATTGCCTTCGCGCAAACGGGCACAGGAAAAACAGCAGCGTTTTCATTACCAATCTTACATAACCTCGATGCTGACGTACAGCATGTGCAGGCTATTATTCTGGCTCCGACACGCGAGCTGTGTTTGCAGATTGGTAATGATATAGCTTCTTACACGAAATTCATGAACGTTAAAGTGACCGCTGTTTACGGCGGGGCACCTATAACGAAACAGATTAAAGAACTACAGGGTCGCCCACAAATAGTTGTGGGTACTCCAGGACGTACTTTAGATCTTATCCAGCGCAAGAAATTACGCATTGAAGATGTTCAGTTTCTAGTTTTGGATGAGGCTGATGAAATGTTAAGCATGGGATTCCAAGACGAATTGGACGCCATCCTAGCGAATACGCCAGAGCACAAACAAACCTTATGTTTTAGTGCAACTATGCCAGATGGCATGAAGCACCTCACCAAGAAATACCTTAATGATCCCAAGGAAATTTCAGCGGGAAAACGCAATATAAGTGCATCGAATGTAGCGCATGAACTCTACGTCGTGGGCTCGAAAAACACCTACGAGGCCATGCGTCGTATCGTGGATTTCAATCCGAACATGTACGGTATCGTATTTTGTAGAACGCGCCGAGAAACGCAGAGTATTGCTGAACAATTAGTTGGCGACGGCTATCGTGCTGAAGCCATTCACGGAGATCTCAGTCAGGCACAGCGTGATGACGTGATGAGTCGTTTCCGTCGTAAAAAACTAAACCTCATGGTAGCGACTGATGTTGCAGCCCGTGGTATTGATGTAAACGACCTTACCCACGTGATCAACGTGAACATACCTGATGATCCAGAGGTATATGTCCACCGTTCTGGACGCACGGGGCGCGCCGGCGCTAGTGGAATTTCATTAGTGATCACTCACGGTCGCAACATGAGAAAAGTTAAAAGTCTTGAACGCCTCATTGGCAAACAGTTCGAAGAAAAAACAGTGCCTAGCGGAGATGATATTTGTGGCATTAAAATGAAAGAGGCGATCGACGAAATCGTTAGCTACGAGCATACCACAACTATAGATCCGCAGCTTTTGGATGTAGCCATGGATAAATTGGCGCATTTAAGTAAAGCAGAATTAATCGAGCGCTTTGTAGGGCACGAAACATCTGTCATGCTCAGCCGATACCGTGGAGCGCGCGATATTAACGAGAAAGCTTCTAGTCCAAAAGAGCACGGAAAACGCGATCGTTCTACAGGAAGAGAAGAAGGATTTAAAACCGTTGTTATTGATTTAGGTTACCGTCAGAATGTTAACCCAAGCCGTATCATGGGTCTGATCAACGATGCCATGGAAGGAACGAAAGTGCGTATCGGTAAAATCGATATGGACAAAACTTTCACAAAAATAGATATCGAAGACCGTCATGCTGTAGAAGTTGCTGCACGTTTAAATGGTGCGAAAACAGGATCTTATGTAGTCAATTCGTACTTTGAGGAAGGCAGTAGTTCAACCAGAGCAGAGCGTCCATCTTATGGAGGCAGAGACCGCAGAGATAGTGGAGGTTATAAAGGAAAACGAAGCTTCGAAGGAGGCTCAGATGGTAGAGACAGTCGTTCTAACGACCGTCCAGTGAGACGTGAACGCATTAGCGGCGAACGCACTGAGAGACGCGAGCGCTTTAGCAACGATAGAACAAGTTCTGATAGAAGAAGCAGTGGCGGTTTCAGCAGAGACGATAACAGAAGTGGAAGTCGCACTGGTGGTGGCAGCAGTAGAACAGGTGCTCGCTCAACGGGCGGCGGCTACGGCAAGCCTAAATCGGGCGGAGGTTACCCTAAAGGCAACTCTAGCAGTGCCGGAAGAGGACGTAGAAGTTTCTAGCAGAAAGCTTACTTTAGATTGAAATGAAGGTAGCGCAAACAGTATGGATCACAGGAGCATCAAGCGGCATAGGTGAGGCACTTGCTTTGACGTATAACGCAAAAGGCTACCATACTATTTTAAGTGCGCGCCGTTCGGAGCGATTGGCATCGATTCAAAAACGATTAGCTTATCCAGAACATAGCTACCTCCTTCCTTTAGATTTAGAACAAAATGAAAACGCCGAAGTTTGGACCAACCAAGCTTTGGCGTTTACAGGTTCTATTGACCTCTTGATCAACAATGCCGGAATGGGACATCTAGGAACAGTACTAGAAATGACACTACCGGTCGAGCGAAAGGTTCTAGAAGTGAATTTTTGGGGGTGCGTGGCTTTAACTAAAGCAGTACTTCCGCACATGCAAAAGCGGAATAGCGGACAGATTTGGACCATTGCAAGCATTTTAGGTCATTTCGGATCTCCTAAATTAGCAGCATATGCCGCGAGTAAATATGCACTTGTTGGATATTTCGAAAGCTTGCAATACGAACTACGCTCAAGTGCTGTCCATGTTGGACTAGTTAGTCCTGGTTTTATAAACACGTCCGTCACCCTCAACAGTTTGGGCCCCGATGGAGTACCTATCCAAAAAAACAGTTCCGCGCAAGAAAAAGGTATGCTTCCAATGGAGTTCGCTCGAAAATTTTACAACCGCACCGCAAAACGCAGGCCCAGTAGACATCTGTTTATAGGTAGGTACGAAATTCTAGCGGTACCTTTCAAGCGTTTCTTTCCGAATTTATTTTTCAGTATCTACGGAAAACTGACCGATGTCACGAGACAAAAGAAAAACTAGCAATTATATTTGAGTTCACAATTTATACCCCATGGCACAAGGAATAATCAACCCAAAATATCTAGACGTCAACTTTGTCGGCGCATTTAAAGAGGCATACGAAAGTGCGAAGCCTTGTAAATATTTGGTCATGGAAAATTTCTTCACTGAGGAAATTGCGAATGATTTATTCGCTCACTTCCCGTCCATTGATGATTTGAACGTAAAACGTAAAAGCTTAAATGAGGATAAAAGCGAAGATTATCATTTTGACCGCTGGCATCCTTCATTTTCAAAAGCACGTGAAGCCGTAGCGTCTAAAGACTGGAGTGACCAATTAAGTCGCATTACGAGCATTGAGGGGCTACATACTACTACAGATGCATTAGGTTCAGGAGTACATCAAGGAAAAAACGGTTCGTACGTCGACATTCACATTGATGTAAATATGAATTCCAAACTTGGCCTTTGGCGTAGGATCAACCTACTGGTTTACCTCAACAAGAATTGGAAACCGGAATACGGTGGCGCACTTGAATTATGGAATAAGGAGATGACGGAATGTGTAACTCAGGTACCTCCAACCTTCAATACTGCAGTAATCTTTTATACCGACGACAATAGCCCACACGGCTACAAAAAAATAAATATCCCGGAAGGCGAATCTCGAAAGAGTTTCTATACTTATTTCTATACGAAACCTGAGAAAGGTGTGAGCTACCGTGATTCAAAATTTGTTTCTAGACCGGATGATAAGGCCACAAAAAAAGTAGCCACAGGTATTAAAGAGGCTTTAAAGGTCAATGGGAAAAAGTTGCTTAAAGCTTTAGGAATTAAAGACTTGGATTTCCAAGACAAAAACTAACACTGCACTTTTGGTGTATCATGAATGAAAAGCTGCCTTTGTGCAGCTTTTTTTTATCCAACGTGAATATTTGCCTTTGGGTACTTGAAAGAATTCACCTGCTGACGCTGACCGCTCAATGCGAACGCTAAGGTTAATGTACCTACCCTTCCCGCTAGCATGGAAAGCATAAGTACGGTTTTTGAACCGATGCCAAGTTCGGCTGTGATGCCCGTACTTAAGCCAACAGTACAGAATGCACTTACCTCTTCAAAAGCGAGGTCAAGTAAGTCGATAGAAGGTTCTAGAATAGTAAGGGCAAATATGCCCAATAGAATGCTCACGGCGGAAAAAAGGAATATCGCAAAAGCGCGATTCATTAGTTCCCATGGGATTTGTGTTCTGTAAAGGTTGATACTCTTTTTACCTTGAATCGTTGCAGAGGCGCTCATAAAAACTAAGGCGAACGTACTGGTTTTTATCCCTCCCGCAGTGGACCCTGAACCGCCTCCAATAAACATTAAGAAAATCAAGAATAATAAGGCAGGGGTCGCTAAGGAACCTATTGAAATAGTATTAAAGCCCGCGGTACGCGCGGTAATGCTTTGGAAAAAGCTATGACTGATGTGCGCACCTACATTTTCACTTCCCGGATCTAGAAAGAAAAATACTACCCCTCCAACTACAATTAACGTAGCAGATACCACTAACCCTAGCTTCGTTCCAATACGCAAGCCACGCCAAGAGCGAACGACAGGCTGTTTTATCCATTGCTGGCGAAGCACATCGGTTAGGGTACCAAAACCGATACCGCCGAGCACGATTAACAGGGCAATTACCCAGTGCACGCCAAAATCCCATTGGACATTGGTGCTAGCGAGAGAATCCGTAAAAAGTGAAAAGCCTGCATTATTAAATGCAGAAATGCTGTGGAACATGCTATAGAAAATGGTCGTTCCTAAGGTATCAAACTCATTGCGCCACAAAAATCCTAGTAAAAGTGCGCCGGTCGCTTCGATAAATAGGGTAAGCCTGAAAATTGCAGAAATAAGTGAACGTGAACGCTTTAAATCTTCGCCTAAATTCTCACTCATGAAGTTTTGCTGACGCATTCCAAATCCACCTCTAAGTATTGCAAAAAGTGCCGCAAATGAGATAATGTTCAATCCACCTAGCTGCATCAGTAACATGACAATGAATTGGCCCTTAACACTAAGGACTCCACTTATGTCTATCGTACTTAAACCCGTAACACAACTTGCGGAAATACTCGTAAACAATGCGGTTAATACGTCGAGACCCTCATTCCCAGCAATGGTCATTTCAGGTAACATCAACAGCCCTGTACCAAGCGCAATTAAAACTAGAAAACTAAGTACCAATAACGTTGGTGGGCTGAGTTTCGATTTCGGCAATAGCTCACCGACTTTACCAAATTCAAGACCCACAATCACAAGAACATAACACTGCAATACAATCAAAAAACTCTCCTGAAGCCCAGGTATTTTCAGCAATAACCCTATTTGGTTAAGTAACTCGAAACCGGTCAAGTTGATCACTAGTATATCCACTATCAGAAAGAGCATTAATACACTCTCCCATTTTCGGTTCTTCAGAAATTGTATTGGATGAAAATTGTAAAAAAGCTCAAGAAGAAATTTAACTAAATAATAGCCTAGGGAGCCCCGAACAATGTATCCGATCCATCTATTTTGATGTGCTTCTAACTCATATCCATGATAAAAAACCAGTGCTACTAGTGTCGTTAAAGCAACCAACACACTTCCTCGCGAGAGCATTCGCAACATGAAGTCACGGCTATCGTAAAGCCTAATATTGATGCGCTCACGGAGCGCATTGAATCGCGATTCTATGCTCAAAATATACTCTTCTCTTAACCCGAAGTTAGGACTATTCCTCGAAACAAGCTTTGGCTCAGTACCCTTCGTATGATTTTTCTTCCCTGAGGTTGGAGCCGGTAAGATTATTAATAGTGCTCTTCAAGACAGCGCGTCGATCATTTAAAACATAGACCTCACGTGCCAAAGTAATAAACGTATCGCCGAAGTCTCTTGCCTTTTCTTTCAATCGCAAGGCATCTTCAACGTCCCAAAGTGCCTCATTAGTTGAACGAAGTTCTGCAGTGGCTTGGCTATACTCTTCCAGATTTGATACCAATGCCTCGATGTGTTGGACGGCGTTTTGAAGTGCTGCATATTCTTTTCGAATGTTCCGAACCTTTTCTAAATCTAGAATTCGCTCCAATTTTATCTCTAAAATGGAAACCTTATCTAATATTTCACCGTTCGATACTTCTATCTTCAAAATAAATGGACTTAGTCCTCTAAGTTAGCTACTGCAACTTTAACTCTTTTTACCGCTTCCTGGAGCTCAGCTTCTGCAGCAGCATATGAGAATCTGATATATCCGGGCAATCCAAATGCATCACCAGGAACGGTACTCACCAAACCTTCTTCTAATAGATACATGCTCACGTCGAGCGCGGTCTCTAAAACTTGTCCGTTAAATTTCTTCCCTAAAAGGGCCGTTATTCTTGGAAAAACATAAAATGCGCCAGGAGGAGTTTCTAATTCAAACCCCGGGATTTCTTTCATCCACGTGACCATTTTCTCTCGACGGTACGCGAATTTTTCCACCATATAATTGACCTTAGACGGATCTGACTCAACAGCAGCTTTGCATGCACGTTGCGCAATAGAGTTGGCGCCAGAGGTGAAATTCGATTGAAACTTTGTACACGCTTTGGCAATCCATTCGGGCGCCCCTATGTATCCGATACGCCAACCGGTCATCGCAAATCCTTTTGAAAGGCCGTTAACAGTAATAGTCTGGTTATATACCTCTGGAAAACTAGCTATTGAGACATGGCTGACCTCACCGTAGTTGAGCAACTCGTATATCTCATCGGAGATAATGTAGAGGTTTGGATGCTTTGCCACTACAGCTGCAATCGCCGCTAAATCCTCTTTGCTGTATACCGCTCCACAAGGATTGTTTGGTGAAGAGAATATGAGGACTTTAGATTTTGGAGTAATGGCCGATTCTAACTGAGCAGCAGTAATTTTAAAACCACTTTCCATGGTTGTCGGCAGAACTTTAACATCGGCACCACAGTAATCCGCTTGATCCATATAGCTTACCCAATACGGCGCTGGAATGATTACTTCATCCCCAGGATTAACTAAGGCTAAGAAAATATTCAAAAGACTCTGTTTCGCCCCTGTGCTGATCACAATCTGATCCGCTGTATATTCAATACCGTTATCTCGCTTAAATTTTGCGGCAATACTTTCTCTAACATCAGTAAAACCAGGAACCGGCATATAATGCGTAAAGTTCTCAACCATAGCTTGAGAAGCAGATTCCTTGATAAAGTCTGGAGTGTCAAAATCAGGTTCACCAAGAGACAAGCTAATTACATTTTTACCTGTAGCACTCAATTCGCGTGCCTTTTTCGCCATCTCAATGGTCATGGGAAGACCCATCTGTTGTGCTCTTTTTGAAAGTGATTGCATGAATAAAGTATAATAAGGTGGCAAAAATAACGATATTTGTATGCCTCAAGACAAATTCATGGAAGCATTTATTGAAATTCTAAAGTATACTTTTCCAGCGGCTTTAATGCTGTTGCTCACCTATTTACTGCTGTCAAACTTTGTAGATAACGAAGAAAAAAGACGCCAATTTTACTTGCGTAAAGATTTGCAGAAAAAGGCGCTTCCTATGCGATTTCAGGCGTACGAACGGATTATTGTACTTCTAGAACGTATTAGCCCAAACCGTCTTGTGCTGCGAGTTAAACCGGGAAATATGGACATTGGTAATTACAGAAAGCTCCTGGTCAATGCCGTTCGCGAGGAGTTTGACTACAATATTTCTCAACAGGTTTATGTTACTGATGGTGCTTGGAATCATGTCGTAAGTGCAAAAAGCCAAGTGGTCTCGTTGATCAATAAAACGACTGCTGAATTAGGTGCGGAAGCGACTGCAGTAGATTTAAGCCGAAAGTTGATTGAACTCGAGATGATGGGAGATATCTTCCCAACTAAGGCCGCCATTCTTTTGTTAAAGCACGAAGCCGCTCGAAACTTCTAGACCTTTCCTTTTAAGGATTTGACCATTTCCGCACTTGCCTCGAAAGGGTTCAGGTTTCCTAGCGCGACCTCAGCCTTCAAAGCTTCGTAGTCCTTTTTCCAGTCCTTGTCTTTGCGTAATAGCTCGAATACGCCATCGCGCACGGCATGCTCGAACCAGTACTCTTGTTGTCCCTTGCGTTTCTTGTCGAACCAACCTTTTGATTGACTGTGTCGACGGTATCGGTCGAAGGATGTATCCAGCTCATTGAAGCCAAAGCCAGTCAAACCTGAAGTGAGCAGCACCGGGGGATGCCAGTCGAATTTCTTATTCGTAAAAAGTTGTAGCGCACTCCGAATCGCGAGGGCACTTCGTTCACCCGCTGGTGTATTTGGTGGTTCACTTTTATTTATAGCGATGATATCAGCCATTTCCATAATCCCCTTTTTCAAGCCTTGCAGTTCATCGCCTGTTCCGGGCATCGCCAAGAAAAGAAAACAATCGACCAATTGAGCGACCAACGTCTCACTCTGTCCAACACCAACCGTTTCAACGAAAATATAGTTGAATCCTGCGGCTTCACAAAGCAATAAGGCCTCTCTAGTCTTTTTTGCGACGCCGCCTAGATTCCCGCCTGATGAACTAGGACGAATGAACGCGCGCTCGTGCTTACCCAACTCCATCATTCGCGTTTTATCACCTAAAATAGACCCCTTGCTGACCTCCGATGAAGGGTCAACGGCGAGTACAGCGACACGAGCAGTTTCATCTGATTTTAGTAAGGCACTTCCGTAAGATTCAAGAAAAGTACTTTTACCTACACCTGGAACGCCGGTTACACCTATGCGAAAACTGCTGCCTGTGTGTGGCATTAATGCATGTAGGAGGGCTCGAGCATTCTCCTTATCCGCAACGGCGTTGCTCTCCACCAACGTAATGCCTTGCGCTAATGCAGGAAGATTCCCGTCAATAATATCCTTGGCTAATTCAGCAACGGAACGACTCCATCTTTTACCCGCTCTAAGTTTAGGGTTAACAGAAGGCGCATTCTTTACACCTTTGGTAATATGTAGCGCCTTTTTAGCCATTATGCTTTATCGATATACGCTTGAAGGTAATTGAAATCGGCGGTAAGTGCACCATCACTGCATTCGGTCGCACGAAACAAGATGTGCTCTTTGTCCCCATCAAACAAGGCTGGAATTACATGTTCGATCAAATCAGACCCAAAACTCAACGAAGCATCGCGCGGTAATTCACACGGAAGATTATCCACAGCCATTACTCCTATTGCTTCCGGATCATCATGCGCCACCTCCTTCTCTTCACGCGCCAAATACCCGTAGAAGGGTTCAGCAATTGTTGAAGGACGAAGTGTCGAGGCCACAGGTCCATCAATATCACAGCTGATGTCGGATACATAGGTAATTGCGAAATCTAGCCGCTTAGCGTCCGCCCTAGTGAATATGAAAGGTGCACGACTGTCGTAATAATGCCCAGCTATGTAGAGTTTTGCATACGGGGCATACTGCATGAAATTGCTTTCAAAACCACTTGGGTCCGCAAATAGCTCTTTGCGATCGAAAGGACTTCCGTCGCTGGTCCTATAGTAGTGTTCCACGTTTAACTGACTCCAAAAAGAACCTTTGTGATTTTCAATTTCTACAGGAGCGATTTGTGGAATTCCAGCCGCTTGCAAGGTCTCCACGGCACCGCTCGCAACACGACCTTTTCCGGTGAGTAAAATTCTCATATCCGATGGCCAATCCACACCTTTTAATTGCGTGAACATATCCTGCATGTCGCGACATTCATGCGCAGGCTTGAGCGCAAACTGCCCGTATTTCTCGCCCCATCCTCTGAGTCCGTTGTAGGCGCCAACGAGCCCGGCGAATCGGCCAAAAGCAACCACTCGATTGCCGTTTTTCTTCAATAATTCATAATCTATAAGACGAATATTACGGTCAACACACGCTTTCAAAAGCTTTGCGTTATAGGGCTGCTGTTTGTAGGTATGAGAGAAGAAAAAATAGGTTTTGTTGGGAATGAGCTGATCAATGGGTACCTCTTTCACTCCGAAAAGGACGTCGCAATCACTCAAATCCTGTTGCAGAGCAATGCCTGCTTCTACATATTCGTCATCTGCAATGGCACGAATAGCCGAAGGCTGAACGACTACGTCACAATCAAAATTACTTTTCAATGCCGCAGCATGTGCTGGAGTTAACGCAACGCGCTTATCCACTGGAACCTTACCCTCTTTTAATATGCCGATTTTCATATGCTTAAAGATAGTACAGATTTTAGCGTCAATTCCCATAGTTCCTTCGTTGATGTGCACATATTTGGCGCAGAATTCGCGTATCTTCGCACTCCACATCTTTTCTGGGGCTGACTGGTTTTGACAGCAAGCCGAAGGTTGATGTAAGCATGTCGAGCGCTGAAGGGGCAGCTCGTTAATACACCGCTTCATTTTTTTTAACTGGCGAAGATTCTTACGCTTTGGCCGCTTAATCTGACAGGATGTCGATTTTGCTAATCCTATACTAGGTATAGGAGCTGAACATCTCGCAGGAGCCCCCGTCCTGAGGCGACTGATCACGAGGTGTGGAAAATTCAGGAATGCAGTTAGCCTTCGCTTCGCGGGCTAGCCTAAGTCTAGAAGATAAGCCGTGATTAGGGTGCTTGTGCTCAGAGATCGGTCGAAAATTCAATCATAAGATAAACATGTAGAAAGCCTCAGGCTTCCTTGTTTGGACGCGGGTTCGATTCCCGCCAGCTCCACTTGGTGATCGAAGCAAAGGAACAAAGCCAGCGCAATTTCATTGCGCTGGCTTTTTCTTTAGATAAAATCCGAAAAATCTTGAGGATTTTGGAGAAAGAGAAAAAATGCCGCGAACGCAAAACGGGTACAGGCTTTGTTCGAGCGAAAGATCCACTCCGAACGGCGCCTTATACATTCTTACAAATTCCATTGTACCTTTCATAGATGGATCGAATACTATTAATGACACTTGGCTCACGCGGGGATATGGAACCTTATCTAGCTTTGGGCGAAGAACTTAAAGAGAATGGATATGAGGTAGGTTTCTGTATGCCGGAACAATTTCGTTCACTGGCCGCAGAGGTGAGTGAACATTTCTTCCCGATGACTCACGAATACCTCGACTTAATCGACTCACCCGATGTAAAAAAAATTACCGGGCAAATCGGTTCTGGGTGGAGTCGCATAAGCACTCTATTTAAGCTCCTGCGAGAAACAAAGCCGATTCAAGAGCAACTCATCCGCGACCAGCGGGACGCTGATATGAGCTTTAAGCCAGATCGAATCATCTACCATATCAAATGTGCTTATCCCGTTATGGCAGCCTTGCGCGATGGTCGGCGTGTTGAATTACTTATACCGATGCCGTGTTTAGTGCATCCCGTTCGTGAATTACCCGCTATAGGTATGGGACAATTCAATAATCACTTGTGGAACAAAATGAGTTATGCATTGACCAATTCAGCAATGATTTCCCAAGCCATCATCGGGTATGGGAACAAGATCATGAAAGAATGGAATTGGGCACCCTTTAAACGAAAAGAAGTAAAGCGTTTTTTACTTTCGGAAGTGCCGGTTGAATACGCCATTTCTAAGCGACTTTTTCCCCAGCCTAACTACTGGCCAGACCAGGTCAAAGTCACTGATTTTCGAGAACGGAATAAGTCCAAACACTGGAAACCTTCTGAAGATCTCGCTCGCTTTATCGAGAAATACCCGAACCCGCTGTATGTTGGATTCGGCTCTATGATCAATGCTAAACCAAAAGAAGTGGGACAAGCCTTACTCGAACTAAGCAATAAACACAACCTTCCCATTTTCATCAACTCGAGTTGGGGCGGTATTGAAATAGAAAGTCCTTTACCCGAAAATATCTTTCTAGTAAAGGACATTCCCTACGATTGGCTCTTTAGTCGCGTTTGCGCCGTGGTACACCACGGTGGCTCTGGAACCACTCATAGTGCATTGCGTTTTGATCGTCCTCAGCTCATTTTACCGCATATTGCCGATCAATTCCTCTGGAATAAGCTAATCAACGAAGCTGGCATAGGACCTTTAGGGTTCCCCATTAAAAAATTTACATCCGCACTTTTTGAAGAAAAAGTATTGGAATTGCTCAAATACTAACGTCTTCTTGACGGTCGCTTTCCGCGAGCAGGAGCTCCAGAGCGTGAATTTCCTCCTCCATGCTTAGGACCGCGGCTCGTGCGCGGCGCACGCTGACCTTGCTTAGCGGGAATACGGTTTTCAGGAACCGACCATTCCTCAGCAGCCCCCTCCGTAAAAGGATGTTCCTCTATCAAAGGAACTTGGGCCTTAATGAGCTTTTCAATATCCTTCAAGTAACCCCGCTCATCTGCTGCGCAAAAAGATATTGACGAACCAGAAGCCTCTGCACGTCCCGTCCGCCCAATCCGGTGAACATAGGTCTCAGAGATATTGGGAAGCTCATAATTCACCACATGCTCTAATCCTGAAATATCAATTCCACGAGCGGCAATATCTGTGGCCACTAATACACGAACATTCCCTTCTTTAAATCCTTTTAGCGCTTTCTGACGGGCATTTTGGCTTTTATTGCCATGAATAGCTGCTGCGCTTACGCCTTTCTTTTCAAGAATTCGGACGACTTTATCGCAGCCGTGCTTCGTTCTACCAAAGACTAGGACACTACCTTCTAATTCTTCCAATAAGTGGATAAGTAGTGATGGCTTTTCGCCTTTACTCACATAGTAGACACACTGCGAAACGCGCTCCGCTGTGGGTTTTTCCACAGCAATTCGAACTTGTTTGTAGTTAGGCTTTAAAATTTGACCACTCAACTCCATGATTGTCTTCGGCATCGTTGCAGAAAAAAACAGGCTTTGACGTTTAGAAGGAAGTAAACGAAGTAGCTTTTTTATATCATGAATGAAGCCCATATCCAGCATTTGATCGGCTTCATCAAGAACGAAATGCGTTAGGGAGCGTAGGTCTATAAATCCTTGACTTTGTAAATCTAATAATCGTCCAGGCGTTGCAACTAAAATATCCACCCCTCTTTTGAGCTGATCAATTTGCGGATTAGCTCCTACGCCGCCAAAAATAACTGCGGTACGAAGGGATGTTCCTGAAGAATAGCGCTTAGCATTTTCGGCAACTTGTAATGCCAATTCTCTGGTTGGAGTAACTACCAAAGCTTTTATGCTTCTTCTGCGTTCGCTTGGCGCATCCAGAATATTTTGAATGATAGGTATGGTAAATGCAGCCGTCTTACCGGTCCCTGTTTGGGCGGTTCCGAGTAAATCGTAGCCCTCTAAAAGGACGGGGATGCTTTGGGCTTGAATAGGTGTAGGTTGTGTGTAGCCTTGTTCTTTTAAGGCCGATAGGATTTGGGGCTTGAGCCCCAATGAATCAAAGGTCATATGTTCTTTTTAGGCTGTCGTTAACTTAACGCAGCACTGCAAATGTAGGCTTTCTGTAGTGAGTGAAATTTTATTTTGCAAAATCGATAGTATTACTATTATTTTTGCGGTGCTAAACAATTATTTAAAACTAGCGTTGTACTCGAATATGAATGCATTAAACATTACCATAAGCGCAAAGCTTTACAGCAAAAACCCGGATGAAACAGAGCTGGGAAGACGCATTTTATCGAAGAGTATTGAATTGATGGACGAGCTGGGTTATGAGCAATTGACTTTTAAAAAAGTGGCTCGAGAAATCATCAGTACAGAATCTGGAGTGTATCGTTACTTTCAAAACAAGCACCAGCTACTGACTTACCTGATTAATTGGTATTGGGGCTGGCTCGAAGTAAAAATGGCTCAGGAATTCATGCTGCTTAATAGTCCGGAAGAAAAACTTAAAAGAGCCATCCAGCTTCTAGTGCTTCCTATGGATCAGGACGAGCGTATTCCTCACATCGATGAGCGCGCCTTGCAACGAATGGTTGTTGCTGAATACCCTAAGATATATCTCACCAAAGATGTAGATCAAGAAAACAAAGAAGGCTATTTCCTGGGGTACAAGCAGATTTGTGAGACCTTAAGTCAATTGGCTTTGCAAATCAATCCAGGCTACCCGTATCCACACAGCTTATTTGCGACCATCATTGAGGCTGCCCAGAGTCAACAATTTTTCGCTGAACATCTACCCCGCCTTTCCGATTCATCTGGGAGCAAGGAAGAAATCGTACACTTTCTAACAGATATGACCCTTAAATCTCTGTACGACTAATGACTAAAAACCCTTTCCAAAAATTCATCGCGATGTTAGCTGAAGACCGTCGCGACATCCTATACCTGTACCTCTATGCCTTATTCTATGCATTGGTAAATCTAAGTTTACCTTTAGGTGTTCAGGCGATTGTAGGACTTATTCAAGCAGGTACTGTAAGCACCAGCTGGGTTATTCTAAGCGCTTTAGTTACCATTGGCGTTATTGTAGGGGGCATACTCCAAGTATTGCAATTGTCTATTTCGGAAATTCTTCAACAACGCATTTTTACGAGGGCTGCCTTTGAATTCACTTACCGTATACCAAGGTTTCAAAACCAATCCATTCGGGGCACCTATCCGCCCGAGCTTATTAATCGCTTTTTTGATACGCTCAATGTGCAAAAAGGACTATCGAAAATGCTCATGGATTTTAGTGCTTCGACGCTACAGATTGTCATTGGTTTAATCCTACTTGCTACGTACCATCCTTTCTTCATCACTTTTGGATTAGCACTCATTGCACTGCTCGCTGCCATTCTTTATTACACCGGGCCAAGAGGTCTCGAGAGTAGTATGAAAGAAAGTACATTCAAATACAAAATCGCACATTGGCTAAAGGAGATTGCTCGCACTATGGATACGTTTAAACGCGCTGGGCATACAGAACTTCCTCTAGAGAAAACAGATCATTTGGTTGAGCAATACCTCATTCACCGCAAAAAACATTGGAAGGTGTTAATCTTCCAATACGCAAATATTGTAGGCTTCAAAGCACTAGTAACGCTGGGTTTATTAATCATTGGCGGTTTGCTTGTGATACAAAATGAAATAAATGTTGGCCAATTCGTCGCTTCGGAAATCGTCATCATCCTTATCGTAAACTCGGCCGAAAAACTTATTCTAACCATGGAGCCCATCTACGATGTACTAACTGCCGTAGAGAAAATGAGTTCCGTCACTGATATCCCACTTGAGGAAGACCAAGGAAATGTACTTTTCGAAGACATTGACACAGGTATGGGCGCTGATATTGAGCTGAAAGACCTCGTCTACACATCCGAAGACGGCTCTCGCGCGATTCTCTCTAGCCTAAACCTTACCATACCTACCGGTTCGAGAGCTGTAATCACCGGTAAAAATGGATCGGGAAAATCCACTCTATTGCGCTTAATGGCGGTTCAATATGAACCCACCAAGGGAACGGTAAGCTTTAACGGGTACCCAACAGGGTCCCTGAATACTGCCGATTTAAGGTACCATGTGGGCGATTGTTTTCTAAGCGAAGACCTTTTCGAAGGAACACTTTTAGAAAACATCACATTAGGACGTCCTGAAATAGAACTTGAAGACGTACGTTGGGCAACTGCTGGATTGGGACTCGTAGCATTTATTAAAAGCCTAGATAAAGGATTGGAGACCGCCGTTGGCCCAACCACCCGACCTTTATCCAGCAGTATTGTTGAAAGAATTCTCCTCGCAAGAAGCATTGTAACACGTCCACGCTTGCTACTTCTTGATGATATTTTCCATCTGTTTGACCCAAAAGAACGTGAGAAAATCATTGACTTCTTGTGGGACGATCGCCAGCCCTGGACACTCGTGGCGGCATCTAATCTTGAGACCATAAAAACCCACAGTAACCTTACCATTGAACTCTAACAGCAGATGCTAAACATAAGTAAACAAAGAATAAACGAGCGTCTAAAAACAGAACGCTATCGAAGCTTTGGACTTTTAGGCAACCCCTTCATAGGACCTAAGGTTAAGCGTAATTTTATCATTGCTGGAGTATTGAGTCTGGTCATCCTCTTTTTACCATGGACACAAAATATCCAAGCCAAAGGCACGGTAACCATGTTACAACCTGGACAGCGTGCGAGCGAAATACAATCTGCTATTGCAGGACAGATTGCACAGTGGTATGCACAAGAAGGTGATGTCGTTAATGCAGGAGATACCATAGCACGTTTACGAGAAATTAAAAATGAATACCTCGACCCGCGACTCATTGAGCGTACGAAAGAGCAAATAGTCGCAAAAGAAGATGGTGTAAAGAGCTATGAGCAAAAAGTAGAAGCGTTAGTCTCTTTAATTGAAAGCTTGAGGATCAACCAGCAGGTTAAGGCACAAAGCTTACAATACGATCTAGCGGCAGCAAAGGCCCAAGCAGAAAGTGATAGCGCCCAATTTATTGCGGAATCGCAAAATTTAGAAGTTGCAAAAACGCAAGTTTTACGTTTTAACCAACTTTTAGAACAAGGGTTGAAAAGTCGAACTGAGGTAGAACAGTACAGAATGAAATTGGCGCAAAGTCAAGCGAAATCTCAGGAAACTGCGCAAAAGTGGGAAATGAGTAAAAATAAATTGCTTGATGTACGCTTAGCATTAAAGAACAACACCAATGCTTTCTTAGAGAAAATAGCGAAGGCGCAGAGCGATCTGGCAACAGCAAGTAGTATGCTTGCCACGTCTCAAGGAGATTTATCGAAGCTGAGAAACACTTTGAGCAATTACGAAATGCGCAGTGCCTATTACTACATCACCGCACCTCAGAATGGCATGCTCGCTAAAATCACCAAGCGCGGTATTGGCGAAACAGTGAAAGAGGGTACTTCGCTTGGAACAATCGTACCTACTTTATACGATTTAGCCGTGGAGCTCTACATCAGTCCCATAGACATGCCACTTATTCATGAAGGCTCTACGGTCCAATTCCAATTTGACGGATGGCCTGCCATCGTCTTCCGCGGATGGCCAAACACAAGCTATGGCACCTTCACCGGATCTGTGGTCGCGCTCGATCGAATCACAAACGAAAACGGCAAATACCGCTTGCTTGTTGCGCCTAGTGAAGAATGGCCTGAAAATTTACGCGCCGGTACTGGAGCGAGAGGAATAGCCTTACTAAATACAGTTCCAGTATGGTATGAAATGTGGCGACAGCTCAACGCATTCCCACCGGATTATTACGAGCCTATTCTTACTCAAGAGAGCATAGGTAGACCAAAAAGCCTAGTTGGACAATGAGACGAATTAAAGTAATATTCATCCTTCTTTTATCTGTTTCAACTCTATCGTCTTCGGCGCAAATGATGGCGGATACCCTTTCTGTTGAGCAATTCCTATTTTGGGTAGATAGCTATCATCCGCTGATGAAAGCGGTGAATTCAAAGCTGCCTATAGCGAAAGCCGCGCTCTTAAAACAACGCGGCCAATTCGACCCCGTTCTGGCAGGTCATTTATCCAACAAAACCTATGAGAGCGAGACTTACTACAATCTTCCATCTTGGTCGCTATCCACTGCTACTGCAGGTCCCGTTCGTATCGATGTGGACTGGAACGCAACTGCCGGTCTCTACACGAACCCTCAAGATAAGCTCCCGGAAGAAGGTATGTTTGCGATTGGCGGAATGCTCGAATTGGGCAATGGACTAATCACGGACGAGCGACGCACGGCCCTTAAACTAGCGAAAGTCGGTGTGCACCTTGGCGCCGCAGAAGCTGAACTTTATCGAAACGAACTTTTACTCAAAGCTGCTAAAGATTATTGGAAATGGTTTGAAGCGCAGGAGAGCAGCCTGGCGTATTTCAGCGCACTTCAAGCGGCTAAAGAAATACAAATCATGACGCATCAAGCATTCGCTGCGGGCGATGCTTCGGGCATGGATACCTTAGATGCTAATGGCCTCGTTAGCACTTGGGAAGCCGCATATTTCTCTGCACGTCAAAAAGCCATTCAAGCATTGTTGACCATGAGTAATTGGCTTTGGAGCGAATCTTCTCAACCGTTGCTTTTGGACCCCAATGTATTGGCTTCAAAAAACTTACCTAAAGGCAGCACCCGTTCGACCCAACTGAGCGAAGAACACCCTTTACTCAGGTACAATGATGCAAAAGCCCGCCAATTCAAATTAAAAGAGAATTTGGCTAAAGAATACTTAAAACCAAAGGTCGGTATAGGTGGTGCATTTTTATTGCCAGGAAACTTTGTATCCACTCCAACGTCGACCAATTTCAACGATGGCAATAGGATCGTTAAAGCAAAAGTGGCCTTACCACTGCTTCTGCGCGAAGGACGAGGATACTCAAAAAGTCAGTCCCTGCAAACTGAGCAGTTTAACTGGGAAAGAGATGCGCAAGAAAATGCATGGTCGAATCAACTCAACGCGACTGCACAAAGTATTTTACTTCTTGAAAATGCGTTACAGTCGAATCAACGCAATGCACAGAACATGAAAGCATTATTGCGGGCTGAACGTGAAAAACTGCAAATAGGAGATTCTGAATTACTTAAAGTGAATCTTCGCACCAGTTATTACGCAGAAGCATTAATACAAGAAGCCCAAGCACAAAGTGAGCTGGGAATGAAGTGGGCAGAGTGGCTGTCACTTTCCGCCGGATTTTAAGCGCAGTTACCGCCTTCTATTTTCGTTACATTGCAGAGCGTAAAACATGCACTCTGATGAATAAAACTTGGATTTGGTCGCTCACTGTGGCGCTAGCTGGATTTTTGTTCGGCTTTGATACCGTCGTTATTTCCGGCGCCAACGCACCCATCAAAGAACTTTGGCAAACCTCGGCCTGGTTCCACGGCGTTTTCATCA
>ERZ887851.1115-NODE-1115-length-24375-cov-8.967270_pt1 | contig 24375 bp, 24 predicted proteins | sample MGYA00521100_ERZ887851 | MGnify/ENA primary metagenome ERZ887851 (study PRJEB32303, sample SAMEA104408602) | aquatic metagenome | biome: Brackish water; feature: Pelagic; material: water | place: Baltic Sea | collected 2014-06-06T16:11:00 | depth 11,444 m ... | reverse complement strand
GTTTAGCGCAACTTTTCAAGGTCAGAACACATCTGAATTGGTTTGGAATTTTGTATCCCGATATGATATTAATGGATTGAGATAAGGAACAAAAGTGCATAACAATGTATATAAAAAATAGGTGAAAAACTAGTAGTTTCAGTGGTTGTAGCTCGCATCAGACTTTGTGCTTAACCGAAAATTTAGTGCTTCGAAATCGCTACTACTCATACACAAACCGTTGGTATTAATAAAGAAAATAAACGAATGAGTATAGAAAACGCATATAATATTTGGGCTAATCAATATGATACAAATGAAAATCGGACAAGAGATTTAGATAAGAAATCAACAATTGAAACTTTAAGCAAATATGAGTTTGAAAATGTATTAGAGTTAGGTTGCGGAACAGGAAAAAATACAAATTGGTTATTGAAAAAAGCAAATCGAATAATTGGATTGGATTTTTCACAAGAAATGCTGAATAAAGCGAAAGAAAAAATATCTGACAAAAGAGTAATATTTAGAAAAGCCGATTTAACTGAAAGTTGGAAAATTGATAATAACTTTGCTGACTTAATAACTTGTAGTTTAACTCTTGAGCATATAAAAAACTTAAGCCATATTTTTAATCAAGCAAGTCTGAAATTAAAGAACAATGGTTTGTTTTTCATAAGCGAATTACACCCATTTAAACAATATTCTGGAAGCAAAGCCAACTATGAAACTGAAAACGAAATAAAGGAATTAGAAGTTTATATTCACCACGTTTCGGAATATATTGATGATGCAAAAAAGAATGGTTTTGAATTTGTGGAAATGAAAGAATGGTTTGATGAAAACAATAAAAACGGACTACCTCGATTGATTTCCTTTGTGTTTAAAAAATAAATACTAATACCAACAACGTTAAAAATTCATTGCTAAGTTTCGGCTTACTTAGGAAATTCTTATCGGATTTTCAAGTTGGTTTTGTACTTGTGAAGTTTATTGCTAATTTCACGCAACGAAATCTTACACCAACCGTTATGGGTAATACTAAAAATATGATAACTTTTGAAACTAAAGTTTATGAAAAGGATTGGAAATATATTTTAAAAGGAGATTATCTTGATAAAATGATTGAAAGATGTAATTACAATTTTTCAAAAAAAACATTATTTATAAACAACGTTAAAGACAAAATTAAGGTAAAAAAATATGCCGAAAAAAAATTAAAAAACGGAATAATTGATTCTTTTTATTTTGTAGATGAATACTCCGAACAAGTTCTTAAACATTTTGACATTGATAAAGATTCTTTTAAAGGAGGCTACTATTATTCAATATCTGAATTAGTTAGTATTTTTTTATGTGAAACAAAATATTTATTACATTTTTCAAGTGATTCTTATATCGAAAATTCTAAGGTAAATTGGATTGATAAAGCAATAAATCTATTTGAAAAAAGAAATGATATAATCATTGCTAATCCAACTTGGAATTTTCAATATAATGAAGCTATGAATGAATCAATCTCTGAAATTTCAAATTTCTATTTAAGCTATGGATTTTCAGACCAATGTTACTTAATAAAAACCGATATTTTCAAAAAAAACATATATAATGAGAGAAATAGTAACTCTGAAAGATATCCAAGTTATGGAGGAGAATTATTTGAAAAAAGAGTTGATAGCTATATGAGAAACAACAATTTATATAGAATAACTAGCAAAGAAATTAGTTATATCCACAAGAATTTCCCAAAAAAATCTTTTTTTAATTCTATATTAAAACTATTAAGAATACCGTACAAAGTGCAACAACGTATATAAAAAATAGCCATTTAGGTGTTTAAACGAAAATTAAGTTTCTGAATTTACGGCCATTCTAAATCTAGAAAAGCAATGCTTTAAATCCGCTACTTTTTATATACAAACCGTTGGCAATAATTTGACCAAATGCAGTACAAACTAAGTGCAAATGAATATTAAAACCCTTAGAGAACAAAAACATCTTACTCAAGAGGAACTTGAATTTGTCAGTTTCGGTTAGTTTTCGTAAAATAGATATGTATATATTTGCATACTTTTTGACGTTATAAAATCATTATTAACAATTAAAAATTTTAAAAAATGAACATGCAAATCAAAAATTTAGCCATTATGGCAACAATAGGAACCTTTTTACTTTTATCATGTAGTAAAGAGGAATTTGATATATCAGGTACTTTCTTTGGTAACGAAGACCATATAATGACACTCGAAAGAGGTTATACCTCTAATGTAACATCAGCAATTGAAAAACCTGCTGATTATGAATATTACACAAAAGGTGTTATTGAGTATTCAAAAGGCGGTGTTGTAGTTGCCACTTTAGACTATGGTGACGGAACTAAAGATGTTTGGGCAAAATTGAACAAAAATGGAAATAAAGAAGATGTTGATCTTTCTGCAAAAAAGAAGGATGCCGAATACAAAAAGGTTATTACATCTCCATTAATTAAAATTGAAGGTTGTGATTACATTGTTGCAGGAACAATTAAATATTTTAAAGGTAAGGATTGGGTTGCCACAGTTTATTACGGTGACGGTACTTGCGATGAATGGGCTAAAAAAGAATGGAAAGGCGGAAGCAAAACTTTTAGCTTACAGAAATAATACAAAATATAATATATGAAATGAACACTGGGATAGTATGAATGCTGGTTCTAGAATAAAAAAATATCACAAAATACATTATCTTTGATACTATTAAAAATCCCTTTATGAAACCTATACCTGCTTATTTAATTTTAATCTTTTTATTTTTGAACCACCTATCTTTGGCGCAGCAAATGCCCCTAGATTTTTCTGACCCAGCAGAGAACTTCTCATCCTTTTTAAATAGTAGCTTCTCTTTAAATACAGATCCAGAAAATTCTAGCAATGAGGTCGGCCAATTTTTTAATGATGGATCTAACTCTTGGCAAGGATTTTACCTTGATTTGCAAAGAGTCATTGATTTGGATTTTCAGAACACGATTTCTTTGTCTTTTTATCGCTTTGACCCTAATGCGCATACCGTATTAATAAAACTAGAGAATGGCCAGAACCCTGATGTTGAGGTTAGTCAAAATATACCCGCTGGCGGCGGTTGGACCAATAATGTTGTTTTTGATTTTTCTCAAGCGGTATTAAGCAATGACGGTACACCGGTAAATGCTACTGGAGAATATAGTAAATTGGTTGTTTTTATTGATGGAGGTGTAACAACCTCAGGTACCTATTTGCTTGACAACATTGATGATGGTTCTACAGAAGTAAACCTTAACGAGATTGATGTAGAGTATACCAATTTAGTATGGGAAGATCAGTTTGAAACTCCAGGGGTTGTCAACCCATCAAATTGGCACCACCAAACACAAGTTATTATTCCTGGTGTAGGCTGGGCTAATGGTGAAGAACAGCATTACACAAACCGTGTAGATAACTCTTTTGTAGATACTTCCGGATTTTTAAATATTGTTGCAAAACAAGAAACCTATACAGATCAAGGCTTAACAAAAAACTATACTTCTGCTAGGTTAAATGCAAAATTTGCATTTACCTATGGTAGAGTAGATGTACGAGCTAAAATTCCTGTAGAGGCTGGTACCTGGCCCGCAATTTGGACACTGGGTAAGAATATAAATGAGAATGGTGCCTATTGGGACCCCCAATATGGAACAACAAGTTGGCCTGCATGTGGAGAGATTGATATGATGGAGCACGGGATATTTCCTAACCAAGATATAAACTACATCAAAAGTTCTTTACACACACCATGCTGTTATGCTGGTGATCCAAATGGAGGCGGTACTATTGCATCAGATCTTGAAAATGATTTTCATGTATATTCATTAAACTGGTCTCCAGATCAAATAACATTTTTATTGGATGGGGTTGGTTATTACACTTATAATCCTGCTGTAAAAGATGATAGCACATGGCCATTTTATGAGGACCAATTTGTGTTATTAAACATTGCTATGGGAGGTTATGCAGGAAATATATCTTCTGGGTTTAACCAGGCTACCATGCTAATAGATTACGTTAAAATATATCAAGAAGGTGAATTATCCGTTGGAGAAAATATTGACTTAGAGGATAAGGTGATTGTGTATCCAACCCCTAGTAGTGATGTTATTTATATAGAAACAAAAACAACTCCAGGCAACTTACAGCTTCTTGATATGTCTGGAAAAAAAGTGCATACTCAGCGTATAAATAGCAAAAGCGTGGATGTCAGTGATCTTAGTGCTGGAATTTACTTTTTAGTAATTACCTCAAACAATCTGCAGATTGTAAAAAAGGTAATTATTAATTAATTTGTGATTCTAAGGCTAGCGCTTAGTGCTTTAGAAACTGGAAAAATAGTAGTAGACCTTAAATCTCCTTTCGGAATACCTTATCTGAAATAGTGCTATAGATAATTAAAACGTAAATAATCGTTAACATAAAATCAATGTAACAATGAACAAATTAATAAGCATTTTTTTAGGAATTTTTGCAACTTTTAGTGCTTGCAATAATAATAACGACACAAATCCAACAGTAATTTCTCCTGGTAATGACCCAAATTTTACAATTATTGCGCATACGGATGCAGGGTTTACAGCGACTAACAGAAAAGTAGATGTTTTTGGAATCCCAATCTATGCTTATTCAGATGTTGAAGACTCAAAATTGCTTCACGCAGCAAATTTAATGGCTCAATATTTAGATAATAATGAAGATGGTACAGTAGACAATATGACTTTGCTAACTGCATTGACAACAAATAATGCAGCCTTATTTATGTGGAAATCAGAATCTCAAATAAACCTTAACGCACAAGATTTAGGTGCTGACGAATCAATTCCTTCTTGGCACACAAATGGACATACAGGGCGATTTGACGCTGCAATTGAAGAAGTTTGGCACGTAATTACTCATACAGGATATGCTAATGCCTACCCAACCATATTTGGAGAAAATGCGGGTACTTCATTAACGAACGCAATGGATATTGCAAGAGGCGGAAACTTCACAACAATTCCAAATCCATATCCAGCAAGTGCTTGGTACACTTATGATGACCAAACATGTGAATACGATTGTATGGCAACTGAATATATTTATTGGGCAATGACTTCTATTCTTGGCGCTCAAGAAAATAGATTAAATGAAATAGCTCAAGAATGGGATTTAAACACAAGTACATTAGTACAAAACACGGATACTACTATGTATTCATTGCTAACCGACACACAATATATGTTTCCGACTGTATTACCTGATGGAACATATAGGCGATAAAAAAGGGATAATGTATTGCGAAATTAACTTAATAAAAGTTTAAATAAAACTTAAAAAGTGGAGTCCAGAAACCACTTAAATAAACGGGGTGAAACTGAAAACCATACAATCGGTTAAATAAAATAGAAAATTATGAATTGGTATTTAAAAGTATTAAAAGAGTATGCGAACTTTAATGGTCGCGCTAGACGTAAAGAATATTGGATGTTTACCCTTTTTAATATTATTTTTGGAGGTATTGCAATGATTCTTGACAGCGTTTTTGGAATTGCCATTGAAGGAGTCGGATACGGACCACTCTATGGAGTTTATGTATTGGTATTATTTATTCCTGGATTGGCAGTTGCAGTAAGAAGACTTCACGATATTGGCAAAAGTGGTTGGATGATTTTAATCGCATTAATACCTGTAATTGGGGCAATTTGGATATTAGTTCTAATGCTAACAGATAGTAAACTAGGAAAAAATCAATACGGAGAAAATCCAAAGGAAGTAACTTTGTAAATATATTGCAATCAATTTAAAAGCAACATTAAAAAAAAAGGACTATATGGATAAAAGACCGAAAATAGAATTACAAATGGACTTGGAACTTGGTTTTTACCATTAACAATGGGAATGATTTTTATTCCAATCATCTATTTTTTGATAAACACTAACAAGAAAAAAAAGATGGCTAAATCGATTATTTAACCAGGTAGTTAATTCCAGAAAAAACACCCTATTAAAAAAACATATGAAAAGATTAGATATCGTTTTTATACTACTAATTATTTGTTTTGAATCTTATGGACAAAAACCAAGAGCAAGAGATTTAGGAGTTCCATTTGTTGGAATAACAGGAAAATTTAACGCTATTACAGATGTTAAAGGAGTTGAAGTAGGTTTTAGCACTATTATTTCTGGAACAGGAGAAAACATTACGGGAAAAGGACCTATAAGAACTGGAGTTACTGCAATATTCCCAAGAGGAAAAGCCAAAAAATTTAGTCCAGTTTATGCCAATTGGTATAGTCTTAATGGTAACGGAGAAATGACAGGTACCACTTGGGTTACTGAATCAGGTTTTTTGGAAACACCGATTATGATAACTAATACAAATAGTGTTGGAGTTGTTAGAGATGCTGTATTAAAATGGTATGTAGATACAGATTGGTATAACGGAGAAGATTGGTGGTACACCTACCCTGTGGTTGCTGAAACTTATGATGGTTTCCTAAATGATATTTATGGGTTTCACGTAAAAGAAAAACATGTTTTAGAAGCCATACAAAATTCATCGAGTGGAAAAATTAACGAGGGAAATGTTGGTGGTGGAACAGGAATGATGTGTTTGGGTTTTAAAGGAGGGACAGGAACATCTTCAAGAATTTTTAAAATAAAGAATTCAACTTATACAGTTGGTGCAATCGTCCAATCAAATTTTGGAGCTAAAAGAAATTTATCAATCGCAGGTGTACCTATTGGAATTGAATTAAAGGACACTTTAAATTCTAAATTTAATGCGCCACCAAAATCGAGGAGACAAGAAGGAGACGGTTCAATTATAGTAATTATAGCAACAGACGTGCCTCTTTTACCTCATCAATTAAAAAGAATAGCCCAAAGAATTCCCTTGGGAATTGGTATTGTAGGTGGTCGAGGAAGTAATGGTTCTGGAGATATTTTTTTAGCCTTCTCAACTGCGAATGAAAATGCATTTAATAGAGATGAAACTACCAATGTAAAATCAATACCAAATGACTTACTAATGCCTGTTTTTGAAGCAACTGTTCAAGCAGTTGAAGAGGCCATTATTAATGCAATGGTAGCAGCGGAAACTATGGAAGGCATTAACGGAAATAAGGCTTATGCTTTACCACATGATTTACTGATTAAAACTTTAAAAAAATACAATCGTCTAAAAAATAATTAGTTATTAGTTCCTGTAAAAAATTAATTATTAAAAGTACAACAAAAAGCTTATTCGTAATTAATGGTATATTAAATATGGTAAAATACTTACTCCATATAAAATATAAAAATAAACATTAGGTATTATTTTCTATTTTAGTTGTTTTTAAAGAGTAATTAACCTAGTTTTAATGGGTTATATAAAGAATAAAAAGGGCAGCCGAAAACTTAATAGAGTAGGCATTTAATATAAAAACAATAATTATGAGCAGCACTATTAATAAAACGATCAAAAACTCAATTGAACATTGGTATATTCCTTTAATAGTTGGGTTAATTTTTACAGGAGTTGGTATCTATACTTTAACGTCACCTTTAGAGTCATATTTAGCGCTAGCAATAATTTTCAGTGTTGCCTTCCTTTTTTCAGGTTTGACAGAAATTATTTTTTCAATAACTAATCACAATAAAATTGATCATTGGGGATGGACATTAATTTTTGGCATATTTACTTTCCTTCTGGGAGTATTACTATTTATACATCCTAAAATATCAATGGTAACATTACCTATTTATGTAGGTTTTCTGGTTCTTTTTCGTTCAATTGGCGGAATAAGTTATGCTATTGAATTAAAAAACCATGGAATATCAGATTGGGGAAATCTTATGATCATTGGAGTACTTGGAGTCTTCTTTGCATTTTTATTAATTTGGAACCCATTATTTGCGGGAATGACAATTGTTTTTTGGACAGGACTCGCATTAATCGCTGGTGGAATATTTAGTATTTTTCTATCATTAAAATTAAAAAAATTAAACGCCATGCATGGTGAAACTTCGATGACTTAAAGAAATAAAAAAAAAATTCACATTGAACTAAAAAATAAATACCATTACTGCTATAAAGAGCAATCCGAAAACCTAAAGAGAAGGGGTTTAACAATGAAATAAAATTATGAAATATTTATTAAACTTATTAGAAATTTTAAGGATTGTAGGTACAGCAATTGCGTTTTATTGGGGCTATAAAATTGGCTTTGCAGGAACATATGATCCTATCGCTCAACTCCACTTTATGATACCTACCATCATTGTTGCTATATCAGGTACATCTGGCCTTGAAGGACTTTTTTTGGGTAATGAGTCTGCAAAAATGAAGGGTTTTGAAGTTGGTAGTAATTATCAACGTCAATCAGCTATTGCATTGTTGTCTTATGCAGTAATTGCAGTTATTGTATATTTCTGCAATTGGGGTATTAGGGCAGAGTTGACCATTCTTTTCACATTCATTTTCTTTTTCTTTTTTTCAGCAATTAATCATGGTGTTGATGCTGTTAAAAATAAAAATTACAAATTACAAAATTTGAACAGGCCATTCTTAACCTTAGCTTTAATAATTGGGTTATATTATCCTGTAATTATGGCGCTAAAAACTCTTTAAAAAATGCCTTTTTAGAAAAAATAAAAAATAAATCTACATAATAAGAGTTCCTTAGTTGTATTTTAAAAAAATTAAAAAAGAAATAATAAATTCAGTAAAAATGAAAAACTAATGAAAACGATAAGGATCAATACATTAAAAATTGACCTTTCATTCGTAAGGGCAAAATCCAGTATAACTCAATCAAATTAATATGGCTGAAATTTTAACAACAGTATTTTTTATTTTCGCAGTAATTGACCCAATAGGTACCATACCTGTTTATTTAGAAGCCACTAAAGAATTTGATATAATTCATAAAAAGAAAATTGCAATTCGGGCATCAATAATGGCTTTTTTAATACTTCTATTTTTTATTGTCATAGGACAAATAATTTTAGATGGTATGGAAGTCTCCCTTGACGCATTTCAAATTTCAGGAGGCGTGATTCTTTTCTTGTTTGCATTAACAATGATATTCGGAGAAGGAAAACCTGAACAGGAAAAAAATAGAATTACAGACTATAAACACGTTACTATATTTCCAATTGCAATTCCCTCCTTAGCATCACCAGGAGCTATTATGGCAGTTGTTTTAATGACTAATAATCAAATCTATTCAATCCAAGAACAAGCCATTACATCCTTTGTTGTATTAATTGTTTTAGGATTTACTTGCTTGATCCTTTTAACAGCAAATTATTTGCAAAAGTTAATAGGAAGTTATGGAATTACTGTTTTAAGTAAGATTATGGGATTAATTTTAGCTTCTTATGCAGTACAAAGTATATTAAGTGGAATTAGTAATTATTTTATAAACGTTTAGATAACAGGATTTAAGAAATAATCTTATAAACATTTCAATCTTTTTATATATATTTACCTAGTACTTTACTAGGTCTTAAATTAATTCAATAAAAAAATATCTTAAAAAAATTAATCATATAATTAAAAAAATCATGAACAGACAAACTAAATTCGTTGTAATTGCTTTTACATTCTTTTCTTTAATAGCTTGTAATCAAGAAAAAAAATCTAATCCAGCAAATGAAAAGGAGTTTATTGAAAAAAATAAACAAATGAAAGGTCTTGTTGAAGAACTTTTAACAAAAGAACAACAAGATGCTTTAAAATCTGATGAGGTTATAAAAATTCTTAAAGAAGGAAATGTAAGATTTACAAATAATGACCTCACTGCAAGAAATCATTCTAAACAAGTTAGGAATAGTGCTTATGGGCAGTATCCAAAAGCCATCGTTTTATCTTGTATTGATAGTAGAGTTCCAGTAGAAGATGTTTTTGATAAAGGGATTGGTGACTTATTCGTTGCTCGAAATGCAGGAAATATTATTAATGTTGATGTTTTAGGAGGTATGGAATTTGCTTGTAAAGTTTCCGGTGCAAAATTAATTTTAGTTTTGGGACATGAGCATTGTGGAGCTGTAAAAGCAGCTATTGACGATGTTGAATTGGGGAACATAACAGCTATGCTTGAAAAAATAAAACCGGCAGTTGATGATGTTGTGTATGAAGGGGAAAGAACTTCAAAAAATCTAGAGTTTGTTCAAATGGTTTGTGATAGCAATGTAAATAATAGTATCGAACAAATTAGAATCAACAGTCCAATTTTAAAAGAGATGGAAGATAAAGGGGAAATTAAAATTGTTGGCGCCTACTATAATATGGATACTGGTAAGGCTGAATGGTTGGAGTAAAAATTAGCTCATAAAGAGTTATTAATATTTTAAAAAAAAATCTTTTTCGAAGTTAAATTTTATACAATAATTGAAACTTAAATTATTTCAAATAAATGCATTTACCGATAAAATGTTTTCCGGAAATCCAGCTTGTGTTATTCCGTTAAAAGAATGGTTGCCCAATGAACTATTATTGAAAATCGCTAAAGAAAATGCAGTCCCTGAGACTGCATTTTTTGTAAAAAAAAATAATAAAATACATCTACGATGGTTTACACCAGAAATTGAGATGGATTTGTGCGGACACGCTACACTCGCAACTGCTCATTGTTTAAAGACAATTTTAAAATATCCCAAGAACAGTATAGTATTTGAAACATTGAGTGGAGATTTGACTGTTCATATAAAAAACGATAAATATTACTTAGACTTGCCTTCGCGCATGCCAATTGTTTCAAAACTACCAGAAATCATTAAAGAGTCTTTGAACATACAACCAAAAGAAATTTACAAATCTAGAGACTATTTACTGCTCTATAATACAGAAGAAGATATTATAAACATCAAAATTGACAAACAAATATTTGACCAAATAAACCTTGATCCCGGTGGGGTAATTGTTACGTCAAAAGGGGAAAATTGCGATTTTGTATCAAGGTTTTTCACACCACAAGCGTCAATTTTGGAAGATCCTGTAACTGGTTCCGCACATTGCTCATTAATTCCATTTTGGTCGGTAAGGCTTTCTAAAAATGAACTAAATGCAATACAAATTTCAGATAGAGGAGGGAAATTACATTGCCAAAATAAAAAAGATAGAGTCATCATTAGCGGAAAAGCAAAGACCTACTCCATCGAAAACTTATGGACTGAATAGTATCCTTAATCAATCTAAAAAAAACAAGGATTACTTACCAAATCATCAGCAACTAAATATTAGTCAAATTTAAATTTGATAGTCTAAAAAATTTAATGGTAAAATTGTAAATTTGCCAATTAAAAAAAAGGTAATTAGATTAAAAATTCTTACTACAATTTTTAAAAAGAGTTAATACAATTTAAAAAATAGAATGAATAGAATACAACACATAGAAAATGAGATTTTTGAATTGCGAAATCAATTAAAAGCTCATCGTCTTTATGAAAATTTAAAGACCATAGAGGATATAAAAATATTTATGGAAAGCCACGTATTTGCAGTTTGGGATTTTATGTCTCTTTTAAAAAGTCTTCAAATAAATCTCACCACCGTTGAAATACCATGGACACCTCCAAAAAATCCAAGCTTATCAAGATTTATTAATGAAATAGTTCACGGTGAAGAAAGTGACATCAATGAAATAGGTGTGCCTAAAAGTCACTTTGAAATGTACCTGGATGCAATGTCACAGACTAATGCAGATACAAGACAAATAAATAAATTTATTGAATTTATTGAATTAGGTAATACAATACAACATTCCCTGAATGAAATAAAAGTTGATAAAAGAGTAGCAGATTTTGTTCGATTTTCATTTTCAATAATTGAAACAAAAAAAACACATCTTGTAGCTGCTGCTTTTACCTTTGGAAGAGAAGATGTAATTCCAGATATGTTTATAGAAATTCTTAAAAATTCCGATTCTGAAAATAAATCTTATAACAAACTAAGGTATTATTTGGAACGCCATATTGAATTAGATGGAGATGAGCATGGACCACTATCCCTTAAAATGATTGCAGAATTATGTAAAGAAAATGATCAAAAATGGAATGAAACACTAGCCGTAGCTAAGCAATCTTTAGCAATAAGAATTAAGCTTTGGGATGCAATTAATGATTTAATTCTAACTAAATAACTAAAATACAATACGTTGTATATTTAAAAATTAGTCCTTAATTTGATCAAAAAAAGCAAGTAATAACATTACATTCGGTTATATTTGTTAAATTAATTACTTATAACAGTTATTAACAACCATAAATAGTTGTGTAAAATATATTTTAATGATTAATACAAAAAATATAGTGCCCTATGTTTTCGATATGTTTCTCTCTGAAAAGATGCGAGGAAAAGCTGAAAACCTAATTCTCAAATTGGCATTACTCAGCTTTTTTATTCATTTAGCGATCATCTATTTAATAAAATTTGATTTTCTAGCTTTACCACTAAACTCAGAATTACTAGCAAATCCTATATCAGCCGTTTACACACCCTTTTCATTTATTCTTATTTACGAGGTGTATCTCTTAATTTATTATTTACCTAAATCTTTTACGACCTACATAACAAAACAATACGAAATAATAACACTAATTATTATTCGTAAATTATTTAAAGATTTGTCTGCTTTAGAAGTTTCTGCAAATTGGTTTGAGATAAAAGGAGACTTACAATTTACCTATGATTTAATTGCTTCACTTTTACTTTTTTATTTAATATTTCTATTTCAAAAGCAAGGAAAACAAAAAGTAGTGAAGGAAACAAGTATTAAAGGTGTTATTGAAAAGTTTATTAAAAAGAAAAAATTAATTGCGGTAATATTAGTGCCTTTGTTTTTTGTTATGGCATTATACACATTCATTGATTGGACTGCTGGAATCTCTATTGCATCAAACAAATTACCTTCCTTTGAAAGTGTTAATAATTTATTTTTTGATCAATTTTTCACCATACTAATTTTAGTCGATGTAGTACTGCTTTTAATCTCCTTCTTTTATACAGACCAGTTTCATAAAATTATAAGAAACTCAGGATTTGTTATCTCTACAATCTTAATAAGAATGTCGTTTGGAGTCACTGGATTAATAAGCACTATTTTAATTGTTGTGGCTGTTCTTTTTGGATTGGCTATAATATTGATTCACAATAAATACGAGAAAAACTCAATACCTATTAGTATCAATTAATTTATACAAGGTTTGCTAAATACTATTTTGGTATGCAGATTTTAAAAAGTTAATTTATTTAATTAAAAATGTTAGCTAAGGCTAATAAATTCTAAATAAAAAAATATGGAAAATTTAATGACTTATGCTTTAACTGTCTTTATGAGCTTTTTTGCAGTTATGAATCCAATAGCTAATACCCCTATTTTTTTAGGACTTACAGCTGGTGAGAATAAAGAAAGTAAAAAAAAAATTGCTAAAACAGCTACATTTACAGCTTTTATTATAGTGGTCTCTTTTGTTATAGCTGGAAAATATATTTTTGAATTATTTGGCCTTACAATTCCAGCTTTTAAAATAACTGGGGGAATACTTATATTTTATATCGGATTTGAAATGCTAATGTCTCAGAAAGCTAAAATACATAGTAGTGATTCTGAAGATAAAAGCAATATTGCTATTTCTCCTTTGGCCATCCCCATTCTTGCTGGTCCAGGCACTATAGTAGCAGCTATGAATAATGTTACTAGTGCAGATTTCGTTCATATTGGAATTGTTATTTCCATTTTTGCTTTAATGATTTATCTGACATATCTGGCTTTTTCTTTTAGTGACTTAATTATAAAAATAATGGGAACTAATTTAATTTCAGTAGTTGGAAAATTAATGGGCTTAGTTCTTGCTATAATTGGCACTGGTATGATTGTGGATGGGATAAAACTAACATTCAAGTTTTAGAAATAACGAAAGTACTACTTCTTCAATAACTATTTCTATTACTCTGCATTTTTCATTTTAAGTAATGAATTTTCAATTACTGATGGATATAATTCTTCATATGATTTAATTTGATCACCTATTTTTTTATGAATAAAACTTCTATTAAGCTGCGACAATTCTGTACAACCTGCACCAGCAAATAATTCTAAAAAATCGTTAACCGTTTCATGTTGGTAATTTTTTACTCGTTTCCATTTATCTTCAACAACTAGTCCTCTCATAAACTTAGGATTACTAGAGGTAACTCCTGTTGGACATTTATTGGTATCGCAACGTATTGCTTGAATACAACCCAAAGCTAACATCATACCACGAGCGGAACTACATATATCTGCACCTATACAAAATGCCTTAAAAATATCAAAAGCCGTAAAAATTTTAGTTGCTGTAAAAACTTTGATGTCTTTTTTAAGACCATATCCATTTAAGGTATCAACCACAAAAATCATGGCTTTTTCCCATGGCATACCAACATAATTTGAAAAATCAATTGGAGCAGCCCCAGTACCACCCTCGCCACCATCGACTGTTATAAAATCTGGTTTTATACCTGTTTCAATCATGGCTTCACAGATATCTATAAATTCTTTTTTATTTCCAATACATAATTTAAAGCCTATTGGCTTTCCCATAGATAGATCACGTAATTGTTGAATCCATGCACATAATTCTTTCGCATTTCTAAAAGCACTATGGCTTGGTGGTGAAATAACATCTGTATGCGGTTGTACACCTCTAATTGTAGCAATTTCCTCATTATTTTTTGCTGCAGGCAAAACACCCCCATGTCCTGGTTTTGCACCTTGTGAAATTTTAATTTCAATCATTTTTACTTCAGGAAAGGCTGCTTTTTCTTTTAATTTTTCAGCTGAAAAATATCCGTCTTCGGTTCTACATCCAAAATAACCAGTTCCAATTTCATACACCAAATCTCCACCCTTTCTATGGTATTCTGAAATACCACCTTCACCTGTATCATGAAAAAAGTTACCAGCTTTGGCACCTAAATTCAATGCCATGACAGCATTTTTACTTAAAGCACCAAAACTCATGGCCGAAATATTAAATATACTTGATGAATAGGGTTGTTTGCAATCTGGACCTCCGACCAAAACTCTTGGAGGCTCTTCCAACTGCTTAGCAGCATAAATACTATGTCCCATCCATTTATAGCCTTCTTCTTCAACATTAAGCTCTGTGCCAAAAGGATGTGTTTCCCTTTCAAGTTTTGCGCGTTCATAAATATAGGAACGATGGTTTTTGTTTATAGGCTTTCCGTCGGTATCACTTTCAATAAAATATTGATGAATTTCTGGACCGATTAATTCAAGTAAAAAACGCATGTGACCTAAAACTGGGAAATTTCTTAAAATAGCGTGCTTTTTTTGGGTAATATCATGGATACCCAAACCTAAAATTAATATCCCGAGAATTGAAAATCCGTAAATTGGCCAAACAACTAGACCAATAATAACAGAAATAATACACAATACAATCCCTATAAATTTAATAGCTTCTCTCATAATAAATTTATTTTTAAATATCTTTTAGTTTTTACAACTGATTTTTCTAGTTTCGAAAATTGTAAGACCACAATTTGCAATAGTACAAGGCTTTGAACAACTTAATAATAACAATATACTGAAATAAATAATAACTTTTATAAAACATATTTATATATATTATGGTTTCGGTGTTTATTGTTTTTCTTTAGCCGATAAAAAAATAACGATAGCCTCTAGTTCTTCTTTCGATAATGAACCTCCATAAGCAGGCATGTTTTCTGCTCCATTAACAATTCGAATAACCATTTGATCTTTGGTCAATCGGTTTTGCACATTTGTCAATTCAGGTCCACGAATCCCTCCCTGATTTCCTATTCGATGACAATATATACAACCTACAGTATTAAAAAGTTCAATACCTTTTTTTATTTCATTCGAAGCATTTGGGACTGTTGTATATTCAGATAAAGGTTTCGCATCAAAGCGAGGAGACCATGGTTCTTGTATTCCTACATACCATAATGAACTAATGCTTAAAATTATAAAAACGACTCCAGCAATTGCCCAAGGTCTACGTAAAGGACTACGTTCCCCTTTATTAGACAAAAAAGGTATCGAAAAAAGTAATATACCTCCAAGCAAAGGACCTAAAAACATAACATAGGATTCAATTTCACGAGGCATTAATGCAAAGAGCGCAAAAATCCATGTAAAATACCAATCAGGTTTAGGATTTGAATTTACATTGGTTAAATCTGGTTTTGACGATAATTCTGGTGCACCAATAAACCATGCTAAACATACTATAACAACTAATACAAATGCACTAAAAACAGCATCTCGCCAAATTGCATCGGGAAAAAAAGGAACTCCTTTTTTTATGAGCATGTCTTCATACCACTTTTTATATGTTTTTGGATTAACCAATCTTCCCACTTTTGGTGGCTCAGAAATACCATTTCTAAATACTAAATACAAGTGGTATCCTACAAAAGAAAATAACAAAGCAGGAAATAAAAATACATGCATTGCAAAAAATCGATTCAATGTTTCACCACCAATAGTATCACCACCTAATAAAAAATAAGCCAACGAATCTCCTATAAGTGGGATTCTTCCCATTTGTTCAGCCGCAACTATGGCAGACCAAACTCCATTATTATCCCAACGTAATAACTGACCTGTAAATGCCATGACAATTGTAATTACCATTAAAACTACACCAGTTATCCAGCTCATTTCACGTGGATACTTATAAGCTGCATTTAAATAAACGCGTATCATGTGCATTCCCATTAAAAACACCATACCAGAAGCTCCCCAATTATGCAGCCCGCGAATAAAACTACCCATAAAAGCTTGGTTTTCAATATACTGCAATGATTCATAAGCTACATCTACCGATGGTTGATATAAAAACCCTAAAGCAATTCCTGTGATGACCTGTAGAATAAGACAAAACAAGGTTGCACTTCCCCAAACGTAATTCCATGTAGATTCTGGTGGAACCAAATGTGTTGTCAATGGTTTTAATAAATCACTGAAACCCCCACGGTCATCTAACCAACATCCTATATTTTTTAGTATTTTTTTCATGAGAATTAAATAATTAGAGAAATAGTCCGATATGTGAGCTAGTATTTTTTATTTCGTTTGGTTTATAGATAGTCATCGGGTATTCGATTCTTATATATTAGTTATTGGAATTGCTTGAGTTTCTATTTCAACTTGATTGTTCACTATGCGTATTGGATAAGTATGTAAGCCTCTTGGTGGCGGTCCAGCCGCTCTTGAACCATCTTTATAATAGACACCTCCATGACAAGGACACATAAATAATTCTGGTTTTTCTTCCCATCTCACAGGACATCCTAGATGAGCGCAATTCACAGAAAAAGCTGTTAATTTATTGTTTTCTTCCCTTCGGACATATGCAGCAGAATACGCTATTTCTCCACTCCATTTATAAGGTGAAGCATTTTCAAAAGACACCATTTTTGTTTTGCCTTCTTCAAAATCGATTAGACCACCAACATTTCGCCAAGACGTATTTTTTTTTCTAGTTACAGGATCTAGCATAGCGGTAATTAAAGGAAAAGCCAAAACTGTTCCTATAAAACCACCAATTGCAATAGTAATCTTCGTTAAAAAACTTCTTCTGTTAACTGCTTCTATATTTGAGTCAGTTGTTTTTTGTTCTTCGCAATCACAACTCATCTTTCTCTTTTTTTGATAGTTCTTTATAAATCTCCATTATCCATCCTGTAATAGCTATTCCAAAAAGAATAAATCCAATTCCAGTAATAATCCACGATGTTAATATACCCCAAAAGATTAGTACAACTCCTAAAGCCAAAAAGAAGGGCCAATAGGTAGGTTTTGGTAGTTCTTCTGGTTGTGCTTTATAGGTGTTTTTTTTAGTCATACTATTTTATTTATCTGAAATACTTGTTCTTAACTGTTGTATTTTGTCTATTGCTGGATTGTCATCATACCAATGAAAAAGTATTTCTACTGAAGAAATAACATACAATATACAACTAGGAACCCACATCATTAATCCTGCTATTTCTTGATCAGTTCTCACAGACATCGGTAATGGGTTTCTAAAACTTGCAAAAATTGGAATCGCTTCCGCCATAGAAGTTGAAGATGCCATAAATGTAACATAGAGTCCTAAAATAGAGCAACTAATACATGCCGTAAATAAATACATGACACTTTTAATTGGGTGCAAACGTTTATTTTTATTGGGATGAAATACAGGTAAAGTCATTAGAAATCCTGCTAAAAATAATAAGGTATAAATGGATACCTGGGGTATTTGTAACAGGAAACTGTTTTTGGATATATTGATACCACAAATAACTAATCCATATTTAGAAGACATGATTGCTGCACTTAAAAAATGTCCTAACCACATCACTAAAGCACCAATGATCCAAATTAGTATAAAATATTTTTTTGGCTGATTAAATACTTCAAGCTTATTGAAAAATTTATTATCGATTGATTTTAAAGGTAATGATTTTATTATTAAAATAGGTGAAACCATTAATAGTACAATATGCTGCAGCATGCTTATACTATGAAGTCCATAATTAGTCAAATTTGAAATAGGAGATCCTAAAACTAAGTACATCAATACCATCGCGGTACAAAACAATACTTTTTGAATACTAGTCGTTTTAAAAAGCAATAAATAAGTTAGTATAAATGCTATTAAAAATAAGAATCCTATAAATGACCAGTTATAAGGGTTTGAAAAATAATCTGTTGCGCTCATAATAATGGTGTTATATAGACAAAATAAAAAACGAATAACCAAACAATATCTACAAAATGCCAGTATATATCTACTCCATTAATACCAGAAAAAGCTACCTTTTTTAACTTTCCAAAGGACATCGCAAAAAGAATCCCCAAAGCAATAATTCCTAAAATAACATGCAAACCATGGAAGCCAGTAAGTGTAAAAAAGCTAGATCCAAATATGTCTTTTTCTAATGTTATTTGTTTTTGATACAAACCGATATATTCAGTTATTTGACCCAGCATAAAAATAACACCAAATAGAATGGTTAAAGCCATCCATAGTTTAAAGTTGGTATATTTTTTTTTCAGCAATGCTTTTTTACTAAATAATAAGGTAAAGCTACTTGCGATTAAAAATAGTGTAAAAATTCCTGCTCTAAATGCGTCTAAATGTTTTGCTACTGTATCCGTCGCATCTGAGAAATTTCGATAATAGACATAAGCAATGATGAGCGCTATAAAAAAGAACGTTTCTGAAAAAATAAAAAATATCATCAATAATTTCCCTTTATCTCTATGCATCAGTTTAGTTTTTTATCAGGATTATCTGGGTTGTTTAAATCCCATAGAGGTCTTCTGCTATGTACTTGAGGAATTTCATCAAAATTCTTTAGTTCTGGAGGAGAAGGTGTTGACCATTCCAAGGTCCAAGCATCCCAAGGATTTGCAACAGCTGTTCTTGGTTTTTTTAAGGTTTTATAAATATTCCAAAAGAAAATAGCCATACCAATAAACATAAATACAGCTCCAATCGATGAAAATATATTTAATACTTTCCAATACGGTAAATCTGGATAGGTGTAAATACGCCTTGGCATTCCTAAAATCCCTAAAATATGTTGTAAAAAGAAGGTCAAATTAAAGCCTAAAACGAACAACCAAAAATGCCATTTACCCAATTTAGTGGATAGCATTCTACCACTTATTTTAGGAAACCAATAATAAATTCCAGCAAAAATACCGAAGAGACTCCCCCCCAGGAATACGTAGTGTAAATGTGCCACTAAATAATAGGTATCTGTTAACTGCCAATCTATAGGCACAATAGCAAAAGAAATACCACTTAATCCTCCAAAGGTAAAATCGACTAAAAAAGCAATTGCGAACAACATTGGTATAGATAATGAAATACTTCCTTTATGCATAGTTCCAATCCAGTTAATAACTTTTAAACCCGTTGGTATTCCTATGAGCATACTACTTATCGCAAAAAAACCATTAACTGCATTTGAAAGACCAACCGAGAACATGTGATGTGCCCATACGCTATATGACAAAAGTCCAATGGCAACAGAGGAAGAAGCTACGAATTTATAGCCATAAATAGGTTTTCTTGAAAAGACAGGAATAACTTCTGAAATTATCCCAAAAGCTGGTAATGCCAAAATATAAACTTCGGGATGTCCAAATGCCCAAAAAAAGTGTTGCCATAAAATTGCAGAACCCCCAGTAGAAGGAATAAAGAAATGGGCATCAAACTGTCTATCAATTAACATCATAAACAATCCTGCATTTAGCAATGGAAATGCCGCTAACATCAAAAATGCATTAACTAACATCATCCATACAAATAATGGTAGCATGTTTAATTTAATATCTGGTGATCTTAGAGTAAGTATGGTGGTTATAAAATTAAGTCCAGCACCAATACTTCCAATCCCAGTTAATATTAGGCCCACCAAAAAATAATCAACCCCATTGGTCGAAGAGTAATTGTTTTCACTCAAAGGTGCATAATTAAACCATCCCGCATTTGGTGCACCGCCTGCAAAAAAACTAAAGTATAACAGCATTCCACCTAAACAAGTCATCCATAAACTAAAAGCGTTAAGACGTGGAAATGCCATTTCATTAGCACCAATCATTAATGGGATTAGATAGGTAGCTAAGCCTATCATTGCAGGCATTAAAACCAAAAAAATCATGGTTGTTCCATGCATAGTAAAGATTTGGTTATAGAGTTCCGGAGAAATCAAATCGTTATTTGGTAATGCCAATTGTGCACGAATGGCCATGGCTTCTAATCCACCTATAACAAAGAAAAATAAGGCCAACCATAAATACATAATACCCAGCTGCTTATGATCTGTAGAAGCAATCCATAATAATTTACCACGTCCTGTTTTTAGGGATGGTAATGGCTCTTTATCTTCTGGTATGTTTATAAATAAACTCATTTTAAATAATTTAAATATGCAACCAAAGCATCAACTTCTGATTCGGATAAAATAAAGTTTGGCATTTTCGCTCCTGATTTAACTTCTTGCGGATTTGTTAACCATGCTCTTAAATTTTTTTTATTATTGACTTTCATATCAGCTAGAAAACGTTTTCGACTAGCAAAGTGAGTCAAATTTGGACCAATATTTTCTTTAAAATCAGTTCCATTTATAGCATGACAATTGGTACAGGTTTTTGTTTCAAATAATTGTTTCCCTTTTAAAAAATCTTTAGTATTAGTTGTTGCAACAGGCCTTAATTGTTCTTGTTCCCAGACTTCAAACGCTTCAGGATTTAGAGCTGTAACTCTAATTCTCATGCGAGCGTGTTGCACTCCACAAAACTCACTGCAAGCTCCTAAATATTCTCCTTCTTTATCTGCATAAAACCACATATAATTATCCCTACCTGGCATCATATCCATTTTTCTACCCAATTCAGGAACCCACCAGCTATGTATTACATCTGCTGAGTTTAATTTTAAAAGAATTTTTTTACCGGTAGGAATATAAATTTGGTTTGCTGTTACAACACCACTATTTGGATATTTTGCTTCCCACCACCATTGATGTCCTGTTATTTCTAGAAATGGTTTGGGATTTTCAGGTATTGTTTGTACTTTTTTCATAGTACTTATGGTTAAATAAACAAACACTCCTATAACGATTGTAACAATTATTGCCAGAACAGACTCTGCTTGTCCAGCACTCTCTATTTGAGAAGGTTTTTCAGGTCTCTTTTTCACACCATATCGAAACAGAAAAAAGAAAGTAAAAAACACTACCAATAAAAAAACAATACTTGCTACTATAAGAAAGTAAATGAATAGCTCTTCGATTAAATCAACATCGGTTATTTTTAATAAATAGTAGTTTGGCACTTATAAATTTAATCTTTATATTAGGTTAGCCAAGAACAATTTGTCCTTAAATTCTGATTTATACTGAATGTTTATTGCAGCCATTCATATATAATTTAAGTCTCTTCTGCTCTGCAGGTAATTATCAAATTTAATAATTTTAGAAACAATAACGTCCTAAACGTTGGAAAAAGAGAAAAGAAAATTTGTTCCATAAAATTATCGTTGAAGTGCAACACAAAAACCTTTTATCTGATAATATATACAACAACACTGTTTTCTCAAATAATCTATTTTAAATAAGCATTGCTACCTAGATAAAGAAAAAGAATTATAGTTTGCGCAGCAACCCTTTTAATTCATTCATTAAATTTTCCTTTTGTTCTTGTTCTCCTTTTACAGCTAACAGTATTTCTTTAACTTTCGATTTTCCAAACCCCCAAGCTTCTTCTAAACTTATGTGAGGTGGTAAGGATAGTTCTCCAGGATTGGTAATTGCGTCAATAATAAAAGGCTTAGGGGATGCAATAGCCATCTCGATAGCTTCTGGAATATCTTTTGCGTGTTCTACACGAATACCATCGCCACCACAGAGTTTTGCATATTCAGCAAAATTAGGGTTCGTGAGTTTTAATGCCTTATCGGTAAAAGCATATCCTGATTCTTCTCCTTCAATTTTCACAAAGCCCAATTGACTATTGTTATAGACCAAAATTTTTATTGGCCAATTGTATCGTACGGCTGTAATAAAATCATTCATACACATTCCAAAAGCTCCATCTCCTACAATTGCCCAAACTTGTTTTTCTGGGTTTACCGATTGAATACCCATTGCTGCTGGAAAACCAACTCCCATCGAGCCATGATTGAACGAACCCAGCAATCTTCTGTTTGTATGCAACGTTAAGTGATGTGCCACCCAAATGGCACTTTCACCTACATCAACGGTAAAGCAGGCTTCCTCTGAAGCTTTTTTGTTGATTTCATTAATAAACAATTGTGGATGTAAAGGTTCACCGTCATTTACAAGTGTACTATTTTTTTCTTTATGTTTTTTCCACTTTGCAAAACTATCAACTAAATGGTTTAAGAATTTTGAGTTATCCTTCTCAATCACTTTAGGTATTAATTTAGAAATAGCAGCACCACAATCACCATGCACACCTAGATTAACTTTAGCTCTATTGCCAATGTTTTCGATACGCTTATCAATTTGAATTATTTTACAATGATCAGGCAGAAAATTACTATAAGGAAAATCGGTACCTAGCATCAATAAGACATCAGTATGCATAACCGCATGATAGCCACTTGGATTTCCAATTAATCCTGTAAGACCTACTACGTTTTTATCTTCCTTATGAAAAATATCTGAAGAGCGAAACGTATGTACTATAGGTGCTTTTAATTTTTCAGAAAGGGCTATTACATCTTCTTTACAATTAATGCAACCTGCTCCTGCGAAAATTGTTATTTTCTGATTCTCATTCAGCATATTGGCAACATTATCTATATCAATATTAGATGGAACCAAAATAGCATTCGACCTGATAACAGGATGTATAAAATGATCACCCGAAGCAAGTTGAATTGCAATATCAACAGGAACTTCAACACGTACAACGGCCTTTTGTTCTAAAGCAATTTGTATGGCACGTAACACAACTCTAGGCGCTTCTTCTGCTGAACGAATAACTGCCTGATAAGCACATACATCATTAAAAATGTTAGTAAGACCTACTTCCTGAAAGTAATTAGTACCCATGTTTACACGAGCCACTTGCCCACTAATAGCTAGTAGGGGAACACGTTCTTTTTTTGCATTGTACATGCCATTTATTAAATGTAATGTACCAGGACCAACTGTACCTGCACAAACAGCTAGGTTTCCAGTCATTTGTGCTTCTGCACATGCTGCAAAAGCACCATTTTCTTCATGACGGACAGCGTTCCATTTTATTTTAGCGTGATCACTTTGCAATGCGTCTGTAAAAGAATTTAAAGCATCTCCCGTGACTCCCCAAATTTGCTGAACACCTACTTCTTCTAAAATTTTTAATATTTGTTCTGCTACGTTCATAATTTATTAATTCAAAGTTGATTAGTTTAATTTAAATAGATTTAAAACTAAAACGATCCTTTTCAAATGGCATAGTGGACAAGATTTACAACTCTTTTCTATGGTTTTAATTTCTATTATTTTAGAAGTATGCATTGTAAAATTTTTACATAAATAGATATATTATGTCCTTTTAACACTTCCATAAGTACTTATTTCATTGATAATGACATACGGATTTTTAAATAACTAACTCCATAAAATTATTTTTGTTTCCAACATTTATTTTTTGTGAAAGATATAATATTTTATGATAGGCTCCAATTTGTATTGCCTATTAAATTTCACAATTAACGATGAAATTGAGTGTTTTAAATGGAAACATCTAAGAAAAAGAACTGAAAAATATAAGGGTGCTTCAAAATGAATTATAGGTATTAAAAAATAATAGTTATAACAACAAGTACTTTAATTTTTTTTAAA
>ERZ887851.1111-NODE-1111-length-24390-cov-31.541360_pt1 | contig 24390 bp, 18 predicted proteins | sample MGYA00521100_ERZ887851 | MGnify/ENA primary metagenome ERZ887851 (study PRJEB32303, sample SAMEA104408602) | aquatic metagenome | biome: Brackish water; feature: Pelagic; material: water | place: Baltic Sea | collected 2014-06-06T16:11:00 | depth 11,444 m ... | reverse complement strand
GCGGGAACAGACATTGCTGGGTCCATTCAGAGTGCAACTCGTGGTAAGTTTTCAAACTTCCTGGCGCTGCCCACAAATCCGCTGAATCCTGCTACGGCCAGCGATCCAACGCCACCGATCACAGGAACGCAGGAAGATGCGGCTCAGGCAATTGTCCGAGCTGTGTGGGTCATCGGCCACTTCGACCATATCGCTCAGCACACCGAAGGTGTGTGGGCCGGCGCTCCCACAGGTGCTGCGACTCCAGCGGCCGGTCGCCAGGTCTCGGACTTCCCAATTCCGTCCACCGCGACAGGCTCAGCAGTCATGCACCCGTCTCTTCGCAACGGGGGAACAGCCATCGAGTTTCCAAAGTTCGTGCGTGAACTGTTACCGATGGTCATCGCACGCCCTGTCGCCGTGAGTTCTGGCCCATTGAATACTGAGGAACTGCGTCGCGGTTATAGTCCCGCCGCGTGGGGACAAATTGGTGTTGGTCAGGTCAAGCACGGGATTGCTCCGGAATACTGGCAGCACCCGGCGGACTGGGATGCGCATCCAACTCACTTCTATGAGCTCTCGATCAAACCCTTCCTGTCTGACGTTTTGGGCGTGGGCATCATGACGCCTCTGTGGGGCTATAACGGTAATGTCCCCGGAGACGCCTTCTTTGGACGCGATAAAGAACCATTCGTTGTCCGAAACATCAACAATCTGGCTCACGATCGCTCGACCCACCTGCATGGCGGACATTCGCCATCACACTCCGACGGCTCTCCTCACTTCACGATCACTCCGGGTAATGCACGAGACTATTACTATCCGAACATTGCTCCTCGATTACATGACCGAAACCTGGACATTCTGGAGCGTACGGCTCAGACCGGGGAAGACTACATGACCGCGGCTGCGGCTCTCAACATTCCAATCTACATCTCCAAGGAAGGTCCAGCACCACAGGGTGATGATCCTCCCGGCGGATGGCCGGCGGAAGCCGACGGAAATCCGGCTCGTATCCAGCGAGTTCTGGGACCTCTCGGTGGTGTCGCTGGTGATGAGTTTGATCACTCCGAATTCAGTGACACGCTGTGGTATCACGACCACGGCATGGATGAAACAGGTCCGGCGGCTTACTCCGGTCTAGCGGGTACTTACACTCTGACGGACGATATCGCTGAAGAACACATGCGAAAGAATATCCTGCCAAGCGTTTACCCAAAGATCGGTGAAGACGCCAATGGCGTCGCACAGAGCCTGGACTTCGATGTCGCAAAACGTGGTGGTCCGGAAACCGACTACAACAAGTATTTCGTGCATCTTTGCATCTCAGATAAGGTCTTCAATCCGGATGGAACATTGTTTTACGACACCCTGAGCCATGATGGCCAGATGGGTGACGTAATGGTGGTGAATGGTTATGCGAATCCAAAGTACACCGTTGAAAAACGCAAGTACCGCTTCTCCATCCTGAATCACGGCAATGCTCGTGCGACTGCTTTTCAGATGCGAACGGCCGACCACCGGATGGCCCAGCCATTCATGCAGATCGGCTACGACACATGGCTTTACCCAAAGCCAATTACTCAGGACTTTATGCTTACGATGCCTGCGAAACGCGTGGATGTCATCATTGACTTCAAGGAATTGGCGGATCGTGGAATTCGTGAAGTGTATTTGGAAAACATCCTGCCACAGATCGACGGCCGTGGACCTCGCGGAACTGGTGACATCAGCCAGCTGCTGGCGAATGGCACAATCCTGAAGGATGGCGAAGCTGGCGAGCAGATCATGAAGTTCATCATCACTGATGAGCCTGTTCATGGTGGCAAGCCGGACCTGGCCATCACGATGGACACGGAATTGCGACCACATCTCAAGATTCTGCCGGAAGAAGTCGTCAAGACTCGCGTGTTGTCCTTCCACCGCCAGCAGGGTGCATGGAAAATCAACGACGTGTTCTTTGACACTAACGTTGGTAATGTGACTCCAACGGTCGGAACTGCCGAACGCTGGATTGTACGAAACAACGGCGGTGGTTGGTGGCATCCGGTCCACATTCACCTTGAAGCCCAGCAGTGGCAAAAGATCAACGGTAAGGCCCCGGCCCTGCGAGATCAGTTCAAACAGGACACTGTTCTGCTTGGCTCAGGCGACGAAGTGGAGCTCTTCATGAAGTTTAGAACATGGATTGGCAGCTTTGTGTTCCACTGTCACAACCTGGAACATGAAGACATGCGAATGATGTTCAACATGGACCCAAGACTTCTGCCAACAGAAGCTCCACAGCAGACTCAGAACCTGTTTCCATAATCTTTGGCTGGAGAATGAATGCAGGCCGTTGGCCTAAGCCTGAAGCCTGGCAGAGAAACCCTCTGCCAGGCTTTTTTTGTGAACCTTCGATTGAGCCATTCATGACACCGCGAGAAAAGGCCCTTTTCCTGCGATAAATCACCGGATTAAGGCTTAGATGTTCTTCTGTCCGCATTTTGGCCGTCGACTCTCAGGCGGGGAAGTCCTCCTCCTGAAACCTCCCACAAGATCCCCCCAAACAGCCCTTCGGGCCAGGAATCTGTGACGGCTTTCGAATCTTCACGTATGTTTCAGTACGCATTGGGCGAGTCAGGCAACCGAGGAAATCTGAGCGAGCAATTATAATGAAACGACTGTCAATCTTTGCCATGGTGTTGATGTCATGTCACTCCATCTATCTGATCTCAATACATCTGACGTCACACACAACGACAACAGCGTTGGAATCACCAGTCGGGCAACAGCAAGCCTCAGCAACAAACCCGCCGGTGATTTGCCCAATCACTGGTCAACCTCTGAATCCCAGTGAAGTCTGCTCACTGACTCTTTCCGCTGGGGCGGCGACACGTGCGGCGGAATCAAAGAATTCGGCAACAGACACGACAGAGGATGCGGTTGCAAGCCGCTTCAAAACGCTCACGCCCGAAGAAATCAAGGCGAGAGTCTACGCCGTGGATCCCGACAATCGGTTTGCCTATCCAGGTCGAACGTATGTGATTGGATCATCAGCGTGGGTTCTCGACAATTCCAGTTACATTGACCAGCCGAAGGTGCCGGGCGTTTCCGGGCCGAAAAAAAATCACAGAGACACCGGACACTTCAGTGACCGCTTCACCAATATTGAACTCAAAACAGAAAACGGTTCTCCAGTTCGCTTCTATGATGATCTGGTCCGCGACCAGATTGTCATCATCACATTTTTCTACACACGCTGCTCAGGAATCTGTGCGCCCACGAACGAAGGTATCGTTGAGCTTCGCAAGCTTATGGCCGGTACACTTGGCAAGGACGTTCGCTTTCTGTCCATTTCACTGGACGCTGATTTCGACAAGCCCGAAGTCATGAAGGCATTCGCCGCGCACTACAAATCGGGGGATCCGGAGGAGGAAAAATCTCTTCCGCAATGGGACTTCCTGTGCGGAGACTGGGATGAAATCAACCTGCTTCGACGAGAAATGGGCGTTTACGATCTCGACCCGGTTTTGGACTCGGATCGCTCCCAGCATGCAGGGATCATGACATTTGGAAATGACCGTACGAATCGCTGGTCTGCGATCCCTTCGACAATGCCGCCCGAAACTCTGATGACGGCGATTCTCAAGATTGCCGGCAACCGCTTTATGGACCCACTGTATGAAGTCGGTGCTATTGCCTCCGATGAACGCTGGGAAATCCGAGGACCGATTCTGGAAGTTCGGCCATGGGTCCAGCAGTTGTCGGCGGTGGGAGCCACAATGCTGGTGCCCAACGCTCTGAACGTGGAAGGTACAACCGGGGTCATCGGAAAAAACCTGAAGGAACTCAAGGACTCCACGATACATCAGGGGCGGCGAGTTCTGATGCCTTATCCGAAGCAGACTTCTGCCATGGTCTCAAGCGCTGGTGGTTACACAGCGGACGGGGAAAGAGTGGCGGATAATCTTCGAGTCGATCTGGCCGATCAGCTGATCGGTGGAAAACTTGCGGTCGACTCTTCCGGTCAACTGCGAATCAACAATGTTTCCATCGTCGAGAACCCGGACCTGCGTTTCCCGATGCAGATTCTGGACGCCGCCGGGAATGAAATTTCGATGGAGGAAATGCCATTTTGCCCAGGCCTGCCTGCGACGGCCCGAGGCTATTTCGTCGATGATGTCTTCTTTGCAACCCTGCTGCAGATTGATCGCTTCCGACCGATGACCCATGAGACTGGCATCGTTCAGGTCCATGCCGCGGCCGGAGATCATCACTACGGTGTGCTCCGCGTTTTTGGTACGACGACAGCAGAATGCCTGAATTCCGAAGTGCAGGTCTTTGATGCGATCACTGATCGGAACCTTGGATTCGGCAAGGTTGTCCCCGCAGCCGATGGGAAGTCGGGAACATTTGTGGCGCAGCTGACCCGCGTGGAATCAATGCCCGCATTCGTGAACGTCAAATGTGGTGTCGGCTCTATGGCGATTGGATCACCACGCACCGTGGTTAAGCCTACAGTCATGGCAGAACTGCCGGCACAAGGCATGTGCCTCGTGTACGGTCCAATTCAGTCGATTCAGTCTCAGACGGGATTGATCAGCGTCAACGGAATCTCCACTCAGATCGCCAGTGACACTCTGGTGTTTCCTCTGAACGCCGAAAACTCATTTCGAGCTCTTCTCGCGGGCACTGAGTCAACGGCTGCGGACGTGAATCAACGTTCGTTTCTGCCGTCCGACTATAATTCAGGTTTCCCGATCCGATTGGATTTTCGCGAGCAGGAAACATCTTCCGTTGCACAGTCAGCCGAGCAGGCAGACGCAACAGACAGCTCGAATTCGACTCCTCCTGTTGCCACACTCTGCATTATCAACGCCGAAGAATGTTTGCTGACGGGTCGAGTTGAAGCCGTGGATGAAGAAGCTCAGACGGCCATCATTGGAGGTGCGGTTGTTCGAATTCAGGAAGATAAAAGAATCGGCCTGAACGTGACGACAGACGCCGGTCGTCCACTTGCGAAAGACAGTCTGCTGCCTCTGCTAAAAGGTCTGAAAGGGAAGTCGGTCACTGTTCGCGGCTATAGCCATCTGTTCCGCAGAGAGCATGCCGCAACTCATTTCCAGCCCGTGGAAGCTTCCGTGGTCGCGGTCCAGATCGAATTGCCCGAAACCGTATTGGAAATGGATATCGCGTCCGGAAATGCGATTTCCGCACAGTAATTTTTTCTTCAGTGATTCTGATATCTGCTGCAGTGTTGAAAAGTCGGAGCATGGTTGATGTTGATTTCCTTAAAACCGAACAGACGTAATCTCTTCGGTCTCTTTTTACTTAGTCTGTGTCTCAGCCAGCCTTCGGCACTGCAGGCCGTTCAGGAGGCAGAATCTGTAGTCGTTGCAGAGGCGACAGAGGTTCGATTCCTGAATCTGAAGTTCAGTGGCTCCGCCCTGATTCGTGGTCAGTATCAAAGCACCAGAAAAGAACTGCGATTATTGTTGCCAATGCCCGGCAAAGACCGTCCGGAAACCATGGAGTCGACTGCCAACAGTGGGGTTCGACTTCTGACGCTGATTCCTATGGCTGGCCAGACAGACGTGCCAGACAGTCTGCTGGGACGATGGCGAGTCGTCTCCGGTGTTATGGATGGCAAAGAGACGGATCTCTTTAATGGCGACGAAATCATGTTCGACGCCTCCGCTGTCCGAATTGTCGAGAAGAAGAATGCTTCAGATTACGCAGGCACTTACCATCTGCCAGCTTCCGGAACAAAGATGAGCGAAGGCCAGAGCAGCGGCGAAGGCCTGGTGAAGACGCTGCGGGGGAAATTTAAGGCCGTTGTTGATGAGTCAGCGACCGGAGAAGTGACTGGCCTCAGTGTTCATGGCCTTCAAAAAAGTAAAGCTTCGGCATGGTCGGATGAACTGGGTGATCTGCTGGCTCAGGTGCCCACGCTGAAATCCCTGACCCTGACGGATTTCGATTTTTCAGACGCATCTCAGCAGTTGTTGTTCCTGACCAAACTGAGCCAACTGGAGTCATTCGACCTGAGACAGACAAACGTCGACGATGCTGCCCTGACGCATCTGTCTCAGTTAAATTCTCTTCGAATCCTGAAGCTGGAGTACAATCAGCAGCTCACCGATAAAGGTCTCGAACACATCGCCGGGCTGACTCAATTGTCTGAGCTGGATCTGGCGTTCGTGCCGGTAACAGATCAATCGATTGAATCTCTGACGGAACTGAAATCACTGAAGAAACTTTATCTGTATGGCACATTGATCTCAGATGAAGGTCTTCGACATCTGCCTGAACTGCCGGTGCTGGAAGTTCTGTATGTCGGTCGGGACGAAGGCGCTGAAATCTCAGATGCTTCCGTTGAGATTCTCACCGCTCGACAAAGCCTGAAAACGTTGGGAATTCCCGGCACACGCTTCAGCACCGACGGCATCCAGAAACTTCGGGACGAACTGCCCAACTGTACTCTGGTGGGAACAGAAACATTGCAGAAGGCATCCACGGTGTCAGAACCAGCGGTTCCGATGAGCAATGGAAAGGCGAACAGTACTGTCACGCTGAATGAGCATTCCGTCGAACTGAAACACGCTTTTTCCTATCGCACACAAGGCAAGGCAACGGATCCAGTGACCATTCTGGTGACATCGGAACCCGTACGACTCAGCGACCTGGAAACGGCACTATCTCGCTACGGTGATGACTTTACGTTCGCTCCGTTCATGGATCAGATTCGCATTCGTCTGCGTGAGGATGGAACTGTGGAAAGCGTTCATATCGTGGTCGATGGAAAAACCGTAAATGATGCTGGACCGCACATCACAGCGGCCACAACAATCATGGACAATGAAATTTCGGGGACGGCAGCGGCGCGGGGAACGGCAAAGGGTAACGGCCTGAGTTATTCCATGAACATGCAATTCAAAACCGTGATCCAGGTCCCAGCAGTCAAAGCAGAACCGGAATAACGACGGAATCGGCTAAAGCCGTGCCCCGGAATTTATCATTCCGGGGCCGCAACTCAATTTTCCTCCACCTCCAACGTGGTCGTTTATTGATTTTCTTGTTTCCGCTGGCACATCGACAATGAAACGGAATCCAAACATTTCCAGCAAGGCCTGCCGCAGACTCATGAGTCTGTTGGCCCTGCTATGTCTGGCCGCAATCCTGCTTCCTCTCCCCATCGCGCCTGTTGCACAGAACAATTCTGGTAAAGATACGAGTCAGCCGTTTCCCTGCCAGAACCGTCCGTGTGGCTGTCGCTCTGCAGAACAATGCTGGAAGAAGTGCTGCTGCTTCACGAATTCGCAAAAGGTTGCGTGGGCGAAAGCGAACGGTGTCGACCTGCCGAACTATGTCCTGGCCGCGGCAAAAAAAGAAACGGCCATCGCAAAGAAGCCCTGTGCTCTGTGCTCAAAGAAAAATGCCAACGATGCGAAGCAAAAATGCGAAGCATCCATCGCTTCCACAAGCAGCAAACGTCAGTCTTCGGCGTCTCTGTCTGCAAAAAATTCTTCCCGATCCAAAACGTCAAAGTTGGTGCTGTCAGTTTATGCGGCCGAGTGTCAGGGACAGCCGGCCTTCTCGCTGTGTTTTCCCGACTCAATCATTCCAGCCCACGTAAGGCCCGTCACAATCTCCGTCGAAATGACTGAGTTCGTGCACCCTGTTTCAGAACGAGTAAATCTGATATCACTGCGACCTCCGCTCCCTCCTCCAAAGCTTGCCTGAGCTGCCTGACCGCGTTGCGTCGCCACAGTGGTGTCTTCGTGTTGATGTGCCACTGAGGATGACGTGTCAGTCGCATGTTGTCCCGTTGGATGCATCGACACGTGGTGTCGCCCGTTTCTCCTGGTCTGCGTTTTTACGTGTTTCCAATCGAAACATTTCTCTGGACACCCACCAGCCCTGGTGCCGGGCCAAAGAACTCGGATCTCACCAACGCCGCAGACTGAATCGACACCCCGCTTTTTTTCGCTCAGATTCATATTCGCTCTGGAGTTTTCTGTCATGATCTCTCGTTCCCGCATTCAGTCACGCGGCTTTACGCTGATTGAGTTACTCGTTGTCATTGCCATTATCGCCATTCTTATCGCACTTCTGTTGCCGGCTGTTCAACAGGCCCGCGAGGCGGCGCGACGAACTCTATGCAAAAACAATCTGAAACAGTTCGGCCTCGCGCTGCACAACTACGAAGGCACGTTTGGTGTCTTCCCGATGACAAATGCTCAGAACTATCTCCCGAACACTCAGGGATTTTCACCGCAAGCTCGCCTGCTGCCTTATATGGAACAGGCCAACCTTCAAAACCTGCTGGATTTCACACAGTATGGATTCAGTGGCCCCTACAGTGCGCTGGTTCCGAATCCTCAGTTTGCGGCGGCATTTGCGACACCACTGCAGGTTATGCTTTGCCCCAGCGACCCGGCTCCGACTCAGAACATCGGTGCCGGCGGAGCCACCTACGCGGGTCTGAATTACATGATCAGCTACGGCAGCGGCATGAACGCCAACTATGACCTGCGTTGGCCGACCGACGGCATCGTTTACGAGAACTCCAATGCAAAGATGCGCGACATCACGGACGGAACGTCGAACACCGTTATCATGAGCGAAGCGATTCGAAGTGTTGGAGCTGACTTTACTTTGGCAGCCGGCACTCTGCCGATGTTCAACTACCAGGCCACACTCAATGGCTCGTCCGGCGTCAGCGCGAGCCTGCTGCCTGTTCAGGGGTTAGCAGGGTCCGGTGGCGGCTGGGTCAACGGGCCGACTGGCGTGATCAGTAATCCCGATATTGCCTCCATCTGGACTCAGAAGACCACCTGGCGCGGAGCGTCCAGTGCGGCGTTGCGAGGTCGCGGGGTGTCGTGGGCTCATTCCGGAGCCGTCAGCACTTTGACTAACGGCTACAACACGCCGAACAGCAAGATCCCGGATCTTGTTGTGCACTTTACTGGATTCTTCGGACCTCGCAGCTTTCACACCGGTGGTGCTCAGGTTCTGCTAGGCGACGGCTCTGTCCGATTCCTGAGCGAAAACATCGACGCCATGCTGCACCGGGGCATGCACAGCCGCAACGGCGGCGAAATACTGGGTGAGTTTTAGTGTCGTCGCGTGAATCGTGCTGAATGCTCTTTTCGTTTAACGGCAAGCCAAAGGCGCCGGCGATCGAGGACGCAGTCGCCTTTGGCTCGCCGTTAAAAAATCACTGGAATAGCCCGCAAAATATCCCTCAACCATTTCGACTCGCAGGTCTTTCATGTCCCCAAAATCATGGCCCGATTATCGAGCTGTCTGGCGCTGGCACTTTTATGCCGGATTGCTCTGTATTCCGTTCGTGATTGTGCTTTCGATCAGCGGCCTGATTTATCTTTTCAAGCCGCAGATCGAAGCGTGGAATGATCGACACTACGACAATCTGCAATTCTCCGGTCCGGCCAAGCCAGCCTCAGAACAAATCGCGGCTGCGATCGCGTCACGACCGGGTTCGATATTCAGCAGTTATGAATTACCGGAGTCTCCCACGTCGTCCGCTCGCGTACTGGTGAAGCACGAAGACGCATCAATTCGAGCCTACGTACACCCGGAAACGCTGCAGGTTCTGCATACGGTCTCGGAGAACGAACGTTTCATGCGCTGGATCTTTCGGCTGCATGGAGAACTCTTGATGGGGGATCGTGGCTCGAATCTGGTTGAACTAGCCGCCTGCTGGACGATCGTTCTTTTGATCACCGGTCTTTTTCTGTGGTGGCCACGAAACATGAAAGGCCTGGGAGGCGTCCTGTATCCGCGTTTGTGCGGTGAATCACGCATGTTCTGGCGAGATATTCACAGTGTCGTCGGCATGTGGATCTCCTTCTGCGCCATCTTTCTATTGCTGACCGGTTTGCCGTGGGCCAAATTCTGGGGCGACTATTTCAAACAGGTGCGACAGGTTACTGGCACCGCTGTGGCTCAACAGGATTGGTCCAACAGCAGCGAAAACACAGGGCCTGGTCGATCAGGAAATTCTGGTGGCGGCGAACATGGTCACCATGGCGGCAGCGGAGGAAATTCCAATGGTGCAAAGCCGCCCGCAGCGACGGTTGATTACTCGGCCATTGATATCATTGTCGCCAACGTCGTGCCGCTGAAGTTGGACGCACCTGTCATTATCTCTGCCCCTGGCGGGCGATCGAAAACATGGAGTGCAAAATCGAACACTGCCAATCGGCCTCGTCGAGTCACCGTGGAACTGGATCCGAAAACGGGCAATATCGTCAGTCGAGAAGACTTCAAAGATCGACACTGGGTGGATCGCGCCGTCGGCGTCGGCGTTGCGGCTCATGAAGGCGCGTTGTTTGGCTGGCCGAATCAGGTTCTGGGAGTTCTGACGACTCTGGGCCTGTTCCTGCTGTCTGTCAGCGGTGTGATTCTGTGGTGGAAGCGTCGTGACCAGGGAGTTCTCGGCGCACCGAAACCAGCGCTGAGTCCTCGCGTGTCGTGGGGACTGATTTCCATCATCGTATTGATCGGCATCTGTCTGCCACTCTTCGCGGCGTCTTTGCTGATCGTGCTGCTGGTGGACTGGCTGGTGTTGAGCCGTATTGCCCCGGTTCGTGTCTGGTTAGGACTCAGTTCAACAGTAGCTGCCGGACCGCAATGAACACAGTGAAAGACGTCTTTGTTGACGGAACAGAAATCTGTGCAGCGATGCCGAAACGCGATTGCTGCGAATGCAGAAACCTTCTTTGATAACTTCAGGTGCAAATCCTATGAACCAATCGATATTGCGGACACTAAAATTTATCACCCCGATGCTGATGGCAGGATTTCTCTGCGGCTGCAGCGGATCCACGTCACCAGCGAAGGGTGGCACCACCGGTGCGTTGATGTTTGGCCCGGAAGTCACAAGTGACATCCTTGTGACAGTTTACAAGAAGAATGAAACCGGGTTTCAGTCCATCGGATTTGGAACCACGGCCGTCAATGGCTCTTTTATCCTCTATAACAACGGAGCCACCGAGCCGCTGTGGCTGGAATCAGGGGACTATTCATTCACCCTGGAATCCATCGGGCCTCCGGTGAAGTTCCCGGCCCCATACATTAAACCTGAATCTTCCCCGTTGCATGTGAACTGGAATTCGGACATGACATCACTGGTTCTGCAAGCTCCGGAAAACCTGCTCAGAGGATGATCGTAAGGATTCTAACAGCGACAAAACGGGTTCAGCGCGAAAGGAAGTGCGCAGGTTTGAAACGCTGAGTGCCACGAATCGATGTCGTTCACGCAAAGTTTAAAACAACGGGAGAGCCGCATCGATCCTCAGGTCCTGAATGAAACCGTTTAGATTCGGCCCACCGGGCAACGCTGTGAAGGATTTTAGATAGACAATTTGTCTTGTCGCAGCATTTTCAGTTTCTTCATTTCGGTATCCTTCAGCAGGCGGAACTTCGGCGTCCCGAGCGGTTTGTTGTGGTCCGCGTTTGGTGGGCGATAACGTGTTCGTTTGCCCTTGGTATCTCCCGGCGAGCGGACCACTACGGCGCGTTTCAGGCGAGCTGTTAGCGTTTCGTGGGCTGGCGGCGTGTCGTGGAGATTCGACAGAGCGTAGCGGATCGTACGTACAGATTCCGCGAGACTCCGACACGATGACTTCTCATGGTTGAGCATTGTCCGCCCTTTTGAATTCGGCTGTGATGCCGGATTTCGTCGACCGCCAAGCTGTTCCTTCAGCGCAGCCAGTTCGGCGGCCGCCATCGCGATCAAAGACCAGTGCCGTTCGACGGCGACGCGGTCACTGTTGCGACAACGTAACTTACCTTTGTCCAGGGTCTGTTTCAGGCCGCGGAACTCGACTTCGATTCCTCACCGCTGCTTGTACAGTTCACGAATTTGATCGAGCGACTGCTTCGACTTATCCATGACGCTGCGTCAGCAGCCACATTTCCGTGCTGCCGATCTTCATTCGAACCAGTCGCAAACGCAAGGGCGTCTGTTGCGACCGAACGGCGTGTTCCGGCCAACGCAGCCCTGTCATGTTGCTCTTCAGAACCACATTGCTCTGTTCCACAAGCAGCCTGACGTTTCCATCTACGCGAACCAAAACTCGAATTTGCACTTCAGGATCAGCGCCCAGAGTTCATCACCGACGAAACCCGCATCGCCGCAAAACAACGTGTTTTCGGGGAACGTTTCTTCTTCGATCATCTGCATCACGTCAGTTCGCTCACTCGTGTTCGATGGCCCCAGACGCCACGTCCACGGAAGTCGAAGGCCCACGTGCCACATCAGTGTGATCCAGACGTGCGGAGCCGGCGGCTAAACTTTGCCCGTGTTTGCCCCGTGCTTCGCCCCTTGCTTCGCCTTGCCGTTTCGGTTCTTCTTCGACCTCGCCGTTTTGCCGTTTCCATAGTCTGCGGCGCAATACGCCCGTTCATTGGATTTCGTTCGCGGTGTCGCATCGCGTGAACCATCGAACCCTATCGCCACCCAGTCGCCGACCGCCCAGCGATCTTTCCCGATCTGTTTCATCAGACGTTGAAAACGCTGTTGCAGAATCGGCAGCAGTGACGGGGGCCACTTTGACAGAGCGTTCAGCATTCCCTGATACGTGGTGAGAACCACGCCTTCGCCAGCCAGCGTTTGCATCCACGCTCGGCTTCCATCCCCCCCGGCGGCCTAGGTGAAGCTGTCCGTGAGGCATCGATTTTCGGCCCACGCCCACGCCCACGCCCAACACAATCTCAGGCGGGCCAGAGTTCGCGGCAATCACGAGGTGTTGCCATGAAGTTTTAGATCTGCGAACAAACGCTCATCGGGCAACAGCCCGTTGAGCAGCTTGGAAATCTGTTCCGAGTTCCTACAGGGAACGGCGTTCCGGACTTCCGCCCGCGTTCTGGAAAGATTACGTTTCCTGTTCGTTGAGCGCGTTTTGCGTCGTCGTGAATTGGATGTGCGAGACACGGCCAGATTCCTTTCTGACGGAAGTGTGTTCCGTTGGTGAAATGGGGAATCTGGCTTTTCTCACACTTCAACAATTCACGAAAACCCGCTTTTTTAAGCACTCAAAATCCTTCACAGCGTTGCCCGCCGGGCATCGCCATGGCGTCGTTCCCGACGGCACAGGCGGGCAGCGGCGGTAAGGTGAAGTGGACTCGGCACACTCACTTCGAAGTCGATCGCTACGTGCCGACTCGCATGGACGTTACGCCGACTGCCGGCGGAGAATGCGACGACCGAGCCGTCATGGAACGCGCCGTCATGGAACGAGCCGTCGAATCCGATCGGACCTACGCGACGGATCGCGGCTACGCGAAGTTTGAACTGTTCAATCACATCGCAGATGCAGGCAGCAGCTACGTTTGTCGAGTTCGTGACAACAGCGTGTCTGAGGTTGTCGATTGCAGGCCACTCACGGACGCAGATCGAGCCGTTCGTGTGCTGTCGGATCAGATCGTTTCCCGGGGAAGTGCTTCATCCAAATGCAAACCGAATCATCCGGTGCGGCTGGTTGTTATTGAGGCAAAGCCTCACAAGTCGAAAGGTCGCTCGGGCACGGGGGCCACGGTCCAGGACTGCGACGGCTATCTTCGCATCGTCACGAACCTGCTGGATGTGCCGGCAGAAATCATTGCTCTGCTTTATCATTACCGGTGGACAATTGAAAGTTTCTTCCGATTCTTCAAGCCGATCCTGGGCTGCCGTCACCTGTTGAGTCATTCGCAGAACGGCATCGAGATTCAAACGTATTGCGCGATCATCGGCTGCATGCTGATCAGTCTGTGGACGGGCCGCAAACCAACACTGCGAACGTACGAAATGATCTGCTGGTACTTCTGCGGTATGGCCGACGACGAAGAACTGCTGGCTCATCTGAACCGACTGGACAAACAAAGCTCGTAAATCGCGGGACGCTTCCGTGTGTCGTCTGCCGACGTTCACGCTGCGCAGTTTTCTCCTCAGTCACCAACCGACCCGCCGTCCCAGGACAGCCATCCCGGTGCAGCTTTCTTCCGTAAAGAAGATGCGATGCCACATGAAGTGTCAACCATCGCCTCTCAATATATCAGGCCTCTTTGATGTCTTAGTTTCCGTTGTGCGGTTATGGTCGGTGTGAAAGGAGCAATTTTCCATGCCGACAGCACGCCGAACAGACGTAGCTGGTGCCGGCAAGTTAAAAGCTGATGTTCTTGAAGCCCCGTTCTTTCTTGATCTCGATGGATTTTGAAACGAGTTCAATCTTACAGGCATTGAATTGTTTGCATGGATGGATGTCAGTTCTATTGTGCTGGAAACACCAGGCGGCACGTAGTCCAGGCGAAACATCTGCGTTTGGGCGCGTTCGACAACCGGCGGAAGTCAGGTCGCCTGAGTGGCTGCAACCTGTCGAATCTGATGGTAGACGTTCTGGATCACCGTGCAGTTGCCGATAATGTTTGAAATTTCGCCAGCGTTGGCAAGCTGGCTGCGCAATCGGCGATTTTCGAGTTTCAGCAGATAGTGTTCGCGAGCTTTACGAACCTGTTGTCGCACCAGATTAAGATCCAGTGGTTTCGCTACGAAATCAAACGCGCCAGCACGCATTGCCTCGACTGCTGTTTCCACTGTTCCATGAGCCGTGATGACGATGATGACGATGATGGCAGTTTCCGGTCGAGCGAACAGCATCTTTCGAGCAAGATCGATCCCGTTTATTTCGCAGTTCAGGCGAACGTCGACGATCACGAGCTGGTAGTCGCTTTTTGCAAACAGAAATAATGCTTCGTTGGCTGTTCCTGCAGTGTCGACGGTATGAGCAGCACCCCTTAAACCTTTCGCAAGACCGGAGCGAATGTTGGGTTCGTCATCAATGATCAGCACATTGAAGTTGGAATCGTTCATCAGGTTTCATCCAGGGGCAGAAGCACGGTGAATTCCGTTCCGGGCAGCCCTTCATAGTTTTCGCCTGTTCGGAAATCGATGCTGCCACCGTGTTGGCGAATAATCTTGTCGCACAAAGCCAGTCCCATTCCTGTGCTTTCGTTGCGAGTTGTGAAATACGGGTCAAAAATCTGAGAATGTACTTCGGTGGGAATTCCGTGACCGGTATCAGCCACGACAATTCGAACTGAATCGTCACGTGTGTCCACGGTGCGTGTCAGAATGCCTCCGGCGGGCATAGCGGCCACCGCGTTAAGTGCCAGATTCAGGATGACCTGTTCCAGCTGTCCGGAGTCTGCCAATACACTTCCTGCGGGTTGCTGAGGAAGATTTATGACCAACGTTATGTGTTGAGCTTCCGCCCGTGGCCGCAGCAGGCGCACAAGTTTTTCGATCAGACGAGGGATGAGAACCGGCGAACGACCAAGCTGTGTCACCGATGTATAGTTGCGAAAGCCATCCAGAACATTACTGATCCGATTTACTTCGGTGTGCAGGATGTCCAGCATTTCAAGAACGTCCGGCTGAGGAAGCTCCTGGGCCAGACGTTCATGCAACAGTTGAATGTGCAGCGACAGAGCGCTTAACGGATTCTTGATTTCGTGCTGCAGTCCGGCCGCCAGGGATCCAAGTCCCATGTATCGTTCCATGCGGCGCAGTCGTTCTTCGAGCAACGCCTTTTGAGTAACGTCGCGAACATAAACTACAGTCCCAATTTCATCCTTACGCTGGTTTCGCAGAATTGTGCCGCTTACGCGTAACGTCTGCTTGTGGCCTTGAGTTGTGACACAGTAGTCTCGGTCGCGAACAAAATGATGCGTCGTGTTAACGTCGGTGCAGACCGAATTCAGCAATGAATGCACTGCGTCGATGTCTGCCAGAGACTGCCCGATCGAATCATTGTTCAGGCCAATTAGTTCTCGCCCGCCCGCATTCACTTGTCATGTTCCCGTGACGATCTGTCGTAATCACTGCTGCATCCATACTGGCGAAATATCACTGGCGAGTACCTTGACGTCTCGCAACGACTGCTCGCTGTGAAGATAGCCTCGCAACACCAGCGCAAGGGCAACTGCCGTGCCAATAACATTTACAACCAGCAATACGGCCAACCAGCTATGCGACCTCAGGTCGCCTGAAAGTTCTTCAGCGGCGGCAAGGTCACTGTCGGGTAGATGATTGATAATGAAGGCCACGATTTCCTGCTCACGCCGTACATCCATCGTGATCAGAATCGTGACGACGAGAGAGATAAGGCTTAGAGCAGCTAGACCACCGGCCAGCAGTCGCATGCCGCGACCGTTACGCTTTTCGTGGAGATCAAACATTTGAGGTTGCGAGGTGTACTTGATGGGTTTGAATTCATTGTTTACAGAACTGCCCTGTAGTTTAGTTGGGCTTGAGTGAAATTGCCCAGTCATTAAATTAGCCGTGGAAACTGATTTGGTCGTCTTCCTGCGGGTCTGCAATTTTTTGCAGACTCGATGCACAGCGTTGCAGGCATCTTGAATCGAGTTTTTGATTTTCGAAATTCCAATGCAAAAACCTCAGCCTGACTGCTGCTGTGGTCGATCCTGCTGTTGCAACCGATACTTATCAGGATTGGCATTCAACCAGTCGCGCCGCAAACATCTATTTCTATGGAGGGAAGCAGAAGTCATGGGTAGCCCGCACACCACTGACGAGGATTCCGTGCCGGAAATTGCGCCGTGCATTACGCGAAAACGGCCTCTTGTAAACGGACAACCGCAGCCACAAACACGGCGCCGCGCACTCAGACAGTTGTTATCGGTTCGTTTGTGCGCTGCTGTTTTGATCAGCTGTCAGGTTTCCATCGCGTTTGCTCAGTCTGAAGCCGGGCGGTTTTTGGCTGCTGTACCTGGCGAATCGGCACTTTCCGCCTCTGACGAAACCCACTCTGTTGCAGATGTGCAAACTCAGTTGCTGGAACTTCAGAAACAGATTGACGCGCTAAAGCACGCCAAAGCGGTTGAGATGCCGTCAGTTCCGCCGACAGCCGCGATGGCAAAACCTGAACCGCCGAAATATCCGACGGTTCGCCTGACAGGATTTTTTCAGGCCGACGCGGCGTGGTTTCATCAGGATGCTAACAACCGGCTGACAATTGGTAACGGCGTTCCTGCCGATGGTGATATTCAGGACGGAGCGGACTTTCGTCGAGCTCGTCTGGCTGCTGTCGGAAAAGTCTGGGACAACGTTAACTACATGCTGGAAATGGACTTCGCGTTTCCCGGCCGCCCCAGCTTTATGGACGTGTGGATGGATATTGATAATGCCATCGGAAGTAACAGTTTACGGATCGGACAGTTTCGTCAGCCGATCGGAATGGATGGCCAGACGGGCGTTAAGGACATGACGTTTCTGGAACGTGGTCTGCCATTTGCCTTTCTTCCATTTCGTCAAATCGGAGCGATGACTTACGGTCATACTCAGGACGAACAGATAACGTGGGCGTTCTCCGGGTTTCGTTATCCAGCCGATCAATTCGGGGGCAACGTGGGCGACAACGGCGGCTATGGAATGGCGGCACGAGTTACCGGACTTCTGGTTGATTCGTGCGATGACAGCCGATTGGTGCATGTCGGCGTCGGCTACAGTTTTCTTAATCCGGCCAACGATGCGGTGCAATACCGTAATCAGCCGGAATTCTTTGTCGGTGAAAACGGTGCCGGAGTTGTGCCACCGGGAGTGCCCAGCCAGGTTCCTGTATTTGTCGATACGGGGGCGATCCCAACAGACAATATCAATCTGTTTAATGCCGAGTTAGCGATGTCGTCCGGTTCGTTTCATGCTCAGTCCGAAATATTCTATGCAACTGTTCAGCAAAAGGGTGGCCCCCGAGTAACCTATCCTGGTGCGTATGCTCAGGCAGGTTATATTCTGACAGGTGAGACCCGAGCGTATAATCGCAAGGCCGGAGTGTTTGGCCGCATCAAGCCGAAGCGTTCAGTTGGCAGTGAGTGCGGTCCCGGTGCCTGGGAAGTTGCAGGTCGGTGGTCTTATCTGGATTTGTCTGATAGCAAAAGTCTTGGAACAGGTCCGGGCGGAAGGCTGAACAACATCACCGGTGGTCTGAACTGGTATTTGAATCCGTATACTAAACTGCAACTCAACTACATTCACGCGTTTCTGGACAACCCAACGTTTGGGAACAGTGACGCAGACGTCGTTGCTATGCGAGCTCAAATTGACTTCTAAAGCTGATTCGATTGTATTCTGTAACATGTGACTCGATGCCAAAGTGCACGCTACTGAATCAATGACAACAGAGTTTGAGCTGGAACAGTTCAAACTCTGTTGCGGATGAATGGAGTAGACCGCAGGACTACATGTACGAACTGACGCAGGTACTTTTGCTAACAACGCTGGCCGGAGCTGCGATTCCTGGGGGGCATTGCTGGCGACGGTTGAACGACTCGATCGTGGATGGTTGGAACAAGAGTTTCGCCATTCCGTGATTGCATTTGGCGGCGGCGTGCTGTTGTCAGCCGTGTCGCTGGTGCTGGTGCCCGATGGTGTTAAGCAGCTTTCTCTTCCTTGGGTGATTGCTGCCTTTTTGTCCGGTGGGCTTTCCTTCATCCTGTTGGATCTGCTGCTGTCGAAGCTGAAAAATTCGATGGCTCAGCTGGCAGCAATGCTGTCTGACTTCATTCCCGAAGCAATTGCTTTGGGGGCCGGCTTCGCGACGGGTGACTCGACAGGAATGTTGCTGGCGATTTTGATTTCACGTCAAAATCTGCCGGAAGGATTCAACGCATATCGCGAACTTCACGCAGGCGGATCGCTGCCCGGCAAAACGATTCTGACGGCTTTTTTACTGCTTGTTCCGTTGGGGCCCATTGCCGGAGAGGCTGGTTACCTGTGGTTGTCCGGATATCCGAAAGTAGTCGCTTTCATGATGCTGTATGCAGCCAGCGGTATCCTGTATATGACCTTTCAGGACATAGCTCCACAGGCTCAGCTCAAAAACGGTTTTGCTCCGGCCCTTGGAGCCGTCCTGGGCTTTTTGCTGGGACTCGTTGGCCAGCAGTTGGTGCAATGAGTGTTTGTTTGGGAATTTATTTTCCGGTCACTTAAGGCATCCGATTGATTACAAACTGTGGTGAAAGTGACTGCAGTTGTGTCGCGCCATAACTGCCAAAATTCGGCTGATCTGTTTGATGAATGCGTTAAAAAGCGGCCATCTGTGAAGTTGGGAGTGTCAGTGGAAGTTTGGCATCGCAATTGCCAACTATCACTGCGTGATCTGCTGAAGTCTTATATTGCTGGTGACAACCCGAGTGTGAAGACGATAGACTAGCTGTTCAGTCGATCACAAAAGGATATGTGATGTTTTACGGTGCAGCAAAAACCCTGACTCTTCTTGGTGTGTTAATTCATGCCGGAATAGGTTGCTGCGCTCATCATGGTCATTGCCAGGTTTCGCCACCAGCCCCAGTGAAGGTTCAGGAAGTACAGAAGACCTTTCATTGCAGCTGACGGTTTCATGCAGATCACGACAACGAAGCCGGTACAGACGTTACCGGTAATGATCAGTCAGATCACCGTTCATGTCCTTGTGGTGAAGGCCACGGCGATTGTGCGGATCATTGTTTCTGGTTAACAAATTCACGAGTCGAATTGCCCAGCGACACAGCGATCATACTTCCCTTTGCGATGGTTAATTGTTTCGGGACGTATGCATTTCACGATGCCACCGCTACTGCCGCATTGCACGGTGATCGGCCGTGTCTGTACGAACTGACGCATTCGTTGCGCGCCAAAACTCAGGTTTGGCGGTTGTAATCACGCCTCGCCCTGCTGGCTGAAGGCTTGTTGGTTCTGCGTTAACAGCACCTTCGAATGTGTCGCATACATGCGATGACTGAAGGAAGTTGGCGTCAGGATGTCTCAAAGCTGATCTTCAGCCATGGCTGTCTGATGGCGTTTGGGTTGCACGTGGCCATTTGCAGCCTGCTACCGCTTCACTAAAGCCGAATCGATCAGCCTCCGTCCGCGGAAAAAGCCATTGCGAAGTCCTGCAGGCGGAATAGGGATTTGATTGGCAATGCTGAATTTAGCATCGCCAATTCAAGAGGCCCGATCCAGGACATTCATTAAATCAATAGATTTGTTGCCATTACGACACGTTTTCCGGGCGACAACAAAACACTTCAGCACGCTGTTTCCAGCACGCTGAAAACGTTGCCTTGTCTGACACTTTTTCAAGACGATTGTGGTTCCATGAAATCTCGCATTCCTCAGATTCCCATGAAGTACGTGTGGCCATTAACAATGATCGTTGTTGTTTCTGCAGCAGCCATATCACGCGATCGCTGGTGGCCCACGCTGAATTTGTGGGTGCAATCGACAGTCGCAGATCAGCGTGTCGTGTCCGGTCTTGACGAACACAGCCAAACCCCCGGTGCCGCTGTCGATGCCCATGCGGGGCACGACCATGCGGGGCACGATGAGAGCACTTCCCTTGAGCTATCCGACCAAGCCTTGCGCAATCTTGGGCTGACCGGCGATGGCGTTGGTGAAGTACGGCTGACGACTTTCAGCAAGTCCATCACCGTTCCGGCTTTGGTTGTTGAACGCCCCGGGCGTACTCGAATTGAAATTGCAACGCCGATGAATGGCGTCATTGTTAACATTCATAAGGCTGCAGGCGAAGCCGTTGAGCCTAACCAGTTACTGTTTGAAATTCGTCTGACGCATGAAGACCTGGTGCGATCGCAAACTGAGTTTGTGACGACTCTGGGTGAACTGGCCATTGAAACCCGGGAAATCAATCGTCTGCAGGATGTTGCGACATCGGGCGGAGTCGCCAGAAAAACACTGCTGGAACGCGAATATGCACGCGATAAACTGCAGTCGTTGGTGATTGTGCAGCAGGAAGCGTTAAGACTCAGCCCTTTGAAGGTGTGAATTCAGTTGTTTCTTCTGGCGAGTAGCCTTGCGGTAGCGACGTGTTGTCCGTTGCCGGAGTACTTTCGTTTGGGTTGCGGACGTTTGGGGCCACGTTTGCTCTTCTGAAATTTCTTCAGGGACACTTTGGCCGCCAGTTGCTTCAGCACGGCCGCCAGTTTCGCTGTTGTCAGGTTCTGGAAGATCTCCCACTCGGCAGCCGGGATGGCGATCATCATGCCGTTGTAAACCTGAGCGATTTCCAGCGACATATAAAAGTTCGACAGATTCTGTTCCACGGTTTCGTCGCCATGCACGCTTCGCAAAGCTGCATGAATGACGGACATTCCGTTCCATGCCATCAGAGCAAGACAGAAGGCGAACACAGCGGCACGCGGGTAGCCCAGCGTCTTGATTTCGCACGTCAGGTTTTCGGTCATCTCCTGAAACAGGGTTTCTACACTCCACCGTTTGCGGTAAAGATCAGCGACCTTCAGTGCGTCGGCGGCGGTTTTCGACAGGTTGGTGAGGATGCGAACTTCCTGTTCACCGTCCCGAGTCGCCACGTTCAGGCAGACTGTGATGCAACGGATCGTCATCGTGCGACCGGTTTCCGGATCCATGATCACAGCACTTTGCTCGAACACTTTACCAGTGTCCGACTGTCCGATCAGTTTGCGGCGACCGGTCAACTGCAGCGGCAAGCCGGCGTGGTGACGAATCAGGAAGCGGCCTTGGCGTCTGGCGATTCCAAACAGAAAGCCCAGCGTGCAGAAATTCCTGTCAGCGATCCACAGATCCTTCAGCCGCACAGAGGGCAGCACCTGATTCAGCAGCGAACGTTCCTGAGCATGACCATCCTCACAGGGGATCACATCGACCGCCAGACGCACGTCCGGATCGAGGACCACCAGCGCCTGCCCGGGCAACGGAGCGGCCGTTTCCCGACGCGTTTCCAGCAGTCGATGCTCGGTGGCGGCGAAATGGTTGCCGTCAATGATGCGAATGTTGTAACCACGCAGCAAAGGTGTCCGCAGACCCAGTTTACGAATGACGGGAGCAAGTTGCGTGGCCGAATCCCGCACCAGCACGGCAGAAACGTCTGGCTCGACACCGTTGAGCTTCTGATAGAAAGCACTGACCGAAACCGGCAGGGTTTCGCCACGATTTTTCAGCACCGCATTCACCGAGGGATTCACGTTGAACACCACTTCGCCCATGACTTCGGCGACCGTGGCGAACGGAAGTGTGCGGGTGTACTGTGTGACAGCGTTCTCTTCAAAAATCCGCTGCAGTCGTTCCGGATGAAACTGGTTCTCGATGATCCCACGCATCATCACGCTGACGGGACTGGCTTCGACAAATCTTTCGAACGGGCCACTGAGTAACATCCTTGTCACCTCATTCTGGTTTTGGGCTGGTCAGCAAAAGAAACCAACCGCTATCTTCCATGCCATCCGCAAAATCTCAAACAACAATATCTGACGCGAAATTCACACCTTCAAAGGGCTGGGCATGGGTGGGACAAAGAAATCAGACTTGAAAAAACGGCTGCCGATCTTTCGAAGCAATCGACAGCCGAGACGGATTTACCCGCCCACGTCAGGCGATCCCTCGACGAGTTGCTCCTCAGCAGAGCTTGTCTCCGTTTCGCCTGAAAGCAGCACAACATACATCACAAAGGGAGTCCGCACTGTGCTGACTTCCCACTTCACCAATCCCAAGCGCCTACCATTTCTGGGGAACTTCAAATTTCTGCTTCGAGTTCAGTTCACTTTTCAGCAGGGATGCCATGATTGAATTCAGCACGACAGAATGGGAATTACTCCGGAACGCCTGTGAGACACTTGACGATCCGCGCACTCCGATCAATATTTTTCACTCCCAGCCTGTGAGTTTTTGAGTGGTTCGCAGGCTACCCTCACCTCGGCGAGGGATTTTTTTGGCGAGCCCGGAGTGAGCCGGTCCGCTGGGAGTGAGATTGTCTTCTATCCAACGCCCGAGGCGTCGGATCATTCGGTGGTGATCCTGTTTCTGGCGGGGAACTGGCCACCCGGGCTGGTTCCGCGCGACCTCAAATGAATCCTAAACTCTGCTTTCGTTCGAAGTTGTACGTCAGAGCATGCAGCAATACCTCGCCGAGGACCTTCGACTGACCTCGCAGACGGAATTGCTGCAGGCCGTGATTCCGACACTCCGCGATCGGGAATACCGCATTCGGGAACTCGGCGATCGAAGGCCGCTTCTTGTACAGAGCCTTCGCTTCGTCCGTCGACATCCGCTGACGAAATTCGAACATCTCGTCGGTGTCCGCCTGCTGACGCGAGTGAGGATCGGTGCCCTTCTTTCGCAACCGGTCCTCGCCGTGAATCGGAGCGTGAACGTCGACGCCGTCCTGCTCCATGGTCGTGATTTCGTCTACCGTCGCGAAGCCACCGTCTACCAGATACTGCTTCGCTTTCTCGCCGTAACGCTGTTTGATGTCCTCGTGCACGGGAGTCATCTGGCCGCGGTCGCTGCCCTGATTTATCACGCTCGCCGACACGATCAGCCGCGTCTCGTCGGTCGTGGCGAACTGCACATTGAACGCAGGCCGAAAGCCTCCGTCAGCCATCTTCATGTTGCGAGCCTCGGGGTCGGTAGTCGATGCGCGGGCCTTTTTTCCGTCACCCTTCTTCCGCTTCTCCTTCTTTTCCTGGAGCTCGACCAGTTCTTCCAGAGCCCGATCGACACGCCGCGCCCGGTCTTCGGCCGCACGCTGACGGGCCGCTTGTTGACGCGACGAACTCTCCGCAGCATCCGCCTGAGACTCGCGTTCGGCCTGCAGTTCCGTGACGCGTTGCTGCGCTTCCTGACGACACTTCTCGAGCGTCTCCCCGCGACGGAAGGAACTGGTTCCGGCGCTGGCCCGCACACGCATGCCGTCCTGCGCGAGCACGTCCAGCGAGATCAGCCCCTGATGCAGCCGCGTCGCGATGGTGTCGGTGAGCAGTTCATCAAGGATGTCGACATGCTCCGTGCGGAAGTCGCTGAGCAGGTGATAATTGACACTCACGCCGCCGCAGATCCACTGGTACGCCGAGTCTCGCGTGCAGAGCTTCGCGATCCGGCGAGCACTGCTGACACTTTCACTCGTGGCAAACATCCACAGAGCCAGCAGAATTCTCGGATCAGTATGATCCCGTCCAGGCTGGCCCTCAACGGCCCGAATCTTCTGGTAAAGCGGCGAGAGATCAAGCGATTCAACATACGCCCAGATATTACGAGCCTGATGTTCCAACGGCAGCATCTGATCGAGAGACAGCGTCCGTATTTCGATCTGGCACCGTTCGGCCCGTCGCACGCGAGCCTGTCCACACTGAGATGTTTGATGAGTATTCATTATCCCCTTGTAGCGCGATCCCCACCATCGGGCCAGGCCATCCTGCACGCAATCTTCAAAAAAATCACAGCCTCTCCGATCAATATTTTCCACTCCGTGGAGAATATTGTTGCCATCTCGCTGGCGGCCATCATTGCCGGCGCAGAAGGCCCGAAACCAATGGCACGTTGGGCGAAGAATAAGAAAGACTGGCTGGCAACATGGCTCGATCTTCCCGACG
>ERZ887851.1104-NODE-1104-length-24456-cov-12.491742_pt1 | contig 24456 bp, 21 predicted proteins | sample MGYA00521100_ERZ887851 | MGnify/ENA primary metagenome ERZ887851 (study PRJEB32303, sample SAMEA104408602) | aquatic metagenome | biome: Brackish water; feature: Pelagic; material: water | place: Baltic Sea | collected 2014-06-06T16:11:00 | depth 11,444 m ... | reverse complement strand
AATGCATCATATCACAGATTGCTGCGCTGCATCCGTGGTCAGCTTCGAGCCCAAAATGGCGAGTGCTGCGCTATGCAAGAAAGGGTGAAAACCGCGCATTGCTGACATTGGCCGTGCCTGGGACGGCCCCAACCGGACATTGACCCATGGGTCACGATGCTGCGTTGGGGCGCGTCGAACCGGCCATTCACTGCTTCCGCAAAAAATCGGTCGATCTGCGGGTGAAGAAACGCGAGGATTTTCAGAGCTTCTGCTGACGTCCCTTTGGCTGATGCAGAATGAGCTCTCGGAGGCGCAACCGTCTTGCAGCAGGATATCAGTCTTTGCCAACGTGACCATTGGAGACAATGCCAAAGCTTCGAGCACTGATTTGGTTGTCGATTGAAGCCGATCACTGCTCGAATGAACCCTTTGGCCCCGCCATGAACTCGTGTGTTGTCTCCAATGTCATCGCGAAACGCGGCTATCCCCAGAAATTCTCGCGAACTTTTGCCTGTCGCGGCCCGGCTGGCGTCTCGACGGTCAGCTCGGCGCCGTCGCCCCAATGGGTCATGCGCACCATGCCGATGGCGACATTTGTCTTGAAATCCGGCGACCAGGCTGCCGAGGAGACACGGCCAACGGTTTTTGCCCCGTGCTTCAGCGGCCACCAGCGGTCGCAGCCGGGCACGGCCGGGCCGTCGATCTCCAGCGCACGGATCTGCTTGACCGGACCTTCCTTGGCGACGCGCAGCAGGGCATCGCGACCGATACAGCCAATGGCGGTCTGGGTGTTGCAGAACTTTCCGAGCCCGCATTCATGCGGCGTGTTGTCATCGGTCATGTCGTTTCCGTAGGACAGCAAACCGCCCTCGATCCGTTCGATAAGGTTGGGGCAGCCGGCGTGAACGTCCATCGACTTGCCGGCCTCCATCAGGGCGTTCCAAAGCGGCATGCCTAGGTCTTCACCCTCGACGTAGATCTCGAACCCGCCTTGCTTGGAGTAGCCGGACCGCGCAACAACCATGTCGCGCCCTTGGAAGTCCAGATGCGCGAAGCGGAAAAAGCGGATGTCGCGCACCGCATCGCCAAAGACCGCCGCCATCAGATCGTCGGCCCGCGGCCCCTGCACGGCAAGGGGCGACACATCAGGCTCGTCTACCAGCACGTCGAGACGATAGCCGTAAGCCAGCCCCTTGATCCAATACAGAAGATCGCTGTCGGCAATGGAGATCCACCACCGGTCCTCGGCCAGTTTGACAGCAACAGGATCGTTCAGCATGCCACCGGTTTCGTCGACAATGGGCACGTAGTAGCACTGACCGGGCAGCATCGACCGCAGGTCGCGCGGGGTCAGCAGTTGCACCAGGCGCCCGGCATCGGGGCCGCGCAATTCAACCTGCCGTTCGCAGGCGACGTCCCAGACCTGCACCGCCTGTTTCAGATGGTGGTAGTCTTCCTCGACCGAGCGGAACACCGTCGGCAAAAGCATGTGGTTGTAGACAGTGTAGGCCTTTACTCCGGCGGCCTCGACGCCGTCGGAAAAGGCGGTGCGACGCAGCCTGCGCGACGGGGAAAGAAGTGGCATTCCAGGTTACTCCAGGTCTTTGGCACGATTGCGAAGCTGGAACTTCTGGATCTTGCCGGTGGATGTCTTGGGAAGGGTTTCGAATATGACGGCCTTGGGGGCCTTGAAGCCGGCCAGATGGGCGCGGCAAAAGGTGATGATCTCGTCCGGTGTGGCGTTGATCCCGTCGCGCAATTCGACAAAGGCACAGGGGACCTCGCCCCATTTTTCATGCGGCATGGCGACCACGGCAGCAGCCTGAACGGCGTCGTGACGGTAAAGCACGGCCTCGACCTCGACCGAGGATATGTTTTCGCCGCCCGAGATGATCACGTCCTTCAGTCGGTCCCGGATCTGGATATAGGCGTTATCGTGCACGACAGCGCCATCGCCGGACCAGAACCAGCCATCCGCAAAGGCCGCGACGGTGGCCTCCGCGTCTTTGTAATAGCCCGCCATGACCGTATTGCCGCGAATGGCGATTTCACCTTGCGTGGTACCATCGCGCGGGACAGGCGCGCCGCTGGCGCGGTCGATCACGGTGACCTCTTCGACCATGGGAAAGGCAATACCCTGTTGCGCCTGCAATTCGGATTGTTCCGCGGGGGTGAGATCGTCCCAGTCCTCTTGCCACAGACACTGCGAGATATGGCCGTAGGTTTCCGTCAGGCCATAGACCTGCATGACATCGAACCCCATGGCCCGGGTCTTTTCCAGAACGGAGGGCGGCGGTGGTGCGCCTGCGGTCAGGACGCGGATCGCCGGATCAAAGGGCGCGGCGCTGCTGTCGGCCTCGGCAAGCATCTGCAAGACGATGGGCGCTGCGCCGAAATGGGTCACCGCATGGGTGCGGATCGCCGCAAGGATGCGGTCTGCAGCCGGAACGCGGGTGAAGACCATCGTTCCCCCGAGCATCGCCATCAGCCAGGGATGCCCCCAACCGTTGCAGTGGAACATCGGGACGACCGACAAGTAGACCGGATAGGGCGGCACCTGCCACGCTGTTCCGGTGCCAAGCGCCATCAGGTAAGCGCCGCGATGATGATAGACCACGCCCTTAGGCCGCCCTGAGGTGCCCGAGGTGTAGTTCAGTGCAATGGCATTCCATTCGTCATCCGGCAGCACGATCGGCAGGGGCTCGCTCGCCAGCAGGCTGTCATAGGTCGGGCCGCCTAGGGTTTCGCCCGGCGCATTCGGATCGGCAATCTCGACCACTGGCAGGGTGCGACCAAGAAGGGCAAAGGCCTGTGACAGCAGCGGCACCAGTTCCCGGTCGACAACCACCAGCCTGGTATCCGCGTGACCCAGGATATAGGCGATGGTTTCCGGTTCCAGCCGGGTGTTGAGCGTGTTCAGCACGGCGCCCGTCAGGGGCAGCGCGAAATGCAGCTCGAACAGCTCGGGGATGTTCGGGCTCAGTACCGAGACCGTATCGCCCTGTTGCACGCCAAGCCCCACGAGCCCCCCGGCCACAGCGCGAATGCGGGCACAGGTTTCGGCCCAACTGCGCTGGATGTCGCCATAGACCACCGCCATGCGCGCACCGTGCAGGCTTTCGGCGCGGCGCAGGAAGGACAACGGAGACAAGGGCACATGGTTGGCCCTTGTCTTTTGAAGTGACTCGAAGTGGTGACGCATCCGGGGCCCGCCTGACTTAGCTGTTTGGCCGCACGCGGGCCGCGGTCTTGTTGGTGAAGGCCTCAAGCCGTTCGCGCGCGGCAGGCTGGGTGTTGACGATGCCGCCCACGAAAGCTTCGGCATAGGCGGCGTCCATGCCGGACATGTTGTTCATGTGGCTGACCGCCGAACAGATCGCGAAGTTCGTCAGCGGCAGGTTCTGCGCGACCTTGTCCGCCAGTTCCAGCGCCTTGGCAAAGCTGCCGCCCTCTTCGGTGATGTATTGCGCCAGCCCCAGATCGACGGCCTGCTGGCCCTGATAGACACGGCCCGTCAGGATCATGTCGATCATGCGATACTTGCCGATCATGTCAGACACCCGGATCGTCGCGCCGCCGCCGGTAAAGATCCCGCGCTGGCCTTCCGGCAGGGCGAAATAGGTGCCGGGGTCGATCACGCGCACATGAGCAGCACTGGCCAGTTCCAGACCGCCGCCGACAACCGCGCCCTTGAGCGCGGCAATGATCGGCACGCCGCCATATTCCATCTTGTTGAAGGCCTCGTGCCAGCGCAGGCAGACATGCATGAAGTCATCGGGGCTGCGGTCGGCTTTCCAATGTTCGACCAGATCGAGGCCCGCGCAGAAGTGATCGCCGGCGCCTTCCAGCAACACCGCCCTGACGCCCGCCATGCGCGCGCCGCTGAAGAAGCGGATCAGTTCCTCGATGGTAACCACGTCCAGCGCGTTGCGTTTCTCAGGGCGGTTCAGCGTCACCAGGTAGAGGCCATTGTCACGCGCGGAAATCGCGAGTCGTTCGTAGGTGTCGGGGTTCACGACGTCATTCATGGGTTGGGTACTTTCGAGGGATCAATCGGGGAAAGCCGCGCCCAGCAGGCTTTGTGCGCCGTGCAGGATGCGGGTTTGTTCGGTGGCGCATTCGGGCAGGACGTGCCGGGCATAGAAAAGCGCCGTGGCGATCTTCTGGGTCAGGAACGCGCTGTCCTGCCCTGCATCGCGCGCGGTTTGCGCCGCCAGCGCCGCCTTGGCCAGCATCCAGCCCGCTGCCAATGTGCCGGACAGCATCAGGAAGGGGACAGAGCCCGCAAAGGCCGCGTCGATATCCTTGCGGCTGTTTTCCAGCATCCAGTCCAGAGCAGCTTCAAAAGCGCCGCGCGCCTGCGCCAGACTTGTGCCGATCGCTTGGGCCGAGGCATCACCGCTTGCCAGCTTTGCTTCGGTTTCCGCAATTCGGGCGGCAAACAGTCGGGCGGTTGCCCCCCCGTCCCGCATCACCTTGCGTCCAAGAAGGTCATTTGCCTGAATGGCCGTGGTGCCCTCGTAAATCGGCAGGATGCGGGCGTCGCGATAATGCTGCGCGGCGCCGGTTTCTTCGATGAAACCCATGCCGCCGTGGATTTGCACACCCAGGGAAGCGACCTCGACGGCGCGTTCCGAACAGAAGCCCTTGACCAGGGGGACCATGAATTCGGCCAGCGCGACCGTTTCCGGATCCTCAAGGTGATGCGCGATGTCCAAGAGTCCCGCGGTCGACGCCGCCATGGCCCGCCCGCCTTCGGTGAGGCTGCGCATCCGCAGGAGCATGCGGCGGACATCCGGGTGTTCGATGATCGCGACGGCGTCTTTACTCTGACCGTTCACCGGACGGCTCTGCACACGGTCGCGCGCGTAGGCCAAAGCACGCTGATAGGCCCGCTCAGAGATCGCAATTCCCTGCACGCCAACCGAGAAGCGCGCGGCGTTCATCATGATGAACATGTATTCCAGCCCGCAATTTTCCTCGCCGATCAGGAACCCGGTGGCATCGTCGTACTCCAGCACAGCCGTCGGGCTGGCGCGCACGCCCAGTTTGTGTTCGATGCTCACGCAGTTGACCGCGTTCGCGGCCCCCGGCTTCCCGTCCGGTTCCACCAGCTTCTGTGGCACGATGAAAAGGCTCAGCCCCTTCGGCCCGGATGGCGCATCAGGTGTGCGCGCCAGCACGAGGTGAATGATGTTCTCGGTCAGATCATGGGCGCCATAGGTGATGAAAATCTTCGTGCCGGTGATGCCATAGGTGCCATCCCCGCGCCGCGTCGCCCTGGTTGCTACCCGGCCCAGATCGCTGCCCGCCTGCGGCTCGGTCAGGTTCATCGTGCCAGACCAGCGCCCTTCGATCAGCGGCCCAAGGTAGGTGGCCTTCTGCTCGTCCGAGCCGGTCAGCAGCAGCGCCTCGATTGCTCCATCGGTCAGCAATGGGCAGAGGCCAAAGCTCATGTCGGCCGCATTCAGCATCTCTACTGCCGCCGCGCCGACGGCACGCGGCAGCCCGATGCCGCCATATTCCGCCGGATGGGTCAGCGCCTGCCAGCCCATTTCGATAAACTGAGCATAGGCCCGCGCGTCGCCTTCGGGCATGGTCACACGGCCTTTGTCGAACCGGGCGCCTTGCGTGTCCCCGACCTGGGACAATGGCACGATCTGTTCGGCGCAAAACCGGGCATAGCTCTCCAGCGCGGCACTTATGTCCTGCAGTTCGCATTCGGAATACACCTCCAGCGCGGACACGTTTTCCCAGTGGGACAGGTGTTGGATGCAGAACATCAAATCCTGCACGGGCGGCTGATAGGACATACCTGTCTCTCCGACGGCAACTATGGCTTTACGTCATCTATCCGCTGCATGCCTTGTCAAAAAGCTCATCTTTTGCCATTTTCCTATCTGATCACGCCACCGAAGGCTTTTGCATGACCGGTCATGACCCCATCTCTCTGACCACCGTATCGGCGGGTTTCATTCAGGACTGGTTGGATGCGCTGAAATCTCGATGCACGCCGGAAGCGATGACTTCCCTGTTGGAGCGCTCCGGGCTGCAAACCAGCCCGATGGCGCCCACTCAGCGCGTCACGCTCGAAGAAATCGCCCGGTTGTATCAGCTTGCCGCGCCAGAGATCGGCGATGAGATGATGGGCCTCTGGAGCCGCCCGATCCGGCCCCGCGCCCTGCAGCATCTTCTCACCGTGCAGCGCGAGGCGAGCAGTCTGGTCTCGGCGCTGTTTCGGTTTTCGACGTTCTGGAACCTGGTCTTGGATGATTTCCGCCTGGACTTGCGTAACAGCCCGGAGGAAGTGGAACTGGCGTTGGTCCCTTACTCGAACGAAACCCGTCCGCAGCGATTTGGCCACATGCTGATACTGAAATTGGCGCATGGGCTCCTGTCCTGGCTCGGCGGGGCGGAAACGGCCGTGAAAGCGGTTCACTTTGCTTTCCCTCGTCCAGGTTTTGCGGCAGATTACGCAGTCGTCTTCCCGTGCCCGGTAGCGTTTGATGCGGTGCAAACCAGCATCCTTTTCGATCCACGCCAATTCAACCGTCCGATCACCCGCAGTCCCGCCGAGGCATCCGTGTTCCTTGAACGCGCGCCGATTGACTGGATCTTCACCGGCTCGCGCGGACATACAAACAGCCTGCGCGTCCGCGCCTTTCTTTACGGAGCGACCTGGCAGAACTGCCAACTTCCGGATGCGGCCTACGCGTTGAAAATCACGCCCCGGACGCTGAACCGTCGCCTGAAAGAGGAAGGGACGTCCTTTCAGGACATAAAGGACGCTCTGCGCCGCGACATCGCTATCCGCGCGCTTCAGCAAGGTACGGACAGCATCGAACAGATCGCCTTTGACACCGGCTTTTCTGCAGCGTCGAACTTCCACCGAGCCTTTCACAAATGGACCAGCAGGACGCCCGGATCATACCGATTGTAAGTTCGGGGCTCGAACATCGAAATCTCGTCACGGACGATCTGCTCCGGCACATCTGCCACTGCCTCTGTAAGGCGAGCCAAGCGCAGGCTCTTGTGACAGACAAACAGGCATTGTCAGGTTGTCCTCCGCCTTCAGGGTGCCGTATTCGCGGAAACAATCACTCCAATTCGCGCACGCAGCGAATTTCCGTTTCAGGCCCTTGGAGCTTTTCGCTGCAGGCGCAATGTGCGGAAAGCCGAAATTGGGGCTGGCGCGGCGAATTCACGCTTCGTCCACATTGCAGCCCTTGAGCCCAGGTCATGCTTTGCAATCGCAGCGAACGGCGGCAATGCGGGCTGCCGCCGCAGCAATCGGCGGACACGCCCAAGGTCGGCTTTGGGCCGGTTGCCGACATCATATTGGCACCCCCCCCAACAGCGGGTTCATCCCTGACAGCACGCCTTTGTTCCTCTTGCACCGTAGGTCGGCTTCCCCAATCATGGTCGCTGGCACGGGCGGCTCAGGCCATCAGAGGGAACCAGAGTGTATGAACGATCGTGAAGCTGCTAATGCAAAAGTAGTACAGTTCCGGGCAAAGGTTGCTGTGTTGGATCAAGGCGATCATCATCGACAAGTTGAACTCACAGGCTGGCAGCAAAGCATCTTAGAGCAGCGAGAAGATGACCTAAAGTCAGGGGTTGCTTGGCATCCGGCGGTGCTTGCGGCTGAAAACGTCGTGACCCAAGTACAAACCCCAGACACTTTGCGTGCAGAAGTTCAGAGAGAGGTCGCTAGCTGGTTTGTTCAGGCAAACGGTAAGTTCATCAAGCTGGGTAGCGGCCCCATGCAGTACAGTGCTTGGGATATGGAGAAGCTGCTGCCCCAGATGATTGCCGCGCGCTACCGGAACGACCCTGAGATCATGAAACTCGTCAACTCCGTCAGTTTTGCCGCACTTCAGGGTAAAAGTTCTGACCCCCGCATGACCTTTGGTATCTACTCAGGGAAGTCGTACCCTCTCCCTGGCAACAGCGCAAAGCGCCTCTACAGAGACGGGCTCTGGGACATCAACCTGTGGCATGAACCGCCATATCGTCGCCTGCCGCCAAGTCAGAATTTCCACGACCAGAAATGCGGTTTCGAGGACATGTTGGCTTTTGCTATCCCAGATAAGACCCAGCGCAACCACCTGCTCGACTGGATATCCTGGGGCCTCCAAAACGAAGCGCAAAAACCAACCTGGTCAATTCTGCTTTATTCTGAGGAAAAGGGGACAGGCAAGTCGACCATAGGTGAAGTCCTTGAGGCGCTCTTTGGGGCGGACAATACAAGCGCTGTGAACGGGATCAAAAGCTTGACCCAGAGGTTTGCCGCTGACGTGCTCAGCAAGAAACTAATTCTAGCGGAAGAGGTCCATATCAGCAGCCACTCTGATGAGGGCAACGCCCTTAAGGATATCATCACCAGTGATCGGGTAACAGTTGAGCCCAAATATCAGGCCGCTGTAACTATTCCCCAGAAGTCATGCTTCCTCTTCACAACCAACCATAAGCCACTTTGGCTTGAGGGCGGTGAGCGGCGTTACTATGTAATCGAGGTCTCGCATGATGGTCATGCGCTCGGACCGAAGAGTGAGCACTTCGGCGCGTTGGTGGCACAGGTGAAGGCAGAGATTGCAGACCCCCAAAAGCTTCGGGACCTCTATGCGCGGCTGATGTCCCGCATCCAAGGGGGAACCTTTAGCCCCAAGAACCTGCGGTTTGCGGAAAATGCGACACCGATCATGCGCGAGCTGCAATCAACCTCTGGCAATGAAGGAGATGAAGTTCTCGAGGCGCTTTTGTCAGAATATTGTGTCGAGATCATCCCCAGCGCTGACTTCCCCGATCTCATCCTCCACCTCAAAAGCAAGAACTCCAACGCGCTGCGCAATTCACTCGTCCGGCTTGGGTGGGAAAGACGCTTGCTGCGATTGAAAGGCAGGCAGGTACGCACATGGGCTAAGAAGGGCCTCGAGATTGAATGGAGCCGGGTCAGTGCTCATCAACTTAGTGCTGAGTACAAGCCGGATGCCCTTACACTGGGCTACACGTGGTTCGATCTCAAATTCTACCTTGAGAAAACCTGGGCCCGTCTACGCCAAGAGCGGCTAAGAAAAGGACTAAGGTCAGACGATCCCGCCTCGGGGTTTTCCGCCAGTGAGAGTGACAATCCAGACGGGAAGTATGGTCCGTTCAACAGCTCTAAAGGCCAATTGCGTTACCAGACTGTGCTGTTTGATAGGGAGGCCCACGCAGAAAAGGCCCAAGAATTGCCACCTAACGCTGATACCGTGAACGTAGACGACTAACTTGATCATGACTTCTAGAGACACCCTTGCAGACCAAGTCAGGCTAGACGTCATCAACGCTGCACAGTCGGTCTGCGAACGACGTGTCTGGGACACGCTGGGTGAGCCTGTTGAGGGCTGGTGGCCGCAAACTTTTCTGCATTACGGCCAAGAGCTCGCAGACAAGATCCAGGTCTATATCCTCGCTGCACGAAGTGGATCCAATGACTGCCTTGAGATGGGACAAGATGAAAACCCACAACGGGTCTTCTGGCGTGGACATCGCCAAAAGGTGTACCAGCTGATTGCTTGGGCACTGGCCGGAGATATCCCGCGTCGTGGTCTGGTCGTACGCCATAAATGTGACAATCGCCTCTGCATCCACCCTCAGCACCTTGAGGTGGGCACACAGTCCGCCAACCTTGTTGACCAACAGTGGAGTGGGGCGCGGCGGAGGAAGTGGCCTAGTGGGGAATAGTTTGTGGTTGTCTTTCTGTCACACTGTAACGGATGGGGCTAAGGCACTGATATAAGGCTGCTTTGCTGTGACAGTGGAACCGTCTCAGTCTGGCATAGAGCTGTCACAAGTCCTTGCTGCTGTCACACCTCCATCTCAGGAACTGAGAAAACCAAGGCATCTATACAAAGAAACCCATCTTGGAGATGTATAGATGTTTACACCCTTTGTGCTGCCTTTGGCGGCGGGGGTCGGCCTTCGGCTGGCCCTATTCTGGATACTTCAAGCGAGGTTTGACCTCGATCTGGTCATCCCCAATGCCCTGGCCGGGGCGTGGCTGCTGTTGGCTTTGCTGCCAAGTTGGAGCCAGACGGTCGCCTTCGTAGTCCCTCTTGGTTTGGTGCTGCCGGACCTCCTGATGATGCGGAGGTCGATATGACGGACTGGCACCTCAAGGAAGACGACGTTGTCGTCTTGCGGCCACTCGATGACATTCCCGAACACCTATTCCAGGTGAGGGAAGTCTTCGACGACTGCATCACGGGTCACGCGCTCACCGGACCTCTCAAAGGGGTGTACGGCGAACCTGGTCTTGAGCTCATCCTGCGGGTCCATTCGCGCAGCACCTGAAGCTCTCAGGGAAGGGGTTAAACCCTGATCCCTGTTGATAACTCTCACAAAAACACAATCAAACCATCAAACCGGGGCTTTTGCCCCAGTAGGAGACATCATGTCCACACAGATAAAGTATGCCTACAGGCGGCATAACACTTGGATCTACCGTAGAACCTACCCTCAGCACTTGCAGCAAGTCCTAGGATCGTCGCTTAAGCGATCCCTGCACACCGCAGATGCGAAGCTCGCGACCAAGCGGGTTGGAGAGCTCAACACCACCTTTGAGGCCATCGTTCAGGAAGCAGAAGCACAGCCTTCCAATCCTGGGCACTCTTCCGCACTGGTTCAAATCGCCGTGGCGGTCCCCCGCTACCAGCGGGCCCGGCTCTTAGGGGAGGAAAAGGTTCAGGGGGTTGCTGCCGTGTACTTGGCAGAGGCCTCTAATCGCCTACGCCCGGGCAGCTACAAGTCGGTTCGCTTTGCTCTTGAGCTTCTGACCTCACACCTCGGGGAGCGCAAACTGGGCGACCTGAACGACGCGCTGGGCAAGGAAGTCCTCGGGTATGTTGCGCGGCTATCCCCCAATGTCAGGAAGTATAGCCAGGCACAGGGGGCCTCTCTGGCAGAGCTTGCCACTCTGTCGGAAGAGTATGAGGACCTAACCCTAACAGCCCAAACCCAACGGCGTATCTGGGGGCAGATCCAGCAATTCCTTGATTGGTGTCTACAGTCAGGGAGCCTCGCGTCAAACCCTTGGGACGGACTTCAGGTTAAGGAAAGGCCAGAGGTCAGGTCGCACAGAGTTCTCAGCGACCAACAGGTCTCTCTCCTTCTCAACACGAAAGATAGGGTGCTTCACAGCGCCCTTCTTTTTTGCCTGCTCACAGGGATGCGGTCAGGGGAGGCTTGCGGGCTCTTGGCAGAAGACGTCCACACCAAGGGAAACCTCGGGCGGTTTGTGTCCATCCGACCCAACGCTGTGCGGTTGCTCAAGTCTAAAGCGGCAGAAAGGGAGGTTCCTTTGCATCCCGTGCTTGAGCAACTGCTGGATCAGCGCCTCCCCACGTCAGGGCGGCTCTTTTCATCACTGAACGTGGATCGGGTGGTCAAGCGTTACGCCTACCTCAGGATGCTTCATCGCGAGCTCCACGGCACAGTGTTCCACTCCACCCGCAAGTGGTTCATCACACAGTGTGAGCGCACAGGTGTTCCAGAACACTTCACCGCCTCTCTCGTGGGCCATCAGTCAGCGCGATCTCAGAACCGGCTGACCTATGGGCTCTATTCTGCCGGAATAAGTGATGCGCAGAAGCGGATGATAATTGACCAAATCCGCTTGCCGTGTGGGACCATCTCATGACGGTCCGTCAGATCCCTGACATTGAGGCATTCGAGGAACGCGCCGCAATAGCAGAGTATGATGGTGGCTTAACTCGGAGGCTGGCTGAGGATCTTGCCGCGCAGGAACAGGGGTTCGCTTCGGCGGAGGCCTATTGGGAGACGTTGGCCGAGTATGTCATTTCCAGGCGTTTCGGTGCGTTGAACTGACCCCAGATCCAGAAAACCTAACCCCCCGTCCGGAGTCTCCTCAGGGGGCTTCGGGCGGGGGGGGCATTCATTCCATTTTCTTTTTCGCAAACGATGCCGGTTCTTTGAACCAACGACTATGATGCATATAAAGCCTCAGTTTGGCTTTGACCGACACGTCTCGACTGGTCGCTCGCATCTATGAACAGGCACTCCACAATTCAATGAAGGTGAATATGACTGACACGAACTTTATGACACAACGTGTCGCGACCATCGTAATGGTAATTGGTTTGGTAATTGCTGTCCTGGGATGGACCAACCAAGGGCCATTCATCAAAGCCGCACAGGGATACTCCCAAGATATCGCGACCAGCTCAGCAGGGACCTACCTGTCTCTTCGACTCATCAACTCAGCCATCTCCTTCGCCGAGGAGGTGGAAGTGGGCGGGTCTATCATCGCTGTGTCCGGCTCTGCGCACCCGTTCAAGGTCCTAGAACCGATCGATGACGCAGTTGAAAGGCTTTCCTCAGCGATATTCCTTGTGGGCACCTTTGCCGGGGTTATGACTGTGGTTCTTCCTGTATTGGGCGGAGCCACACTTGTTATGATTGGGGGCTCGCTCGTCCTCTTGGCTGGGATCAGCTTGGCCGGTCTGAGGTTTCCAGGACAATCCATCCTGAGTAATCTCGCTGAAGGCACTTCCCGAATAGGGGGGCTCGGGTTTCTGATCGTCGTAGCGTTTTCGATCAGCTCTGTGTTCGCAGACCAAGTATCCAATCGAGCCTGGGGAGAGTACGATCTAGTGCTGACGAGGATTGCGGATCAGATGCCAAGTCTCTCTCAAGAAGAGCTTGCGATCCCCGCAACCGACGAAGTCCTCGACCCTGACGTCCAGGTAGTGCCCGCTGAGCCTGAAGCGAGCGGACCTGCACAAACGGAAACGGGCTTCCTTGGTCGAGCGATGGAAAGCTTATTGGCTACGGGCGACGAGGCGTTGGATATTGCCAGTTCAACAGTGTCTGACGTTAAGGGTCTTGCCACGGGTGCAGTTGACAGCGTGAGGGGCTTCGCTTCTTCAACAAGTGCCGCCTACACCAAAGCGGAGAGCATCGTTGTGACGCTCTCAACCGAGTCCGATGATCTCGTTCGCGCGTTAATGGGGGTGTTCGCCGCCTTCCTCTTCAAGACGATCTTCTTTCCGGTCCTGATCTTGATTGGACTATGGAAGATGGCGGGATCTGTGCTGAGAGTTCAGTATGCATAATCACACAATGGCTGCCTCCAAAAGGGCCCCCTAGCTTTTCCGCGCCATTCATCAGGGAGTGGCGCAGATACGGTTTAGCTAGTGGGACCGAACCGAGCGTGGGGGCAGTCTAGGACATCTTATTTGGTGAACCAATTCAGTGGGGCAAGATTAACTGTTCCATCCCGGATGATTGTTGATTTCCACCCAGAAGTGACCCGGGTTTTCCATCGAGAACTGACCCACCTTGAGGTTATGTTTCGAGGGTCAGGCTTGGGTCAAGACATCGTTGCCCTCCTTCTTTTTTCGCGCAGCTACAGCGGCACTGGCTTTGAAGCGGAAGCTGTCGTTGCCGGTCTCCAGGATGTGGCAGCGGTGGGTCAGGCGGTCGAGTAGCGCGGTCGTCATCTTGGGGTCTCCGAAGACGGTGGCCCATTCGCTGAAGCTCAGGTTCGTGGTGATGACGACGCTGGTCCGTTCGTAGAGTTTGCTGAGCAGATGGAAGAGCAGCGCGCCGCCTGACGCGCTGAACGGCAGGTATCCGAGCTCGTCCAGGATCACGAGATCGAGCTTTGTGAGGCTTTCAGCGAGTTGACCGGCTTTCCCTTTGGCCTTCTCCTGTTCGAGCGTGTTGACGAGCTCGATGGTCGAGAAGAACCGAACCTTGCGGCGGTGATGCTCGACAGCCTGCACGCCAAGGGCTGTCGCGACATGTGTTTTGCCAGTGCCCGGGCCGCCGATCAGCACGACGTTCTGTGCGCCGTCCAGGAAGTCGCAGCGGTGCAGCTGTCTCACTGTGGCCTCGTTGATCTCACTGGCAGCAAAGTCGAAGCCGGAGAGATCCTTGTAGGCCGGGAAGCGTGCGGCCTTCATGTGGTAGGCGATGGAGCGCACCTCCCGCTCGGCCAGTTCAGCCTTCAGCAATTGGGCGAGCATCGGCACCGCAGCGTCAAAGGCTGGTGCGGCCTGTTCCATCAGGTCGGTGACGGCTTGGGCCATGCCATGCATCTTCAAACTGCGCAGCATGATGATGATAGCGCCGCTGGCAGGATCATGACGCATTGCGGCCTCCTGCGCTCAGGGCACGCAAGCCATCATATCGTTCGACATTGGCCTCTGGTTCGCGCTGAAGGATCAGCGCCTGTGGCGTATCGATGTCCGGGCCACCGGCCGTCTTTCCGTCGATCAGCCGGTGCAGAAGATTCAGCACATGGGTCTTGGTCGCAACACCCTCGGCCAGCGCCATTTCCACGGCGACCAGCACGGCCTGTTCATCGTGATGCAGGACCAGCGCCAGGATATCGACCATCTCCCGATCACCACCAGGTTTGCGCAGCATGAGGTCTTGCAGCTGTTTGAAGGCCAAAGGGAATTCCGCAAAGGGCGCACCGTTCCGCAATGCTCCGGGCTTGCGCTGGAGGACGGCCAGGTAATGGCGCCAATCGTAAATCGTCCGTGGCGGGAGTTGGTGGCTGCGCTGGATCACCCGCGCATGCTCACACAGGATCTGACCCTCGGCGGCAACCACCAGCCTGTCCGGATAGACACGCAGACTGACAGGGCGGTTCGCAAATGACGCCGGGACGCTGTAGCGGTTGCGCTCGAAGCTGATCAGGCAGGTTGGGGACACCCGCTTGCTATGCTCGACAAAGCCATCGAAGGCGGGAGGTAATGACATCAGCGCGCCCCGCTCTACAGCCCAGACGTCGGCAACACTGCCCGGCAGCGCTGCATGCGGGATCTCATTCCACAAAGCGACACAGCGCTGTTCCAACCACTCGTTCAGCGCCGCAAGATCGGGGAAGTCCGGCATGGGCTGCCACATACGGTGCCGGGCATCCTGCACGTTCTTCTCGATCTGTCCCTTCTCCCAGCCCGAGGCTGGATTGCAGAACTGCGGCTCGAATACGTAATGGTTCGCCATCGCAAGGAACCGCATGTTGACCTGGCGCTCCTTCCCGCGACCGACGCGATCGACCGCAGTGCGCATATTGTCGTAAATGCCGCGCTCCGGGATGCCGCCGAAGACCCGGAACCCGTGCCAATGGGCATCGAACAGCATCTCGTGCGTTTGCAGCAAATACGCCCGGACCAGAAAGACCCGGCTATGCGATAGCTTGATATGGGCAACTTGGAGCTTCGTGCGTTCGCCACCCAGAACGGCAAAATCCTCACTCCAGTCGAACTGGAACGCCTCACCCGGGCGAAACGAAAGGGGCACGAAGGTGCCACGCCCTGTCGTCTGCTGCTCTCGCTGCCGATCGGCTCGCCAGTCACGCGCAAAAGCCGCGACACGGCCGTAGGACCCCTCAAAGCCGAGAACCACAAGATCGGCATGCATCTGTTTCAGCGTGCGACGCTGCTTGCGCGACTTGGCCGCCTCCGTCTTCAGCCAGCCGGCCAGCTTCTCCGCGAAAGGATCGAGCTTACTATGACGCTCCGGCGTCGCGAACTGCGGCTCGATCGTGCCTGTGTTCAAATACTTCTTGATCGTGTTGCGCGACATTCCGGTCCGCCGCGAAATCTCGCGGAGAGGCAACTTCTCCCGCAACGCCATGCGTCGGATGATGTTCAAAAGTCCCATGTGTATCACTCCAATGTCCCCCGCTGCGCATGGCGCTGGGGGAAGGGTCACATGGGTCAATTCTCAATGGAAATTACGCGGCTACCCGGGTCACTTCTGCGTGGAAATCAACAGGCTTCTCGTCTAACGTCCAGGCCGCGAGTTTAGCACCTTTTCGGCATGTGCTTGAGCCGAACTCAGGCCCTCGCGTATTGTCTTATGGCCGGTCAGAATATCGTGTATCTCGGCCCCTGCGATGGCGATGAGGTCCGTGATGCCGGGCACCGGCGGGCGTGGCCACATCCTAAGGTAGCCCTGTCGCGCCATTTCGTCCACAGCCGAGATTAGCGGCGATAGAGCGGCCACTTCGGGATCGCGGCTGACACTGGTCCGGGGGCTCGCGAGGCTGCCATTGGCGAGATAGAGCTTGGTCGCTGATGCCGTGGTGAGCGTTTGCAGGGCCCGCCAGACTTCGCTGATCCTATTGGCCGCGATATTGGCAGGGATGGCCAGCGAGTAGCCCCCCATCGGGACGATTGGTCGCCCGTTCGGACCGGCCGGATGCGGGGCATAGCCGGTGCAGAGATGTGCGGGCGAACTTTGGTCGGATTCGTGAATTGGTGCCAGGATGGAATGCGAATAGGCCATCGCGGCACTGCCATTGGCATAGCTGCGCGCACGATCGTACCACGTCATCTGCAGGATCCCGGGTGGAGAGACGGCAAGTAGGTCCAGCAGATATTCCACCGTCTGGAAAGCCGCGTCAGAGAGGAACATCGGGCGCATGTTTTCGGGCCTTATGTTCTCGGCGTCATATCCGTCGTCGGTAGGCCTAAGGTCGATGATCGGCTGACCGAAGGCGCTCATGATCATCATGTAGGTATGACCAAGGGGCGTGCCACGCCCTCCGTTCCAGCTTATCCCGGCGACGCCCGCTTTTGGGTCGTGAAGCGCCCGAGCAATAGATAGAGTCTGTTCCACGGTCCGGGGGGGCTCCAGTCCGGCGGCGGCCAACATGTCTTTGCGATAAACAAGGATCTCGCCCGAGACCATGATCGGCACCCCGTATTGCGCGCCATGCCAAGAAGAACTTGCCAAAGCGTCAGGGTAGATGTCCGATTGATCGAAATCAGTTTCGGCAATCAACTCATCAAGAGGCAGAAGGCGTTGCTCTTCGGCCATCTCGCCAAACCACGGCAGGTCGACGGCTACGATATCATATCGCGACACGGCCCGTTGCGTGTTTGCGATCAACTCGGCCCGCAGCCGGTCGATCGAGTGGGCCCGGCTTTCGATACTGGTTCCCATGATCATCTCGAACTGACGCTTGAGATTCAGCATCGCCATGAAGGTTGGATCAGCATGGACCAAAACACGCAGGCCGCGGCCAAGGCTGAGCTTGGTTTCGAGGACCGCCGGCGGGGGCAGCACGGTGGATTGCACAGTGCGGCGTGGTCTTGGTGGCTGTTCCTTGCGTAGGGTGCCGCGCATCAATGCCTCACCTCGATAGGCAAAGTGGCGCCAGCGCGCCAAAAGAGACGCCGAAGGGTGCAGCGACTGTGAACGCCCCGAAGCAGTCCGCACCCGGCGCACGATCAACCCGCGCGCGTCGAGGTCATCGATCGTCCGCATCGCTGTCCCATAGCTAAGTCCCGATGCCGCAGCCAGCGAGGAGGAGGTTACAAGCTGGCCATCGAAATGGCTGGCAATCAGGTGCAGGACCATTGGCATTTCGCGCTGATTTCCGGTGCGGCCCAGTAGCGTTTCGGCCCCCTCATAGATATGCGCAACGAAATCGACAAAGCGAACCTGCTCGTCGCGCACCGCCCGCTGGCCGAGGGGGGCGCCATCGCCGAGTTCATAAGGACCCTCGGGACGTTCATCCTCCGCCCGAAGGCAGTCCTTTCCCTTGGGTTCGTTCATCGTCATCCCCCCTTTGCGGCATCGATGCCTGGCCGGGCTGTTCAGTCGAGAGCCGATAGTAGCGGGACTAGAGCCAAAGCGCGCGCATCAGTTTGTCCGTTCTGGATGAACCACTGGAATCGGTATCCAACTTGGACAACTTAGCCGGTTCCGCCCGATATGCCATTCCCTATAGTACATGATGTACCCCGCATCATCCAAGATGGACGCAGCTGAGGGGGGCGAGTTGTGCGGGGCAAGGGTGCAATTTCTTGACCGCGTCGGATGATCTTGGAGGTCGTATGAAACTAGCATTCAATACTTGGGTTTACTCTGGGTTTCCGGTCTGGGTCCCGTCCTATCCGCTTGAAGAAGTGATCAAGCGCCTCGCCCGGATCGGCTATGACGGGATCGAAATTGGGGCAGCGGCTCCGCATGCCTTCCCCGACTACCTGAGCGCCGAGCGGCGGCGCGAAATCCGCAATGTGCTCGACGGGGAGGGGATCGCGGTGTCGAGCATGTTGCCTGCGCCGGGCGGTGGCGCAGGGTACAACGTCGCTTCGCCGGATGCACCAGAGCGTACCGCCGCCATCGATATGTACAAGAAGGTCACCGATCTGTGCGCCGCATGGGGCGCGCCGACGCTGCTTTATGTCGCCGGGTGGCAGGTCTTTGGAACGGCGCGGCCGCAGGCCTTCGACTGGAGTGCGGCGGCGCTGGCCGAAATCTCTGATTATGCCGCCGGGTCAGGCGTGGGCGTCGTGGTGGAGCCAACCTCGGCGGACAGCAACCTGATCGACTCCTGCGATGACGTCATCGCCCTGATGGACAGGGTTGACCGGCCGAACGTCGGCGCGATGTTCGACACCTACCACACGCTGTACCGCAGCGAGGTGCCCACCGACTATGTCTATCGGCTTGGCGACCGGCTCAAGCATGTGCACCTTGCCGATGCAAACCGCGAGGCTCCCGGCAGCGGTGTGGTAGACTACGTATCGCTGATCCAAGCGCTGCGGGACATCAAATATGACGGTTATCTCGCGATGGAGATCGGTTTCAATCGTCGAAATGTCGAACCGGATGATCTGGCCCGGCGCGCCCATAATTACCTGAAATCTATTCTCTGAGACATCATCCGGCTGCCCCACTCACGGGCGGCGGGGCACTACAACATGGGAGGAATGAACATGAAACATATCAACTTGAGCGCGCCGCTGGCGCTTCTCATTGCCACGCAAGCAACGGGACAGGAAACGGTCGTGGTGACCCAATGGGATCAGTTCGCGCAGAGCGGGATCTCTGCTGCGGGTCCGGCGATGGACGAGCTGATCGCGACCTGTCAGCCAGCCCTGAACGGGGCAGACGTGTTGCGCACCATTGCCCCCTCGATCGGCATCCGCGACAGCTATCGCCTTGCCGTTTCAGCGGGCAAGACCCCCGATCTGGCCTATACCTGGCCCGCGGCATCGGTCCTGTCGGGCTATGCAAGGGTCGGCGCGCTGGCGCCGCTCGATGCTTACTTTGAGCAATACGGCTGGGATCATGTCAACGACTTCTACCGTGGTCGCAACTCCTATGGCGGCAGCATTTACGGCCTGCCAATGGAACAGGACCTGATGGGTGTCTACTACAACAAGGACCTTTTCGCAGAGAATGGCCTTGAGGTGCCTACCACCTATGCCGAATTCGAGGCGATGGTGGAGACCCTGAAAGACGAGGGGATCATCCCCGTGGCCTTTGGTAATCGTGACCGCTGGCCCGCGACCAACACCTTCAGCCTGATCCTGGGTCTGACAGCCGGGCGCGACCTTGAAGAGCACGTGCTCTTTGGTGATGAACCCTGGACCAACCCGGCCTTCGTCCAGGCCGCGCAAACCTTTCAGGACTGGGCCGAGGCGGGCTACTTTCCGCGTGGGTTCAACGGGGTCGGCTATGACGAGGCCAATGCGTTGTTCCTGTCGGGCCGGGCGGCCATGACCATCACCGGGACCTGGGTGTTGCAGGACATGGTGCGCGGGGCGGAGTTTGATCTAGGCGTGTTCATGCTGCCGCCCATCGCGGACGACGTCGCACCGGGGACGATGTGGGGCGAGGGGTCGCAGTGGCAACTGTCCGCCTCCGCCACGCCAGCCGTCCGCGATGCGGCTGCGGCCTATCTCAACTGTCTGGTTTCAACTGAGAGCCGGCAGGTCTGGGTGCAAAAGGGGCATACCGTGCCGATCGGCACGACGCCCGAGGAACTCGCCGCATGGGGTGCCGACCCCGTGGTGCAGGAATTCTTCAGCGGCGGTCTGGCGACACCGGAGGCCAACTTCTATGACTTGCACACCACCCTGCCTGAAAGCATGACCCAGGTTCTTTATCCCGAATTGCAGCGCCTTGTCGGAGGAGACATCACAGCCGACGAATTCACCGCGACGCTGCAGGCAGCCTGGGAAACAGCCGACGCAAATGGCGAACGCTGGATCCCCTGACGTTTCACTGACGGGCTACCCAAGGTGGCCCGTCAGCTCCCAGCCGCTTCGCCCAGCATGCTCCTCCGAAAGGTTGCACTGCCATGTCGACTCGCCACGCCTATCTTTTCTTGCTTCCGGCGCTGTTACTCTATGCGGCCTTCGTCGTGGTGCCGACTTTGCAGGTTTTCGCCTATTCGTTCTTTTCATGGGACAACGGTATCGCGCAGGACTTTGTCGGGCTGGCAAACTATGCGCGGCTTGGCTCGGATCGGGTGTTTTGGGTTGCGCTTGGACATAACGCGATCTGGGTTGTCCTGACGCTGGCTTTTCCGCTGCTGGCCGGTCTGCTGCTGGCCGCTATTTTGGCCGATAGGACTCCGCGAACGATCCAAATCGTGAGCGCGATCTATTTCATCCCGCGCACCATCCCACTGGTGGTCGCCGGGATCATCTGGGGTTGGATCTACAACCCGCTGTTCGGACTGCTGAACTATGGGCTGGATATAGTCGGGCTCGGGCAACTTGCCGGTGCGTGGCTGGCCGAGGAAAATACAGCGCTACTATCGCTCAACGTGGTCGGCGCATGGACGTTCTTTGGGTTCTGCGTCGTGATCTATCTGGGTGCGATCCAGTCCATCGACCCCTCGCTCTATGAGGCGGCAGAGGTTGACGGCGCGCCCTGGTGGCGAAAATTCCGCGACATCACCGTGCCGCTGCTCAACAACTCGACCCTTTTTCTCGGTCTCTACGCCGCAATCGAGGCGATGCGCTTTTTCGATCTGATCTGGGTCACGACGCAGGGCGGGCCGGGCTATGCTACCGAAGTCCTGACGACCCACGTCTATAAGACCTTCTTTCTTGTGGGTGATTTTGGCTATGCCTCGGTGCTGTCCGTCATCCTGCTCGCCATCGTGCTGAGCCTCAGCGCGATCGCCTTCCGGCTCTTGAGGGCAAAATGAACCGCATCACCAAACATTCGCAGACATTGATCCTGATCCTCTTTGCGCTCTATGCGCTGGCCCCGGTCTATCTTGTGCTGCTCGCTTCGATGCGCAGCGAGGCCGATCTGTTCGACGGGCCTCTGAGCCTGCCCTGGCCGATCAACACCTCGAATTACCTGCGGGTCTGGAGCGAAAGCGGCTTTTCCACTTTCTTCTTCAACTCCCTGAAGATCTCGGTCGCGGTGACGGTCCTCATCCTGCTGACCGCACCTCTGGCCGGTTATGCTTTTGCCAAGATGCAGTTCCGGGGCCGTGAACCGCTGTTCGCGCTGTTCCTGGCAGGGCTTGTCGTGCCTGCCCCGTCGGTCATTGTCGCACTTTACGGAAACCTCCAGTTTCTGGGCGTCATCGATACACAGATCGGCGTCATCCTGCCGCAGGCCGCGCTGCTCATGCCATTTTCCGTCTTCATGATGCGAACGGTCATGCAGGAAGTCCCTGACGAACTGATCGAGGCGTCGACGATGGATGGTGCCAGCCCGTTCTATGGCTTTCTGACCGTCGTGGTGCCGCTGGCACGGCCGGGCCTCATGTCGCTCACCCTCATCGTCTTCCTGTTCTCTTGGCAGGAGTATCTGTTGCCGCTGGTCGTCCTGCAGACCGAATCCCTCAAGACCATCACGGTCGGGGCCGCAAGCCTGCAAGGGCGCTACGGGGTTGATTATGGCGGGATCGCCGCCGCCGGGCTTATCGCTTTTGCCCCGTTGGTGGTGCTTTTTCTGGCGATGCAACGCTCCTTCGTGCGCGGCCTTTCGGCAGGAGCTGTCAAGTGACCCCCTTCAAGGAAAGAGATTGAAAATGTCCAATATGACCGCCGTCTTTCTGCCCGGCAACAAGCAGGTCGAAGTGCGCGCTGTGCCGGTGCCAACCATCGGACCAGACGAAGTTCTGGTCGAGATCAAGGCCTCTTGCATCTGCCGCAGTGATCTAAGCCTGTACTACGGCAACGCCGTGATTTCGGGCGGTGATTCCAACCAGTTTGTCTGTGGCCACGAACCTGCCGGCGTGGTGGTGCAGGTTGGCGAGGCGGTCACTGAGTTTGCGGAAGGCGACAATGTCGCTGTCTATCTCGGCGTCGGATGCGGTGTCTGCCATCACTGTCGCACTGGGCACTTCTATCTCTGTGCCAAGTGGAAATGCCTCGGCTTTACAATGGATGGTGGCAACGCGGAGTTTCTTAAAGTTCCGGCCCGCAACCTCCTCAAGAGCCCCAGGGGTCTTTCTCATCTGGCGGCGGCGATTTCGACGGATGCGTTTGGCACGCTTTTCTCGGCATCCCGCAAGCTCGGCATCAGCGGGCTGTCGAGCATCGGCATCTGGGGGATGGGACCAATGGGCACTGCCGGCACGCTGGCCGTCAAAGCGATGGGTGGCCGGGTTGTCGCCCTTGATCCAATAGAGGAGCGACGGCAATTCGCGCTGTCTCTTGGGGCTGACCTTGCGCTCGACCCGCGGGATGATACCGCGGCCGATCAGATCAGGGAGTTTTCCGGCGGCGAGGGGCTGACGGGTGCCATCGACTGCTCTGGCCAGAGTGTGGCGCATAATATGGCGCTCGACGCGCTGGCACCGATGGGAAAGCTTGCACTGGTCGGGGAGGCGGCGGCGACCACGATCAATCCAAGCGATCAACTGATCCGCAAGCAGGTGACGGTGTTCGGTTCGTGGTATTTCAGCATCGACGAATATGCCGACATTCTCCAGTTGATCGAAACCCACGGCATCAATCTAGAGCGGTTGGCCACCCACACTTTTGCGCTGAAGGAGGCCGAGACGGCATTTCGCATGTTCGACGCGCGCGAGACCGAAAAGGCGGTGTTCGTGCGCTGAAGCGCCCGATCCTGCCCCCATTTAACGCCACGGAGCACAGATGTCCGAGATCAAGATCAGCAACCTGCGCAAGAGTTATGGGTCCGTGGATGTGCTTAAAGGCATCGACCTCGAGATCCGGTCTGGCGAATTCATCGTCTTTGTCGGCCCCTCTGGCTGCGGTAAGTCGACATTGCTGCGCTCCATTGCGGGGCTGGAGGTTGTCACATCCGGCACCGTCGCCATCGACCAGCAGGTCGTAAACGACATACCGTCTTCGCAGCGCGGTATCGCCATGGTGTTTCAGACCTATGCGCTCTACCCGCATATGACAGTGGCCGAGAACATGGCCTATGCCCTACGCATTGCCAAGATGCCGAAGTCCGCGCGCGAGGCCGCTGTTGCAGCGGCGGCCGAAACGCTGCACCTGACGCCATACCTGGATCGCAAGCCAAAGGACCTGTCGGGCGGCCAACGCCAGCGCGTCGCCCTTGGGCGGGCCATCGTGCGCAATCCAAAAGTGTTTCTATTTGACGAACCGCTATCGAACCTCGACGCCGCCTTGCGCCTGAAGATGCGGATCGAAATTTCGCGTCTGAGCGAGTCGCTTCCAGATACCACTATGATTTATGTGACACATGACCAAGTAGAAGCCATGACAATGGCCGACCGGATCGTTGTTCTCAAGGATGGCGAGGTGCAGCAGATCGGCACCCCGATGGAGCTTTACAACTCGCCCCAATCACTCTTCGTGGCGCAATTCATCGGCTCTCCCAAGATGAACATCTTTGCTGGTGCCAAAGCCAAGGAGTTTTCTGCGCCCCATGTGGGCGTCCGCCCGGAACACCTCGAAGTCGTTGGTGATGAGGGCGGCGTATGGACAGGCGTCGTCGTTCATTCCGAAAGCCTCGGCGCCGACAGCTTTGCCTATCTGGATATTGGGGAAGAAGAATTGATGACGGTCCGTCTGCCAGGCGCGGTAAACATGGCGGTGGGCACAAAGTTGTCGGTTTCCCCGAAGGCGCAACACTACCACCTCTTCGATGCCTCCGGTCGGGTCATCGCGGCTTGAAATCACAGGGATGACTTTTCATCGCAGCTAACGGGCTCGCAGATTTAGTATCATGGACGAGATTGGTTCGTATTGGTCAGACAGCACATTTGCGTAAGTTTCGCAGGATCCCCGGCCATTTCTTGCCGTCCGGCTTGTCGCCGACCAAAGAGTGATGACCCCCTTGGATGGCATGGGCCACCTCACGGCGGTCTTGTCAGAGAAAACTGGATTGAGCTGGGCCGGACGTCGACCTAGCCTCGCCGAATGACAAAACGCTCTCCTGTTGGTATTTGAAGACCAGCGCCGAGATCTTCTGTCTGGCGGTCATGATGTATATCCGGTTGCCGCTTTCGCTTCGGAACGTCGAATATCTGCACAGAAACGCGTCATCGATATCGGTGACGAGATGGTTCGGGTGGAGCAGATTCGGGCCGATGTTCGGAGCCCAAACATGACGGAAATGCGTTCTAAGAATTACAATGATTTTTAATCAATGAGTTACAGTCCAGAGAAGGTTCGCTGCCAGTCGCATTCCTTCCGACCTGGCGCTGGCCCAATTTCTCGCCCGCAGAGATCGCCTGCCGCGGAACGGGTA
>ERZ887851.1093-NODE-1093-length-24600-cov-43.744958_pt1 | contig 24600 bp, 27 predicted proteins | sample MGYA00521100_ERZ887851 | MGnify/ENA primary metagenome ERZ887851 (study PRJEB32303, sample SAMEA104408602) | aquatic metagenome | biome: Brackish water; feature: Pelagic; material: water | place: Baltic Sea | collected 2014-06-06T16:11:00 | depth 11,444 m ... | reverse complement strand
TTTCGGCATCCAGTTCGCTGATTAGATCTTCAAAGACGGGAACCGCATCGGGCTCTACGAAGTCACAGTGCTCGGGGAGGTAAACACCGGGGAGGTAACCGGAGTCAAAACTGACCGGGTTAGACGAGCCAGCAGCAGAGGGGCTTGCGGTTGGATCTTCTGCCGGGGAATCTGCACTCGGCAGAGTCGTGCCTTCGGTCGAACAGGAAGACAAGATCAGAGCCATTGCGCTGGCTAGGGCAGTAACCACCGCAAGCTTGTTCTTGCTAGACCGGGACATTTTTCCTCCGAAGTTCTTAGGGAAGCAAAATATAAGTGTAGAGGTAACTTTACAATTAGAAGTATTTGAGTACTCTATTTGCATGACGAAAACTAATTTTGATTGGGCGATCTCCACAGTCTTGGCACTGGTTGTTTCGACGCTGATAGCCACACCTTTAGCTCAGGCTGACTACGCTGACTCAAAAACAACAACTGTTCAGGTGAGTATTGATGGCAACACCATTGGATTGTCAAACACAGCGACAAATCATGCCAACGATGCACTGAACCGAGCTTTTGGTGGTGGGAACTTCAGTGACGACTCTTCCGAGAGCGAGCTCTCCGCAATGTACAGCTCAATCGAAGGTGGACAGTTTTGGGCACAGGCCCAGGGCGGCATAGTGGAAATCGGTTGCGATGGCGGTGGCTCTGAGTATTATCAGCGCTCTAGCGTCCAGCTCACAGGACTTCCAGATGGCACCAAGGATGTTTGGGCGTTCTTTGATCCGGCAGTTGGTTCTGGCAGCGTAGTCAAGACATTTCCTCATTTCAACTTCACAGACGTAGAAGAAATTGCGAACACGCGAATCTCGAACTCGAGCTTACTTCCAAAACTCTGTGACGGCTCAACTCAATATGTCGCTGGCGCGCCCGGAAACCTGGTCTTGGGCGCCGGTGACAATGCTCGTACGACATCGGGAGTTGTCCAGAATGATATAGACGCAACCTCAACAACTTTCGATGTCTATGTTCCGATGGATGGTGCGAGCGACGGAGTCACCTCTATATTCCTGGCCCTTGGCATTGTTGTTGACATGGGGGGGGACGGAGTTCTTGATGACACGACGGACGATGTCGGCATCGAGACTTGGATTTCAAGCAAACCGTGGTGGGTACCTGGTGAGAATGACTCAACAGACGTACTTTTGGAGTCCTGCTCCACTCCTGGTGCAAGTGACAACCCATGTGTCGTGAACACCTCAGGAGTTTTCGCAGCCGACGGGACCACTCGACTTGACGCCGGCTACTCCGTGCAGCTTTCAATGCAGGGGGATGCTGAAAGCTTTGCGATGAAATTGAAACTTGCTCCAACGGCAACTATTTCTGGGGCATTTGCGATTGCAGAAGACTCAATTACGAACATAGCGGTGAGCTGGCCAACGACTGGTGATCTCTTCGGAATCGGGGACCTGCCCGTGGGATCAGGCGAAAACGAATTGAATTTCGCAAACGTATTCATTGACACTCCAATTCTGGTAAATCCTCAAACTACAGCCCAAGACTCAAGCACTAACCGATGGGACATTGCCGAGTCAGACAGAGTAGTTACAACTTTGATTGGAACTGCAAAAGAGACATCGGCCGCTATCTCTAGACAAACATGGTGGCCGCAATGCGGGGTTGAAGTTAGCGGTGGATCTGTTGTGTCAGATAAATGCGGCGAGGGCATGACCAGCTACGCCAGCGACGACTACTTTGTGCACTCGAGTGTCCCTGCAAAAATGAACCTCTTGGTTGCTCAGAATTTAACCTCTGTTGCCGGGGGGCTGGTTTCGACCAATGGTCAAGGATTTGCGTTTGGGGATGTGAGTGCGGGGTTCCAATTTGCCGTGTCCGGTCCCTCATATAATGCTGCCAACCAAGCTAGAAGTGCTGAAGGTTTCTACTACGTATGCATTCCCTCTGAATTTTTAGCGGATGGCTTTGACGTCACCGCGGCAGAAGCTGCTGCAGAGTGGGAAGGTCGAAGAGACGGAGCGGTGGTGTCAGACACTGCTTTTGCGACTGGTACCTGTGGCGATGGTTCTAGTGGGCTTGTGGCTTCCTTGAATCCATTCGGGTATTCCTCGCCACTATTTGCGCTGCAGCCAGTTCCGGTCATAGCACCAGCACCAGCACCAGCGCCATATAGTGGCCCACTGCCTACTGCTGCTTCGCCTGGAACTGCATCCGCAGGAGAGCAGATTACGATCACAGGTATCAGACTGAGCACCATAACTTCAGTGCAAATAGATGGCGCAGCGGCTGTAATTGTTTCCGTTGACAAGACAAGCCTTATCTTCACTTTGCCTGAGGGCTTAGAGGCTGGAACCAAGTCGATTGTCTTGAATAGTTCCTATGGAAAGCTCACTTATCAGGACAGTTTGGAATATAAGGCCGCAGCACCAGTGGCAGTGGTTGAACCAGAGGCTGACTCGGCAATAGTAAATGCTGGAAGCTTCGACGGCTATGTCGCTGTCTATGCCAAAGGACATGAAGGAAAAACACTCTCCTGGAAAATAGCTGGTAAGTGGTTCAAAACTGAAATAACCAGCAACTATCAGGTCTTCCAAAGAAAGACTGCAGCTATTGGCAAGGACGTCAAAGTGGACCTCTACATTGACGGCACAAAACAACTCAGCAAGAAGATTCTCACCCGGTAGGGGACTTGAACTGAGCGTTACTTCCTCAGAAGCTGGCGTGAAAGAAACGCCGGGAAGGCACTAAGTTATTGGTGAGAGACGGCGAGTTTCCCACCAGAAGGAAATGAGATTCTAAATGCATGACAGCCGCACCAGAATCGGGCTAGTCGAGGACAACAGTCTGCTCCGCCTAGCCGTAGCCTCATCTCTGGAAAAAGAGGCCGTAGACGTGGTGTTTTCCGTCGGAACAGCTCTGGGGGCTTTGGAGTTAATTGGAAAGTCCTCGATTGATGTTTTGATTGTCGATCTCCACCTGGGTGAAACCATAAACGGTATAGATGTTTCACTGCTTTGGCAGAAGGCTCAGCCAAACCTCGGCGTTGTTTATCTAACGAGTTACGAAGATCCACGGTTGATAAATGGCGGTAAGTCTCCCGTCCTTGCAGAAAAGTCCGTTTACTTGACCAAGACATCAATTACCGACATAGATCAGTTGCTCAGTGCCATCACCTCAACCATGGGCGAGGGCACCGTCGATGAAAGAGTCAGAACCGGACCGTTAGCGGGGCTAACGGATGTTCAGATGGAAACCCTTTCGCTGTTAGCGCTTGGTCACTCAAACAACGAAATTGCCAAGATTCGCGGGATTAACGAGGATTCAGTTGCTATGTCATTGAACCGAATCTCCAAAGTCCTAGGTTTGCCGGCTCAGATGAACAGGAATCAGCGTGTTCATCTTGCTCGAGTGATCTTGAAGGGTCAGGGCCAGTGAGATGAAGCTTCTGAGGGACTCCTATAACGCCATAGGGGGCCCGTGGTTGCTAGATCGACTTCAACTTGTGTTGATCGGCGGCCTTGTAGTGGTGTGGTTTTCTTTAGCTCTGCCGGATGGCTACACATGGGACTCCTATGTTTTTTCGTTCCTGAGAAACATTGCTCTCTTTGGAATCTTGCTGGGCATCTGCGAAGCAGCCAATAAAAGCATTTTTGCTCAAACCAGAGTAAAGCCTGCCAACCCACTGTATGTTTTAGGTTTTGGAGCGCTACTGGGTTCGGTGGGCTATGTCTCGCGCATGGCAATCGGGTACTTGTCGCCGATAGAGCAAACCTCCTTTGATCTTGGCGACTTGGCGGTTATTGCATTGATTGGCGCCTTTGGCATTCCAGCCCTTTCAACGGCCGAAAGGCTACGACGCTTATCAAGAATCAGGCGACGTATCAGCTGGGAGCAGAAAGCCCAAAGCATTGGTGGCAACGATCTTCTCGAGCAACTTGGGTCAATCTTTGATGACCTCTCTAAGAATATTGCTCTGAAATTCGAAGAACTCAGGCAAAGCCAAGGAATGACCAGTAGGGCCTCATTGGAGCGGGTCATAACAGAATGCATCAAACCCTTGTCTAATGCCCTGGCAAGCCTCACTCAGCCAACATCAAACTATTTTGTGATTCGGGGAACCAGTTCGGAAGCTTATTTCGTTCGCCCATTCCACTTTCCAATCGCCACCAGCATCATTTACAGCGCCTTCTTAGTGATCATAAACGCACTGCTCGGAGACTTTTCGCTATCCCTTATACCGGCAATGATCAACTGTTTGGTACTCTCAGTCGCACTTCTGATTGCCAAAGAACTTTGGGAAAAACTTGGCAAGGGAAAAGGTGCACTCGCCATAGTAATCGCGTCTTCGATAGTGGCCTTTCCGGTGACAGCGGTCAATCAGTTTTTTCTGCTGGATGGCACAGATCCCGTCCGATTCCTGGCTGGCTGCCTGCTTAATTTCGCGGTTCTGGTGGCCATAATCATGTTTACGGCATCCACTTTGTTTTCGGCGAAAACCGAGACGGATGAATACTCGAGACTCTTGAACGCTCATGAAGGCGGTGCGCTTGGGCGAGCTTTTCGTGCATTGATTTACCGTCGCCTCTCTCAAAAATTGCATGGAGCAGTGCAGTCAGATGTCTTGGCTTTGCAGCTTTCTCTGGACGAATCTGTGCTCTCGGCATCTGGTGAACTTGAGAAGACGGTGCTTGAGTTTATTTCAAAAGCCAAGATTGAGTTCTTGGAGGAAACCCAAAGTCCGCTTTCAGAACGCTTTAGGCAGTTGACAGAAATGTGGTCTTTTGTGGCTAACATCAAGGTTTCAAATAGCTGCGAAAACCTTACTGTGCTGCAGGAAAATGTTTGCTTCATGGTTATTCAAGAGGCAATCACCAACTCCATTAGACATGGGTCAGCTGACCAAATCGAAGTTCAGCTAAGTAGCGAGGAGCGCGGTGCGTTCCAGATTTCAGTGGTGGACAACGGAACTGGGCCTCTTAAGCAAAGCTCTCGCTTGGGGTCTGGATTGAAAGTGCTTTCGACCCTCACGGAAGATAATTATGCGCTGGTTTTCAACGAAAACGGCGGCGCAAGCTTGAGGGCCACGGTTTACTCTTGAGGTAATTGCCGCTGGCGGTTGTCATTGAGCCAAGGAACTGGACTACTAAAGAGCCTGACGGCGAGAGTCCTACTTCAGAATCTTAAAAGCCTCGGCAAAAATGGCCAAGTCTTGCCAGGGCATTCCGGTTGATTTATAAAACCTAATCCCAGAGTCTTTTGCTTCGATTTGTTCTTGGCCTTCGGCTCCAAAAAACAGGTCTCGAACCTCAATGAGGGAGTCTTCAGTAATTGATTGATCTAGCAAAGCTAAGACGATGTCACCGGCCTCGCGAAGGCACGCATCATGCTCTTCAATAAACACTTGTGAAACCCCTACAACATCGCTTCCAATTTCCCTGGCAGCTGCCTCATGAGAGCCAACCGCAGCAATTACACAATCTGGTTTGATTTCAGACAATGCAAACAGCGGGCTTCTGGCTGTTGTTGCCGTGATGATTAGGTCTGCCTCAGCCAATTTCTTGGGAGTTCCAACGCTTGCCTCAATTCCTTCAAGAGCAAGACCTGCGATTAGTTCCGCGCGGCTCTGCTGGTTTCTTGCAAAGATGGAAACTTCACTTGGGTTTGAGATTTCTCGGGTGGCAAGTATGTGTGCGAGAGCCTGTGGTCCTGAGCCAAACACCGCGACCTTTGGAGAGGTTGCAACCTTTAGTTTTTGAAGCATTGCTGCGGTGACCGAGGCTGTTCTCAATAGAGTGAGAGCGGCTCCATCACACTGAGCCAAGGGGCTCAGTGTTTTTGCGTCAAAAAGAGAGTAGATTCCCTGAATTCTGTCCTGTCCCAGTGCTGGATTATCAGGTGCCACGGTTACAAATTTCAAGCCTGCGAACTGGCCAATTTCACTTGGCATAACTAAGCCCTGGCCTTGCTGGAAATCCACAAATGTTCTTGGCTTATCCAAGCTCGGGTTAAAACCGTCGGTGAGAGTTTGGGTGATGGCTTGAATTGCTCGGCCATAGCCGAAGCCTGCGAATAGCTCCTTATTTGAAATCCATCGAGGTTGATTCATCGGAGTGAAAACCCGGTGCCAATCTCATCGTTTTCGCTGAGCGTGAAGCTAGAAGTTCCAGTGCAGAAGGCGTTACCGGTGATAACTGGAATCACACCTTTGGTGCCATTCAGTTCCTGCTCTTGGTCAATTCTGCCCTCGAACCTACTTCCAATAATTGAGTCATGTATCAGGGTCATGTTCTTTGTCAGTTTCCCCGAGTGGTGTAGCTGTGCGATTCTGGTGGCGGTTCCTGATCCACAGGGAGACCGGTCTACACGGCCATCGGCGTAAATGGTGACATTTCGATGATGCAACTGATTCTCGTTACTTGATAACTCCTCGTAAATTATGGTTCCGTAGATCCCATTGAGGCGCTGGTCGGCTTGAGACGCTGATTCTGGCGATTCGTTTAGCGTCCACTTGACCTCGCGGCCGATTTTTATTAGCTCATCTAGATGTTTGGGCTCTACCGTGATTCCTAATTGCTTAGCATCCAGGCTGGCATAATTCGCACCGCCGTAGCCGATGTCAACTGCCACAGCGCGGCCATCTGAAAGTGCAACCGAAACATTTTCCGCTATCGAATGAGAAAAGATGTTTTTGAATGAAATTGCCTTTGTGACCCCAGCCACCTGACTCACAATTGCTTGCACTCGGCCCGATGGGACATCGATGGTGACCGTAGTGTCGCCATTGGGATTTACTGCGACTCGGCCAGTATCCACAGCCCACGCTCCCAGGGCGATTGTGCCGTGGCCACAGGCGGTCGAGTAACCGTCTCCGTGCCAAAACAGGACCCCAAAGTCCGCTCCAGAATCGTTTGGTGCCACAATGAATCCGCCGTACATGTCAGCATGACCTCGGGGCTCATTAACAAGGAGTTGGCGAATCTTTTCCAGCTCAGGATTGGCAATCGCGGAAGCCCGCTTGTCCAGCACAGTTTCACCGCTTATCAAGGGGAGCTGAGATTCTACAATTCGAAAGGGCTCTCCGGCTGTGTGGTAGTCGATGACTGAGATTTCGTGCAAGAGCCGGGCCATCGTAGGAGTCTATCGGCGAATCCTGCAGGCGTGTCTTGCTCACAAAATGCTACCCGAGGAATTCTGCGGAGCTTTTGGCTGGTTAAACTTGGGTACTGAACTAATTCATTCAAGGGAGAATGCTTATGGTCTTAGAAATACTTCTGGTGCTACTGGTATTGGGCGCGGTGGTCGCAAGTGTGCTCAGCTTTTTTGTTGTGAGATCCAATAAGCATCAACCGGAACAGAGCAGCAAAGCCGACGTCGACAATCCACAGTGGGACGACAAGTAGATTTAGTTCTGTTTGCAGCAGCTTGAGTCGGCTGCAGGCTTTCCCTTGACGCTATCTTGCTCGCAGCCCACTAATTAGCGCGGCCACCCCAGCTACCAAAACCATGGCCGGTGGTATGAAGTTCAGCGGTGAATACCAGTCTGTCCCACTATTGGCTATTACAAAGCCAACTCCAGCCACACCAAGCGCAAGCAGCAACCAGGCCAATGTCTTAGTGGAACGTGGGTCAGTCTTTTGAAGATCCTCTTTGGTTCTAGCGGTCAGTGCACCGCATTTAGGGCAGTCGTAATCATGTTCATTGAGTGCCGTCGAGCATTGTCTACATTCCATGACCCAAAGCCTATTGCTTATGATGCCCTCATCATCCACGGAAATTGAATGACATTGCATAGTCTTTTCACATGCTCTTGAAATCCACAAAGAATCCATTTGATGCCCCGGTGGGCAATCCGGTCGTCGGATCAGACCGGGCCTGGATCCCGAGCGGTTCAACAGCGATTATTGGCTCAAGGTGTGAGTTGGTGCCGCTCATCGCATCCAAGCACGCTCAAGACCTATTTGAAGCCTTCCAGGGCGATGATGAGCTTTGGAATTACTTACCCCAGGGACCGTTTGATGGCCTGGAGGATTTTCTGGGATGGATAGAAAAAGTCCAAGGCCGGCAGGAGCCGCTATTTTATTCGATCATCGAAAAAGACTCTGGTAAAGCGGTAGGAGTCAGTGCCTACCTGAGAATTGATTCAAGTGCTCGATCAATCGAAGTCGGCTGGCTGACGTTTTCCTCACGAATGCAAAAGAGCCCACTTGCGACTGAGGCGATGTTTCTGATGATGCAAAACGCCTTTGAATTGGGCTTCAGGCGCTACGAATGGAAATGCAACGCTCTGAACTATCCTTCGATTACTGCTGCTCATCGACTCGGTATGTCTTTTGAGGGTGTTTTCAGGCAGGCGACAACCGTCAAAGGTCACAACCGAGACACAGCTTGGTTTTCGATAATAGATGCCGATTGGCCGAAGGCAAAGCGAGCATTGGAGAGCTGGTTGTCAGTTGAGAACTTCGATGCCTCCGGAAACCAACTCACCAGGTTGTCAGAACTAACGGCACCGCTGGTCAAGGACCGATGGCCAAATCTTCGGGTTGAAATAGAAAGCTGAATTACCTGAAGTCTGGGTTGAACAGGTCAATCACCTGTGGACCTGCAACCAAAATCACGGCAACCACAAAAAGTGCGATGCCGATTTTTTTCCAAATCTTCTCTAGGTTCTTGGGATCTTTTGGCTCAGTCATTGCTAAAGCCTATTGCTTAGAGAAAAAAAGTTTGACCTCTTCAACAACCCCGGTCTTTCATCGAAGATGAATAAGTGAGAAGACGGCTCACTGGCATCAATGTTTGTGGGGCACCCGCTTGCTTCTGGGGCTAGCCTTGAAGGATTGCCATAAGGAGTTCAAATGCCTAATTCAAAAAACCTAGTCGCTCTGGGTCCAAGCAAAGTCTCGGCCTATCTTGAGGCAATCAAATTTGCTGGAGCAGAAGTTGTCGAACTGTCTGGCGATGTTGAAGCCCTTATCTGGACAGATTATTCAAGGCCGGAACTGCTAGCTGAGACCCTTGACAATAATCCGCAGCTCAAGTGGGTTCAGTTGCCATTTGCGGGGGTGGATGCATTCAAGAAAGTGCTCGACCGGCCCATTACTTTCACCAGTGCCAAGAGGTCCTATTCCGAGCCAGTTGCCGAGCATGGTCTTGCGCTTAGTCTTGCGCTGGCAAGAGTCATCCCAGAGCGGGTCACAACCAAGACCTGGGGCAGGCAATTCGCTGACTCACTGTTTGACCAGGACGTGTTGATTGTTGGTGGCGGGGGTATTGCAGAGAGCTTTGCCTCGATGCTCAAGCCTTTTCGCTCGAAGGTCGTTGTTGTTCGAAAGCGGCCCGATGAGTCGTTCCTGGATGACTTCCAGGGAAAAGTCGTTGGCTTTGAAGAATTTAATGCTGAAGTGGCAAAGGCGAAGCTGGTGATGGTGGCATGTGCCCTTACTGATCAAACAAAGTTCTTGTTTGACAGGCGCGTATTCTCGATGATGCGCAGCGATTCCTATTTAGTTAACGTCGCCCGCGGCGAGGTTGTAAACCAGGAAGATCTTGTTGAAGCGCTTAGGTCTGGACAAATAGCAGCTGCCGCGACAGACGTCACCTACCCGGAACCCCTGCCGGATGAGCACGAAATGTGGCAATTGGATAATTTGCTAATCACTCCACACACGGCTGACACTAAAGAGATAGTGACTGCTTTATTTGCTGAGCGCTTGCGGGTAAATGTGGCAGCCTGGCTTTCGGGAAAAAAGCTGACAGGAGTGGTGGACCCTAAGTTGGGATACTAACCCCAGAGCAGAGAACTTGGCGGCATTACTTTTCCGCCCTCTAAGTACTCCAGGCCATTTTTTATGTCTTCCCCAAGCAGCAGCGGACCATCTATATCTACGAAACCGCACTCTTGCCCAACTACAAATGCCGGAGCCATCGAGAGCGATGTGCCCGTCATGTTTCCAACCATGATTGTTTTTCCGTCTTTTATTGCGGCGGCAACGATTTGCAGGGCCTCGGTTAGCCCGCCGCACTTATCAAGCTTGATGTTCACTACCTGGTAGTTGGATGAATTTACGTGGTACTCGGCCAGGTCGAGCACACTCTCGTCAGCGCCAAGTGGAACCGGAGACCGGAAGTTCGCCAGTTGATGATCCAGGCCTCTAGCAAGGGGTTGCTCGATCATTTTCACTCCCAGAATATCCAGCTTCGGTGCGAATTCCTCAAGCTGGCTGAGGCTCCATCCTTGGTTAGCATCGACAACCAGAGCTGCATCCGGTCGAACTTCGCGAACAGCGGCGACCGCCTCAACAGGGCTCTGGTCGCTGACCTTGATTTTGATATTTCGAAAAGCCGCTAGCTCGATAGCCCTGTTTGCCATCTGCTCTAAGGTTCCGATTCCGATGGTGGCGACAGTGAAAAGCGGGTTCGGTGTTATTCCAACAAGTTCCCAAATGCTTTTTTCAAACTGTTTGCACTCCAAATCCCAAAAGGCACAATCAAGAGCATTTCTAGCGCCACCTGGTGGCATTAACTCATTAATTTCTTGCCTGGTGGCGCCCTGTTCAACCTTTGGCTTTATAGCCTCCAAGCTCTTGATCATTGAATCCTGATCGTCGCCTAGGTAATAGATTCCAACACCCTCGCCTCGGCCCGAATAATTTCCTTCTGAAAGCGTTACCCACACCGCCTTGAGCTCGGTGAAGGTGTAGCCGGTAATAACAAAAGCAGTGTGGAGCGAGATATTTACTCGCTCTATTTTCATTTCCACTAGAGGGCCAGCGCTCTGTCGATAACTTCGTCAACCCCGGAGACCAAGGGGTCCATGGTTGGTAATCCATACAGCTTGCTCAGGTTTTCCAAGTAAGCTTCCCGCTCATGTTCTGGCAATGGGCTCGTGTTCACACTGATACCGACGCATCGAATGTTTGGATTCACAACCCTGGCCAAATCGATGGTCCTGTCAATGACAGCTTGGATACTGGGAAGTTCAAAATCGGGCCAGCCCTTTATGTGAGTCCGCAGGGCTTCTGTGCAGACGACGAAAGCATCTGGTTGGCTCCCAATCAGTAATCCGGTGCTGACCGATGAGTATCCAGGGTGAAATAAGCTTCCCTGGCCCTCGATGATGTCCCAATGGCCAGGAGCAGCATCCGGGGAAATCATCTCGGCAGCGCCGGATAGAAAGTCTGCTACCACCGCATCGATCGGTATGCCATTTCCGGCAATCATGATCCCGGTTTGACCCGAGGCTCTAAAGTCAGCATCGACTCCGCGCTCGACCATCCGCCTTGAGATTGCCAGGGCGGTGTACTTCTTTCCTAAAGCACAGTCGGTTCCCACCGTCAGCAGCCTGTTACCGGTTCTTTTTTTACCCGTTCCAACCGGAATATCTTTCGGGGGAACCCTCACATCCACGAGCTTCGCGCCAGACTCCATTGCTGCCGAGACTAATTCTGGGATGTCATTCAATTTGGTGTGAACGCCGGCAACTATGTCCATTCCTTCGCTTAGAGCGCTCAACAAGGTGGGCATCCAGTCCGATGGGATCGCCCCACCCACAGCGGATGTCCCAATCACAAGCGATTTCGCACCTGCCCTAGCCGCACTTGGCACATCGTGATTTTCGAGGCCTAAGTCGATGGTTCCTCCAGGCAGGCTGAGCTGGCCCATGCACGCCTCTGGACTCCACTTGGCTAGCCCAGCGGCTGTCTTGGCATAAATCGGCTCAGTTTCGCTGCCAACAAATAATAGGTAGGGGGTGCGAAGCGTGAGTGTTGTCATTGTGGTTACCAATCCAGGGCGTCTAATTCACTGGGTTCAACACTAGTTATGTTTGCCACGCTCGTTATCTGGAAGCTGACATTCAGGTGTGCCACCTGGCAGTCGATGCCGATTGGCAGCTATCACGTAGTAAACGCGTTTCGCAAGTGTTCGAATCAGGGGCAGCTTGATGAACCAGCCGGCCACGGCCCAAATCGTCTTGGAGTCAATTAGAACCTGAGCCATTGCCGCTGCTGCGACATAGCGCTTCTTGCCAGAAATGTAATAAACAGCCTTTGAAGTCAATTCGGAAGATAGTCCATACTCGGCAAGGTCAAGTCGCTGGTATGGCTTGATGGCAATCCTGTCTTTGATCATCTTTTTAAGAACTCTTGCGCTTGTGCTACAAATTGCGCAGTCACCATCAAAGATAAGTAGTTGCTCGTTTGCACTCATGAGATAAGCCTAAGCGGTGTAATGTCTATCGAGTTGTTTTGCTTTTGCACAAGGAGGCGTAGTCTAAAAGCGTGAACCAATTAGGTCGCAAGCGATCCATGCACCCAACGCAGATCGTAGTACTTGCTTTCGGTGTGGCGGCAATCTTTGGCACCCTGCTGCTATCGCTGCCACTTGCAACTGCTGAGGGCAATACCACCAGTTTTGTAACTGCCTTTTTTACCGCGGTTTCTGCTGTTTGCATCACAGGATTGACCGTTGTTGATACCGCAACCCATTGGTCAGGTTTTGGTCAGTTCGTCATTATGTTGTTGATTCAGCTGGGTGGACTTGGAATTATTTCATTTGCAACTCTGCTGGGCCTACTGATTTCTGGCAGGATCAGCCTCAGAGATCGAATGAATACGCTCTCTGAAGCCAAGATTGTCGGTGCCGACAATGTTCCGAAGCTTTTGAGCCGGATTCTGCTGGTTTATTTTGGCTTCGAGCTGGTCTTGGCTTGCTATCTCACCCTTCGCCTGCACTTGAGTTATGGCCAAGAGTTGCTGAGTTCGCTCTGGCATGGGACATTTCACGCAATCTCTGCATTCAATAATGGCGGCTTTTCGCTCTATACCGACAGCATGGTTGGCTTCCGCCAAGACATGTTCTTTATTGCTCCGGTCATGCTTGCGGTAATAGTGGGCGGCTTGGGCTTCCCAGTTTTGATTGAACTTCATGAGCGGCTTTGGAGACTTCGGCTGCAACCAGGTGGCAAGGCGAGGCGATTTTCGCTTCACACTCGCCTGACTCTTTGGATGACGGTCACGCTGCTGGTAATTGGCGCTCTATTTATTGGGGCCATGGAGTGGAACAACCCGGGGACTCTCGGCGGGCTAAACACCTGGGACAAGTTTGTGAACACCATGTTTGCCTCGGTTATGCCAAGGTCTGGCGGCTTGAATTCTGTAGACATATCCCAAATGGATCCAGCTACCTGGTTGGGAATTGACCTGCTTATGTTTATTGGCGGTGGCTCAGCCTCAACTGCCGGTGGTATCAAGGTCACAACTATTGCGGTGCTGGTTTTCATTATCTACACCGAGATACGCGGAGAGACCGCAGTGAATGTTGGTAACCGCAGACTGCCCAGGTCGATTCAGCGCCAGGCATTGACCCTGGTCGCACTGAGCGCGGTCGCAATTTTGTTTACGACACTGATGTTTGCGGCAACGACAAATTTCAGTTTGGACCAAATTCTATTTGACGTTATTTCGGCCGCCGCAACGGTTGGCCTGTCAACCGGGATCACAGCAGATTTACCGGCTTTCCACCAGGTTTGGTTGGCATTTTTGATGTTTATCGGTCGACTCGGCCCGGTTGTCGTGGCATCGGCACTTGCTCTTCGCATCGCAAAGAGGCACTATGAACTACCAAAGGAAAGGCCCCTAATTGGCTAAAGATAAGGCAAAGCGTCGTGTGCTGCACACCAACGTAATTGTAATTGGCATGGGAAGGTTTGGTTCTTCGCTTGCTCTGGAACTGATGCGTACCGGCCACGAGGTATTAGGTGTTGACACTGATGAGCGGCTTGTCCAGCAAATGGCTCAAGAGCTCACTCACACCGTGAAGGCGAACACCACCGAGGAAGCGGTGCTTCAGGAACTTGGCATTCAGGAGTTTGATGCGGCAGTGGTCGCAATTGGAGCAGACATCGAAGCAAGCATTTTGACTACTTCGCTTCTGCTTCAACTGGGCGTTCCAAACGTTTGGGCCAAAGCCAACTCCAAATCCCACGGTCAAATTCTGAAGCAGCTGGGTGTTCAACACGTGATTTTCCCAGAGTATGAAATGGGTAAAAGGGTGGCACATATGGTGTCAGGTGAGTCGCTGGATTACGTTCCAATTGATAATGACTTTGTCATGGTTAAGGCACAGGTCCCGGAGTCCTTTAGCGAAAAGACCCTGGCTGAACTCAAGATTCGTAGCAACTATAAGGTCACCGTCGTGGCTGTAAATAAGGGAGACGGTGAGTATGAACCAGCATTCCCAGAGACAGTTTTGCAGTCCGGTGACCAAATTGTGGTTGCTGGAAAAGTTGAGCCCCTCGATAAGTTCTGTCAGGTTGTGTAGAGCTTTTTTATGGCGTCTAAATCATGGAAGACCGCCGCAATTTGGCTTGCAATAATCCTGATTCAACTGGTTATTAGTTATCAGTACCATCCCAACGCCACTTTATGGCTTACAGGGGCTGTGCTGGCCACTGGACTTACCGGTCTGGTTTACTGGAGCGGAACCAGGATCGCGGGAACAGCGGTTTTTCTGAAAGTGGCTGTTGTTGCAATGGTTGCGGCCTTCATGAACAGCCAAGCACTTGATGTTGCATATTCCTTAATGCTTGCACCCGCAGGCAACAGGCTGGATTTAGTGTTTGAAGTTTTGTTATTCGGGCTTTTGTTCCTGGGCCTCACTTTTGCCCAGAAGCTCTTTCTTTCTCGGCCTAAGCCAAAGAAATAGCCCCAGCGACACCAGCGGGATTGAGCCCCAAAGCAGCCAGTAAAGGTAGCTTGGAGTCGGGAGATCAATCTGCGAAGTCTCTTTGTCGTAGGGGTTTGCGCAATCTCTAAAGACGTAGTTTGCATCCGCTACATACCCTTGGGCATTGACAATCTCGAACTCAAAACTGCCAGAAATTGGGTGACCGTCACCGGAAACTACTCGCCAGCCGACCCGGTAAGTGCCCGCTTTGTCGATGTCAGCTTTAGCAGTTGCAACTCGCCCGTCCACCAGAGCACAGCCGTTATTAACCGGATCTTGATTACTGTCGAGAATCACAATCTCTGAGCCCGCACCATTTTCGAGCAAAATCAAATCATCACTAAATTCAAGCTGAACCTCAATTACCCCGGCTTCCAGCACACTGCCGGCATCGGGAGACTGATCAATGAGCTGATCATGGGCAATTGCAGGCACTGGATTTACCAGTGCCATCAGCATCAGAACCGAGAACAATCTAAACTTCATGGGTAAAGCTTAGGCAGGTGAGATGAAACAAGCACTAATTGGTATTGGCTCAGGCCTTGGGGCAGGCCTGATCGCGCTAGGCCTTCTCTTCCTCGGACCCTTGAGCCCAGCCGACAGCACCAGCGAAGAATTGGTCAGTTCGCCGACAGCAGCACCGCAGGCAACGCTAAATCCGGTCCCAGAAACCACCGAGCCAGCCGAAATAGAGCCCCAGCTGGTTCAGTGCTCGGTCAGCACACTTGAAGACGTGCCCGAAATCCTCTCACTCCAGGCGCAAGTTATCGATGCCTCAAACGGGGCTGTTTTATTCGACAGAGCAAGCCAAACACCTGCTCGTTCAGCCTCTGTCATGAAGCTGTTCACCGCGGCGGCAGCCCTTGAAACGCTCGGCCCAGATTACCGAATCACGACCCGGATTTACGTGGACGCCGAAGACCCCGGAAAAATCTACTTTGTTGGTGCAGGAGATGTCACCCTCTCGCGAGCCGGCGTGAATCAAAATTCGGTTTATGCAAAAGCGCCAAAGTTGATTGACCTTGCCTCGCAAGTCACAAGAGCGGCAAGTGAACTTGTCATTACTGAAATTGTTTTGGACTCATCTTTGTATGGTGGAGCTTCCGGGGAGTATCAAAGCGTTTGGGATCAACGCGGACTAACTAACGGCTATATGTCTCCGGTATCAGCGCTCCAGGTAGATGCGGACCGGATGGATCCAGGCCTGAAAGAATCACCGAGGTCCAATGATCCGGTGAGCAGGGCAGGGCTTTGGCTGAAGGAAGCGCTGGGGGAAGTGGCACTGGATGCAGAGATTACCAAAGGCATAACCCCTGCAACAGCAGTTCAAATAGCCAGCGTTCAATCCAGACCCATATCCGAATGGATTGACTACATGCTGGTTGTCAGCGACAACTCACAGGCAGAAGCTTTGGCAAGATTAGTGTCTCTGGATGTTGGCTTAGATGGCAGTTTCGATTCTTTGACAAAGGCATTCCAGATAGCCCTGCGTGGAACAGGCTTAGATCTCTCGGACATAGTTGTCGAGGATGGCTCTGGATTATCGAAGTACAACCAGATATCTCCTGCTCTGGTCAATGACCTTTTGTTGCTTGTCGACCAAAGCTTCGGAGACTTTAAGCTCATCCGGCTAGGAATGCCAGTTTCTGGAACCCCGGGTTCGCTGAGCTACCGATTCGATGATGCAGTTGGTTCCATAACTGCAAAGACTGGTTGGATTCGAACCGGCTATACCCTGGCTGGTTTCATTGAGGCTCCAGATGAGACAAAGTTGATCTTCACGATTTATAACCTTGGCGAAGTCTCAGCAGCAAACCGGGAGGCAATGGATGAGCTGGTAATGGGCTTCTACGACTGCGGTGCAGCATTGGTGAATAGGTAGGCAGATGAGCAAGGCACTATTGATTATTGACGTTCAAGTAGATTTTTGTGAGCAGGGGGCACTAGCGTGCAGCGGAGGTGCCGCCGCGGCTGCAAGGATCACAGAGCACCTTCTTCAAAACGCCAAAGACTATGACCACATTATTGCCTCACGAGACTGGCACACTGCCAACGATTCAAACGGTGGTCACTTCCCAGCTGCAGGTGCTGAGCCAGACTTTGTGAACACCTGGCCTTTGCACTGCATAGCGGGAGAGCCAGGTAGTCAGTACCATCCGAATCTGGATCAGTCGCTGATTGGCATTCACATCAAAAAAGGTCAGGGTGCCCCCGGTTATTCAATCTTTGAGGGCACTACAGATTCAGGACAATCCTTTCAAGCGCTAGTTGCCGAACTAGGGATAACGGATGTGGATGTGGTTGGCATCGCAACTGATTATTGCGTTAGGGCCTCAGCGCTAGACGCTAAAGCGGCGGGAGTTAGCGTCAGGGTCATTACCGGACTAACGGCAGGCGTCGCACAAGCTTCAGTTGAGCAGGCGATTGACGAGCTGGTTGATGCTGGAATTAAAATAACGCCGATTTATTAGATCTCGCGTTTAGCTCCGGCGCTCGCGGAAACCGCAAACACTCTTGCTGGAGAGAACCCAGCACTGTCAAAGGCCTTTGCCACAGCATCCCCAAGCTCGGAAAGTTTACTCGAGTCGATTAGTGCTATCGCCGCCCCACCAAAGCCACCACCGGTCATTCTCGATGCAATTGCACCTGCATTTAGAGCGGTTTCAACAGCCAAATCAAGCTCTGGAATGGAAATCTCAAAATCGTCGCGCATCGAGGCATGGGACTCTTCAAATAGCTGACCCAGCTTTTCCAGTTCTGAGCTTTTCAGAGCGGCCACGGTTGCAATAACCCTGCTGTTTTCGGTAACGATGTGCCGAACTCTGCGGAAAGTGACATCATCCATCAATTCCTGCGCTTTTGGCAGATCTGCCTCGGAGAGCTCTCGCAAAGACTCCACGTTCATTATTGCGGCCCCAAGTTCACAGGCGTCCCTGCGTGACTTATAACCGCCATCTGAATGGCGGTGTGATACCTGAGTGTCGATCACCGCAATGATCAAGCCTTTTGCACCAAACCCAAGTTCGATTAGCTCAGTATCAAGGCTCTTGCAGTCAATCAACACCGCCGAATCTTGGGCGGCCAGCATGGAGGCAGTTTGGTCCATGATTCCAGTTGGAGCACCAACGACTTCATTTTCCGCACGTTGGCCCAGCAAGGCTAGCTCTTGCCGGGTGTGACCTAGCTCCCAAATGTTGTCCAGAGCAAGTGCGACTGAGCACTCGACCGCAGCTGAAGAAGAAAGACCAGCGCCAACCGGGACATCTGAATCCAGATAAAGATCAAAGCCAGTCTCAAGACCTGCTCGCATGACCCATGCCACTCCCAGTGGATACAGCGCCCAGTCGAGGTCTTCGGGCTTGTTGTCTGTGAATTCGATTTCAACTATGCCTTGGCTAAATGAGGTGGCGACCCTAATGTTTCGGTCAGCACGCTTGGCAATTGCCGCGTAAGTTCGTTTGTCGATTCCAAAGGGAAGCACAAAGCCATTGTTGTAGTCGGTGTGCTCGCCGATTAGATTTGCTCTTCCAGGTGCTGACCAAACACCCTGCGGGTCGCAACCAAATATCGCTTTGAAGCCTTCCGCGGTTTGGCTTGCGAGGTTCATTTCATCACCTTGCGAAGCCTTGAAGCGGTCTCCTCCGGCGCAACATCACCAACAAAGGCGCCCATTGCTGATTCAGAACCGGCGAGGTATTTCAGCTTGTCCTTGTCTCGCACAGGCGAGGTAATTTGTAGCATCAGTCTTATGTTTTCGCGCCCCTCAACCATTGGCGCCTGATGCCAAGCGGAAATATAGGGAATTGGATTGCCATAGAGAGCGTCAAGGCCTGTTAATACTTTCTTGTACAGCTCAGCAAGCTCCGGTATTTCCTGGTCGCTTAGCTCTGTAAAGTCTGACACTGCGCGCTTTGGCAAGAGGTGTATTTCAATAGGCCATCTAGCTGCAAACGGCACGAAAACTATGAAGTTCGCTGTTTCCAGGATCACTCGCTCCGAGTCGGATTCAAATTCAACTAGCTCCTTGAAGAAGTCACCGCCGTGAACATCAATTTGCTGCAGTAGTTTTTTTGTGGTCGGGGTCACAAAAGGGTATGAGTAGATCTGACCGTGAGGATGATGCAGTGTGACGCCGATGTCTTGACCCCGGTTCTCAAATGGAAAGACTTGAGTAACGCCCTCTATTTTTTGGAGCTCAGCTGTTCTAGATCGCCAAGCATGAATGACTGTTTCGATGCGTGAAACCGGCATCGAGCCCAGGCTGCCCTCGTGCTCCGAGCTAAAAACAACAACCTCACATCTGCCGAAAGACTGAGTTGAGAAGCCAAATGGAGCAACGGGATTTGGTAAGGAAATATTGCCGAGGTCTGGGCCAAATGCTGGCCCTTTATTTTCAAAAACCGCAACATCGAAGTTATCTGGAATCTCACTCGGATTGGTTTTTGTTGTGGGGCAGAGCGGACAAGCGTGAGCGGGGGGAAGAAAAGCGCGTTTTTGCCTGTGGGATGCCACAGTAATCCAGTCTCCAGTCAGAGCATCATGCCTAAGTTCGGCTGTCAGAGGCCTGAGGTCTAATTCGCGTCTGTCCTCTGAGCGAGAAGCGGGCATGGTGGAATCTGCATCATCAAAGTAGAAGATATCTCTACCGTCAAATAGCTTGGTATGACTATTGGGGCTTTTCACTCAGATTCCTTTACTCACTTAATCTGTAACATAAACGGGTGCGCAAAAACGACACTGGTGAGCAACTGAGTATTTCTCGCGTAGACGAGAACAAAACCAGTATGGCAGTGTTCAGCCCTCTCGGTGGCCAGATTCTGGAACTTTCTCTAAACGGCCGCCAGATTATTGGCGGATACGCGGGTCAAGACACGATGGCACAGATTTTTGGATACACCATGGCGCCTTGGCCCAATCGCTTAGCGGACGGTGCATACAGATTTCGAGATCAGTTTTTTCAGGTCGAAAAACTTGACGAAGACAACAACGCTAACCACGGTCTTGTCCTGAAACAGCAGATGGAGGTAATCTCTCATTCCGCTGACTCGTTGACGCTGTTGTATAGCTTTGGCGAGGATAAGTGCTACCCCTTTGCTCTTGACCTCGAGACTAAGTTTTCACTACAAAAAGACAGTCTTTTGGTGACATCGGTTGCAAGAAATAACGCGGGCCATTCCATCCCCTTTGCTCTTGGATTTCACCCCTATTTCACCCTTGGAGACAAGTTCGACATCACCGCGGATTTCTCTCACAGGATCGAAACCGACAAGCGCAAGCTTCCAATAGGGGAGTCTCAGATTGGCGGTATTCACTTTGATCAGGACAGCCAAGAGCTTGCATCCCTAGACGACTGTTTTTATGGAGCTTCTGAAGTAATTATCAATACCAACGGCTTTGAATGCTCAATAAAGAGCCTGGACAACTTCAGATACTTCATGCTCTACCGCCCGAACACCAAGGTATTCGATGGATTCAGTGCTGTGGCAATTGAACCAATGTCGCACCAGACCAACGTTTTCAACGCGGACATCGCCAGCACTGAAATTGCTGCCGGCGATGAAAAGGTCTTTAGCTATGAAATCAGAATTCGCTAGCGGGAAGATCTTTCTCGTCACCTTCGATTGCGGCAATCAGCCGATCTACAACATGTTCAGCGGTCATGCCCGCTGGAAAATTAGGTGCTGTGCCAGCAATTGCTCTGGTTGCGAGACCAGTTTCAGTGTGTCCAGGTCTTGCTGAAATCACCCTCACGCCCTCTCGTCGCCACTCCTTGGCTAACGCGGTGAGAAACCCGTGTATTGCGATTTTGGAGGAGCTGTAGGCGGCCATCCCAGGCATCGGAGTTTCGGCGACAACACCGGTGATATTTAGAACGAAGGGGTCGTGACCGGCTTCGGCGGAGGATTTAAGTTTTGAAAACAGCTGCGTTATCAGCTGTATCGGCCCCGCGCTGTTCACGCCATTCAGCCTGCTGCTGGTTGCTATCTCAAGTTCGGCTGCTGGGCCAAATGCCACAACGCCGCTGGCATTAATGATCCCGTCTACCTGGCTTGCCGCGGATAAATAATCAGTCAGGGTCTGAATTGATTCCGGTGCTTGGTAATCAAGTAGGAGCCTCACCTCAGCCTTGGCAGGTATTTTGGCGGCACTGTCATTATTGGTGGCTGTGCCCAGCACCTTGGCACCCTTGCTGCTCAGTTTCTCGGTGAGCAAGGCGCCTAAAACACCGGACGCTCCAGTTACCAATATTGTCTTACCCATAAGTTCCATAGAAATTTGCAACAGCGATCGGACTTCAGCTATTTCGATAAATACAAAATTGGTCTAACTGGGAATATCTGGCCGCGCTCGAACCTGTCTTGAATCTTCCTCAGGTGGCGGATTGCAAACTATTGCTTCAGACTATAGGGATGAAAATGACCAAGGAATTACTATGCGGTTGATCGGTATTTGGGCACTTGTGGCCGCGACTCTAGGGCCATTCCAAAACGTGCTCGGTTGGACGATTTCAGGTTCCCTGGTGGAAGGCTACGATCCAATTGCCAAAACGATCAGCGACCTGGCCGCCAACGACTCTCCCGTGCAGTGGATTCAATCTAGCTTTTTTCTGTTTGGATCTGTCTTGACTATTGTCGGGGCCTGGCATGCCAGGGCCTTTTCGATGCCGGGCAGGATAGCCCTCGGTGCTGCGGGTCTTGCGGGCTTTGGATACACATTTTTCGCAACACCATCACAGGACAGCTCGTCCCAGCTACATGTGATATTCGCCACTATTGCGTTCGTTTTGTTCTCGGCTTGGCCATTACTAGCAATGCGATTTGATAAGAGGTATCACTGGAGTATTCGACCAGTAGGTGCAATTCCGGCAACCTTGGTAATGGGCTTCACAACGCTCTGGTTCCTGCTGACGTGGCTCGAACCCGGCCAACCCATAGTCGGCCTATCAGAGCGGATAATAGCCGTTATGCAGGTGCTGTGGCTGACGGCCGCTATTTGGTTGCAATGGCTCCACCAGAGAAAAGCACCTGCTTCATCTGGGGTCCCCGCGACCGTTTAGCTCCCTCATAGGTAGATGTCTAACCTAGATTGGACCAGTTTTTCAAAGGAGCTGACCTTGCCACTTGTGGCCTTAAGCTCGACATAATCAAGAAACAGAGAGAACGAACCATCTTCGTTTTCTAAAAGCACGCAGGGCTCTCTGCCCTTTGACGCAGCTAATTCAGCCGGAGTTCTCTCATTCATATGCACCAGACTGAATCCAATTTTGTGCTCTGCCAGGAGTTTCTTCTCGAATTCCTTGAAGGCGGCCCTTTTTTTGATGGGCGAATGAGTGATGTCACAGAGGCTGCACTCTTTCATGCCAACCAGGTGCCCCAGGAAATAGGAGACTTCTCCAACGAAGCCTCCGTCGGCTTTGTAGACACCCACGAGCTTCCTAGTATTTTCATTCACCAATAGGACAACTAGGTTGGGCCGCCGCCGCTTCCCGGTACTGTCATCAAATTCCAATTAGGTTTGTCGGATTTCATATCTTGGCACTTGGCGTTTCGGGCTTGCAGGATGAGGAAACAGTGGGAATCCTGATTTGCTGTCTTTGGTTGCCAATCCCATGCGAAACATCGGTGGAACTTTATTCTCAGCACTTCTGCTGGTGCTCCTTGCAGCCTGCAGCGCTGCCACCACGGAGCCAACTCAGCTTGGGCTCGAATCTGATGATGCCCAAAACTCCCAGCCGGAGGCAAGTGCTGAGCCATCAGCTGCTCCAGAGGCTTCAGAAACCCAAAGCCCAGATTCAACATCGCCTCCAGAAGCGTGCTCATCAGAACTTCAGGACAAAATTGAATTATCTATCGCCTCTCAAACCAAGGCGTTCGCGACCGAAGATTTCGAACTTGCATACTCATTTGCTTCGCCGAGCTTCAGAGCGAACGTAAACCTACAGGCGTTTATTCAAGTCATTCAATCAAGCTATGGACCCCTGATCTCAACATCCGAGCTGCAGTTTGCAGATTGCTACAGCGATCAAGCTGAAATCGTTGGGGTGATCGATGTGCGCTTTGTTGAAGGTGGCAGTTCTCTATATGCACTTCGCTATTTTGTTGTAGCAACCGAGGAAGGTTGGCGTGTGGAAGGGGCGAGCAATTTAGAGCTGGTGGCCAGCGGCTCGTAGCCAGCTCAATTAGATTGAAAATGGCTAAATGAAAGAACCCCATCGTGGAGGACGGGGTTCTAGTAGGCCCCGTGGGATTCGAACCCACGACCCACGGATTAAGAGTTCGATGCCTAGGTATTAGCTGGTGTTAGAGCGTGTTAGCTGACGTTGCGAATTCCACCTAAGTCGTAATCAGAAACAAAATTCCAAATAAGTTCACTAGCATTTGCGCCCTCAACGCGTTGGTTGAACCAAACGTGTTGACCCTCTAGGTATTTATAGTGTTCTACCGCCACACCGTTGTTTCCCTGATCATAAAAATGCCGTTCAATTGTCATTTCCCCATCGACGAAGATATCAATTTGTGGTGAGATGTTTGTCTCATTGTGTTCTACCCAAAAATCAACAGCTTCCTGCGCTGATAGCTGTCCAAAAGCGCCTTCATAGGGGATTACCCGGTCATCGGTTCCGTGAAGCATGATTACTCCGATGGAAGATTCCGGTGAACAAGTTTCACCGTTGTCCAGTAGTTGACCTGAAACAACTGCAACAGCTGCTAGCAGATCCTTTTCATAACAAGCCAAGGCATAGGCCATCATCCCGCCGTTTGAGAAGCCAGATGCGTATATCCTCTCGCGGTTTATTGGATAGTCGCTCTCGATCTGTGAGATCAGCTCCCTGACAAAACCCAAGTCGTCCACGGCTGACTTGTTCTCGGGAGAGTTAGGTAAAGCGTTCCAATGCGGAAACCTACCAAGAAGAGTCCCTTGAGGGTAGGCCAACAGGATGCCGTCCCGATCGGCTAATGACCTCATGTCTGCCTGCTTCAGCTGGCTTTGTGAGTCCAGTCCGAAACCGTGAAAACTGAGCATCAGCGGAGCTCCCATGGATGGGTTGTATGAATCCGGGACATAGAGCAAAGACTCTCGGATTTCACCACCATGGGCGAAACTCATATCAATTAGACCCCGGGGCAGCTCGGCCTCTTTTGTGGGGCTGGTTACTGACTGGCCTAACTCTTCCTCTGCTGTGGGCTCCTGAATAGGCTCAGGTTGATCATCTATTTGCTCACGCTCCTCCATGCGTTCAACCTCTTGGTCAGGCGAAGGTGGCAATTGGACGTCAACTTCGTCGGGAACCATTTGCGGCTCCGAAGATTGGATACAGCCAACCAGCAGCAGTGTTGCAAAAACTAACGAGAGGTAGCGCATAAATTGTGCAACCCTGGCTGCTGACTTCGAATTCCCCGGTGAAAATCTACCCAAATCTTCGTGTAAGACCAGAAGGCAAAAAAGAAATTCCGCGCCAAAGCTCCGGGAGTCTACGACCGATGCTTGCAATCAACCCATATGTCGAAATGGGTCATAGATGGGGCGTGCGGGACTTGAACCCACGACCCACGGATTAAAAGTCCTTTCTACATAGGCATAAGCCCAAAACAATGTCAGTCTCTAGCGGCGCTTGCAAAGGGGTTCCTCGGTCGTATAGCTGCCGTATGCCAGCTTTAAGCACCGACGTCCAGCCTCGCCAAAGACAGTGTCACCGGGTCCCAAGAAACTGCAAGCTACAGGATTAGAAGGCGTGCCAGCAATTGGCAGGTTCTAAGGCTGAACATAAAGGCGCTTTTGATTCAGAGAATGACAAAAACCCGAGGCGGTGGAGTGCCCCGGGTTTTTGTCATGACCCCCTAAAGGAATAAAAGGCCGTGAGCTACCGGTACGGCCAAC
>ERZ887851.1091-NODE-1091-length-24643-cov-20.457866_pt1 | contig 24643 bp, 18 predicted proteins | sample MGYA00521100_ERZ887851 | MGnify/ENA primary metagenome ERZ887851 (study PRJEB32303, sample SAMEA104408602) | aquatic metagenome | biome: Brackish water; feature: Pelagic; material: water | place: Baltic Sea | collected 2014-06-06T16:11:00 | depth 11,444 m ... | reverse complement strand
TGACTTCCATTGGTCAGGGCAATATTTTCAGGTCCGATACTCCACCCGAACTCATCACGAAACAAATCGGCCAAGGCACCTACAAATGCCTTAGCACCTTGCGGAGTGTCATAGTTTCCAATTACTCGCTCAAATTCTCCCGCACTGGAAAGAATATCCTTCATCCTTGACCGGAATAAAGCCTGAACTTCCGCTATATGAGCCGGGTTCCCACCACCAAGCATCAAGGGCGCAGGATCGGAGACGAGGGCATCCCCTAAATCATCCATCAACTCACCAATGCCTATCTCACCGGCAAACCGTTTACCAAAATCTGAAAATTTCATTCGTTTTATTCTTAGATTTCAAACCATGTCACATAGGCATGTAGATTACCGTCTTCCCGCCCAAGAATACATTCAACAAATTTTAACTTAGGAAGCTCGAGTGCTCGATCAATTCGATCCTTTAGTTCCTCCACCTTCCACCATTTTTGTTTCTGAGCAAAATGATAATCAGACTTTGAGTTACTACCTTTTTTAAAAATATCGTTTCTCATAAAAACTTCTTTTTCAGCTTCAGGGATAGCCACTTTTAAGGCCAAAGATCGATCAATCCCAGATCCCAAAAAGTAATAGCCAATAGGTTCCGTTCCATCAGGAAAAACTACCCCAGTAAGCTTGGATACATAATTCATTTCTTTCCCCGTGATCTCGGCTCCATCCAGTTCGATATCGTCACCGAAATCCAAGCAGGAAACCATTAAGAAAAGCAAAGAGAGAAAGAATAATCTACTCATAGTAAATAAGTTTATAAATTGAAGGCACACCATATTCATATTCATGGCATTGTTAACTCTTTTCCAGTCTTCGCTCCCTTCTTGAAAAATTCATAAAGGGTTTAAAATAAAAACTATCTTTATTCAAAGGGTGAAACAGGAGGATCTCCATTTGTACCATAATAAGAAAAAGTGGAAGCATTTCCATCGTAGCCAGCAATATCAGATTCGCTATACCCAATTACTTCATCGAAAATATCACGGGTTATTTCAATTTGAATGATAACCTCTTCCTTACCCTGTTTTTCCAAGTGATCAATTAAACCATTTGAGTAATGACCAATTACATGGCCTGGAAAATCCACAAATTCAAATTCAACCAGATTATGCCCCTTGTTGTTTTGATTGCGGTCTACTTTCCAAGTCATAGAAAAATCCTTTACTTCTTCAGTTTGAAAAACCGAGCAACCGCTTACGCAGGTAAGAAAGATCAAAGCAAAGTTAGGAACCCGAAGCATACACTTATTTCTTCTTAGGAAAGGAAACCTTTCCATCATACCCAATAACCACCATTTTCATTTCCATATCTTTTAGCACATCAAGCATCTTTGTCTTGATTTCTTTTTTTTCTGCTTCGGACCTCGTGCTCATAATTTCTTCCTTAAAACCTTTAATAGAATTAGGAATCCTGGTCACCATCACCCCCCAGTCATCCGAGTTCCCCCCACCCTTAATCATGAGTGCCAAAAAGGATTTATCATCATTCTTCCACCCAAACTTTTTTTCCACTGCTTCATATACGATTTCAGGAATTCCCACCTGTTTGGCGATTTCAGAATAAAAAGTATCCGGATCCTTGTACTCCTCGATGGACTTTATTCCCATTATCTTTTTTCCATACAGCTTTTCAAAGAATTCAACTTTCCTTCGATTCTCTGATGGTTTTAGAGGTTCAGAAAATCCTAGCGGAGGAAAAAGAAGAATTGCGGGAAGTAGGAACAAAATACTCTTCATATTTTTACTGAAGGCATGAATTTCATTCATGGCAACTATTTATAAATTACTATTTTAAGGATCCTTCTTTTTTTCCATTGGTACTAATCACATGAACTTCATGAGCACGGACTTGAGGATTGAAATATTCCCAAACCACTTCCTTATCTCGGTTTATCTCAAAAAGTTTTGGCATATCTCCCTTTTTTTGTCCGTAACTACAGATAATCGTATTCCCATTCGCTAAACGCTGCCCTCCACATGGATCGGCAAACCTTCCCCCCACATCAGAATTATCCACCCGCCAGGCAACTTTTCCATCTCGATTGAACTCTACGGTTTTATTTCCATTGGTTAAGTTAACCAAAAGGTTTCCACCCTTTAAATGAATTGCAGTAAATGGCCAATTTCTCTGTTTACGCCCACCCAGCTCAGTCAAATCCGTTTTAATGGTCCTTACTACAGTACCATTCGGATTATATTCCTTTACAGCAAAAGCGAGCAGATGGGGAACAATATAATTTCCATTAGGCAGTTTGCGAGCCATCCGGGTTTGCATGTGAGCATTATTGGTATCGGGTTGAAGGGGAACGCGTACAGCAATGGATCCCTTTTGATCGACTTCCAATAATTGTGGCTTTACACCCCGCTCGACAACCAATGTATTTCCATTCTCAAGCCGCATGCAAGTCCCCAGTTCTTTATTCCCTTTACTCAATTTATAACTCCATACCAGCTTCCCTTCACGAGTAATTTCTTTCGCCACATTTCCCACCGAAACCAAAATATTTCCATTCCCCAAAACAAATCCATCCCGTCCATACCCGTTGGTTTGCCATACAATCTGATTATCCTCGTTTATAAGGACAGTTCTGTTTCCGCAGATTAAAAATGAATGCCGAATTCCACTATCGCTGACTTGTTTACCAAAGTTTAGATCGGGGTTTTCATTTTTTGCGGATGCAAATAGGGCTAATGTTAAGAGGAGGCAGGCAGTTTTTATTAAGTTCATTCTGATTTAGATAAATATGTTTGTTTACTATTTAAGTTTGAGTTTAACTTCATTAAGTCTTCCTTTAAAGCGTGAACTTGAATCATATGCTACCACTGTAGACTGAGAATCATTTCCAACCTCAAGCGGATCCTGAGGATGGCTATTAAAAAGCCCCGGTAGTTTTCCTCTCCCTTCCACCTTGCCATCAATTTTAAGGAATACTCTCCCATCGTATAAAATTTCTGCTGACAGGGAAGCTCGTTCCTTAGTCAGAATTTTGTTTGCCCGAATAGTGTGTAAGGCACCTTCCAAACGACAGGAAAAAACCGGCCTTCCATCAACGAGATAAAGAGAATAGCCACAATGGTTTCCGCCATGGGAAATCAAAACTCCGCTCTTTTCCTTCCCTCGTGTAATGGAAAGTTTTATCTCTATGGATTTCTGGGCAAACTTAGGTGCGTACTCACGAGCGACTTGGTCCCCGTGTTTTAAAATATAAAACCCCTGAGCGTCTTTCTTCAGCTTCTTTCTCACCTTGGCTGGATTTTCTTCTACATGACTGTAGTAAGGACTGACCTTAACCCGCTTTGCCCACTGCAACCACTCAGCCTCCAGTTCTTCTGCTTTGGCCGCGTGAGAATCAATTAGATTGTTCGTTTCGCATCGGTCCTCAGCTAAGTTATAAAGTTCCCAAGTCCGATTCTTATATCGGTTGTTTCCACGCACCAATTTCCAATCCCCCTTCCGAATTGCACTTGATTCAAAATGATCAAAACAAAGAACACGAGAATCTGTATTCACTGCCCCGTTGAAGAAAGGAACCAAGCTCCTGCCCTCAACCGGAATCAAGTCTTCGCCTTTAAATTTCTTTGGGTAATGAGCTTCGGAAACTTCTAGGACCGTAGGCATAAAGTCTATGAGGTGAACAGGGGGGCGAATCCAACGGTCGGTATCTATTATTCCCTTTGGCCAATGCACAAGTAGTGGACTACAATTGCCACCCTCATGGTTAAAATGCTTATACATACGTAATGGAGTATTACTCAAGCAGGACCAAGCGCTCCCCACCGAATGATATGTGCCCGGACCGCCCACATTTTGAAGTTCCTTTCCCTCGTGAAGCTTGGTGAAACCTTTACGACTGCTTTGATCGAAACCAAAGGGCCCCCATTCGTAGCAGGCTCCATTATCACTGGTGAATAGAATGAGGGTATTTTCCAAATCGCCCCCCTTTTCCAAAAGCGATAGGATTTTGCCAATCCCCTGATCCACATGGTCGATCATTGCGGCAAAAGTAGCCATTCGGTAAACAAGGTCCTCCTGACGGTTTTGAGGTATATCCTTCCAGTTAGGGTTTGGTTTTCCAGCATATTGATTGGCAATGTCATCGCGGTCAACCGGTACATCGGAAAGCTTAGTAAATTTCCACGAATCCGTTACCAGTCCCATTTGTTTTTGTTTTGCAAAACGTTCTTTTCGAAGTTTGTCCCAACCCTTACGATAAGTCTTAAGGTAAGAGTCCCGGGTCTCAGCTGGTGCCTCCAAAGGAAAATGGGGTGAGGAATGAGCAAGGTATAGAAAGAAGGGCTCTTCTTTTTTCTGAGCCTGGCTAAGAAACTCGATTGCATAATCATTGAAAGCATCGGTTGCATAATACTCGTCGTTTTCATATTTCAATTCCTCTTTTCTGCCTTCGGGTAACCTCTGGTAATTGCCTGCTTTCCACTGACTAGTGCTATGCCCACGGATATATCCATAGTATTCGTCAAATCCTCGCTCTGTAGGCAGCTCCTCGTGGCCAACATGCCACTTACCCACTCCATAGGTCGAGTAGCCCACTCCTTTTAGAACCTCAGCTAAGGTCATACATTGCTTATTCAGCTTACCCAAATAAGCAGGGCCCAAGCGATCCGTCGAATCCCGGCCCGTAAAATTTGCAATCCCGGCTTGATGAGAATAAAGCCCGGTAAGCAAAGAAGCCCGGGATGGACAGCAACGAGCAGAATTATAATTTTGAGTAAATCGTAACCCGTTTTTTGCTAAACGATCCAAGTGGGGAGTTCTAACTTCTCCGCCAAATGATCCAAGATCAGAATACCCCATATCATCAACCAACACGACAATTACATTGGGACGGGATTTAGCACCCAAAGAAAAAATGAAACCCATGAACAGAGAAAGTAAAATGACAAACTTCATGATATTATCCTTTACGACTTCGATTTATGCGTAAAATAAAATCGGAATCTAAAAGGGGATTTGTTCTAATAAGATTGAAATGTCCAATAAGGAGAAAAGTTTATCAGACTCACAGGATTCGAAAGGAAGTAATCCAATGCTTTTGGCTGCCCCGGCACTTGCAATTCTGATAAGTTGGTTTTTTCATCACTTTGGTGAGATGGAAACCAAAGCGGTCATCACACTTGGGATCGCGATTTGGACAGCACTCTGGTGGATATTCGAAGCGGTACCCATTCCTATCGCCTCTCTCCTTCCTCTTTCCCTACTGCCTCTCTTTGGAGTTTTAAGTCCAAAAGTTGTGGGAGAAAAATACGGACACCCACTTGTCCTTCTTCTCTTTGGTGGTTTTCTTCTTTCCAAAGCGATGGAAAAAAGTGGAGCCCACAAAAGAATTGCCCTAATGATGGTCAATGCCTGTCCGAGCGGCGAAAAATTTCTTATTCTCGGGTTTATGATCGCGACGGCTTTTCTAAGCATGTGGATTTCAAACACGGCCACTACATTGATGATGTTACCCATGGCTCTTGCCGTAATACAGGGAAGTCGTAATCACCAATTGACCATTCCTTTACTTCTGGGTATTGCTTTTGCCGCCAATGTCGGAGGTATTGGAACCCCGATTGGAACTCCTCCCAATCTTGTAATGATAGGCGCTTATTCTGACCTGGGATACCCGGAACTCTCATTTAGTGAATGGATGAAATTTGGAATACCAGTCACGATCGTTATGGTCCTTGTTATCTGGCTTTGGTTATCCCGTGGAATCACCGGCAATAAGGAAATCTCACTCCCTCATCCGGGAAATTGGCGAGTGGCTGAAGTCCGAACACTCCTTGTTTTTGGCCTGACCGCGCTTGCATGGATCACCCGATCTGAACCTTTTGGTGGATGGAAAACCTGGTTGGATCTGCCCAATGCCAATGATGCCAGTGTTGCCTTCTTAGCCGTAATAGTACTTTTCTGCCTGCCCAGTGGTGATGGTAAAGGAGATCGCCTCCTTGACTGGAAGACTGCCAACCAAATCCCCTGGGGAATGTTGGTATTGGTTGGTGCAGGGCTTTGTTTAGGGGAAGCTTTCAAGCAGTCCGGTCTCAGTGCATCCATTGCCAGCGTGTTTTCGGGTATTGAGAACCTCCCTCTTTTCGGATTACTGCTTGGAATCTGTCTTCTAGTGACCTTTCTCACTGAAATGACCAGCAATACAGCCACGACTAATGTACTCATGCCCATACTCGGAGCCGCCGCAACTGCTTCGAATTTAGATCCAATCCTTTTAATGATACCTGCGGCGATGAGTGCAAGTTGTGCCTTCATGCTACCTGTTGCAACGATTCCTAATGCAGTGGTTTTTGGCACCGGTGAAATTACCGTGGGTAAAATGGCCCGTGAAGGTCTGGTATTGAATATTCTCGGAGCAGTTGTAATTTCTGTTATCTGTTTTTTCTTACTTTCCTAACTTTCAAGTCTCCTCGCTACACTAAAAGTCTAACTCAACCATTTCTTCCTCCATGAAAATTTTGTCCACCGCTTTATTGATTATCTTGTTACCCATTGCAATAATTGCCAAGGGACGGCCATCTAAACCCAATGTAGTCTTAATCCTTACCGACGACCTGGGCTGGCAGGATGTAAAATGCTATGACATTGATGAGCCCTCCCCTATGGAAACTCCCAATATCGACAGCCTTGCTGAAAGAGGAGTAAAGTTTTGGCAAGCCTACTCACCAGCTCCCACCTGTGCGCCTTCTCGCTGTGCAATCATGAGCGGAAACCATCCAGCCCGGGCTCAAAAGACCCATGTGGTGGGAGGAGCCCCCCCTACCCCGAACCATAAATTCGGCTGGACCATGATCGCCCCCTGGTACAGTGGCAGAATGCCCGAAAACGAAATGACAATCGCCCGAGTTTTACAACAAAATGGATATGTAACTGGGCATTCTGGAAAATGGCACATGGCCATCGACCACAAAGCTTTTCCTCAACCTGAAGACCAAGGCTTTGACTGGACGAGAAGCAGCCGTGGAGCGAGATCAGGTATGCCCAATCGGGTTGAAGGATTTGCCTCCACTCGAGTAAAAGACCCCTACCGGTTAGATGAAAATGGCTATCCCTACCATCAAACCAGTGAGGATGCCCTAACCTTCTTGAGGGAGAACCACGACAAACCTTTCTTCCTGTACTACGCCACTTGGCTCGTACACACACCCATTCACACTCGTTCTGAAAAGCTCCTTGAAAAATACTGCAAGAAACTTGGAGTGGAAAGACCAGCGGACAACCAAGGCTGGACAAAGAAAGGACAAAATAATCCATTCTATTGCGCCATGGTGGAAGAACTTGATTATTACATGGGTAAAGTTTTTAACTACTTGAACAACACAGAAGATCCACGGTGGCCTGGACATAAGCTCGTTGAGAATACATATGTCATTTTTACCTCCGACAATGGAGGTATGGAAGGACACCCGAGGGAGGTTATCACTGATAACTATCCCTTGGATAAGGGAAAGATTTCACTAATGGAAGGAGGTACACGTGTACCATTAATTATAACTGGCCCGGGTATCAAAGAGGGAATTGAATCTGATGTAATGGTAAACGGCCTGGATTTTTATCCCACTCTCCTGACCTTGACCGGAACCCCTAAACCGGATGGAAAAAACTTGGATGGAGCTGACTTAAAAGACTTGCTCCTGAATAATCCGACAGATTCAAATTTAATAAAAGGTAAAAACGGCAAGACACGGGATTCTATGGTTTGGCATTTTCCTAATAGTGCGGCTTTTGAAAGTTCCATTCGGGTAAAAGGATTCAAACTCGTCCGTAACTACGATCACAAATTCCACCCAAAAAATCCTGAGCGGGAACTCTACAAGCTTTACAGGCAAGATAATGGCAAACAAATCCGAGGTGATATTGAGGAAGCCAATAATCTCGCAGATGATTTTCCGGAACTTACAAAAGAACTTGATGATAAATTATCAGCTGAGCTCAAAGAAATGAAGGCAAGTTTTCCCTACTATAATCGTCACGCACGGCATGTTGGGCCCGAAAAACTTAAAGTTCCCCAAGACATCTCACACAAAATAGATGGACAGACCATTCATTTTAAATTTCGAGAAAAAGGGGCAAAAGTCATTCGTGCTGACTTGATTTATACCCTCAACGGTAATCAGCAGTACGAAGAGTGGTTCAGAATAGTTGCTCCCCAAAATTCATCAAAAGGTGTAAGTTTCACACTTCCAAAAGGAACCACTCACTGCTTTCTTAACCTGATTGATGAAAATAGTTTTCTAGTCAGTCACCCTGAAACCCCAGATTATCCCACTCTCTCTAAAGCAAAAGAAAAATTCGCCAAGTTTGCCATTCCTGTTGAATAGAAACTACTAACGCATTTATTTTGTTTTTGAATTTGATTCATTGGCTGTCCGCGAATTTAATTAACTCTTTTATTATCTTAAAACAAATTGAACATGTCGAAAGTGACTTTTATAACTGAGGACGGAAACGAAGTGGTGGCACAAGATGCAACCGGCAACCTAATGGAAATTGCCCGTGAAAATGATGTCGAAGGAATTTTGGGAGCTTGTGGCGGTTGCTGTTCCTGCGGAACATGCCATGTTCGCGTGCATCCAGATTGGCTGGGGAAAACCGGGAGAGCCACTGAAGCCGAACAGGATCTGTTTGATATTGAAGAGGGGACTGATGAACGCAGTCGCCTCAGCTGTCAGGTGGAAATGAGTGATTCTTTGGATGGTATTGTGGTAGAGGTTGCTCCATTTTAAGCATTACTGAATCGGTGTTCTCAACGCCATTCACTTTCAATTGGTTCTTCATGTATGGGCAAAAAGGCAACGATGTAGAGTTGCTCTCCCCTTGTTATGCGATAATCACAAAGCAAGTAATTCATTCATCAAACGGGCAGTATTCTCGACTCCTCCATCATTTCCCTCTCGGGTTGCCCAACCTTTAAAGTCTATTTGCTCAAGTTCGTGGCGGACTTTTTTCCAATCCACATCTCCCTGCCCGAGGGGACAGAATCCATTCTTGGACCCCCAATCTTTTACATCCAATTTCAATGTGCGTTTTCCTAATATTCGGATCCACTTGTAACTGGGTCCATATTTTTGCATGTTTCCAATGTCATAATATGCCTGAACCCATGGACTGTTGATTGCATCGATATAGTCACGAAACTGTTCGGGTTTATAACAAAATCCATTCCATACGGTTTCGATCAAAATATGAATTTTTAATTCTTCCGCCAATGGAAGCAATTTTTGAATCTGTGCAATGGATCGATCCCATACATGCTGGTGAGTTTCCTGATCTCCTTTTACCCGGCCTGGAACCAAAAGTACGGAAGTTCCCCCCATTTCCCTTGCTTCACGCATTGCCTGCCCAAGTCCCTTCCGACTTTCTTCCCGAACTTTTGAACTTGGATCGGACAACCTAACCTTCCAATGTTTATTGTAAACCACCCCATGCATAGGCAGCTTAAATTTCGAGCAGGCCATTTTCATTGGATCGACTTGAAGGCCTGGTCCAGATCCTTCAATGCCATCAAAGCCCAAATCCTTCAACTTTTGCATTTGTTTCTCATTGGGCTTGGTCCCGAATTTAACCGCCTTTTTAATTTTCCCCTTAAAGGAGTGTTCTTCAGCCCTTACCAGGTGAGAAAAACATAATGCACCTGAACTTGTGGTCAAAAATTCTCTTCTTTTCATAAATAACCCTCCGTTTTTAAATGGGGTGTGTCGAATTTTTTTTATGTTTTTAAATAACTTTAATTGGCAAGTCTTTGAAATTTCGGAGTGTAATATAGATTGCCATCATTATAACCTTCTCCACTCTCGATTATTTCGGGATCACCTTCACAAGAACTCCCAATAAATAAAATCCTTTTTTAGCGTAATGAAATTTTACCTTTTCAAGTACCTCATCATTTTCAATTTTGGACTTTATATTGGCTTTGCTGATATGAAACGCGGACAGGAAGTCTATAATCAAATTTGCTTTAATTGCCATGGACCCAAATTAGACGGTGGAATTGGCCCAAACTTGGTGGATTCATACTGGAAAAATGGGGATTCCTACGATGCTGTATACCGCAGCATAGCCAAGGGGGTAACCGGAACCGAAATGATCGCTTACGAATTAGTCTATCCTGAAAAGGATCTCCATTCGCTCACCGAATTTATTATTGATAAACAGGAAGGAAACCGGCAAACCCTTCGCTCGACTTATGCTCGGGACTATTTTGTAGGAAAAAGATTACACCCCGACCTTTTTGATTCGATTGAATCAACTTCCCAAACCCGATTGCCGGAAAACTTCTATTATGTGGGTAGAATGTTTGACGGGGTTCTACGTGGTCAGTCTAAACTGTTTATAAAGACTCCCGGGAAGTATCGTTTTAATGTTAATGGCAAAGGCCGAACATCGATTTGGGTGAACGGGAAAGAAGTTCACTACAGCAATGATAAAAAAAAGAGAGATACCTACTTTACTAATGAATTTGAATTATCGGCAGGCATCCACGACTTGGAAATCCTTCATGAAGAACCCACTTCCCATTCCATGAGGTTCGGAGTCAGGTTGCAAAAATTGAACGGGAAACATTGGATGCTGACGGGGAAAAGCTTAGAGGGAAGCGTTCCCAAAGTTGTTCGTTCAGGCGAAAAAGCAAAAGTTATTCGAAAATGGATTGATGGCTTACCCCCAAGAACCCTGCTTCTACTTTTGCCCAATCAAGTCTTATTGGCCTATGACTCCGCAAGCGGTAAAATTATTAAAGGTTGGGAATCGGCATTTATTAATCAAACCCCCTCTCTGGACAGTCGAAGTCAAAAAAAATCTGAAGTTAAAGGAATAGAATTAACCGGTATCGCAAAGACGGTACTGGAAGGTGATCGTTTTAATCTTTTACATTATGAAACCTCTGGAGACTCGGTAACAATCGCCACCCTTGTGGACGGGCAACAGAAGAAATTCAGCATTAGCCCAGATGGTAAAAATTCCTACAAACTCTCTTTCTAATTTATTTTTAAATCGATGAACATACTTTCTGCACTCCTTCTTTTATTCAGTTTCTCCATTTTATCTGCACAGATACCTGATGGATATAAAATCCAATCTATTTCCCTACCCCGTGGTTCAGTTTCGGTTCTTGGATTATGTCACAAACCTGATGGTACACTTGCGATTTGCACATGGGAAGGTGAAGTGTGGGAACGGAAAGGAGATGTGTGGACAAAGTTTGCCGAAAACTTGATGGAACCAAATGGAATCTATTTCGACGAAAAAGAAGATGCTTACTATGTCGGACAAAAACCTGAGTTAACCAGACTGATTGATCTCGATAAAGACGGGGATTGCGATCGTTACGAGTGTATAACCGATGCATTTGGAATATCCGGAGAATACCATGAATATCATTTCGGCCCGGTTGTTGATTCATTAGGCAGAAAATATGCATCGCTTAATCTGGCGGCCCGAGGCGAGTTTACTGTACCGGATGGCAAACCATTTGGGAAAGGTGGAGGGAATATGTCCTACAACGCACCCTGGCGAGGCTGGGTTTACCGCTCCGACCGGAAAGGCCATTTCCAACCTCTTGCCGGTGGATTTCGCTCGCCGTGTGGAATCGGAATGAGCCCTGAGGATGAACTTTTTATTACTGATAACCAGGGTGACTGGGTTGCTGATTGTGTCCTCTATCATGTACGGGAAGGTAATTTTTATGGTCACCCTGCATCCCTGCCAGCTCGTCCGGATTTCACCAAAGAAAAAGTCCTCTCCATGAAAGCTGAGGATTTTGAGAAGATTCGTACCCCTCCTGCAGTTTGGTTAGTACGCGAGGAAATTGCCAATTCTCCCGGCAGTCCAATCTGGGATACTACGAATGGTAAATTTGGACCCTTCAAGGGACAAATGTTTATAGGTGACCAAAGGCAATCCAATTATTTTCGAAGCGGTGTTGAGAAAATTAACGGAGAATACCAAGGCTGGTGCATCGATTTTCTCCGTGGCTTGGAAAGTGGCCCAGTCAAAATGTCCTTCGATTCACAAGGTCGTCTTTGGTCTGCCCAAGTGGGCAGAGGCTGGTTTAGTAAGGGAGGTAAGCGTACCGCAATTCAATATGTGGAGTGGGACAAGAAAACCACACCTTTTGCCATTCATTCAGCAAGCCTCACCAAGACTGGATTCTCTGTTCGCTTCACCGAACGGATTGGAAAGAAGATGACTCCAAAAGTTTCCAGTTGGGGATATCATTACTATAGTACCTATGGATCTCCCCCAGTTGACCAACAGGAGTTAAAAGTGAGTAATTATCAACTTTCTAAAGACCGTAAAACGGTCACATTTGATATCCCTTTAAGCGAAAAGAAAATCTACGCCATTACTTTTAACGAGCAAAGAAGCACAGAAGCCGAAATGCTGGATTTTGATACCATCTACTACACGCTCAACCAAACTCGTCCTGTTCGTGAACCCCGACCAGGAAGAAATGTTGGATGGTCCCTTGCCGGTTCCAGTTGGAATCGAAATGATAAAAACCGTCCACTCCCCCCTGTGGTTGCTCCGCTATCTGCTGACAAATGTGCTATTCCCGCACCCAAAGAAGCTACCCAATTGGACTCCACTCAATGGACAAACCCGAACTGGGTATTAGATAAAAATGGGGTTATGCCCCGAGGGAAAGGGAATAACTCCACAGTAAAGGCTTACGGAGATGCACGAATCCATTTGGAATTTCGGTTTGATCAATCGGATAACCCGGACTGGAAAGGACAGCTTTATGGAAATTCGGGAATCTTTCTCATGTCAGGCTATGAAATGCAGGTGGTCAACAGCTTTCAAAATCCAACCTTTGCAGACGGAACATGCGGTTCCATTTATGGACAGCACCCTCCCCGCGTAAACTCTTCCCGTAAGCCTGGAGAGTGGCAATCCTATGATATTCTCATGAAAGCTCCCGTTTTTTCCGAAAAGGGAAATGTGGATCAGCCGCTCCGTGTCACCGCATTTCATAATGGAATTTTAATCCATAATGACACATGGGTGTATGGAGAAGTGGGAGGACCCTACAAGAAACATGGTAAAAGACCTCTTATGATACAGGACCATAAGGGAACCGGCGTATCATTTCGCAATCTTTGGATTATCGAAGATTTCCCCTACGATCTAAACTTGCCCGCTTTTCGGAATACCTTTCCAAGGTCCTCGGCTTCTTCCATCTAAGGAAGCCTAAACGCTTCCTTTGGATTGCCTTCTATGGGTAATCTTGTTGATCTGTTTGTATGAATTCTCTCATTCGTGCCCTCTCCTTTATTACTAAATATTCAAGTTCACTTGTGGTGATAGTGCTATGTTGCACCCTACCCACTCAGGCCAAAGATCATCCTCAAAAGGATACAAAAAATATTCTCTTTATAGCCGGGGACACCAAGCACCGTCATGGATTTCATGAATACAAGGCGGGTTCCATTTTACTTGCTGACGCACTTAATAAAAGTGGACTCCCTGTTCAGACTAAAGTCCACTGGTACGGATGGCCGGAAGATGAAACTATCTTTAATGATATCGATGCCTGCATTATCTATGCAGACGGCGGAGGAGAGTTTGGCCAAAAGTATGCATTCTTAGACAGGAAAGTAAAAGCCGGTATGGGGATTATGTTTATGCACTATGGAGTTCATCCCACTAAAGAAGTGGCGGAGAAATATTATCGTGATTGGATCGGAGGATACTTTGATGATGATTTTTCCGTCAATCCATCCTGGGTAGCGAAAATCCAACCCCAAAAAGGTCACCCTGTTGGCCGAGGGGTGGGCTCACTTACCGCATACGATGAATTTTACTGGAATTTAAATTTTCCTGACCCCGAAAAATGTAAGCACTGCTATCCCCTTGCCACTGCAGTCCCGACTGAAAAAAATATGATTCGTTATGGCAGTTCTAAGTTTTGGAACAAACAGGCAGAAGAAAAGCTGGGCACTCCCCAAGCATTACTCTGGTGTTCAGATCCTGAAAAAGGAGCAAGAGGAGCCGGATTCGTTGGTGGGCATTATCATCGAAACTGGGCACTCGATAACTATCGGAAACTCATTCTTAATACCATTGCCTGGGTTGCCCGTATGGATGTGCCACAAGGTGGAATTCCCCCACAAAAAGTTACCAAGGCCATGCTCAATCAAAATTTAAACCGTCCAGACTTTCCGGAGGAAATTGAATTGCCCACTCCCGATTTGTTAACGCAGGAACCAGGAAAAAAACCGATTCTTGGACCGGATGGAAGAATGCCCCCGCGGGCTCCCAAAAAACCTAAGAAAAAATAAATCCCTGCTCCACTTCCGAATGAAACATTTTATCCCCTTCCTTTTGCTTACTGGTTTGAGTGCAGGTATTGCTTTTTCAGCACCTCCTAAAAAGTCAGTCATGGCATGGCCCCCATCAAGTAAATCAAATCATGTTAGCGTTGATAAATTTACTGTGGACCCAACATTAAAGGTAACCATGTGGGCAAAAAGCCCAATGTTGTATAATCCAACGAATATGGACATCGACCCATACGGTAGAATTTGGATAACCGAGGGGGTAAACTATCGCGAGAAACTAGGCATTCGCCGAAACGCGGGTGACCGGATAATAGTACTGATAGATTCTGACAACGACGGCATAGCCGACCAGTCCAAAGTCTTTCTTCAAGACCCATATTTGGAGTCGCCTCTGGGTATTTCTGTTTTTGATAACCAAATAGTTATTTCTCAACCGCCTGACATTGTCGTTTATACCGATATCAATCGGGATCTGAAGTTTGACCCAAAGGTCGACAAAAAAGAAGTTCTACTCACCGGTTTTAACGGACGCCAACATGATCATTCTCTCCATTCAGTTACCTCAGGACCAGATGGAAAATGGTATTTTAACAGCGGGAATTGTGGAGCGATATTTACCGATAATTCAGGCAAGACCTTTCGAATGAACACCAACTATCGGGGCGGAGCCAGCGAGAAATATTTTTATACTCCAACCCATGAGCTCAAAGGTGCAAAGAGTGATGATGGATATGTGTGGACTTCCGGTTTCAGTGTTCGCATGAACCCAAATGGCACCCAGGCGGAAATTATTGGACATGGCTATCGAAACAGCTACGAACAGGTGGTCAATTCTTTGGGTGATATGTACCAAAGCGATAACGATGATTATTCAAGTTGTCGAAATTCTTATGTTTTAGAATTCGGGTCTGCCGGTTATTATTCTCTGGACGGACAACACAAGTGGCAGGCTGACAAACGACCTGGCCAAGCAATTCCGCGTGCTCATTGGCGACAGGACGACCCCGGGACATTTGATGCCGGTGATGTGTATGGATCTGGTGGACCAACTGGAGTAACTTTTTATGAAAATGGATCTTTGGGAGATAAATGGATCGGCACCTACCTCTCCGGTGAGGCTTCCCGGAACACAGTTTTTGGGTATAAACCCAAACCTGAAGGTGCAACTTATTCAATGAATCGCTTCAACTTTGTAAGTACCCGCTCCACTTCACCTTCCGTTAGTGATGAGGATCGGGATGAACGGGTTCACTTTAGACCATCCGATGTAGCTATTGGACCGGACGGTGCGGTCTATGTTGCGGATTGGTACGACCCGGGATCTGGTGGACACGCCACCCGGGATGAATCTTCTTCAGGAGCCATCTACCGAATTGCCCCTAAGAACTTTGCTCCCTCAATTCCTGAATTGAACTTGGACTCCATAGATGGTCAAATCAAAGCCTTACTCAGCCCCACCCCCAATGTTAGGCACCTGGGTTTTCTCGCTTTGCAAAAACAGGGAGCGAAAGCATACAAGAAAGTATCCGTTCTGCTTAATCATAAAAATCCCTATATTGCGGCACGAGCCATCTGGTTACTTCCCTACCTGGGTAATAAAGGATTAAAAGAAGTCCATAAGCTTTTGGATTCAAAAAAATCTGTGCATCGACTCGTGGCTTACAGAAGTCTTCGTAGGTCAGAGCAAAAGCTTTTTCCTTATGCTGAAAAAATGGCCAAGGACTCATCTGCTGGAGTCCGTCGGGATGTGGCACTCTCCATGAGAGCCTTCTCTGCAGAACAGGCAAACCCAGTCTTGTTGGAAGTAGCTAAAAGGTATGACGGTCAGGATAAAAATTATGTCGAATCCATTGGATTGGGTGCTGGCGGAAAAGAAAGTGCCCTCTGGATTTACCTGCGAGATAATCTTGGTTTTCAAAACTCCACAAAATGGGATGAAGCTTTTGCCCGAATCACTTGGCGTCTTGGCACCAAAGAAGCACTGACAGACTTAACATCCAGAGTTCAGAATCAGAAGCTCGCGATGGAAGAGAGGCTTTTTGCGATTGAATCGATCGCTTTCATCAATCACCCCCTGGCTCCCGATGCTCTATTTACTCTGGGTAAAAGTGAAAATGATACCAGAATTAAAAATGCGATTACTCAATGGATTTTAAAACGAAGTATTACCGCGTGGAACCAATATGACTTGAATAAAAGACTCAAAAGTTCCGGAATTTACGACCCGGACAATATTCAACTTGTTCCCATGAGCACTCCAGAGCCCCCTCAAAAATCAAGTCTTAAGGTGGAAAATATCGCAAAGCTCAGGGGAGATCCAGTAAAAGGAAAGACCAGTATCATGCGATGCACGATGTGCCACGAAGTGAACGGCATAGGTGCAAATTACGGACCACGCCTTGAAGGATGGGCAGCCAAGCAATCCACCACCGCAATCATCCACGCGATCGTTAATCCATCTCAGGGAATTGCCCATGGGTTTCAAGGAACAGAATACATTCTCAAAGATGGAACTACCCTTCATGGAATAACTGAGTCTCGGGGTGATCCCGCTATTGTTCTTTCTCAAGGCGGGCTTACTCAAATGGTTCCCCAGTCGAAGGTTAAAAGCTCTAAACGAATGAAACGATCTCTGATGCTCTCTGCCGAACAACTAGCTCTTTCGGCCCAAGATGTGGCTGATATTGTTGCTTTTATGAAAGGCTGGGAATAGCAATCTAAAATTTCTCGGCAAAAGTTTATTCTGATGGAGTGTTTTAATTAGAATGAACCACCAAGAAAAAGAGAAGCACGATCAATTCCTGCGTCTTTATGTTGAAACAGAAAGTTCATTACGAGGTTTTGTACGCTCTCTTGTTCCCACTTTAGAAGACGCCAAAGAAGTAATGCAGGGAACGGCTGCAGTGCTTTGGCGAAAATTTGATCAATTGGATTCTCCGAAAAATTTCAGGCGCTGGGCTTTTGGGGTTGCCCGGTTTGAAGCCCTCTCCTATCGCAGGGATAAAGCACGCGATCGCCATGTTTTTAGCGAGAAATTAGTAAATCAGTTAGCTAAAGAAGCAGAAGATGAAGCAGATTCAGGCGAATTGGAAGAAAAGGCTCTAGAGAAATGTATAACCAAATTACCTGAAAAACATAGAACTCTAATTCAACAGGCCTATTCCAAGGGTACCAAAATCGACAAGATGGCTGAAAGAGCAGGACGAACCCCCATGTCTCTCTACAAAGCACTACACCGCATACGGATTGCATTGGCAGACTGTATTCGTGCAGATTTAAAAAAACAGGAGGGGATTGTATGAAATCATCTAAAGAAGACTTGGAACTCGTCAGGCTTTACCTTGATTCACAAGCGAGTACGGATGATATCCAACTTCTCGAACAAAAGATGCAAAAAGACAATCAACTTAGAAAAGATTTTCTCGCTTACGCACGTCTTGATGCCGCACTCCCTTACTCCATTACTCCAGCAAAGAAGGAAAAGAAGGAAACTTCCCTTATTTCCTATTGGCCTGTTTGGGCATCGATTGCAGCGATTTTAATCTTTCTTTTTGCCTTAAAATTTAAATCAGTAAACTCGGTCAGTGAAAGTCCGCTCAAACTGGCCGTTGCCCATTTTGAAGAACTTGACAATTGCAGGTGGATGAACCCCGGCCATGAAGTAGCTAAGGGGAGTTCTCTTTTTGTGAATGATCGCATTGAGCTGTCATCAGGAGTCGCTCACATTCATTTTAATACTGGGGCTATCATGAAATTGAGAGGGCCTTCAATCGTTGAGGTCAATTCGGCCAACTCGGCTTTTCTTACTCTAGGTAGGGCTGCCGTCATAGCAGACACAAAGGAATCACAAGGTTTTTCAATTAAAACTCCAAGCTCTACCTTCGTTGACCTGGGAACCGCCTTTGCTGCTTGTGTTGGCCCAGACGGGTTAAGTCGACTGGATGTAACTCAAGGGAAAGTTAATTTGATTGTAGAGCTAGACCATGAACACCACATTATTCAGGCTGGAGAAGCGATATTTGTGGAACCAGGAAAGCGAAAATATTTGACTAAAATTGAATCAGGAGATGAATCGAAATTATTTATTTTCCCTACAATCCAACCCCCGAGTGACCATGATTATGCAGATACTTCAAGAGGACTCGCAAGTGTTTCGGTAGGAAAAGGGAAGGTCCTTAAGCAACCGAACTGGGAAGTAAATCCCATGTCCCTACTAGATGGAAAAGGTCAGACTGAACCGGATTCTCCAAAAGAATCAGTCTTTTTACAAAAAACAGACGGGACTTACGGGAATTTACTCATTGATTTGGGTAGAGAAATAGGAATTGATAAGGTAAATTCCTATTCCTGGCATCAAAACCAAAGAATAAATGATCATAAAAATAGAGCCAAACAGGTATTTACTCTATACGGGCTAAAGGATGAAGAACTGCCAGATTTAAATCTGCCAGCCAACGAAACGGGATGGGACAGAATAGTAAGAGTAAATAGTGACCGTTTCTTTGATGTCCAGGAAGACATCGATCGACCCGCACAACAAGCATGCTCTATTTTTGCCTCGAAGGGACAGATTGGTTGCTATAGATACTTATTGATTGAAGTTCACGGCCCAACATTCTTTGGCGAAATTGATGTTTTTGGGGCTCAATAATCTAAAAAATTGATGAATATCAAAATTCTCAGCCTTTCACTTTTACTTTCCACGCTTGGTCATGCTTTGCTTTCCAAAAATTCACTATATCCACTTGAAAAAGGAAAAGTGGCTCATAGTGTAAGTGAATTATGGATGGGCTATGATCCCCGAATTGAGCCATTGGATATCAAGGTGACCCGTGAATGGGATGAGAGTTATGAAGGAAAAAAGATCAGAATTCAGATGCTTACCTTTACTGTGGGTACATTCAAAAATGAGGTCTCTCGGATTTCTGCTTACTATGGTTACCCAAAGGATATTAATGACACAGTTCCCGGGCTTGTTCAAGTACACGGGGGAGGTCAGCGGGCAGATAAAAATATTGTAGTCGTGGATGCGGCTAATGGATATGCCAGCCTATCCCTGAATTGGGGAGGGCGTGAATTGGAAGATCAAAAAACTGGCGAGCCGGGCACGGACTGGGGAGCAATTGACCCGACTCAAAAACATGTCAGCCACTACTTCAGGCTCACTCCAGACGACAAAACTGCAGAATCTATTTACAGCCCGCGAAACAATAATTGGTTTATCCTTACTCTCGCTACTCGCCGAGGTCTGACTTTTCTCGAACAGCAACCCATTGTGGATAGGGATAAATTGGGAGTCTACGGACATTCCATGGGAGGTACGATTACCGGACAGGTGGCCGGCCTTGACAACCGAATCAAGGCAGCGGTGCCCTCTTGCGGAGGAGCAGGCATCACTCAGGCTGCAAACATTGCCAGATCTGGTGCATCATCAGACAGACGAGTTGGAGACAAACTGTATTCGAGCACCATTGATGCCACTGCATCACTTAAAAGTCTAAACTACCCTATCCTTGGCCAAACGCCACAAAATGACTTCAACTGTATCTACGATGATTTAAACTATAACTGGAAGGTCATCCCCGACCCCTCACTGGTACACTTCAGTATTTCCCCGCACCTCAACCATCGCCACATCGCGAAATCCGCTTTCACTCGTTATCGATTCTTTGATGTCTTTCTCAAAGGAGAAGGTACTTTCCCGAAGAGACCGGAATTGTCCGTAAATCTAAAGACAGCCAATGGTATCCCCATTGCCTCAGTCTCCCCCCACGATGTCGGCCAGATACAAAATGTCCAGATTTACTACAGCATTAACCCGCATTCCCTGACACGCTTCTGGCGCCGTGCAGCGACTGCTAAGCATCGTAACAATTGGGTAGCACATCTGCCCATTTTGAGCACCGACATGCCCCTCTTTGTGATGGCCAATGTGGAATATCCCCAACCCCAGCAGTTGATAGGGTCTCGGCATATGGGGAACTCCCCTGACAATTTCCTCGTTAGCACTTGGGAAACAATCATAGATCCCCCCGCATTAAAGACAGCCGGCGTAAGAGCAATCGACCGTCCAGATCGCATTATCCAGCGTAGTTTTGATGATTGGGGAGATTGGTATCAAGTAAGGTGGAGTAATCACCAGCATGCCGTTGCAGGAACCCGAAAACTAACCGACCCTAAATGGCGTGGCCCTGATGGAGCTACCCTGAGCATAGATGTAAAAGATCCACAGGGTGGCTATTTCCTCATGGCCTTTGATGTAAACAACTGGGGTGCGTATCCAGATTTGACCAAAGGCGGGTACTATTGCGTGAAAGCACTTGCTAAAACAGAGGATTGGCAAACGGTAACCATCAAACTTTCGGATTTAAAGCCAAGAAGCTCAGGTATTCCTCCCTGTCCCAAAAGTTGGCAGGGGATTACTGAGCTTCAAATTGTGGCAGGATTGCACAGGATTCCGGGCGAAGAGAAAACTATCCTCAGCGGAGGAACCTGGCCGGGCAAGCGGGAACTTCGCAACCTTCAATGGATAGGTGGTAAATATTCATCTCCCCTGCTCTACCCGGGTGGTAAATTATCGATCGAAGAATTTCAGAAAATCTTTCAGGCCGATATTGATAAATCAATCGAATTGGAAAACCACGATACTCAAAAATAAGCGTGATAACACAATTCGCTTATACTATTTTCAAACATTCCCTCTAACCGCAATTACCGTCAGAATAATTACTGGCTAATTATTAAATATATACGATGAAAAATAAATTTACTGTAAGTTGCTGCTTTCTTCTTTTCTCTCTCATCTGTTCCGGAGAACGCATATCGCTATGGCCGGAAGGCAAGATTCCCAATTTCCAACCCCAGCAAATTGCCGCTACTACCAAAGAGGTAAAACAAGCTGGTTTTAATCGCGAGGAGCATACTATGCCCTACATCGAATGGTTCGATGCTCCGGCAGAGAAAAATGGTGCCTGTATGTTGCTCATCTCCGGCGGAGGATATCAGAACTGCTGTGACTGGCGGTGGATCGACCGCGTGGCAAAAAAGTTTACCGATCTTGGGTATGTTTGCGTGAGCCTGACCTACCGCACACCGAGGCCCATAGATCTACCCATATATCAAAGTGCTTGGCAGGACGGGCAACGGGCGGTTCGTTTGGTACGCCAGGCAGCCAAAGAGCGTGGGTTTGACCCTGAGAAAATCGGGGTTCTGGGTTTCTCCGCAGGTGGACACCTCACCGTATTACTTGGAACCAGTGCCCTCTCCCCGGCCTACGAACCAGTGGATACACTCGACCAGCTTCCCTGCCATGTAAATTGGGCAGTTCCAATCTATGTCGCTTATGCACTCACCGACGGCCTAACCGGCCCAAATACCCGAGGGGGCGATGCGATCGATGCCAAGCTTTCCGATGTATTCAAGTTTGATGCGAAGACTTGCCCAATGGCTCTCTTTCACGGTGGCACCGATTCCTATTCACCGAATGGCTCCACCCAAATCTACCGACAACTCCGGCGGATGAAAATACCGGCCGAGGTCCACCTCTTTGCTGATCGTGGTCACGGCTTTATGGGCGATCCAAGTAAAGGGGAGGAAGGCACCGCCTACGATAATTGGCTCGATCGTATTACCGAATTTATGCGGCAGATGGATTTTGATGGGCGACTGGGCAAGTCCGTCGATTTGATGACCCGCTATCCGAACGATGAGGCCCGCAGTGATTACCGAAAAGAGCCAATATGGCCAACCGGAAGGATGCCTGATGCCCAGCCCAAGCAATGCCTACCCTACCTCGAGTGGCATTTCCCCAAGGAACGCAAAACCAAAGCAATCCAGATCATCTATTCAGGCGGGGGCTATGGTTCCAACAATCCAGATGGATTCGAAGTCACACCCGCACGGCGTTACCTCAACGAAAAAGGGATGACCGTGGTGACAATGAAATACCGTACCCCACGACCACAAGGGGGCTTAGCCAAACACACGACGGCCTGGCAAGACTTGCAACGTTCCATCCGCATGGTACGCAGTCAAGCGACCAAGGAAGGACTAGACCCAGACCGTATTGGGATTATGGGATCATCGGCCGGCGGACACCTCACCCTGATGGGGGCGACCAGTTCGAAACAAAAATCCTCATGGGCAATTGATGACCTACATAAACTTTCCTGCAAAGTGCAGTGGGCCATCGCGATATACCCGGCCTACGCCCTTACAGACGGGGCCAATGGTACCAACTCGAAAGGTGGTAACCCGGACGACGCCCGTATCGTTCCCGAATTCGCCTTCGATCTGGCGACATGCCCGATGCTTTTCATTCACGGCGATGCGGATGGATACGCGGCGATGAATTCGGTGAAATGCTGGGAACAGCTTCGCCAAATGGGTATCCAATCCGATCTCCATACGCTGGCCAGGCGAGGACATTGCTTCCAGCGCGAGGCAGCCCCGGGCACGGGTAGCTTTACCTGGTTGGGTCGTATTTGGGAATTTATGAACCACAAGGGATTCAATCATTAGAAAGAAAGTATAAACAACCGACAGAGTGCCAAGACTAGTCGAACGGATTAGGCTTAATCGTGCTTAAATCCCAATTGGAAGCCACAAGAATGCAAACAAGGTATTGGTTGGCAAGAAACACCTTAAAACTCCAAAGAGAATTACTAAAAAATAAGTAATTTTTGGTGGCAAAACTATAAAATTTTGGAGTGGTAATATATAGAATATGAAAATGTTAAATTTAGTAAAAATCATACAAACCTCAGTTTTTTGCCTGCTAGCTCCACTTGCGTGTGCCCAAAAGCCCAATATCTTACTGATTTTCTCGGATGATCATGCCAAAAAAGCTCTTAGTTGCTACGGGAATAAAGATATAAAAACTCCCGCCCTTGATCGAATTGCCGGTGAAGAGGTCCGTTTTGAACATGTCCTGACACCCAACTCTGATGGCACGAAGAAGGCGAAAACCACCCGCCTGATTGACCACCTAAAAATGGGTCATAAGCAGAAGGTCGTGGCCTATGGCACGAGCTTGACTGCGGTTGGGGCATGGGTAGACCAGTTACGTACAGTTTTCAACCAACAGTTCCCGGGGCAGGTAAATCTAATCAACGGTGCCCAGGGAGGGGCTAATTCGGATTGGGGAGTGAAGAATTTGGAGGAGAAAGTGCTTAAGCACAGACCAGACTGTGTATTCATCGAATTCTCGATCAATGACGCGGTAGGAAGTCGGCGAACAGCTGTCGAAGATGCTCGCAAGAATTTGAATAATATGATCGATCGTATTCTTGAAAAAAATCCACTATGCGAGATTATTCTAATGGTCATGAATACACCTGTCGGGCATACCCGTGAACGAAGGCCCAACCTGCCTGCCTTTGAAAATAACTACCGAGAAGTGGCCAAAGAAAGGGGATTTCAATTAATCGATCATGGAAAAGCATGGAATACTTTTTTGAAAAAGAACCCGAGCAGGTTTCTTTTTTGCGTACCTGACACGATACATCCCGTACGCCTTGGAGGCTTGGAAGTCAGTACTCCCACGATGGCCAAGGCGCTTGGACTCCAACTCGGCAATCCTGAAACGAACAACGAGCAACCATGCTTTGATTATTTATTTCGCGTGATGAATGTCGACAAAAACAAGGCGGTTACCCGTGCCGAGTTCGACCAGTATTGGAAGGACTCATTCAATAAGTCGGACAGGGATGGCAATGGAATGCTGGATGCTAAAGAATTATGGTCGGAAGAATTAGCGAGCGGACTGGACGGTAATAAAGACAAAAAAGTATCGTTCAAAGAATACTCCGCGGATTTTAGCAAGCACTTTACAGACAGAGACAGGGATGGCGACGGGTCACTTGTTCGGGGAGAAATTTGGGAAAAGTAAAAGGTTGAGGATTGAAAAATTCTTCAACCAATCACAGGATATTTTAATATTTTCAATTAACTAGCTCATGAAATCGCACCAAATTCTATTTTTTCTCATTTTTACGCTTGGGAATCTTGATGCAGCAAAGCCAACTAATATAGAGGATCTCTTTGCCAAAGATGACTTCTCTCAATGGACCAAGATGAATGGCGAAAAAGTGGGTAAAGGATGGTCAGTTGAAGATGGTATTATCTACCGCCACACAAAAGGGGGTGATATTATAACCAAGGAAAAGTTTAAAAACTTTGAATTAACCTTCGAATGGAAAATCTCAGAGGCGGGAAACAGCGGGATCAAATACCGTACGCAGGGAAGCTTAGGTCTCGAATATCAAGTATTGGATGACCAAAAACATCGGGATAATAAAAACCCCACCCATCGGGCAG
>ERZ887851.1090-NODE-1090-length-24644-cov-15.856725_pt1 | contig 24644 bp, 16 predicted proteins | sample MGYA00521100_ERZ887851 | MGnify/ENA primary metagenome ERZ887851 (study PRJEB32303, sample SAMEA104408602) | aquatic metagenome | biome: Brackish water; feature: Pelagic; material: water | place: Baltic Sea | collected 2014-06-06T16:11:00 | depth 11,444 m ... | reverse complement strand
TAATGCATCATTCCATAAATAAGTATATCCACCAGATGCGCCACTTGCTGTTACCGCAGCTGTACCATCAGCTAAACCCTTACAAGTCACGTTCGTAGAATCTATCGCAAGACCTAAAGCATTAGGTTCTATTATAGAAACGGCTAGGCTATCCACACAAGCGTTATTATCCGTTACGAAAACTTGATACGACCCCGCTTCCAAATTTGATATATCTTCATTTAAACTGGCAAAACCATTCGGTCCCGTCCAACTATATCCATAAGGTGTTTGCCCTCCAGAAACTGTTAAATCTATTAGACCACTAGTGTCTCCAAAGCAAGCCACGTCAACATGAATTTCATTGATTACTATTACTGGCCATTCAACTATTTGTATGGAATCGAATACGTTACAACCATTAAAGTCTAAAGCCATTAAGGAATATAATCCAGCACTTAGGTTAAAGGCTGTATCCCCAACCTGGCTGCCTGTAGCCCCATCCCAAAAGAAGGTATAAGGACCAGCGCCTCCGCTTATAGAATCTACATAAGTGATTCCATCATTTCCACCTAAGCAAGAAACATCATCTCCCAAGATGTTTAAATACAATGGATTGGCTTGTGCCACAACGAACGAATCTCTAATCATACAATTATTCGAATCGGTAACTTCCACCCAGTAAAGACCTGGACTCATTCCAGTAATAGTTTGAGTAACAGCACTAGTGTTCCATAAAAAACTATAAGGCAGATTTCCCCCTGTTACTAAAGCAGAAAGACTATCAATTGTTCCTCCAACGCAAAGCACTACCCCGGGAGCAGTAATATCTGCTGTGAGTAATGCAGGTTCCGTAATTGTAAAACCAAAACTATTGCTACAACCCGATAAAGGATTAGAAATTACTATTGAATCGTACACACCCGTTGCTAGATTTCCTACAAAAATTTCACCTGCAGCATCTGCTGCTATGAATTGGCTTGGAACAGGAACACCATTATAAACTACATCGACTTGATAGTTTGAAAAAGGAGACAGATTAGAAACTAATGCGGATCCATCATCTAAACCATTACAACTTACATTAGTAATCGAAGTAGTAAAAGAGAGTCCAAAAGGTTCTTCTAAAATCAATGTATCTAGCAGAGTACCGCATACTAATCCAGATTCATCCATTATAGTAAGGAAAAGTGTATCAGGGCCAAGGTTGTTTACAAAGGAATCTATACTCATGGAAGGTTGCCATAAGTAGGTTACATTTCCAATAGCGTTGCTTGGAATAATTGCAAATCCCCCATCAGCAGCACCGGGACAAGAGATCAAGTTTGTATCTATCGCAATACTAAATTCAGAAACTACCACCTTTGTAGTATCAAACTGAGTACATGCACCTAGTGTATATTCTACAATATAATCTGTTGTTATAGTAGGAGTAACTTGAGTATATCCGCTGTCAATATCTAAAACAGATCCGTTGTTAGGGGTCCAAGAGTAAATAGCCAAATTATTGTCATCCCCCGCAATTGTGGCATGAAGAACTGTAGTATCCCCTGAGCAAATTGTGTCAGGGACAGTAGTTAAGTTGAATGGAATCAAATCAATAATTGTAAGCTCTGCACTATCAAAAGGTAAACTTGTACAAGGGTTTAACAAATACAGTTTCACAATTTCATTACCCTCACTAACTCCATCATTGGTTGGAATAATATTCACAATAATAGCTGTGTCTCCTGCGAAGAAGGTAATACTATCTTGAATGATTGTATAGTCAACTCCATTTATTGCTGTTCCTGCGATTTGAAATTTAATTCCATAATCCACTGGAAGAGCAGCATCTAATTCAAATCTAAACTCCCCATCAACGCAACCTTCAACTGCATTGACAAAACCTGCTCCCAAAATTGTAGATGAGGCGAGTGTCACCGGCAAAGAAGTAAAACTACCCGCTTCAACAAAAACTCCAGAATCGAAACTTTGATCTAAAAAAGTATTCGGTGTTCCATCTGCTACACCTAATTTAAAATGATAATTCGTACAAGGAACGGTATAAATCTTTGATTCCAACGCAACAGTATTTCCATCGTAGACGATGTCCGTAACTGTTCCATTAAAAAATGCGGAATTCGCAGTATTACAGCCAGGAGAACCTGGAGTACCAGAAGTTCCCACAGAGCCATTATTAACTGAATTAATAGAAACTGCTGTAGTAGTTCCAGGGATCAAGGCAACATTTTGATTGGCATAAACGCCCCCCCCCGGGTTAGCTCCACTCACAAAGAAACCAAACACATCATTGAAATTTGAACACACATATTCGTCATATTCTTCCGATCCAAAGACATAATTAAAAGTAAGCGAGTCACCCAAAACTTCTACATCAAATTCCAATACACAAGCATCTGTGGACACTAGCATTGGATTAGTGGAGGATATTAAAGCTGTCAAGTCTGCATCTCCAGGAGCACCATTACTTGTACTAATGAAAGTAGCTGGGCTAGCGCCTTGAACATCTATAGCATTTCCACATGTTAAGATTATCCCATCCTCCAAGCCTAATGCGTTCGGGGAATTCACAAACTTTCCAGAAGCATTATTAGGGCAAGTCAAAAAAGCCCCTGTAATCGTAACACCAGCTCCAGCCAAAGATTCAGCTAAATCAGTGGCATTAAAATTATTCAACACTTGGAACCCTGTAATATTAATATTTATATTGGTTACATCGCAAACACCAAGGCTATTACAGACAGAAATACAAATCTGATCCGTACCCGTTAAACCTGTACCATCAAATGACGCATCAGGAGTGTAAGTAACACATTGTTGTCCTGAATTAACAACAGGAACTCCATTACTATTTATTGGGCCACAACTCAAAGAAAAGCCAGTCACACTATCTACAACTGTAAGCAATTGCGGAAGACATATAGTTATCTCTCCATTTCCAGGAACAGTTACATTTATGGTTTCAGTAACTGGAGTCATGTTCATGACCAATGTTGAGGTATCGCATAAAGTATCTAAACATGATACGATGCAAAATGAATCAGGTCCAACATAATTTAAAGATGGAGAGTAAATAACACATGATGGATTATAATTTGCAGTTCCGTATAACGGAGCTGAGCAACCGGCTATTACCACATTACTACCACCTGAAATGATGGCTTCACAAACAAAGAAATTGGCATCTTCTGGGGTATTCTGATATATAGATTCTCCAACAGGCTGAACCGTTATATTTACCACCGTATCAGTGCATACTCCTAATATACAAGTAGTTAAACAGACTGAGTCATAGCCGAAATAATTTAGATTGGGCGTATATTCGGCACAAAGACCATTAACAATGGTAGTTCCTTCATAACTCTGTTGACAAAGATAAATAGTGTCAGCTGTAAGACCTCCTGTCAAATCGACATCGCAAATCGTTAAGACATTATCTTCTAAAACTACAGCACGCTGAGCATTTAGATTAGTAAATACAAAAAAAAGACAAGTAAGGGATAGGAAATGCTTCATGTAGTAAATATATAAAATTTGAAGCGAACTTGCTAGTGGTCACTTGAATAAAAAACAGTAGCATATTCTAAAGAAATGTTCAAATTGGCTACCTTTGCGAACTTATTTTCAACAAACCAAACAATTGAAATACGATGAGCGATTCAATTTCTAAAATAATTTATACTAAAACTGACGAAGCTCCAGCTTTAGCAACATATTCTTTACTCCCTATAATTTCCACTTTTGCAAAAGCGGCAGATATTGAAATAAGCACTAGTGATATTTCACTTGCAGGAAGAATTTTAGGGCTTTTCCCAGAACGATTAAGTAAAGCCAATCAGGTATCAGATGACCTATCAACATTAGGTGCGCTTGTGAAGAAACCAGAGGCGAACATTATTAAGTTGCCTAACATCAGTGCATCCGTTCCTCAGCTAAAAGAAGCGATCGAAGAATTACAAGCTAAAGGATTTGACATCCCTGATTATCCAGAGAATCCAGTAACAGATGAAGAAAAAGCAGTACTCGCCAAATATAACAAAGTAAAAGGAAGTGCTGTAAACCCCGTGCTTCGAGAAGGAAACTCTGATCGCAGAGCTCCTAAACCAGTAAAGCAATATGCAAGAAACAATCCTCACTCTATGGGTGCTTGGAGCAGTGATTCTAAAACACATGTGTCAACCATGCAGTCTGGTGATTTCAGAAACAATGAAAAATCAATTACGCTAGCCGAGGCATGTAATTTAAACATACAGCTAGTGAGCAAGGATGTTTCTGTTACTCTGTTAAAAGAAAAAATTGCTATTCAAAAAGATGAAGTAGTAGATGCTTCAGTACTCAGCAAAAAAGCCTTGATTGCCTTTTTATCAGAACAAATTGAAGACGCTAAAAATCAAGGTGTTTTGTTTTCACTACATATGAAAGCTACCATGATGAAAATATCTGATCCGATTATTTTTGGCCATGCAGTTAAACTCTTTTTTAAAGATGTTTTTGAAAAGCATTCAGATACAATTGCAGCGCTGAAAGTTAACGTTAACAACGGATTTGGTGATTTAATAGAGAAAATCGAAACATTACCAGCAGCAGAAAAAGCTGAAATTCTAGCAGACATCAAAACAGTATATGCCAATCGCCCTAGCCTAGCTATGGTTGATTCAGACAAGGGCATTACCAACCTACACGTACCAAGTGATATAATTATAGATGCTTCAATGCCTGCTATGATTAGAACTTCTGGTCAAATGTGGAATGCAGAAGGCAAACAACAAGATACTAAAGCAGTTATTCCAGACAGTAGTTATGCTGGAATTTACCAAGAGACTATAGATTTCTGTAAGAAACATGGCGCTTTCGACCCAACAACCATGGGCTCTGTACCTAATGTTGGATTAATGGCTCAAAAAGCTGAAGAGTATGGTAGTCATGATAAAACATTTGAAATTCCATCAGCTGGAAAAGTTCAAGTAGTTGATGACTCAGGAAAAGTTTATATTGAACATGAAGTTGAAGAAGGAGATATTTGGAGAATGTGTCAAGCAAAAGATGCGCCTATCCAAGATTGGATTAAACTTGCCGTTAAAAGAGCAAGATTGAGTAATACTCCTGCTGTTTTTTGGTTAGACAAGAACAGAGCACACGATGCCGAATTAATCAATAAAGTAGATAAATACTTACCTTCACATGACACTTCTGGATTAGATATCCGAATTTTATCTCCAGTTGAAGCAACTCGCTTCTCTTTAGAAAGAATTAAAGACGGATTAGACACGATTTCTGTTACTGGAAATGTGTTAAGAGATTACAACACGGATTTGTTTCCTATTCTTGAAGTAGGAACTAGTGCTAAAATGCTTTCTATTGTGCCTTTAATGCAAGGAGGTGGATTATTTGAAACTGGCGCTGGTGGATCTGCACCAAAGCACGTTGATCAATTCATGAAAGAGAATCACTTGAGATGGGATTCTTTAGGAGAATTTCTTGCTTTAGCTGAATCTTTCGAACACATTGCAGAAGTTAATCGCAATCCAAAGGCTTCTATTTTAGGTAAAGCTTTAGATCAAGCTACTGAAAAGGTACTTAGCCGTGGAAAATCTCCGTCTAGAAAAGTAATGGAATTAGATAATAGAGGCAGTCACTTTTACTTAGCAATGTATTGGGCACAAGCCCTTGCCGAGCAAAAAGAGGACGCTTCTTTAGCTGAAAGATTTGCTCCTTTAGCAGAAGAATTAAAGAAAAATGAAAATGCAATAGTCGAAGAACTCAATGAAGCTCAAGGCAAGAAGATGGATATTGGCGGATACTACATGCCCGATGTATCACTCGCAGCTGAAGCGCTTAGACCAAGTGCACTATTTAATGCTACGATAGATTCATTTTAAATCAATCAACAAACAAAAAAGGACCTAACTTAGTTAGGTCCTTTTTTGTTTGAGGGATTAGTGTTTCTTAACTAAAGAAGAGTCACCCCCTATTTCATTTGGAATATATTTTGAGTTACATTTGATATATGAAGAAAGTAGTTTGCTTACTTACTATAGTGATCCTAGCTGTTCAAGTTCAAGCAGCTTATCTCTTACTACCTATGGATGCCGATCAGAAAAACCATTTGAAGGCTTATGGCATCGCATATTGGGCATTAACGGAAGGCGTTGAAATTGATTGGTTACTTAATTATCGAGGAGGAAGTTTCGCGGTAAAAAATATCAAACAAATTCAAGATGAATGTAATATTCGTGGAGTGAGTTACGAAGTTATTGCAGACGCCAAATACACCAACATCCTTTCTAAAATTGCAAAGCCAGAAGAAAACATGGATATTGCTAAGCTAGAAAAAGCACCTAAAATTGCCGTGTATTCCCCAAAAACTAAAGCTCCCTGGGATGATGCTGTAACATTAGCATTAACATATGCTGAGATACCCTACGAGGTCATTTATGACACAGAGATCATGGAAGATGAATTGGTGTTATACGATTGGTTGCATTTGCATCATGAAGATTTTACCGGGCAATATGGCAAGTTTTGGAATGCCTATAAATCTCAAGCTTGGTATCAAAATCAAGTTAAAGAACTGGAAAGCATAGCCGGAAAATATGGCTTTGATAAAGTTTCGCAATTGAAATTAGCCATTGGTAAACGAGTGCAAGCATTTGTGGCTGGTGGAGGTTTCATGTTTGCTATGTGTTCTGCTACAGATAGTTATGATATTGCTTTGGCAGCTGAAGGAACTGATATTTGCGACCACATGTACGATGGAGATGGTCCAAGTCCGAATGCTCAAGGCGAATTGGATTTCACCAATACTTTGGCCTTTGAAAATTTCAGTTTACGTATGAGTCCTTACGAATATGAATATTCAAACATTGATGCGAATTTCGGAAGAAAAGTAGCTAAGAACTTAGACTATTTCACCCTGTTTGATTTCTCTGCTAAATGGGATCCCATTCCAACCATGCTGACGCAAAATCATACTAAAACGGTAAAAGGTTTTATGGGGCAGACTACGGCATTTAAAAAAGATTTTATCAAAAGCGATGTGCTAATTCTAGGTGAAAACAAGACAGCAAATGAAGCCAAATATATCCATGGCACTTATGGCTTTGGAATGTGGAGTTGGTATGGCGGGCATGACCCTGAAGACTATCAGCACTTTGTAGGTGACCCCAAAACTGATTTAAATTTACATCCTAATTCTCCAGGATACCGATTAATCCTCAACAATGTGCTCTTTCCAGCAGCCCGCAAGAAAGAAAGAAAAACCTAATAGTTTTACAAACCCGTTCGTTGCTTTTTACGTATATTTGAAAGTAATGACATCATATCAATTTCAACTATTATCACTGGCACTTGTACTAAGCTTTGCTTACAATAATGTGCAGGCCCAATTGTTTCCTAATCAAGATATTCAAGTTTTTGAGAATGGAAGCGAATTACCTAATGCCTGGCTAGGAGGGCTAGACTTACCTCAATTTTCAGATGGAGATATCAATCAAGATGGAAGAAAAGATCTCTTGATATTTGATAGAAAAGCAAACAAGACTTTAGTTTTACTTAAAGAAGCAAATGGAGAATACCGATATGCTCCTGACTTAGAGAGGTACTTCCCTGAAATGATGCGTTTTGCCCTGTTCAAAGATTACAATTGCGATGGACTGACGGATATTTTCGCATTTGTCAATACAGGAATTCAAGTGTATGAACAAGAAATTATTGGTGGAAATATTTCTTTCAAACAAGTCAGTTCATTATTAAAATTTGATCTTGGAGGATTCCAAGTAAATATTTACAATAGCAATGGAGACATCCCCGGAATTGAAGATGTCGATGGTGATGGAGATTTAGATATTCTTGTATTCTATAACCTCGGAACGACTCTTCCATTTTATCGCAATTTATCTGTTGAAATGGGCTACGGTTGTGACTCTTTAATTTTTGAGGAGTACACTTCATGTTGGGGACTTTTTTCAGAAGGGAATACCAACAACAATGTCAATTTCGACATTGCCTGCAAAGGAGGAACTGGAACTCCTGTTGCTTCTGGCGGACCAAAACATATCGGATCTACCATTTTACTTTTCGATCCCAATAAGGACAATCGCATGGATATCTTGTTAGGAGATGTATCCTTCAACACCATGGTGTATTTACAAAATGATGCCACGAGTATAGACGCGCACATGGCAAGTGCTTTGGCAGACTACAGCTATCCAAGTTATGATGTTTCTGCAGACGTAGAGATATTTCCCGCTGCATTTTACGTAGATGTCACCAATGACGGGGAGAAAGACTTGCTAGTCGCCCCTAATTCTACTACGGCACATGTAAACACCACAAGCTCTTGGCTTTACGAAAATACAGGCGATACCGCTGAACCTTTTCAATTTGTGAAGAACAACTTCCTAATCGATGAAACTATTGATTTAGGCAGCTACTCCTACCCTACCTTTTTTGATCAAAACGGTGATGGATTAGAGGATCTAATTATTGCCAATGGTTTCCTTTATGAGAATATGGGGACCACAATAGGGAGTTTATCCTATTATGAGAATACAGGGAGTGATACTTTACCCGAATTCACTTTGATGGATGACGATTACCTAGGACTAGCTAGTTTTGGTGCAGATTTTTTAAGGCCAAGTTTTGGTGACTTAGACAATGATGGGGATAAGGATCTAATTTTAGGCGATGCCAATGGGCTCATTCATTATTATGAAAACACGGCTGGATCAGGAGTTCCTGCAAGTTTTACACAAACTCAACTGGAATATTTCAACATAGATGTAGGAAATAAAGCACATCCGCAATTAATAGATTTAAACGGAGATAGCCTGCTTGACCTACTTATTGGTAGAGAAGGTAGTTATGGTGAGTTAGCTTATTTCTGGAATTTTGGGACAGCTGCAGTAGCAGAATTCCATGCCGATAGTTCCAACCAAGCTTTAGGAGAAATAAGAACTAATCAGCCAGGATTTATACCTGGATTTAGTGCACCATTTATTCTTGAAACAGATACCAACACCATTCTGTACGTGGGTAATGATGTAGGTTTTATTCAAAGTTATTTAGTGAATAACGATTCCTTAAAACAAGGTAGCTTTGAAATGTTGTCCCCTGTACTACTTCCTTCTCGTGCTGGTATTCGCACTAATTTAAGCATTATAGATATCGACAATAATAATGATATGGATTTCTTCGTAGGTAATGCTCGAGGCGGAGTAAACTATTTCTCAGGGGAAAAATCTGCTGACACTACCATTATTGACACCACAGGTATTGCTATTCGTGACCAATACAATCATGATTTTGATTTTGAACTTTACCCAAATCCAAGTGAAGGCGATGTCATCATAAGATTTGAAGAATCACAGGGCATCGTTGAGATCGAGATAATGAATCCACTGGGACAGCGTTTACTAAAACAAAAAGCAAGAAACACAAGCTTAGTTAAACTTGATAGCCGTGACCTATCCAAAGGGATTTACTACATTAAAGTGAGAAACAAAGAAGACCTCATTCAAGTTAAATCTTTCTTAAAAAATTAAATCTCCGCATTATTTTAATTACTTTCGTAGAAGTTTTGAAAACTATTCTTAAACATATCACTTCACTTTACTTGATTGGATTTGTCCTATTAAGTAGTATTGCTGTGCCTTATTCAGCCATGACTTGTCTGATATCAGATCAAACTAGCTGGAGCATCTTAATAGAAGATCAGCATTGTAGCGATCAATCTAAAAAGGATAGCAATTCGAGTGAATCTTTTGAAAAAGCCGCATGCTGCCTTTTCAATAACGGAATAGTTGATATTGACTCAGAATTGGTTTTGCATGATGTAAAAACCTTTGTAAGTTATATACCAACAGTAGTTTTCTTTGAATATGCAAAATCTATCAAAGTAGATAGTCTTCAAGTTAAATATACTTTCATTACTCATTTCCAAGATCAAGTCCCCAAGCGAATCGCTTATCAATCTTTTTTGTGTTAGCCATTAATTCAAGTTCTTTTTTGAATTAATCACGAAACATAAAAAAATGAAAACACTAATTTTATTCAGTGTTTTTATCGTAAATATCATTCTAGCATTTGGACAAAACCAAACCATAGAAGGGTACGTTTACGATAAGAGCACCTCAGCACAAGAAGCCTTATTTGGAGCAAACATTGTAAGTGAAGATGGTCTGCATGGAACCATCTCTGACCAGAATGGATACTTCACACTTTCACTACCGAACTCTTACAATAAAGTATTGCTTAGTTACGTAGGATATACCGATACTAAAATAGATTTACCTGCTTCAAGCAGCGTAACTATTTACATGGAGTCCAATGTCTTGGATGAAGTAGAATTCAAGTATAAGAAGTTAGACCGATCTACCATTGAAACCTATAATTCTCAGATATTAGATGGGGCAGACTTAACTAAAGCCGCTTGTTGCAATCTGAGCGAAAGCTTTGAAACCAACGCAGCCGTGGACGTAAGCTTTAGCGATGCCGTAACTGGAGCTAAGCGAATTCGCATGTTGGGTTTAGATAGTTACTACACACAAATCATGTTTGAAAACCAACCCAGTATTAGAGGTTTGGCAAATAGCTTTGGGATGTTGTATGTTCCTGGGCCATTTATGAAATCAATTGCTATTAATAGAGGTGCTGGTTCGGTAACTGATGGATATGAAGCCATCACTGGACAGATTAATTACACCTATAAAGACCCTAATGATTCTGAGCGGTTCTACCTCAATCTTTTTGGATCAAGACATGGTCAGTTTGAAATAAACACCAATGCATCTCACCGTTTTAGTGATAAATGGAGCACTGTTGTTTTTGCTCATGGAATGATTCACGAAATCAAACACGATGACAATGATGATAGTTTTCAAGACATTCCTCTTACCGAGCGTATTGTGGTGACGAACAAATGGTTTTATGACTCTAAAAAGGTGTTTAAAAGTCGTTTTGGGTTTTCCTATACTTATGATGAGAGAGATGCTGGTCAGTTAAGTGCTTTACCTTTAAACCAGGATCAAAGCTCCCTGTTTCAAACCACGAACATTAATAGACGATATGACGCCTTTGCCAAAACAGGGTTCCTTCTTCCAAATAAACTACAAAGTGTAGGTATTCAATATCGTTTTTATAATCACCAACACGATGCATGGTATGGAGATCGATTTTATAATGGTGTGGAAAATTTTGCGAAACTTAATTTTATTTTTCAAACCAAGATGCAAGATCACAAGAATGAAATGAAACTTGGATTCAGCTACCTCTTTAATGATTTTGTGGAGAGTGTAAATTCCTTGCAGCTTGACAGACGAGAAAGTGTACCTGGCATCTTTGCTGAATATACTTATCAGGATTACGAAAAGCTTTCCTTCATTTTTGGGATACGCGGTGATTTTCACAATCAACATGGGTTTTGGTTATCGCCAAAAGCCAATTTCAAGTATAACCTACCTAAACAATTCACCATTAAGCTCTCTGCCGGAAAAGGATATCGAACGCCTAACCTCATAGCAGAGAACATTGGTGCATTAGCTAGTAACCGACAACTTGGAGTAAGCAATACTCAAGGCTTTGAAAGTGCTTGTAATGCAGGCGGTAGCCTTTTGAAAAAGTTCTACTTAGGATTTCAACAAGGAAGTATAGCTATAGATTATTACCGCACAGACTTTCAAGATCGAATGGTATTTGATTATGAAACACCAGGGCAACTCAATTTCTATCAGCTAGAGGGTAAAAGCTACGCCAATAGTTTTCAAGTGGAAACGAACATTGAAGCTGCTGATGGATTAGATTTTCAATTGGCGTATAAATTTGACGATGTGCATATTACTTATGAAAGTGGCATGAAATTAGCTCCTTACATACCCCGACATAAAATGTTGCTTACCGCCGACTATGAAACGAAAAATGAAAAATGGCGGTTTAACTTAACAGGTCAATTGAATGGTAAATCAAGGCTTCCTTCTACAAGTTCGAATCCTATAGCTTACCAAAGACCAGATGAGTCAAAAGTGTTCTTTACTATGAATAGTCAGGTTACCGCAGTAGTAAAAAAATGGGAATTCTATATTGGAGGTGAAAACATCACCAATTACTGGCAGGAAAATGCAATCATTGCAGCCGATCAAGTGGAAAGTGAATCTTTTGATGCCTCAATGATTTGGGGTCCATTAGGTGGAGTTCGATTATACGGAGGATTGAGGTGGACACTTCCTTATAAAAATGATAAAAAAAAGAATTAATTTTGTAAAACAATAAAAAAAAACAATAAAATGAGAAATTTAAAATCAGTAGTATTAATGTTTGCATTGTTCATAGGACTAAGTGCATTCGCAGGAAACGAAAAAGCGACAATAAAAACTTCAACACAATGTGAAATGTGTCAAGAGACATTAGAAGCTAGTATTGGTAAAATGGCTGGTGTAAATAAAGTAATGGTAAACATCGAAAGCAAAGAGATAACAGTGAAATTTGACAATTCAATTATTACTTTAGAAGAAATCAAAACAGAAGTTACAAATACAGGTTATTGGGCTGACGAAATGATGCCTAACAAAGATGCTTATGCAGCTTTACCTACTTGTTGTAAGCCGAAGAAAGCTTGTTGTGCAGCTGGCACTAGCAAATCATCTTGTTCTAAAGATGCTGCAGCTGCTAAAAAAGAATGCAGTAGCAAAGATGCTGCGAAGAAAGAAGCTTGTGGAGCTGATTGTACTAAACCTTGTTGTGCAAAAGACGGTGCTAAAGTAGAAGAAACTGCTGCTCCAGTTAAAAAGCAATGTACAGGTCACACTCACTAAGATGAGCACAATCACCTTAGGCGTTTCAGGAATGATGTGCGGCAATTGTCAAAAGCACGTTCAGGATATCTTGGCTGACTTAGAAGGAGTTCAACAGGTAGCCGTTTCTCTTGAAAAAGAAGAAGCCACCATAGAATACGAAAGTCAACTGATAAACGAAGAGGTCTTTAAAGAGGCTTTTAGCGATACCAATTATCAATTAAGATAAACAAAAAAAGAGAACTCAAATGAGTTCTCTTTTTTTGTTTAAATATGGCAGCAGAGCTGGTATAAGATGCGAGCACCTACATTGGCATCCCACTCTTCTTTACCCACTTCGTTTAAATCACAACCGATGATTTCTTTGCCACTTTCCTTTAACAACTTTAGCAGATAGATAGCTGCATTAAAGTCTATTCCACCCGGAACAGGTGTTCCGGTGTTTGGGCAAAGACTAGGATCTAATCCATCAATATCAAAAGATACATAGACTTGTTGAGGCAAATTATCTATGGCACTTAACCACTGGTCTTTCAAATTAAGCCCTTGAAATTGATATTCTTTTAAACGGTATTCAAAATAGGTATGAATCCGTCCATCCTGATTAATAAAATCTATTTCTTCTTGACAAATATCTCGCACACCAACTTGAACTAAGCTTGTTACTTCAGGCAATTGCAAAGCGTTATACATTATGGATGCATGCGAATATTCAAAGCCCTCATAGGCCTTACGCAAATCTGCATGTGCGTCAATTTGTAAAATGCCGAAAGACTTATGCTTTTGCGCTAAAGCTTGAATATAACCTAATGGTGTGCTATGATCACCTCCTAATAGGATTACCTTTTTTCCCCGATTCATTAACACCGAGCTTTGCTCAAACACCCACTTTCGCATGTGGTCGCAAACTTCATTTATTTCTTCTATCTCATTCTTCAATTCCTCAATTGTCCTACCCTTTTCTTGCAGAAGAATCAACTCATTCGCCTTTACCAAGTATTGCTTGTTCAACCTCGAAATCTTTTCTGAAACTTCCAACATATAAAGCCCTTGCTTCCAAGCTTCCGGGTAATCTAAATGATATAAATCTAACTGGGAAGAAGCCTTTAATATGGATTGAGGTGCTTTAGACGTTCCAGCTCCAAATGAAGTCGTTACTTCCCATGGCACAGGCAATACGACAATCTCTGACTCTTCAAATTCAAAAGGTAATCCAAAAAGATGTCCATTGTCTAGTCCAACACCTGAAGGGTTATAACTGTCAATCTTCTCCTGCTTCGTCATGATTCTCTGATTTATCTATCAAGCTTGCAATTGTTGCATCACCAGTAACGTTAACTGTTGTTCGCACCATATCTAACAAACGATCAACTGGAAGGATTATAGCTATCCAGGCGGGGTTTAGCCCAACACTAGTTAATACAATCATTAACATCACCAAACCGGCACTAGGAACCGCCGCAGAGCCAATAGAAGCCAAAGTAGCAGTAACAATAATAGTTAACTGCTGTCCTAAGCTTAAATCAATCATATGGAACTGTGCTAAAAATATAGCAGCGACCGCCTGGTATAAACTGGTCCCATCCATATTAACCGTAGCCCCGATAGGTAGAACGAAGCGGCTTACTTTTTTACTCACTTTCAAATTCTCCTCAACTACTTCTATGGTTACAGGTAAGGTCGCTGCACTTGAACTAGATGAAAATGCAAGAGATTGAGCTGGAGCGATGTTTTTAAAGAATTCGACATACTTAAAATCTTTAGTGAAGACCTTCAGTAGTACGGGGTAGAATATAAATATCATGATTAATAATCCTGCTAAAACAACAAGAAAGTAATACATCAGTTTTTCAAGTGCTTCAATAATTGCATTAAGCTCACCTCCGGCAATTCCAGTCAATACACCTGCCATAAGTGCAAAAACAAAATAAGGTGCTAGAAGCATAATAAAATCTATCATTTTGAGAAAAACTTCATTAATAGCATTGATGAAATTCTTAACAATTTTAGCTTGTTTCTTTGGAATGTATAAGGCAGCTAATCCAAAGAAAATAGCAAAGAAAATAATCTGAAGCATCGAATTTTTAATGAACGATTCAAAAATATTTGAAGGGACAATATCCACTAAAGCGCGCAATGGCCCTCCCGATTCGGTTTTTTCCTTGGTTTCCAGTCTATCCGTTACCTCTTCGGATAGAACTTCCCCAGCCATAAAAATTTTCACTTCTTCTACGAGTAAAGTGTTCTCTTCTAAACAAGAATAGCATTTCCCATCTTTGATATCGATTTTGTTGCTATTCGCCCACAACTCATATTGAATTCTATCTTTTAACTTAGCATCCTTGCCAGGCTTTAGTACATTAACCAACAACAAGCCGATGCTTACTGCAAACACTGTAGAAATTAGATAGAGTCCTAATGTCTTCCCACCCATTTTTCCAAGATGCTTAGGATTACCGATGCCAATTATACCCCCAATCACAGAAAACAACACTAAAGGAATTGCGATAAGTTTTAAAGCATTCAAGAAGATATCGCCAAATGGTTTAATCCAATCCAAGGTAAACTTACTCCAGCCAAAATAAGCCGAGCATAAGGCCCAAATAATACCGAGAACCATTCCAATGATGATTTTCCAGTGAAGGGCTAAAGACTTCTTCATATTTTGCTGAGTTTTTGTTGTAGGTATAAATCTGCTAAGACCAAATTAGTCATGGCTTCAACGATAGGCACTGCCCTAGGCAATACACAAGGATCATGTCTCCCCTTGACCTCTAAAGTAATTTCTTCACCGCTTTTATTAACACTTGCTTGCTTTTGCATGATCGTCGCAGTTGGCTTAAAGGCCACGCGAAAATAGATATCCATTCCATTACTAATCCCTCCTTGAATTCCGCCAGAATTATTCGTTCTTGTACCAATCTTATCCCCGTCTTTAATGAACGCATCATTATGCTCAGAGCCTTTCAAAAGGGTTCCACCAAATCCACTTCCAATTTCAAAGCCTTTAACAGCAGGGATAGATAACATGGCTTTCGCCAATTGAGCTTCCAACTTATTAAAAACAGGTTCTCCTAAACCCACTTCACAACCTGACACCACACAAGTAATTATTCCTCCTAAGGAATCTCCTGCCGACTTCGCTTCCTCAATTAAAGCAATCATTTGTTTAGCAATTACTTCATCTGGGCATCGAACGATATTGCTATCGGTTAGACTTAAGTCTAACTCGGTGTATGATCTCCTTACTTGTATTCCACTTATAGAAGAAACAAAAGCTTGTACTTTTAAGGGCATGGTCGTTTTTAATAACTTAAGTGCTATTGCACCTGCCGCCACTCGTCCAACTGTTTCTCTAGCTGAAGCTCTTCCCCCACCTCTATAATCTCTTATTCCATACTTCTTTTGGTAGGTAAAGTCTGCATGACTAGGACGGTATGCATCTTTAATATGGCTGTAATCCTTACTCTTTTGATCGGTATTTGCAATCAATAAAGAAATGGGCGAGCCCAAACTCTTTCCTTCAAACACACCGGATAAGATTTCTACTTGATCCGCTTCATTTCTTGGTGTGGTGATCGCTGACTGTCCAGGTCGTCGCCTATCTAATGCTTCTTGAATATCACTTGCACTAATCTCCACTCCTGCAGGGCATCCATCAATGACGACTCCCATCGCCTTTCCATGACTTTCGCCATAAGTTACTATACTAAAAAGATCTCCAAATTTATTCCCTGCCATATTCTTCGCAAGATAGGGAGAAATTCGAATTTCTAAAAAAAGTTAAATTCCTGAAATTATTTAGTTGCACATGCAACTAAATTAAAAATTGTTGTACATTCGCCCTCCTAAATGATTAAAAAAGTATTCCCATTAGATGTTGAGTCAATCCTCTTACCCTGGCTAACTACTGCCAGTAAGCGTATCACTTATCATATACTGAATACTTTTAAAGAACATGGATTAACATTGTCTAGAGAACAAATGATTATTCTAGCACATCTTCAAGAAAAAGATGGTTTAGTACAAAATGATCTCGCATTTATTACAAGCCGCGATAAAACTTCATTAACTCGGATTATCAATAATATGGAGAAGAAAGGTCTTTTAAAACGAGTGCGATGCGAGAATGATCAAAGAAGAAATAAAATATTTATCACTACAGCAGGCATTAATCAGTTTAAAAAAGGAATTCCACTAGTTTTGGCAATAGTAGATAAAATGCAAGCAGGAATTTCTAAACCTGATATAAAAAAGGCCATAGAAGTAATAAAAAAAGTATCTCAAAACATAACAGAATTAGAAGATGAAAAAAAATAAAACTTTAAGATTTATCGCCTCCATTGTCATGGCGATTTTGCTTTTGGCGCTAACTTTCTATTTAGCCAGCAAGATTTCAGCTGGCAAAAAAATGCCTGAAGCTGTAATAGGCAAAGTAGTAAAGACCGTCTTTGTTGATACGGTAGAAAACCGCAGCCTAAATCTTAACATGCAAGCGAATGGAACTTTGGAAGCCTATCGCAAAGTAGACTTGTACGCCGAAGTACAGGGTATTTTAAAAACTGATGGGAAGTTGTTCAAAGAAGGGCAATACTATGCTGGAGGCAGCACCATTTTAAACATTGACAATACAGAGTTCAATGCAAGCCTAGTGGCTCAGCGCAGCGTCTTGTTCAATCAATTGATGAGTGCAATGCCGGATTTACAATTAGATTATCCTGCAATCTATCCGAAATGGAAAGACTATGTTAACAATTTTGACGTAAACCGCAGTTTAAATCCCCTACCCGCTTTCACGACTGACCAAGAGAAATATTTTATTAATAGTCGCAACATCGTAAACTCCTATTACAACATTAAAAACCTAGAAGAACGCTTAAATAAATATTTCATTACTGCTCCTTTTTCAGGAGTGGTCACTGAGGCATTAGTGAATAATGGAACGCTCATTCGAGCCGGTCAGAAACTGGGTGAATTTATTGATCCCAATCAATTAGAATTGACGATTTCCCTGAGCGAATCATTTAAAGACTTGGTTCAAGTTGGTAATACCGTACAATTAAGCAATCTGGAAGGAAGCCAAAGTTATTCGGGGAAAGTATCTCGAATTAATAAGGTTATCGACCCAAGTACGCAGAGTATTGAAGTATTTATCTCTACCCATGCAAAAGGCTTAACAGATGGCATGTATCTGAAGGCCATGCTAGCGGGTAAACAAGTTAGTGATGTATGTGAGCTACCGAGAGAATTACTCATTGATAATAAAGAAATATTTATTGTTACTGATGGTCAATTGAAGAAAGTAGCTGTTGATGTGATCCATTTCACAGAAAAGACGGCAGTACTTAAAGGTTTACCAGATGGCACTCTATTATTGAATAAAAATATTCCTGGCGCCTATGATGGAATGTTGGTTGAAATTGGTAACACAAATAAGTAATTGACAAACTCATGAGAAAACTCATTTCATTCTTTATCAAATACCCCGTTACAATTAATGTAATGATTATTGCTTTTGCAATATTGGGAGTTATTGGTATGCTCTCGTTGAAGTCATCCTTCTTCCCGCTGACGGATTCGAAGATTATCAATATTCAAATAGCTTATCCGGGTGCTTCTCCTCAAGAGATTGAAGAAGGGGTAGTTCTTCAAATTGAAGATAACATAAAAGGACTAGTTGGAATCGATCGAGTAACTAGTGCCTCTCGAGAAAACTCTGGTACTATTACCGTTGAAACTTTGAAAGGATTTGATATTGATGTCATCCTAGCCGATGTTAAAAATGCAGTAGATCGTGTTCCAAGTTTCCCCACGGGAATGGAGCCGCTAGTCGTTTCCAAAAAGGAAGGAACAAGAGAAACTGTAGCTTTTGCCATAACGGGTAATAACGTTTCCCTCAAAACTTTAAAGGAGATATCCGAACAGGTTGAAAATGACCTCCGTGCTATTGAAGGAATCTCACAAGTTAGTATCAAAGGATTTCCTTTAGAAGAAATTGAGATAGCCGTAGACGAAAATAGTCTACTAGCGTACAATCTTAGCTTTCGCGAAGTTGCCCAGGCAGTTTCGAACGAGAATATTTTAAGCACAGGGGGGGTCATTAAAACCTCAGCTGAAGATTATCTTATTCGCGCAAATAATCGATCATACTATGCAGAGGAGCTAGACTACATCGTAGTGAAAACGGCTCTTGATGGGACAACGATTCGTTTAAAAGACCTTGCGGTAGTGCGCGACATTTTTCAAGATTCGCCAAATGCTAGCTTCTATAATGGTCAGTTAGCAGTGGAAGTAAGTGTAAGCAATACCAATGATGAAGATTTAATTTCAAGTGCTGAAAAAATTATCGCTTATATCGAAGACTTCAATCAACGCTATACCAATATTCAGTTGCTTGTATTAAATGACTCTTCAACAACGCTTACCGAAAGGACACAACTATTGACAGAGAATGCCGCCATGGGAATACTCCTCGTGCTCATTTTCCTCTCTATCTTTTTAAATACCAGACTAGCATTTTGGGTGGCTTTTGGTTTACCTATATCCTTTTTAGGAATGTTCGTGTTTGCGGGATTCTTTGGAGTAACTATCAATGTTCTTTCCCTTTTCGGAATGATCATCGTGATTGGTATTTTAGTGGATGACGGCATCGTTGTTTCGGAAAACATCTATCACCACTTTGAGTTAGGCAAGACTCCTATTCAAGCAGCTATCGATGGCACTATGGAAGTTATTCCCGCCATTGTTTCTGCTATTATTACTACGATGCTTGCATTCTCTACATTTCTATTTTTAGAAGGGAGAGTCGGTGAGTTTTTTGGAGAGGTGGCAGTTATCGTAATCTTAACCCTAACCATTTCACTTATTGAAGCTTTATTAATACTACCTGCTCATATTGCGCATTCCTCCGCTTTAGTGAAGAAAGAAGATAGGAAGGAAAAGAAAGGCATCTTTGCAAAAATATTCGCTGGCCTAAGAAAGGTCAACGAGTATGGAGATAAATTAATGGCTTTCATGAGAGACAGAATGTATGCTCCGGTACTGAAGTTTGCATTGAGCTATAAAATCTTTTCTTTTGCGGTGTTAATCAGCATGTTCATCCTCACTTTTGCATCCATCCAAGGTGGAGTAATCGGTACTACTTTCTTCCCAGCTATATCAAGCGATCGAGTAAGTATTAGTTTAAAAATGCCCGAAGGGACCAATATTGAAATTACAGATTCCATCATTTCAATCATCGAGGAAAAAGCCTGGATTGTTAACGAGGAATTTACTAAAAAACAAACCGGTAATATACCCGTAGTAGAGAACGTCATTAAAAGTTTAGGAAGTGGTACTGCAAATGCATCCTTACGAATAAATCTATTGCCTGGAGATCGCAGAGATTTTGCTACTGCAGAAATTGCGAATAGACTAGAAGAATTAGTAGGACCTATTTATGGGGTAGAAACTTTGAATTATGGTGATGGCGGAAACTTTGGTGGTTCGCCAGTAGCCGTATCGCTTTTAGGTAGTAACATTGCCGAACTAAAGGCAGCGAAAGCTGAGCTCAAAGAACAATTAAACCGCAACCCTTTATTAAAGAATGTTACGGATAATGACCCTTCAGGTATTAAAGAAATTAATGTCACACTGAAACCAAGTGCTTATCTACTAGGACTTAAAACTAGTGATGTAATGAGTCAAGTTAGATCAGGCTTCTTTGGTTTCCAAGCGCAACGTTTTCAGCGTGGACCAGATGAAATTAAAGTTTGGGTTCGTTATAATGAAGAGTATCGTTCTTCTATTCAAAACTTGGACGACATGAAAATTGTTACACCAAGCGGAACGCGCGTAGCATTTGGTGAAATAGCGGAATATTCAATAGCTAGAGGTGAGGTAGTAATCAATCACTTAAACAGTTTAAGAGAGATTCAGTTAACCGCTGATTTAAAAAGTTCTAAAACTAGTGCTACAGATGTTAATGATGACATACGAATGAATATTGTTCCTGGTCTCCAAGCTAAGTACCCTTCAATTAGTGCACTTTATGAAGGACAAAATAGAGAAGCTGGCAAGTTTATCAATTCATCTAAAGCCGTGCTTCCTGTAATTATATTGCTCATTTACGTGACTATTGCTTTTACCTTCAGATCTTATTCTCAGCCCTTACTCCTCTTATTCCTGGTTCCTTTCAGTTTGATTGGTGTGGGTTGGGGACATTATTTCCACGGCATAAAGATTAATGTGCTTTCCTTCTTGGGTATCATAGCCTTAATTGGTATTATGGTGAATGATGGACTGGTCTTAATAACTAAATACAATCTAAATTTAAAGCGCGGCATGAGCTTCGAAGACAGCATAATGGAAGCAGGGAAGTCTAGGTTTAGAGCTATTTTCTTGACCTCAATAACTACCGCCGCCGGCTTAGCTCCTTTAATATTTGAAACTAGTAGACAAGCTCAATTCTTAATTCCAATGGCCGTTTCTATTGCCTACGGAATTATAGTAGCCACCTTTTTAACCTTGTTAGTCTTGCCAATGTTTTTAGCGACGACCAATTTTATCAAAGTCTTTTTTAAATGGTTGTTTACGGGGAAGGATGTCAGCTTAGAAGAAGTTGAGCGAGCAGTAATTGAATTAAAATCAGAAGAAGACGTTTAGATCCTAATTATGAAAAAGAGTATAATCATTTTAAGTTCAATTTTGTTTGGGGTTTTCACCCAATCACTAATAGCTCAAGAACTCCTTAGTCCTCAGGATGTGGTGAAGCGTGCCTTGGAGAATAACTTTGGCGTGCAAATGAGTGGGAACAATTTAGAAATCGCAGCCAATAACAAGTCCATACTAAATACGGGCTTCTTACCTACTGTAGGTGCTTCAGCTGGAGCAAATTACAACTTGAATAACCTTGTAGCAAATTTCCAAAATGGAACTACTACTGAACTGAACGGAGCACATTCCAGTTCTTTCAATGCAGGCGCAAATCTAAACTACACCTTGTTTGATGGCTTAGGACGTTGGTACAATTACAAGCAATTGAAAGAGCGCTATCACTTATCAGAACTGGAAGCAAAGGCTACTATGGAGAATGCTGTTTTTGATGCTATGAATGCCTATTATGACGTGGCCGTTCAAACTATTAATGTGAATACGCTTAAAGAAGCAGTTCAAGTGTCTGCCAATCGATTAGAGCGTGAAGAGAACAGCTTCAATTTTGGTCAAAGCAATAAATTGGCTTCCTTGAATGCAGAAGTGGACCTCAATACAGACAGCATTAATTTAATGAATGCTGAATTGGCCTTGGGTAATAGCATGAAAAATTTAAATGCGCTTTTACTCCAAGATTTAATGACGGCATACCGCATCAATACTGACATTACTTTCATGACGGCTATGAGTAAAGAAGTCTTAAAAAAATCCATGCTAGAGAATAATTCCATGCTTAAACAAGCAGAGCAAAACAGGCATTTAAACGAATACAGCGTACAAATCAATCGGGCACGATATTTACCGAGTTTAAGCGCTACCGCACAATATGGGTGGAATAGAAACAACAATAATGAAGCTTCATTCTTAGCTTCTTCTACGTCCTATGGACTGAGTGCTGGAGCTACGCTTTCTTGGACATTGTTTGATGGAGGGTCAACACGGACTATGGTTCAAAATACTAAGTTGAGCAATGCAAATCTAGGTTTACAGGTAGAAGAGACTAAAAACAATTTGAATAGAGATTTTGAATTAGCTTGGGCCAATTATCAAAATGGCTTATACCAATATAATGCCCTAGAGAAAAATTTAGTGAGTAGTCAATATAACTTCCAAAGAACAAACGAACAGTTTAAATTGGGTCAAGTAGGTTCAGTCGATTTTAGACAAGCTCAACAAAATCTATTGACGGTTTCTAATCAAGTAACTCAAGCTAAGTTTAGTGCAAAAGTTGCTGAATTGCGTTTACTGCAATTGAGCGGTTTGTTGTTGGAAACGAATTTCTAAGCGCACTTATTCAACTGATAACCGACTACTGAAAAGCATTTTCTCCAGTAACATCCATTCCTGTAATTAACAAGTGAATGTCGTGAGTTCCTTCATAGGTAATCACACTTTCTAAGTTCATAGAATGACGCATAATACTATAATCACCACTGATACCCATTCCACCCAACATTTGACGAGCTTCTCGAGCAATTTTAATTGCCACTTCACAAGAGTTACGTTTGGCCATTGATATTTGAGCAGCTGTTGCTCTATCCTCATTTTTAAGCATCCCTAAACGCCACACTAATAACTGACCTTTAGTGATCTCAGTAATCATTTCAGCCAATTTCTTTTGTTGCAATTGGAATCCAGCGATTGGTCGACCGAATTGTGTTCTTTCCTTAGAATATTTCAAAGCCACATCATAGCAATCCATAGCAGCACCCAATGCTCCCCAAGCAATACCATAACGCGCACTACTTAAGCAGGTCAATGGACCTCTAAGCCCTTCTATTTCCGGAAATATATTTTCCTTAGGTATTCTTACATTATCAAATACTAGTTCCCCAGTTATTGAAGCTCTTAAACTCCATTTGTTTTTAATTTCTGGAGCAGTAAAACCTTCCATGCCCTTTTCTACAATAAGTCCACGTATTTTACCTTCCTCATTTTTAGCCCATACCACAGCAATATCGGCTAAAGGTGAATTTGAAATCCACATCTTTGCACCGTTCAATAAATAATGATCGCCTTTATCTACGATAGTGGTTTCCATTCCAGCAGGATTACTCCCGTGGTTCGGTTCCGTTAAACCGAAACAACCAAACAAGTCTCCACTAGCTAAACCAGGTAAATATTTTCTCTTTTGTTCTTCACTACCGAATTTGTAAATAGGATACATCACCAAAGATCCTTGAACCGAAGCTGTACTTCTGATTCCTGAATCACAACGTTCCAATTCTTGCATGATAATACCGTAAGCGATATCATCCATTCCTCCTCCACCATATTCAGCTGGGATATTTGGGCCGAATGCGCCAATGTTTCCCAATTCTTTAACTACCCATTTTGGGAACTCCGCTTTTTGGGCGTAATCATTAATCACAGGGCTTAGCTTTTGCTTTACCCAAGTACGAATGGAATCCCTAATGATTTTATGCTCTTCAGTAAGCAGTTCATCCATCAAATAGTAATCTGGGTGCGTGTAATTATCTTGTTGCATTTCGGTTGGTTTTATAATATTTGTACAAAAATAGCATATTTTTGTCTGAGTAAAAATAATTTGAAGATTCGAGTTTTCGAAATCCTTCAAATTAATTGTAAACTATTGAAATTCAAGTTGTCAAATGATTAAAATTGGACTAAGTAATATTGAAACACACGGACATCACGGAGTGTTTAAAGAAGAGCAAGAAAAAGGGAATTTATTCTTTACGGATGTAGATGTATGGTACAAAAGCAAGCAATCTGTAAAGACCGATAACTTAGAAGACACCTTTGACTATCAAATCATTCACGATGTAGTCAAAGCTGAAATGAAAAAGCCATCTAAGCTGCTTGAACACTTAGCAGGAAGAATTATTAAATCATTGTCAAAGACTGACAAGCGAATCAAGAAAGTGAAAGTTAGAATTGCCAAGTTAAATCCACCGATAGATGGAAAGGCTGAGAAGTCAATTATTGAATTGAAAGAGAGTGTTAACTGATTGCATTAAGGTCATTTCGAGTAATTTTTAAGGACGAGAATTGCGTGGCAATCTCTCTGAAAGCGAATCGTTATGAACAGGGGTTGCGTATTCTCTTCCTATCGTCAGAGTCATCGCAATGACGCAGGGTTTGTTTTAAGAACAGATCTACTTAATATGCTTAAGTGCTTCATAAAGTGCTTTTTCGCTAGCCGCAAAATAGCCATCTACTAAG